>ERZ1090878.1091-NODE-1096-length-13315-cov-5.617421_pt1 | contig 13315 bp, 13 predicted proteins | sample MGYA00478473_ERZ1090878 | MGnify/ENA primary metagenome ERZ1090878 (study PRJEB33644, sample SAMEA5815720) | chicken gut metagenome | biome: Chicken; feature: Gastrointestinal Tract; material: Caecum | place: Ireland | collected 2019-01-01 | study: A study of... | reverse complement strand
ATGCGTATATCGCGCGAGCCGCCCGAATTTCTCCAGATCGGCCACCGCACTTTTTGCCGCAAGCGTTGGCGCGTCCTCACCCTTTTTCACCTTGACCGACACCGGCAAAAACCGCCCGTCGCCCTCCAACCCATGCTCCATGGCGTCGAGCAGCTCCATATCGTCACTCAGAAGACCGCTGCGGCGCAGCGCCTTGTCGCGCAGCGTGCGCAAGGTGTCCTCGTCCGTGTCGCGCGCGGCATCCGGCAGCGCATCGCGCACCGGCACATACAGCACACCCGCCGGCACGATCTCATTCAGCTCGGCTTCCAGCCGCGCGCGGTAACGCTCCAACCCTTCCTGCTGCAAGGCGTACAGATAAATGACCAGCTGCATATTCAGTCCATACCAGATATCCGACAGCGAGAACGACTTTTTGCCGCTCTTATAGTCCATCACGCGCAGATACAGCCGTCCGTTTTTGATATAGCCATCCACGCGGTCCACCTTGCCGGACAGGGACACCTCGCCCTCCGCATCCTCGCAGGTGACCGGCGGCAGATCGCCGCTGCGCGAGAAATCCACCTCATAATCGATGGGTTCAAAGTCGGACACGCGCAGCTCTTCCAGCACGTTTTCCAAAATCTGCTCCGCTGTGCGGGCCAACCGCCCGAACAAATAGCGGAAGCGCGCCGTGCGTGTTTCCAGTCCGCCCAGCTCTTCGCGCACATACTGCCGCACCACCGCGCGGCACACGCGCCGGACGGTCGTCTCGTCGGCCGCCGCCGCGCCGCCCTCGGTTTTGCCCAGTTCGGTCAGCGCATGTTCGAGCACATAATGCAGAAACGTACCGGTTTCCAACGCGTCAAACCGTGCAACCTTGCGCGGCTTGGCTTTCAGCCCGTACTGCATGAAAAACGCAAAGCGGCAGGAGTAAAACGTATCCACACGCGATGCGGTCAGGTTGAGGTGTTTGCCATACAGCCCTTGGATCGTGTGCAGGTTTTCCAGCGGGCCGCGTTCGCGTCGCTGCGCCGACGCGCGGTGCACCCGCTCGTCATCCTGATAAAAGTCATAGGCCGCTCGCACGGCAGGTGAACGGTCGCCCGACAGATAGGCGCACGCGAGCTCCACCGCCGGGCGCTCGGCCTGCAAACGGTCGCGCACGGTCTGCTCCTGATGCGATACAAGCGGCACGCCGGGCAGCAGGTTCCGTACTGTACCGATAAAATACGAAGGCCGTGTTTCGCCGCCCGCAGCGTCCGCCGTGTGATAAGACAGCAGCAGCTCGTCCGACGGACACGCCAGCGCACGATACAGCGTTTCCTGCTCCATGAGCAGACGCTCTGCGCCGTAGGCCTTGAGTTCCACACCCAGCGCGTCCAGCTTATCCCGATCCATATCGCTCAGCAGCGAAGTCGCCGATGCCGTTTGCGGAATCAGCCCGTCATTGACGCCGAGCAGAATCACATATTTGACGGTTTCGCCGCACACACGCTCAATATTGCCGCAGGTGACACGATCGAGTGACACCGGAATCGAACCGACGTCATACTCTCCCAGCACCAGCCGGAACAACTGCGCAAAGCGCTCCGCGGTGAGCATGGTTTCCCCGCACACCCACGCAAACTGCTCCATCGCGGAGACTAAAATCTCCCACAGCTGCCGATACTCGTCCGCGAGCTGCAACCGACCCGCTTGCTCGTGTGCAGCGGCACGGTCGGCCATGCGCTGCGGCGCGTCCACCGCGAGCAGAAAATCATACAGCGCGCGCACACAATCGGCGGCGGGGTTTTCGCCTTTCAGACGTTCGCGCAGCGCGGCAAAGGGCGCAATGGCCTTGGCGCGCAGCGCGTTTAATGCCTTGAGTTCCGCACGCACACGCTCGTCAATGGGCAAACCGTAGCCGTCGGGATGCTCGGTCCAGTCGCGCTCCCACGCGCTGCCGCGGATGTTCCATGTCAGCACATAATTTTCCAGCCGGTCTACCTCGTCGCGCGTCAGGCTGGTCAGCCCAGTTTTCAGGCAGGAAAACATCTCCTCATACCGGAATCCCGTGCGCACCGCCTCGAGTGCGCCCATCACAAGCGCCATCGGCGGACGGGAGAGCAGATCGGGCTTTTCCGCAAGGAACACCGGCACGTCGTACCGCGCCATCGCCATTGCCAAAACTGCGCTGTACGGCTCGATATCCCGTGCGGTGACCACAAAATCCCGATATCGTGCGCCTTCGTCGCGCACCTTGCGGCGAATATACGCCGCTGCGTGTTCACACTCGTCAAAGGGAGACGCCGCCGCGTACAGGCGCACGCCCTCGCACACGCCTTCATGGACACCGCGCACAGGCAGCAGGCTTTCCGCTTCCACCGCTGCCAGCCCTGCCGAACGGGACAGAAGGCTGGCGCCCAACTCCATCCGCTCGACCGGTTGATTATGCCGCTTCGCCATACGGGTGAGCGTTTTGACCGTCTTGCAGCCGGTCACAAAAATCTCGGGCTGCGCCGTGTCGCAAGTAACCGCCGCGGAGATCGGCACGCCCGCAGCAAGCATCGCCTCGATGACAGCCAGCTCCTGCGCCGTAAAGCCGAGGAACCCATCCAGATACACCTGCGCGCCCGCCAGCACATGGCTTTCAGGCAAACGATCACGCAGATGGGTCAAGCGATCACGCGGGTCGGGCAGCGACTGCTCGCAAAGACGCTCATAAGCCGTCAATAGCTGCGCCAGATCGGACAGTTTGGCGGAAAGCGCCGCGTCCTCGCTCTCCTGCGACGCATCGAACAGCATTTCCGGCGAGACCGCACAGGTCTTGCACTCATCTACCAGCTGCAACGTCTCACGCAGCAATTCTGGCTTATCCGCAAGACCGCCCCACACCGAAAGACCGCCCTGCACGCGGCGCGCCGCCTCCTGCAAGGTCAAAAGCTGTCCCGCCGGAGTCAGCATCTGCTGCGCCAGCCCGCCGACCTCGGAAAAACGCGGTCGGCCAGACGGGAAAACGTCAGCACCTCCGCCGTGCGCGCACCATGGTTTTCAGTCGCCTCAGCCAGTCGGCGCTCCATCTGGTGCGAGTTCAGTTCCGGAACCAAAAGGACCTGTTTGCCCTCCCCTTTCCGGCAGGCTTCCGCGATCTCCCGCAAAATCGCCGTCGTTTTGCCGCTTGCCGCGCGGCCCATCCAAATGCGCATGGTACACGCTCCTTTCGCTCCGTCTATCATACCATGCGCTCACACCTTTTCGCAACCAAATGAAAAAAAGGAAAATTTATGGTTGACATTTCTTCAAATTTCGACTATACTATATCTCGTGCTGTGAATGCCTCTGTAGCTCAGTCGGTAGAGCAGGGGACTGAAAATCCCCGTGTCGGTGGTTCGATTCCGCCCGGAGGCACCATTTTGCGAACGTAGCTCATCTGGTAGAGCGCCACCTTGCCAAGGTGGAGGTAGCGAGTTCGAGCCTCGTCAGCCGCTCCAAAAAGAAAACGCCTGTCTATGACAGGCGTTTTCTTTTTGGTAATACGCGACTGGCGTGGCTCGAAAGCCCGGTAAAAAAAAACATGCCGATGGCATGTTTTTTCGGGCGTGTGATTAGACCGACTGCCCCAGTCGGCCGGAGCCTCACAAAATCCGACCTCGATGGGCGGATTTTGCGTCCCGCGACGGGCATCCGTTTTGTTTTCCACTTTCTTCCCCTGCTTGCCCACGCAAATGGTCTGTGATATACTCTGACCATACTTTATTGAGAGGTTTTCCAATATGCTGCATGAATTTTCCCGCGAGGAGCTGCTGATTGGCGCAGACGCGCTGCAAAAGCTCGCTACCTCCCATGTTGCGGTGTTCGGCATCGGCGGCGTCGGCTCGTTTGCCTGCGAAGCGCTGGCCCGCGCAGGCGTCGGTGAGCTGACCCTGATCGACAACGACACGGTTTCGCTGACCAACCGCAACCGCCAATTGATCGCACTGGCCTCCACCACCGGTCAGCCCAAGGTCGAGGTCATGCGCGCGCGCATCGCGGATATCAACCCGCGCTGCACGGTGCATGCTCTACAACAATTTTATACACCGGACAGCACGCTTGATCTGACGAAGTTCGATTATGTGATTGACGCGATCGACACAGTCACTGCCAAACTGCACCTGATTTCGGAATGCGACCGGCTGGGGGTGCCGCTCATCTGCTCGATGGGCACGGGCAACAAGCTCGACCCGACCCGCTTTGAGGTTGCGGACATCTATAAAACCTCGGTCTGCCCGCTCGCGCGCGTCATCCGACTGGAATGCAAAAAACGCCGCATCCGCCGGCTCAAGGTGGTCTACTCCAAGGAAGAGGCGCGCACGCCCCTGCCCTCGGACGAACAGAAAGGCACCGCGGGCCGCGCCGTTCCCGGCAGCGTATCCTTTGTGCCGCCGGTTGCCGGTATGATTCTGGCTGGCGAAGTCATCAAGACGCTGACCGCGAATCTGCTGCCCTGAGCGCGCACCTTGCTATTTGTCCGCGTCCATGATATGATAAAGCCAGAATTCACAAGAAAAGGTGTTTTGATGGAATATATCACCCACTCGCCCGAGGAAACCGAAGCCTTGGGCGCAGAGTATGCCGCATCGCTGCATCCGGGCGACGTTGTCGCCTTCTCCGGCGACCTCGGCGCAGGCAAAACCGCCTTCACCCGCGGCGTGCTGCGCGGCCTTGGCTATCAGGGCCGGGTCACCAGCCCGACTTTCGCCATTGCCAATGAATACGATACGCCCGGCGGGCGCGTAGCGCATTTCGACCTGTACCGCATTCTGGACAGCGAAGCGCTGTTTGAGATCGGTTTTGACGAATATCTGGACGGCAGCCGCATCGTTTTGATTGAATGGAGCGAAAACGCGGCGGATATCCTGCCGGAGCGCTACAAAACCGTTCATATTGCATACGGCAGCGCGCCGGATGACCGACGGATCACTACCGGGGAGGTGGACGCATGAAAATACTGGCTTTGGAGTCCTCCGCCGTCAGCGCCTCGGTTGCACTAACCGAGGACGAAAAACTGATCGCGCAATCCTTTCAAAACTGCGGCCTGACCCATTCGCGCACGCTGCTGCCGATGGCGGAAAGCCTGTTGCAAAACTGCGGGCTGACGCTCGACGAAGTTGATGCCATTGCTGTGGCGCACGGCCCCGGCTCATTCACCGGCGTGCGGATTGGCGTGGCAACCGTCAAAGGGCTGGCGCTCGGCGCGGACAAGCCGTGCATCGGTGTATCCACGCTGGACGCGATGGCGCACGGCGCACGCGCGCTCGGTGGCCGCCTGTGCTGCGTGATGGACGCGCGCGCAGGACAGGTGTACAACGCGCTGTTTTCGATCGAAAACGAGCTGCCCCGCCGCCTGTGTGAAGACCGCGCAATCAAACTGACCGACCTTGCAGAAGAAATCGGCAATACGTCGTATTTTCTGGTTGGAGACGGCGCCGAACTATGTTATAATACCCTTAGGGAAAAATGTACCGGCCTGCGTCTTGCACCGCCTGAGCTGCGCTACCCCACCGGTTACGGTGTTGCTGCCGCTGCCCTGCCGTTATTACAAGCAGGTAAGACATGCGCCCCACAAGAGCTGGACGCCTTTTACCTACGCCGTCCGCAGGCCGAACGCGAACGTATGAAATGGCTTTCCGGCGATGCATCTAATCTACATTAAAGGAGACAAACGATTATGGCTACCGTTCATGAAATGGATCACCCGCTGATCAAGCATAAGCTCAGCCTGATGCGCGATAAAACCACTGGCGTAAAGGAGTTCCGCGAAGCGACCCGCGAAATCGCCATGCTGATGTGCTATGAGGCAACCCGCGACCTGCCGCTCAAGGAAATCACCATCGAAACCCCGCTGGCAGATGCACGTGTGCATGTGATTTCCGGCAAGAAGATCGCGCTGGTTCCCATCCTGCGCGCCGGTCTTGGCATGGTAGAAGGCATGCTCGAAATGATCCCGGCTGCCAAGGTCGGTCACATGGGCATGTACCGCAATCCGGACACGATGCAGCCGATCGAATATTACTGCAAGCTGCCGAACGACATCGAGGATCGTGACGTACTGCTGCTCGACCCGATGCTGGCAACCGGCGGCTCGGCAATCGCTGCCATTGATGGTCTCAAGCGCCGCGGCGTAAAACACATCAAGCTGATGAACCTGATCGCAGCGCCGGAAGGCATTGAAGCTGTTCAGAAGGCTCACCCGGATGTCGAAATTTTCGTCGCTGCCATTGATCAGAAGCTCAACGACCACGGATATATTGTTCCGGGTCTGGGCGATGCCGGCGACCGTATTTTCGGCACGAAGTAAAACAAAAAAACACAAAAAACGGTGCGGCACCACGCTGCACCGTTTTTACAGGAGCATTCAAATGGAAATTCAGCATTATGAAATGGAATCCGAGCGGCTGCGCTTCCGCCGTCTGCGCGCGGATGACTTTGCTCTTATCGCCCCGATTTTGCAGGATGCGCAGACTATGTATGCATGGGAGCACGGTTTTTCCTATGAAGAAGTGGTTGACTGGATCGCGGATATGCTGCGCCGCTATCACGAAGATGGGTGTGGGTATCTTGCCGGTCTTGACCGCGAAACCGGTGAGCTTTTTGCTCTGGCGGGGCCGCTGGTAGAGCACCTGGACGCGGAAACCTCTGCGATCGGAGTGGGCTACATCGTGCGCCGCGATCTTTGGGGACAAGGCTACGGAACCGAATGCGCCCGCACTGCGCTCACCTTTGCGTTTGAAAAGCTGAACGTGCCGCGTGCGCTCGCTCTGATCCGACCGGACAACATCGCTTCGCTTCACGTTGCGGCGGCCTGCGGCATGAAGCCAATCGGACAGCTCACAAAGCAATATCGCGGTAAGGAACTGCCGCATGTGGTATGTGCGGTTGATCGTGAGAAGTTTTTCGAGACGTTGTCTGTTGCTTCCGCAGAGCCAGACGAAACGGCGCAGCAACCGCCGGAACAGGAATAAAAAAACAGCAGCCGAAAGCAGATCGGCTGCTGTTTTTTATTTACAGAATCGAACCTGACCCGTCGTCTGCCTGCTTGCTAATCGAGCGAATCACCACTGTATAGCTGTCGCCGTCCTCGGTTGTGACAGCGACACGGTCGCCCTGTTTTCTGCCCAGCACAGCTTTGCCCAGCGGCGCTTCGCGGCTGATACGGCCTTGCAGCGGATCACAGCGCACGGTGGTCACCACCTGAATCGTCTCGGTTTCAAAGTACAGCTCCACCTTGTCAAACAGACCAACCTCGTCCGCTGCGGCTTTGTCCTCAATCACGCGCGCCGATTTAATCATGCGCTCCAGATAGCGGATGCGACTGCGGTTACGGTTCTGCGCCTGCTTGGCCGCCTTATACTCGAAATTCTCGCTCAGGTCGCCGAAGGCGCGCGTGCGCTTGACCTCCTCGATCAGCTCCGGCATCAATTCCAGCTTGCGATGGTCGAGTTCCTTCTGCATCATCGCAATATCCTGCGCCGTCAATTCATCATGCATATAGTATTTTCCTCTTTTCCTTGCGCGCACTTACCGCGCAAAACATGAAAAAGGCCGCTTTGCAGCAGCCTTTCCGTTTCCAATCATCATTATCGGTACTGCTCTGCCCACACGGGCGCATTCGCCGCAAGCGAAGCGGGCACATCCAGCACACGCTGATTGGCGCTGCCGCGAAAGCGCAATTCAAGATTGCGTTCTGCCTCGATAAACGGCCCATCCACCAGCAAATCCAGCTGCTCGAGCAGTTTTCTCACAAATGGATCGGGCAGCTCCAGCAGCTGCTCAAACGTATAGCCGGAATACGCCATCAGGTGCTTGCCCTTTGCCTTCAGCGCCACCGTCAGATGATACAGCGGCTCAGGCTGACAAAACGGCTCGCCGCCCGAAAAGGTCACGCCCTTCACCAGTGGATTGCGGCACATATCATGCAGCAGCGTATCCAAGTCCATCTCCTTGCCGCCCGCGAAGTCATGCGTCTGCGGGTTATGGCAGCCGGGACAATGGTGCGGGCAGCCTTGCGTAAACAGCGTATAGCGGAAGCCGGGGCCGTCCACAATGGACTCCCCGACCGTACCCGCAATGCGTATGGTGCCTTCCATCACGCAGTATGCTCCTCTTCCATCGAGCAGCAGGAAACCGTGTGCTTGACGCGGTCATGCTCCTCTGCACGCTTGGCATTGTTAAAACGATCGAGCGTGCCAACCAGATAACCCGTAATACGGCGGATGCGCTCAAAGCCTACGCCCTCACCAATCAACTGCTCCTGCATTTCCTTTTTCTCCATGATATAACGCTTCCTTTCTTATTTCTTAACCACTTGCAATGTATTAGGCAGACGGTCGGCTTCTTCGGCGGGATCGCCGTGATAGCCCAGCGTCATACTGTTCAGATGCTTGTACAGTCCCAGCTTTTGCAGCTTGGACAGCGGTACGCCCTCGCCCTCGTGCCGTCCGCAGCGCGGGCAGGTCTCCCCGATGATGCCGGTGTAACCGCAAACCGGATCGCGGTCGATCGGATGGTTGATTGCGCCGTAGCCGATACCGGCTTCCTTCATCGCGCGGACAACCGCCTCGAACGCCTCCAGATTCTGCGTCGGGTCGCCATCCAGCTCGATATAGCTGATGTGGCCGCCGTTGGTCAGTTCGTGATACGGTGCTTCCAGCGTGATCTTCTCAAATGCAGAGATCGGATAATAAACCGGGATATGGAACGAGTTGGTGTAATAATCTCGGTCGGTCACACCCTCGATACGGCCGTATTTCTCGCGGTCGATCTTGACAAAGCGACCGGACAGGCCTTCCGCCGGGGTTGCAATCAGCGAGAAGTTCAGGCCGTATTTCTCACTCGCCTGATCCATGCGCTCTCGCATATGACCGACGATCTCAAGGCCCAGATTCTGCGCTTCTTCGCTTTCGCCGTGATGCTTGCCGATCAGCGCTTTAAGCGTCTCCGCAAGGCCGATAAAGCCGAGCGTCAGCGTACCGTGTTTGAGCACATCACCGACCGTATCATCCGGGCCGAGCTTGTCCGAATCGATCCAGACGCCCTCACCCATCAGGAACGGATAGTTGCGTACCTTCTTAGCCGACTGAATGCGGAAACGCGCCAGAAGCTGGTCGATCACCAGATCAATTTTACGGTCGAGGTCCTCAAAGAACCAGTCGATATCGCCGTGGCTGCGAATCGCAATGCGCGGCAGATTGATCGAGGTAAACGAGAGATTGCCGCGGCCGTTGACGATCTCGCGGGTCGGATCATAGTGGTTGCCGATCACGCGCGTGCGGCAGCCCATATAAGCACATTCTGTTTCCGGATGGCCGGGCTTATAATACTGCTTGTTAAACGGCGCATCGAGGAACGAGAAATTCGGGAACATACGCTTTGCCGATACGCGGCAAGCCAGCTTGAACAGGTCGTAGTTCGGCTCGCCCTCGTTATAGTTGACGCCTTCCTTGACCTTGAAAATATGAATCGGGAAAATCGGGGTCTCTCCATTGCCCAGACCGGTCTCGGTTGCGAGCAGCAGCTGCTCAATCACCAGACGTCCTTCGGGCGAGGTGTCCGTGCCATAGTTGAGCGAAGAGAACGGAATCTGTGCACCAGCACGCGAATGCATGGTGTTCAGATTATGGACCAGCGCCTCCATCGCCTGATACGCGCTCTTGCGCGTTTCCTTGTCTGCATACTTGCGGGCAAAGCGCATGCATTTCTGCACCGCCTGCTCGTCCAGCGTTTCGCTGAGCGCCGCCGCCATCGCTTCATCATACCCATTATCGCCAGCAAGGCAAGCCCATTTGCCGGTCTGCTGTTCGACCCGCTCGGTCAGCGCCTGCGCGTCTACTTCGTTATTCTCGTCTGCACCGAACACTTCCAGCGCCTTGGCGAGGTTGCTGCGGAACAGCTTGCGGAAAGTCTTGCGGATACCGGGTGCCATCGAATAATCGAAATTCGGTACCGACTGGCCGCCGTGCTGGTCGTTCTGGTTGGACTGAATGGCGATGCATGCCAGCGCCGCATACGAGCGGATATCATTCGGCTCACGCAAGAAACCGTGACCGGTGGAAAATCCGCCGTCAAACAGCTTGAGCAAATCAATCTGGCAGCAGGTTGTCGTCAGCGTCAGAAAATCCAGATCGTGGATATGGATATCGCCCTCCCGATGTGCCTTGGCATGCGCCGGATCGAGGATAAACATTTCATAAAACTGCTTTGCACCCTCCGAGCCATACTTGAGCATGGTGCCCATCGCGGTGTCGCCGTCGATGTTAGCGTTTTCACGTTTCACATCATTTTCGAGCGAGGACTGGAAGGTCAGGTCTTCGTACACCTTCATCAGTCTGGTGTTCATTTCACGCACGCGGGTGCGCTCATTGCGATACAGAATGTACTTCTTCGCCGTGCGGGCATGTCCGCTTTCGATCAAAACCTTCTCTACTGTATCTTGTATCTGCTCCACCGTGGGAATCTGATCTCCCACGACCTCTTCGAGCATCTTTTCCACTTGTTCAGCCAGACCGCGCGCCATCTCGGAATCCTGCCCGCCGGTAGCCTGCGCCGCCCGGAAAATCGCACCCGCAATCTTGTCAAGTTCGAAGGGGGCTTTTCGTCCGTCGCGTTTGAGAATCTGCTGAATCATAAGTTTGTTTCCCTCTCTCATACAAAAACCGCCTTGCGGCGATCACAAAATTTCGTAGATTGTTCTGGATTTTCGCACCATATCTTGTGCCTGTGCTATATATTTTACCGCTCCCGCATCAGCCTGTCAAGGGGAAACGGGCTTTTTGGAAGAAATGTAGGAATCAAAATATTTTTCTTGTTGCTTTCTCTGAAATTTTGTTTTTTATCTCTGTGGACAATGTGGAAAACGCTTTGTGGATAACTGCTTCTCTGTGGAAAAACCTGTGCTTTTCCTGTTGATGGCTGTGGAAAACCCGTTATGCCCGGCACACAATATATAGTATACATCTTTTTCCACCATTCGACTAAATCCTACCAATTAAAACACAAAAAGAGAAGGCCGCAGCAATGCTGTGACCTTCCCTGACGAAAGGTTATTCTCTCCTAATCTGCCAAGCCGATTGCGCTCGACAGCGGAACGGAAAGCACCAATCCATGGCTTCGTGTATTCATGCCGACTGCCTTCATCAGCGCGGTCATAACTTCCTGCCGCTCCTCACTGCGCACAATCAAAAACACGATTTCCTTTTCTGCCTGAATCTCAATGCCGAAAAAGCGCTTGACTTCATCTTCTGCGATGCCGCGCGCCGCAATCACAGTGCCGCCGCGCGCACCCGCTTTGCGTGCCGCGTCCATGGCGACATTGGTATATCCCCGTTCCATCACCACAACGACTGCATCCAAGCCGCACGCTCGCTCTGTCTTATTCATCCTCTCCGCCTCCTTGCTTTCCACATCCGCTTGCGTCAGCAACTGGTGCCACCGCACACCAATTCCGTTAATCGGAACGGTGAAGGCGATTCCCCTGCCCGGATACCGCATTTGCAGACCATGCCCCAGTTTTTCCAGCAGCAGCCGCGCCCGCTCCCGATCGGTTAGGCAAAGCACAATCGCCTTAGCGGTTTCACCGATGCCGAGCAAATCCAGCATTTCCGTCTTTGCTGTGCCATGCGCCATGCAGACAAAATCCACCAGCACATGCGTATCCCGATACAGGCGAAGCACTTTTTCGCTCTGCGACACATCGACCACAGAAACCACCAGTTCAACCGCACTCCGTGCGGCCATCTGAGGCTGATATTCACTCATCCTGATCCTCCTCTTCCAGTACGATGATCTCCTCATCCTCCGCTGCATCGGACTGCGCTGCATCATCTGTCCGACGCATTTTGCACTGATACAGCAAGCCGAGAATTTGAATGGTCAAAAGCGGCGTCATCGCAACCATTGCCACAATGCCGAACGCATCCGTCAAAACATTGCCGCCTAATGCCTCACACGCGCCCATGGCAAAGGGCAGCAAAAACGTCGAGGTCATAGGACCGGATGCCACGCCGCCGGAGTCAAATGCAATACCGGTAAATATCTTCGGTACAAAAAAAGTCAACGCAAGCGCCAGCAGATAGCCGGGAATAACAATCCAATACACGGAAATCCCGGTCAGCACACGCAGCATAGACAGGCCGACTGAGCACGCCACACCGATGGACAGGCTGTGCATCATCGCGCGCTGTGATACGCCGCCGTTGGTGATATTTTCTACCTGACGGTTGAGCACATGCACGGCTGGCTCAGCCGTGACCAGAAAATAACCGATCAACATGCCGAGCGGCACCAGCAACCAGCTGTGTCCGCTTTTTGCCAACTGCTCGCCCAGAAAATGACCTACCGGCATGAATCCAACATTAACACCAGTCAAAAATAATGAAAGGCCGAAAAACGTATATCCAAAACCAATTCCGATTTTCTTCAGCTGCATCCGATGAAAACGGCGAAACACCAACTGAAAAACGGCGCAAAACAGTATAATCGGAATCAGTGCAGAAAGCACCTCATGTACATACTCCGGAAGACTATGTGCAAACAGCATTGCCACTTGCTTGGTGTCCTCCACCTCCGGCACAGACACAGCGGTATAGCCCGGATCTCCGCCCCGGTAAAATATACCGAGCAGCAGCACTGCCAGAATGGGACCAATGCTGCACAGCGCCACCAAACCAAAGCTGTCGTCCTGTGCGTCCCGGTCACCGCGAATGGACGCAAGGCCGATACCAAGCGCCATGATAAACGGCACAGTAATCGGGCCGGTTGTTACGCCACCGGAATCAAATGCTACTGCAACAAACTCATTGGGCACAAATGCGGATAAAATCAAAACGCCAATATAAAACACGATCAGCAACGATGCCAATCGGATTTTAAACAGGGTGCGGAGCATTGCCAGCACAAAAAACAGGCCTACGCCAATCGCAACCGTCCATATCAGAACGGCGTTAGGAATGGACGGCACCTGCCCCGCCAAAACTTGCAGATCTGGCTCTGCGATCGTAATCAAGACACCGATAACAAAGGTGATCCCCACAACCGCAAACAGATTTTTGGTACGCGGCAATTGTGCGCCAATGCCTTCGCCCATCGGTGTCATAGAAACATCGGTACCCAGTGAAAAAAATGCCATACCGACGATCAACAACACCGCACCAACCAGATATAAAACCAGCGTTCCGACCGGCATCGGCGTAATTGTAATACTGAGCAACAATACGATTAACGTGATTGGCAAAACCGATGATAATGCCTCAATTATTTTTTCCTTTAGAATCTTATTCATTGCATTTCCCCTATAAAGATAGTCAATATATTATAT
>ERZ1090878.1085-NODE-1090-length-13384-cov-31.736439_pt1 | contig 13384 bp, 12 predicted proteins | sample MGYA00478473_ERZ1090878 | MGnify/ENA primary metagenome ERZ1090878 (study PRJEB33644, sample SAMEA5815720) | chicken gut metagenome | biome: Chicken; feature: Gastrointestinal Tract; material: Caecum | place: Ireland | collected 2019-01-01 | study: A study of... | reverse complement strand
TCCTACATCAGGGGGTACTTTGTCTATTGTCCGTTTTTACTGGACCTGTTCAAGCGGAAGCCGGGGGCTGTTTTGCTGCGCTTTGTCACCCCTGCAGTTTGGCGCGGGCCTGTTCGCCGTCCAGCAGGACGGTGCCGTCGGCAAACAGATAGCAGGGGATGCCGATGGTGTGCCCTTGTCGGACCGGGGCGAAGGCGGGATCGGTGTCCCGCAGCGCCAGGAACCGTTTGAGGGTGGCCGTGTCCGCCGTGATCTCCGCCCAGGTCCAGTCGCCCGGGTGCCGGGCCAGCCAGTCCTTCAGCGCCACGCAATCTGGGCAGATGTCCGCGCCAAAAATTTCTGCTCTCATCTTCAAACGCCTGCCTTTCCCGGGTCGGCCGCGGCTGCGGCCGGCCTTTTCCTGTATTATAAACGCCCGGCGGGCAAAGGGCAAGACTGCCGCTTGCAAAGGCCGGGCCGCCGTGCTAAGATTTGGATAGACACCGCCCCCGCGGCGGTCCATTGGGAGGGATCATGATGAAAATGGAACGGATCGACCGGGTGCTGCAGGCCATGCAGCAGCGCGGCCTGACGCAGATGATCGTCTGCGACCCGCAGAGCATCGACTATCTGACCGGCGTGTATGTGGAACCCTTTGAGCGGCTGTTTGCGCTGTACCTGCGCACCGACGGCCGCCACCTCTTCTTTTTGAACAAGCTGTTCACGGTGCCCGAAACGCCCATTGAACAGGTCTGGTTCACCGACACCGACGACGCCATCGGCCAAGTGGCCGAGCGGATGCAGCCGGGCGTCCCCCTTGGCATTGACAAGGAATGGCCCGCCCGCTTTCTGCTGCCCCTGATGGAGCGGCTGCCCGGCACCCCCTGCCGCCTGGCCAGCGACTGTGTGGACAGTGTGCGCGGCTGCAAGGACCCGGCCGAACAGGAGCTGATGCGGATGAATTCCCGCCTGAACGACGAGGTCATGGGCCGCGCCGCCGCCTTTATCCGCCAGGGCATGACCGAGCGGGAGGTGGCCGACTACCTGCTGGCCCAATATCGGGACCTGGGCTGCGAAGGGCCGTCCTTCTCCCCCATCGTCTCCTTTGGCGCCAACGCCGCCGACCCCCACCACATGCCCGACGACACCCGGCTGCAGGCCGGCGACTGCATCGTGCTGGACATCGGCGGCAAAAAGGCGGGATATTGCTCGGACATGACCCGCACCTACTTCTGCCGGACCGTCTCGGACAAGCACGCGGCCATCCACGACCTGGTCCGCCGGGCCAACGAGGCCGCCGAGGCGCTGGTGCGCCCGGGCGTGCCGCTGTGCGAGCTGGACAAGGCCGCCCGCGACCTGATCGCGGCGGCGGGCTATGGCGAGTACTTCACCCATCGGCTGGGGCACTTCATCGGCCGCACCGAGCACGAGCAGGGGGACGTGAGCAGCGCCAACACCACCCCGGCGCGGGAAGGCATGATCTTTTCCATCGAGCCCGGCGTCTACCTGCCCGGCGAAATGGGCGTGCGTGTGGAGGACCTGGTCCTGGTCACCGCCGACGGCTGCGAGGTCCTCAACCGCGCAGACAAGCACTGCCGGGTGATTGGGTGAGGCAAGGGGCTTGCGGGGCGGTCCCGCCCTCCGCGGCTTGCGGCCCGACTGCGTTGGTATCGCCCGGCGGGAGTGAACGCCCGGGGCGTTTTGCACACCCCGGGCAGGAGCGCCGTTTTTTATAACGCGGCACCGCAGGCGATACCACGGTGCACGGACATATAGCAACAGCCCGCATCCAGACGGATGCGGGCTGTTTGTGGTGGAGATGAGGGGGATCGAACCCCTTACCTCTTGAATGCCATTGTCGCAAATCATTCTGTATGGAACAAATATACAAAAAATATGCACGATACGCGGTCTAAAATTTCGGAAGGCTGTCCGAATAAACCGAATGTTTTGCATGGTGTATGGACCGATTCATAACGGGCTTTTCTGCGCCTGCCACATGCACAAAACGGCACCTTCTTGCACTGGTCGGAACGGGGTATTGTGTATCGGCTTTCTGCGTGCGGATAACGGAGGAGAAGAAAAATCAGAAAAGCAACCTTGTATTGCCTGAATTTTGAAATTCCTGTATAAAACACGCCTGCGATTGCGTGGGGGAGGATCTCGGCAAGGCAAGCGGGATAAGTCTGTATAGAACTGCCATGCAACCGCGATATACAAGTCTGTGCCTACCGGCTGGCCCGAATCCCGTATAAAGTCGCCATGCAGTCGCGAGCCGAAAAGCAGTCTGTTCCACATGTATATTTTACCCCTGTTTGAATGAAAATTCAACCAAAAACCAGAAAGCCGTCTGGCAAAACCAGAAAACCGCCCTGCAGTCGCGGATTTTTTTGGCATGGCATTTTATACAGAATCCGCCGTTATATACAGGATAACGGCATGCCATTTTTTTGCGTACCGTTTGCTCAAAAATGTTCTGACTGACGGTCAAAAGAGTCCTGTTGTCTGGCCCCTGCCATCGGGGTAAACAGAAGGACCCTAACTCAGGCGGGCGAAACTTCGGCTGAATTCAGCCGAAGTAAAGAAACCAATATGGAGTATCCGCCGTTGTACTCTGCACAAGGCCGCATTTGTTGGGGCACTGGTTGAAGGGTTGGCGGTATGCGCTTGTGAACAGCCAGGCAATAAAAGAGCATCCCCCACCGGTTTGTATTCGGTGGGGGATGCCTTTCGTATCCTTATTGCAGTTTCTTTTCCGCCAGTGTGGCAATTTTGAGGTTGTACGGTGCGCTGGGGGCGCCGTCTGCGAAGCAGGGCGGCGGGAGTGCGTTCATCTGATTCAACATGTTGAGAATCTCGCTGCTGTAATCGGCTGCCAGCAGCGTGGCGCTGGTGGGCTGCTTGCCTTTGTCAACCACCAGACCATCCCAGTACATCTTGAGCTGATACAGGTTCAGTGGCTCGGCTTTGCGGGTCTTGAGTTCGTAAATGTCCAGTTTGCCCGTATTTTCTGCCACTACATCGATGCGGGTGCCGGTGGACCACACCGACTGCTCATCGCTGACGCGGTCCTGGGGGCATGCAGCCTGCAAAATGTCCATCCATTTTGTTTTCAAAACCGCTTCGGAATCCCCGGTCGCACTCTTGGGCGGCGGGTAGGCGGACAGCTTTTCGAAGACGGCCTGCCAGTCAGGGTCCTGCGGGTCCAAAGAGGTCTTGTTGTTCAGGGTGGCCAGTACGCCACGCGGCAGGTCTGGGATCACCAGCTCCCCGACAAAATCGTTGTAGTGGTTGTGCCGGGCGACGGGGTCTCCGTTGCGGTCTTGCCGCCAGATTTCGCTCAGCAGGCCGGTGGCCAGTACCCGGCCACCCACCTCGATTTGAATGCCCTGGGTCGGTATATTGCCCTGATAGTAGCATTTGGCTCGGCTGATGCCCTCGGAGGTACAAATCAGATGGTCGCGCCGGTCTGCGTTCAACGAGCCGTAGCGGTAGACCATCGTGACCAACCGACCGCCCAGTTCCATCTGAATGGGCACTTGAGCAATCACATCCATGGGCACACGGACCGGCGGCACCAGTACGGTGCTGTCGCCCACTGTGATGGAGATTTTGAGGCGGGGTTCCATCGTCCGGGGGTCCTGTTCCAACAGCGTATGATAGGTGACGCCCAGATGTTCAAGCAGCCAGCTGCGCAGGGTGGCGCAGTCGCTCAAGGCCCCGCCACGGGTCTGAACCGTGCGGGCATAGGCCAGTGGCGTTGCCACCTGGATGATGGTGCTGGCATCGCCCCAGTCCGGCGTGCCTTCAAACAGCACACCCGTCAGGTCGGTGCGCTCTTCCACCTGCATGGTGGGTGCAAACGGGCCGTGCGTGACAAACCAAAGCGAAGTTCCGCGTTTGCGGGTCGCAAGCGTCCAGGGACCATTGCCGCCGGACAGGACGGACAGCGCGTTCTTGAGGCCGAACCCGTGTTCGTTCAGCCGACTGTCCGAGACCGGCGGCGCCCCCAGCTGCAGAGCGCGTTCCAAATCGGTCAGGTTCATGCCGCGGCCCCAGTCGGATATGGTGACCAGAATTTTCTCCGATTCGGATGGGTGGCGCATCAAATGAATGCGGACGATGGTTTTTTCACCGGGCGGGGTGGCAGCAATGTTATTGTCCGTAATCTCGTAGAGGCTGTGGGGAAAGTCGAGATTCTGCCGGGACAGTCCGAGGAAAGCGTTGCCGCACAGTTTGATGGGCACCGAATGGACCGTTACGCATAGAGAGGCGAACGAGGTGCCCTGTTGTTCCTCCGACAGAAGTTGCTCGTCCGGCAGCATGGTTTCAAAATTCATAGGGTTTTCTCCTTGTCTGTTGTTGGGGGTTCCAGCATGGCGACCGCGTCTTGCAGCGTTCGGTCGTCAATATGCAGGTACCGGTCGGTGGTGCGGATGTCGCTGTGGCCGGTCAGGCGAGCGATCATCTCCATGGGTACGTGGCAGCGTTCCAGTGCGCTCACATAGGTATGGCGGCAACTGTGCGGCGAGAGACGCCGCACGCCGGGCACTTTCTCCACCGCTTTGTAATACTTGTGGCGGAAGGTACTCACACTGACCAGCAGATCGTCCCGACTGCTGGTCCACAGGAAGGCCCGCCCGCCGTTGGCGCGCAGCCAGAGTGCCAGCGAGCGGTAGGCCAGTGGTATCGGGACCTCCCGGCGGCTGCGAGCGCTCTTGGGCGGCCCCAGCTGCGGGAGGCCGTCCACCGTCTTGACGGCCTTGGATACCTGGACCAGACTGCCGTCTTGGGCAATGTCCCGGGGCTGCAGGGCCAGCAGTTCCTGCACGCGCAGGCCAGTGACCAGCAGAAAACGGATGCTGTTGCCTAGCAGGTCATCGGGCAGGTGTTCCATCAGCAAGCGCACCTCCTCCTCGGTGAACGCGTCCTTGGCTTTCGGGGTGGGATTGTTCTGCACGCGGGCGCCGTGGAAGGACTTGCGGGCATAGTTCTTGGTCACAAGGTCGTTGGCCTCAGCAGCGTCATAAATCTGGATGAGCATGGCGCGGCACTTGCTCAGCTGCGAGCCGGAATATCCCTGCTGCACCAGCCAGTGCATGAAACTGTTGATCTCCATGGCTTTGATGTCCTGCAGCGGCCGGTCCGTAAAGTAGCGGGTCAGCAGCGCGGCGGTGTAGCGATAGTTGCAGTAGGTGGACGGCTGGACCTGTTCCCGGTAGGCGTCCAGCCACTGCTGTACCCAGGCGTCAAAAGCCACGGGCGATGGGGCGGGTTCGTCTTCTTTGTTGTTCTGGGCCTCCCGCAGCTTGACCAGCAGTTCGCTGCGGGTCGGGGCGCTCAGATGCCGCAGATTGCGTTTGCCATTGGGCTTGTAACCGTCCATGTACTGACAGTACCACAACCCGCTTGGCAGCTTGCGAATGCTGCCCTCCCCGTTAGAACGGCGTTTACCCGGCATAGGGGATCTCCTCCCCGCGACGCTGGCGCATGTACTCGTTGAGGTCGTCCGGTATATGGGTGCGGGACTCGACCCAGGCCAGGAACGGCCCGGTCGGGATGCGGATGTTGCTGCCGAAGTAGGCCACCGGGAAATCCTTGCGGTGTACCAACTCGTAGGCGGTGGTCATGCTGACGTTGAGATAGCTGCGAATCTCCGACACAGTCAGGTATTGCTTTTCAAAAATGCTGGCGGCGGGTGTGGTCTTTTCGCTTTTCATGGGGGGCCTCCTTATGGCGGTATATTATAAAGGTAGATATGAAGGGGCAACGGCGGGTCGTGCCGTGTATTTGCAAGCAGAGGGACTGTGACTGGCAGTCAGCGGCTTGGCTTCCGGTTAGCAGCACTTGCGTTTGCGGTTGGATTCCTTTATAATGGAGGCAGGAAACGGGGATGAGCATTTCCATTTCCTGCTGGCGCGAGTCTGTGTTGCTGCACAGTTTTGCGCCTTTTCTGGTTGCGGATTGCAAATTCGGGTTCCATTGTTCGAGGGCTTACTTTTCCTTCTCCTCCAGTACCTCGGGTCATGACCATTTTCCCGGCTCAGGTGAAGAGGAAGCCGGATGCGGGTGTAGGCGCAGGTTTTGAATAGCATGAGGCGGTTTGTGATGGATTTCATGGGGCCCTCCTTTGAAATATTGGTTCCTTTTGTTTGTTCGGGTTTGTGTTCCTTTGCTGTAGTTCTATTATACTATACTGACGACAGTATATCAAGATATAATGTCGTCAGTATGTGTAGAAATATACTGCCGATATTATATAGTTCTTTGTGCAATTTGCCACTATCTCAAATTTCCTGCACTTGTTACAATACAGAAAAAGTCATTGGAAGGGGGAAATCCATCATGCCATATTCAGACGCCCAAAAACGAGCCACTGCAAAATACAACGCAAAGGCGTATGACCGTATTGAAGTCAAGGTGGCAAAAGGCAAAAAGGCTGAGATCAAGGCCTACGCCGAGTCCAAAGGGGAAAGCGTCAATGGTTTTATCAACCGAGTCATTGACGAAGCCATGTCGGCCAAGAGATAGCAAAGCAATAAAACTGCCCCGGCATCTGCGGCGTGTGCTGCAAATGCCGGGGCGGTTTCGATTTTCGCTATGGTCCTTTTGTATAGATGGAAGGGGATGATTGTCCATCCGCATTATAATTGTTGTGCTTCCCGTTGGCTGGTTGGCGCTCAATCGCGCTGAAACAAATCCCTGGTATAGACTTTACCTCTCACATTATCCAAGCAGGTATCATATCGGTTTGCTATAATTGCATGGCTGCAACGCTTAAATTCGGCCAAGTCATTTACTACTTTGCTGCCAAAGAAAGTCGAGCCATTTTCAAGAGTCGGCTCATACACGATGACCTGCGCGCCTTTTGCCTTGATACGCTTCATAACGCCTTGAATGCTCGACTGGCGGAAGTTATCCGAGTTAGACTTCATGGTCAAACGGTAGACACCGATCACACACTGTTTTTCAGATGCAGCGGAATACTCATTTTCCTGCCCATAATCGTAATATCCCGCCATTTGCAGAACCCGGTCTGCAATAAAATCTTTTCGTGTGCGGTTGCTGTCCACAATGGCTTGAATCAAATTTTCGGGCACATCCTGGTAATTGGCCAACAGCTGTTTGGTATCTTTGGGCAGACAATAACCGCCGTAGCCAAAGCTGGGGTTGTTATAGAAATCTCCGATGCGAGGGTCTAAGCAAACGCCCTTGATAATCTGCTGTGTATCAAGTCCTTTCATTTCGGCATAGGTATCCAATTCATTAAAGTACGATACACGCAGAGCCAGATAGGTATTTGCAAACAACTTTACCGCTTCGGCTTCCGTGTACCCCATGTACAGAGTGTCAATGTTTTCTTTGATTGCCCCCTCCTGCAACAGGGCGGCAAACGTATGTGCTGCGTTGACCAGTTTTGCATCCTGCAAATCTGTACCCACAATAATGCGACTGGGATAAAGGTTATCGTATAAAGCCTTGGACTCGCGCAAAAATTCCGGGCTGAACAGAATATTGGACGTGTTGTACTTTTTTCGCACGCTTTCAGTGTAGCCCACAGGGATTGTGGACTTAATGACCATGATAGCGTTCGGGTTGGCCGCCAACACCAGCTCGATTACATTTTCAACTGCACTGGTATCAAAAAAGTTTTTCTTGCTGTCGTAGTTGGTGGGCGCAGCAATGACGACAAAGTCAGCGTCTGCATACGCAGCTTTGGCATCAAGGGTTGCGGTAAGATCCAGCTCTTTTTCAGACAAGTACTTCTCTATATAGTCGTCCTGAATAGGGGACCTGCGCTGGTTAATGAGATCAACCTTTTCCGGAACAATATCTACTGCGGTAACATGGTTATGCTGCGCCAGCAATGTGGCGATGGACAGGCCGACATAGCCGGTACCGGCGACTGCAATATTCATTTTGTTTTCCCCTCTGCTTCTCACATATAAAAGTCTTTATACCATTCAGCAAACTTGCGTAAGCCCTCACGCAATGGTGTGTGCGGCCTAAAGCCGAAGTCCCGCTCCAAATCGCTGGTGTCGGCATAGGTAATTGGCACATCCCCCGGTTGCATAGGCACCAGCTGCTTGTGGGCCTCGAAGTCATAGTTAGACGGCAAGACGCCAGCACGTACCAACTCTTCCGACAGAATCTGCACAAAGTCGAGCAGATTTTCCGGATTGCTATTGCCAATGTTGTAGAGGGCGTAGGGCGGAACAGGCAGACCGTCCTCCCCGGTCTTTCGCTCGGGCGGGCGCTGCATCACGCGGCAGACGCCCTCCACGATATCGTCAATGTAGGTGAAATCACGCTTGCAGTGGCCATAATTGAATATTTGAATTGTCTTGCCAGCGCACAACTTATCGGTGAATCCAAAATAGGCCATGTCCGGGCGGCCCGCCGGACCGTAGACAGTGAAAAAGCGCAAACCCGTGCAGGGTATGTTGTAGAGCTTGGCGTAGGCGTGGGCCATGAGTTCATCACTCTTTTTGGTGGCAGCATAGAGGCTGACGGGGTTGTCCACCTTGTCATCTGTGGAATACGGGACCTTTTTGTTGGAGCCGTACACACTGGACGAACTGGCGTAGACCAGGTGCTGCACGCCCGGCGCACCGCCGTCATAGGAGTGGCGGCAGGCTTCGAGGATGTTGTAGAAGCCGGTCAGGTTGGAGTCTATGTAGGCGTCCGGGTTGGTGATGCTGTAGCGCACACCGGCCTGGGCGGCCAGGTTGACCACGATGTCCGGCTTGTAGATCTGGAATAGGACCTGGACCACAGATTTATCGGAAATATCGGCCTTGATAAACGTGAAGTTGGGGAATTTTTGCAGTTCGGCCAGGCGGGCTTCCTTGATGCGGACATCGTAGTAGTCGTTCATGTTGTCGATGCCGACGACAGCGGCGTCCGGCTGCCCGGCCAACAGGCGCTTGGCCAGGTTGGAGCCGATGAAGCCGGAGGAGCCGGTGATGAGAATCGTTGTTTTTGCAGACATAGTTTCCCTCTATCCTATAACCTTTTGATTATGAATGAATGATCTTAGATTTGACCATCACGGCCATATCCGCAATGCTTTTGCGCTTGATAAACAGATAGGCCACATACGCGGCCAGATAGACGGCCAGCCCCGCCACCCCGCCGATGAACCAACTGGCGGTGATGAAGATGGCAGTAAGGGCAAGTTCGCACGCAATATCTTTCTTGACATCAATTTCGATGGCGCGGGAAAGAAGCGTTTCAGCCAGAACGCAACGGAAAGCAAGAAGTACAACAATAGACACAACTGCCAGGTCCAGATTGTGCAGCCAGTATACGGTGATGCCTGTACAAGCCACACTGAGGCCAACGGTAGTTAAGTTGACCATCAACAACCATTTTTCTTTACGCAAAGTTTTCATGTATGTTTCGATCAGCATCGACATTTTGCTTTCAAACACACACATTGGGAACAGGAGCGCCATGTATATCAAGCTGTCAGCATATTGAGGAAGCCATGCCGAAAGAATCACTTTTGCCGGATAGTAGAACACGAGCATCCCCAAAAGAGGAATCATAAGGCAAGTGCGCATCTTGCTGTAGATGCCGGAAAGTTTACTTTCATCGGTACGGCGTAGCATGGGGAACATGACAAGGGCTACGGCGCGGATGAAAACCATAAGTAAGTTCGATACAGACATTGTTAACGATACCTTGCCAAACGTTTCAACATCCCAGCGTTGCTCAATAGATACCCTTACCAATCCTATGATAAGCATGCTTGAAATATTGGCAAACATTAGCTTAATGCCAACAGAAATATTAGTCCTTGCTTCTATTATGGTATTCCAAATTTCCTTTGGTCGTGCCAGCACTATATTTCGGCATTGAAATGCTGCATACAGAAGCCCAAACAGCTTTCCTGCCAAATCGGAATAGATAATGAGAACATAGTTATCTGACCTAATAACCAAAGATAGCAGAACTCCAATTATATAGATTCCCTTATCAATTATTGACAGAATTGCATACTCTCGAATCCGATTTGTACCCTGTAACACATATTGCAAGAAAGTGCGCGGCAAAAGTAGAACAATCGACACTCCTGTGAGCATCACCACTGTACCTTTTTCATCAGGAATCAGTAGCATTCCGCCTATGGCAAAGACAAAAGTGCCTATTATGCATTCTAAAATCGTATATGCCCAAAACTGCCCGCTAAAAAGATGTTTGTCTAAATCCTCATAGTATTTCCCTCCGTACCGCAAGTATAAGCCATCGGCCCATCCAAAATGTAAGAATCCAATGTATCCTGTATAGAATATATAAAGTTGGAGATATCCATACGCCTCTATATTTAAATTTTTGGGGACCAAAAAGCTGACTGCTGCCGATATCAAAAAAGAAAACAAGTTTGATATCACTGTATATCGTACATTTGTAAGCATTTCTTATACTTCTCTCATTCCAGACCTTGTCTTTCCAGCGAAATAAATTACTCCATTTCTATATTTCATCTCATAGAAAATCTTATAGCAAACCATTATGAAAAAGCACTCTACAGCAGTTCCTATTGATATATACGAAACCGACAATTGCTCAATTGACGCCATTGTCAGCCAAGGCAAAAAATAGCAATAATATAGACTCAAAAGGTTTTTCCCTTTCCCTGGCAACATTTTTTGGATAAAAAAGTGATATATGATAGAAAAGCCACCCGCAATAAAGATCGTAAACAGGATCATTCCCCCAATTGCAAAATCTTGTAATGGGCGCCGAAAAAACGTATATATGTTTCCATGCGTCGTTGTAGTCAACCACCGAAACTCAAGATGACTCGATGCCTTGACTTGTATCAAGCCCAACCTAAGGAGCAAGCTTTGCACGCCAGCGAATGTTTCCGCACCAAATGTCCCGGCATCTTTTGCTGGTGGATTCAAAATGTACTGATTAAAATGCTGGATTGAGCCTCCAACATAACTTGATAGGTAATCGATCATTGTTTCTTTTGGCACGCGATTCATAATCAGTGCCAGTAAATAAAACGCTGGAATGAATACTGCCAGTACTTTTAATGCGACCACCAAGTATTTGACTCCGTGCTTTCTCTTCCATTTTTCCTTATTCTCTCTAATGATATAGTTTGCCGCAAAGACAAACGTTATAATTTTTATTATTTCTCCGCGACTGCTGTTAATAAAACAAATTGCTAATAAATATAGGCCTGGGACTAAAAGGGAAAGACTTTCTCTTCTTTGCTGTTTCGTATTCGCATTTCGCCAATTTTGACAAAATATAAAGAGAGAAACATAAGCGTAGGCACGCAAAAAACGATTTAGAAATGTAAGAAACACATTCGTCGTATCTTCTGCTGTAACACTTCCCACTTGCGTGGCTCTATATACTGCTAAGGTGGCTTGTACATCCAATATATTCGTTCCCACAATCTGAGCAATATTGACATAATATAGCCCAATTCCTATAAGTTCGCACAGAACAAAAAAATGAAGTACGTTTTTTTGAATCAATACATAACCACTACTTTTCGCCGCACTTTTTGACAATTTGATGGTCTTGCTTGGTATGCACACTGAAAAAAAGTTGCAGACAATGTCTGTTATAGCAAAAGTCATAATTCCAAGCAATAAAATATTTGTTGCCTCTCGCGAATATAGAATGTTCCATCTGCTCTTATTTGACATAGCCACCGCTATACTTATTAAGAAAACTCCGCTTACAATAACCGAAGGCGAGAGCAAATCACTTTTTAAAACAGTAAAAGCTGTGACAAAGGCAAGAATACATCCAAAGAATAAAACATACAGGTAATCCATATCTCGTTACACCGCATACAGCTTTTTCAATTTTCTATTAAGTTCGATTACTTTAGCTTAAAAAAGCAGTATCCATAATATAAAATCGGCGAAGCAATAATATAATTTTGATACCTTCAGATAATATTTCAAATACAACTTTTTGCTATTGTTGCTCAGTTTTCTTCTCTTACTAAATCCACTGTACTCTTGGTCAATAGTATGTGATAACATATGGCTATATCCTACATTCAACAAGCCGTACGTTTTATATCCATGTTCACGCATTTTATAGCCAAGAACCCATTCTTCCCCATAGAGGAAGAATCTCTCATCATAAAAGCAGTCCTTCATTTTTTGCAAATCCACTGCCAGCATTGCCCCAACTACAACTTCACATTCCACAATATCTTTTTGGGCATAATACTCTTTCGGATAAGCTGTAGCTCTTCCAAATAATTTTAGATACAGACTACTGCTTTCAAGCAGAATTTCCTTTGCATTTGGCAGTTTTGAGAAACACAAATTGCCTCTATAGTCCAGTTTTGGTGCAACTACGCCACAATCCTTTTTATCTAAAAAAACCTTTTTCATTTCGGCAATACAGGCAGCACTGTAACTTACATCTGGATTTGCAATTACTGCATGTGTCATCCCCATTTCAATTGCTTTTCGCAATCCTAAATTGTTTCCACTACCATAACCGCCATTTTTATTCGATCGTAGTAAAAGCGTATGTTTGTCTTGAATCCCAATCAGCTTATTATAGTCCTGATCACGTGAACAGTTATCAACAACTATAATGCATTCATATTCATTTGTAACCCGAGCAACTTCAACTGCTTTACACGTCATTTCTGCATCATTATAATTCAAAACAATGCAAGCCATCTTCATTGTTAACATTTCCTCCTTGCTATTGCAAGGCATTACTTTTTCTGTAACATAAATGTAATGCCATCAATAGAATGTGAGTTAGCGCACTCTGTTCCTATAATTAAACAGAAAGATAATTGTCTGCAGCATTGTCACATTATGCGCTTCAATTGAATAGTAAACCCATCTATATACTCTGGCCAACTGCTTCGCTACTACTTCATCGAAGAATTTTGGACGTTTTCCAATGTACTCTTTCAAAATTCTTCTTTTCTCTTGTATGCTATAACCAGCTGTCATGTACACACCAATGCGAAAATACAACTTCACACAAGCATTGGCACATGCGGTACGAAATTCTTTTTGCCCTTCTTGTATAGTATCTCCATACTCTAATAACAAACGAATAAGCAGTTTTAATCCACTAATACTGCGACACCTAGCTGAATCGTGCATTTTAGAATCATCATACTGCCAATATTGATAAAAGGATTCCTGGACGGCAGTCATTATATGCGCTGCTCTCATTGCATCAATACAAAATAGAAAGTCCTCGCCTATAGGGCAAGACTTAAAGGATATGAAATTTGATTTCAGCAAATCCCTTTGGAATAGTTTATTACACGCTGAGGATCCGAAAACGCTACCATTTTTAGAAATATGAAGTGACCCCAAAAAGTTAGACATTATATTTGAAAGCAAAAATTGTTCAAGCAGCCGAAAGGGCTTGTTGTCTGTGAATT
>ERZ1090878.1082-NODE-1087-length-13396-cov-11.162507_pt1 | contig 13396 bp, 6 predicted proteins | sample MGYA00478473_ERZ1090878 | MGnify/ENA primary metagenome ERZ1090878 (study PRJEB33644, sample SAMEA5815720) | chicken gut metagenome | biome: Chicken; feature: Gastrointestinal Tract; material: Caecum | place: Ireland | collected 2019-01-01 | study: A study of... | reverse complement strand
CGCGGACGGCGGCCTGACAGACAAAAATGCCGACGTAAGCGCAGACGGTGCCGCAGCAGACGGCGGACAGAATGAAAGCCAACCCGACCTGAAATACGGCAGCATGACCGAACGGGTCAAGGGCGGAGTTCTTGGCATATTCATAGGTCTGGCCGTGATAATACCCGGCGTAAGCGGTTCGGCGGTTGCCATAATAATGAAACTGTACGAAAAACTGCTTTACGCGATAGGCAACATACTGCACTCGTTCAAAAAGTGCGTGCTGTTTCTGTTGCCGATTGCTCTGGGTGCGGTAGTCGGTTTCGTTGTAGGATTTTTCCTTGTAAAGGTCCTGCTTGAAATTATGATGTTTGCGGTGATTGCGCTGTTTGCGGGACTGATGGCAGGCGCGTTCCCCGCGGTTAAAGACGAGCTTAAAGGTACGCGCCACAGTGCGCCGAGAGTGCTGCTGTTTGTTGCGGGACTGCTGATTCCCGTAGCAATTTCGCTGATAGCAATATTTGCGGGCGGCGGCAGGCAGAGCCTTGAAAACACGCAGGCCTGGCAGTATATAATTTACCTTGTGATAGGTTTTGCCGTAGCCATAACCCAGCTTGTGCCGGGACTGAGCGCAACGGCGCTGCTTATGACGACGGGGCACTACATTCCGCTGGTTGACTCCGTGAGCCTTACTTACTGGCAGTCAAACCCCGCAGTATTCGCCATATATGCCTGCCTGATTGCGGGATTTGTGGCGGGACTGCTGTGCTTTGCAAAGCTGATGAGTCTGCTGCTTAAGCGCTGGCACGCGGCGACATACCATATGGTTGCGGGACTTGCGCTCGGTTCGATTGTGACCATGTTCTTCAACCCCGAAGTGTATGCGGAGTACCAGAGCTGGGCGGCAGGCGAAAGATTCGGCCCCGACCTTGCAATGGGCACAGTTTTATTTGTTGCGGGCTTTATAATAGCGTACGTGTTTGTAAGAATACAGCGCAAAAAATCTCTTCCTCTCAAAAGCTGAAATGTAATTTTAATATGCGTTGCGGCGCCGGCATTTTTGCTGGCGCCGCAACTTTTTTTAATGCGCACATTTACCATTAAAACTGCGTTAGTTGCGGCATATGTGCGGGGCAATTTTAAAATCTGCACAGAAAATCAATGAAAATTTCAGGTCTGAATTTAAGTTTTTTACGCTTGAATTTACGGTTTTCACTGCGGGAAAACTTTGAAGTTTTCACTGTCTGCGACCAAGCCGCCCGCCCCTTTTCAAAAAACTGCATAAAAAAAGCCGCTGAAGCGGCTTTTTTTATTTATTGCTTGTTGGCTATATCTTCGGCGGGGTTATTCACAACGCTGTTGTAGCCGGGGTTGATTACGGGAGACATATTCTTGTACTCCTTTACGCCGGTACCTGCTGGAATGAGCTTGCCTATGATAACGTTTTCCTTGAGGCCCATGAGAGGGTCTACCTTGTTCTTGATAGCCGCATCGGTGAGGACGCGCGCCGTCTCCTGGAAGGATGCCGCCGAAAGGAAAGATTCGGTGGAGAGTGCCGCCTTGGTTATGCCGAGGAGGACACGCTTCTGAAGTGCGGGAGTGCCGCCCGTCTCTATTGCCTTCTGGTTTGCCTCTTCCACCGCGAACATATCCACGGTTTCGCCGGGAAGAAGGTCGGTGGAGCCTGCGCTCTCTATCCTTACCTTTCTGAGCATCTGGCGAACGATGATTTCAACGTGTTTATCGTTGATGTCAACGCCCTGCGAACGGTATACGGACTGTACCTGTTCGAGGATATAGTCCTGAACGCCCTTCACGCCCGAAATACGGAGAATATCCTGGGGATATACGGAACCTGCGTTGAGCACGGTGCCGGGTTCTACCTTGTCGCCCGTTCTTACCCTGAGTTCGGCGTTGAAAGGAAGGGTGTATTCCTTCTTGACTTCGCCGGTCACGGAGTCGCGCACGAAGATGTGCTTGAGGTTATCGCTGTCATCGATGGAAACGACGCCCGAAACTTCGCACAGAGTGGAGCAGCCCTTGGGTTTACGCGCTTCGAAAAGTTCTTCTACACGGGGAAGACCCTGGGTAATATCGCCCGTAGCCGCTATACCGCCGGTATGGAAGGTACGCATGGTAAGCTGGGTACCGGGTTCGCCTATGGACTGTGCCGCGATAACGCCGACAGCCTCGCCCACCTGAACGGGTGTGTTGGTGGCCATGTTCTTGCCGTAGCACTTTGCGCATACGCCGTAGCGCGAGTTGCAGCTGAATATCGAACGTATGGAAACCTGCTCTATGCCAGCATCGACAATCTTCTTTGCGATGGCATCGGTTACGAATTCGTTCTGACCGATGATTACGTTGCCGTCCTTGTCCTTTACGTCCTCGGCAACGAATCTGCCCTGAATTCTGTCTTCAAGGCCTTCGATTACTTCGCCGTTGGGTCCGATGATTGCCTTCACAATCATGCCGCGGGGCTTTTTGGAGCCTGCCATGCAGTCCTCTTCGCGCACGATTACGTCCTGGGAGACATCTACGAGACGACGGGTAAGGTAGCCGGAGTCCGCAGTTTTAAGCGCGATATCCGCAAGACCTTTACGGCCGCCGTGCGAAGAAATGAAGTATTCCAGAACGGAAAGGCCCTGACGGAAGCAGCTCTTAACGGGTACTTCTATCTTTTTACCCTGGGGGTTAACCATCAGTCCGCGCATGCCGGAGAGCTGTTTCATCTGGTCGATTGAACCACGGGCGCCCGAGTTAGCCATCATCCATATGGGATTGAACTTATCCAGCGACTTTTTGAGTGCGTCGGTAACGGCGTCGGTCGCATCGTCCCACGCCTTGATTACGGCGTTGTAACGCTCCTCTTCCCTGAGGAGACCGCGCTGGTACTTGCGCTCTATCTGGAAGACTTTCTGTTCGGTCTCGGCGACAATCTGCTTCTTTTCGTCGGGGATGTGCATATCGAATACCGACGTGGTGATAGCGCCTATCGTGGAGTACTTGTAGCCGAGCGTCTTTATCTTATCGAGGACATCAGCCGCCCTTGGAGCGCCGCCCGTCTTGAAGCAGCGTTCAACTATCTTGCCGAGCTGTTTTTTGCCTACCGCAACGTTGTCGCCGAGGAATTCATAGGAGATTTCATACTTGAGGTAGTCCTCCTTTTCCTTTCTCTTGACAAAGCCGAGGTCCTGAGGCATTTCGTTGTTGAATATTATTCTGCCGACGGTGGTCTTTACTGTACCTTCCACCGTTTCGCCGAAGTAAGGCGATTTTTCATCGGCAATCTTTAACTTTCTGCGGACGAAAATTTCATCCTGCATGTGGATATAGTTGGTCTGGTAAGCCATGAGCGCCTCATCTTCGGAGATGTAAGCGTTTGCATGGTACTGCTGAGCGCCCTCGTCGCCCTCTTTGCAGCTTACGCACCTGTCGCCGCTCCAACGGTAGTACTTGCCGTCCTCGCGCCTTATTATGGTGAGGTAGTAAGCGCCCATAACCATATCCTGCGAAGGCTGCATAACGGGCTTGCCGTCAGAGAGCTTGAGGATATTGTTGGAGGAGAGCATTAAAAATCTTGCTTCGGCCTGCGCCTCTATGGAAAGAGGTACGTGCACCGCCATCTGGTCGCCGTCGAAGTCGGCGTTGAATGCCGTACATACGAGCGGGTGAATTTTGATTGCGCGGCCTTCGATGAGCACGGGCTCGAACGCCTGAATGGAAAGTCTGTGCAGCGTGGGCGCACGGTTTAAAAGTACGGGGTGTTCCTTGATTACGTCCTCGAGCACGTCCCATACGAAGGGCTTTGCCTTTTCCACGGTGCGCTTTGCGCTCTTGATATTGTGGCACTGACCGCTTTCGACCAGCCTCTTCATTACGAAGGGCTTGAACAGCTCTATGGCCATTTCCTTGGGCAGACCGCACTGGTAAAGCTTGAGTTCGGGGCCTACGACTATAACCGAACGGCCCGAATAGTCGACACGTTTGCCGAGGAGGTTCTGACGGAAACGACCCTGCTTGCCGCGGAGCATGCCCGAGAGAGATTTGAGCTCCCTGTTGGAGGGGCCTGCAAGGGGCTTGCCGCGCCTGCCGTTATCGATGAGCGCGTCTACCGCTTCCTGGAGCATGCGCTTTTCGTTCTTGACAATCATGTCGGGCGCGCCCAGTTCCATCATTCTCTTGAGTCTGTTGTTGCGGTTTATAACCCTGCGGTACAAATCGTTGAGGTCGGAGGAAGCGAACCTGCCGCCGTCCAGCTGTACCATGGGTCTGAGTTCGGGGGGAAGTACGGGCAGAACGGTGAGAATCATCCACTCGGGACGCTGGTTGTTCTTGCGGAAAGCTTCGAGTATCTCTATGCGCTTTACCGCCTTTACCCTCTTCTGGCCTGCCTGGTTGTTTTCAATTATCTGTCTGCACTCTTTGCACTCTTTTTCGAGGTCAACCGCCATCAGAAGTTCGCGTATGGCCTCCGCGCCCATGCCTACTTTGAGGCCGGTCACGGAGCTGTCGCCGTACTTTTCCTCAACTTCTGCAAGTTCCTTGTCGTTGATGACCTGCTTGTATTCGAGGGTAGGCACGGTGCCGGGGTTGATTACGACGTATGCGGCAAAGTAAATGACCTGCTCGAGGCCCTTGGGGCTCATGTCGAGCACGAGGCCTATGCGCGAGGGCACGCCGCGGAAGTACCAGATGTGGGATACGGGAGCGGCCAGTTCGATGTGGCCCATGCGCTCCCTTCTTACCTTGGAACGGGTAACTTCAACGCCGCACTTTTCGCAGATGACGCCTTTGTAGCGTATGCGCTTGTATTTGCCGCAGTGACATTCCCAGTCCTTCATCGGTCCGAAAATTCTTTCGCAGAAGAGACCGTCGCGTTCGGGTTTCTGGGTTCTGTAGTTTATGGTTTCGGGCTTGGTTACTTCGCCCCTGGAAAGTTCCCTGATTTTTTCGGGGGAAGCAACGCCTATTTTAATAGAGCAAAAATCGTTTAATTCAAACATATTGTACCTGCTACCTCCCTTCCGTTACTCTTTGTCGTCGTCTTTGTCGTCTTTGTCTTCATCGTCATCGTCGTCGCTGAACAGGGAGAATTTTTCGCCGAAGTCGTCGTCATCGTCCTTGTCATCGTCGTCGCCGAAAAGATCCTTGCCGGCAAAGCCGTCCTCGTCGTCGTCCGTCTCGAAGATGGAGCCGAGTTCGAAGTCATCGTCGTCCTCATCCTCGTCGCGGCCGGAGATGTCGTATTCCTCAACGGGCGACTGCTTGTCGCGCTCCTCGGCGTCGCGGGCTGCGGCCGTGGGAATGGCCTCGTCGTCCTCGTCGAGTTCGTGAATGATGAGTTCGTCGTTGTTTTCAGTGAGTACCTTGACATCGAGCGCGAGCGCCTGGAGTTCCTTGAGGAGCACTTTGAACGCTTCGGGGATGCCCGGTTCGGAGATGTTGTTGCCCTTTACTATCGATTCGTAGGTCTTTACACGGCCCGCGATATCATCCGATTTTACGGTGAGGATTTCCTGCAGGATGTGAGCCGCGCCGTAAGCTTCCAGCGCCCACACTTCCATTTCGCCGAAACGCTGGCCGCCGAACTGCGCCTTGCCGCCGAGAGGCTGCTGCGTTACGAGGCTGTAAGGGCCTATCGAACGTGCGTGAATCTTATCGTCTACAAGGTGGATAAGTTTTATCATATACTGAACGCCGACCGTTACCCTGTTTTCGAAGGGCTCGCCGGTACGTCCGTCGTATACCTGAATCTTACCGTCAACCTCGCCTTCGGGGTTGAGGATGTTGTTCTCTTCGAAGAGTTGCTTTATGTCCTGCTCGGTAGCGCCGTCGAATACGGGGGTGGCAATCTTCCAGCCGAGCTGCTTGCAGACAAGACCGAGATGCACTTCCAGCACCTGACCGATGTTCATTCGGGAAGGCACGCCCAGGGGGTTGAGCACTATCTGCAGAGGAGTACCGTCTGCAAGGAAGGGCATATCCGCCTGAGGAAGCACGCGGGAAATAACGCCCTTGTTACCGTGGCGGCCCGCCATCTTATCGCCGACCTGAACTTTACGCTTCTGCGCGATGTATACGCGCACCAGTTTGTTTACGCCGGGAGCAAGCTCGTCCTTGTTTTCGCGGGTGAACACCTTTACGTCCACCACTATGCCGCCTTCGCCGTGGGGAACTTTGAGGGAGGTATCCCTTACTTCCCTTGCCTTTTCGCCGAATATCGCGCGGAGCAGTCTCTCTTCGGGGGTGAGCTCGGTTTCGCCCTTGGGCGTTACCTTGCCGACGAGTATGTCGCCCGTCTGAACTTCCGCACCGATGCGGATTATGCCGTTTTCATCGAGGTCTTTGAGCGCGTCGTCCGATACGTTGGGGATATCGCGGGTGATTTCCTCTTCGCCGAGCTTGGTGTCGCGCGCCTCGGTTTCGTGTTCCTCGATATGGATGGAGGTGAACACGTCGTCCTGAACTATCTTTTCGGAGATGAGAATAGCGTCCTCGTAGTTGTAGCCTTCCCACTCCATGTAGCCTATGAGAATGTTTTTGCCGAGCGCGAGTTCGCCGTTGTTGGTAGCGGGACCGTCGGCGATTATTTCGCCCGCTTCAACTCTGTCGCCCGTGTTGATTATGGGACGCTGGTTGAGGCAGGTGCCCTGGTTGGAGCGCTCGAACTTCTTTAATTTATATTCGGCAATGAAGCCGCTGTCCTCTCTTATCTTTATGCAGTCGGAGGAAACGCCTACGGCAACGCCCGCGTTCTTTGCGGTGACGAGCACGCCGGAGTCGCGCGCGATTGCGCCCTCTATGCCGGTTGCGACTATGGCCGATTCGGTCTTCATCAGGGGAACGGCCTGGCGCTGCATGTTGGAGCCCATCAGCGCACGGTTGGTATCGTCGTTTTCAAGGAAAGGTATGAGCGCCGTAGCTACCGAAACGAGCTGCTTGGGCGATACGTCCATGTAGTCCATCTTTTCGGGAGGATACTGCGTTATGAGGTCCTGATGACGGCAGCCTACGTGGCTGTTTACGAAGTGGTTGTGCTCGTCGAGGGGCTCGTTCGCCTGGGCGACGATGTACCTGTCCTCTTCGTCCGCGGTGAGGTAGTCCACGTGGTCGGTTACGGTAGGCACGCCGTTTTCGTCCTTTACGACCTTGCGGTAAGGGCTCATTATGAAGCCGTATTCATTCACCTTTGCAAAGGTTGCAAGCGAGGAGATAAGGCCTATGTTCTGACCTTCGGGGGTCTCTATGGGGCACATTCTGCCGTAGTGCGAGTGGTGAACGTCTCGAACTTCGAACGTAGCTCTGTCGCGGTTGAGGCCGCCGGGGCCGAGGGCGGAGAGCTTTCTCTTATGCGTAAGTTCGGCCGCGGGGTTGGTCTGGTCCATGAACTGGGACAGCTGCGATGAGCCGAAGAATTCGCGGATGACTGCGGATACGGGGCGCACGTTTACGAGCGCGGAAGGGGTTACTTCCATTACGTCCTGCGTGGCCATGCGTTCCTTTATGAGTTTTTCAAGCCTTGCAATGCCTATGCGCAGCTGGTTCTGGAGCAGTTCGCCCACAGAGCGCACGCGGCGGTTGCCGAGGTGGTCGATGTTGTCTATCGTGCCGATGCCGTACTGAAGGTCGATATTGGTGGATATGGATGCCACGATATCGTCCACGGTGATGTGCTTGTGGTTGAGCTTTTCAACTATGGGCTTGATTGCCTTGCGCTCGTCCTCGTCAAGCTGGGTTTTGTCGGAGGCAAGCAGCGCGTCGAACAGCTTGCAGGCTGCGACGAACTTTATGCGCGTCTCCTTTCTCTTTTCCCTGTTCTTCTTCTCTTCGGGCTTTTCGTCCTCAACCTCGTCCACTTCCTGAACGTAGTAGATGGCGTTGATTCTGTCCGTATACTTGGCGGCAACGGCCTCTACGGACTGCGTGCGGCATTCCTCCGCAAGCTCCTTCATGAAACGGAAGTTGGGATAATATATGGTGGGCAGCAGGCCGAACATCTTGGGGTTCTTGTCCGAAACTGCCTTGAAGTTAATTGCGTTGTTGGCTATAATCTTGTGTCTGATTTCGCCGCGCTCGGGGTCGGAAACGAGTACGAACACTTCGTTCACGCCCGCGTCCTGAATGGCTATCGCCTGCTCTTCGGAGACAACTTCGCCGGCCTTTGCCATGATTTCGCCCGTTTCGGGGTTGAATATGTCGTCGGCGAGCTTGCAGCCGGGCAGACGGTAAGCAAGGTTGAGCTTTTTGTTGAACTTATACCTGCCCACCTTTACGACGTCGTACCTTCTGGGGTCGAAGAAGAGGTTGTTGAGGTGCTGGCGTACGGATGCCTCGGTGGGAATTTCGCCGGGACGCAGCCTTCTGTACAGTTCTATAAGGCCATCGGATTCAGACTTGGTGGTATCCTTTTCGATGGTGTCCTTTATCATTTTTTCGTCGGCGAAGAGGTCGAGCAGCGCTCTGTCGGAACCGAAGCCGAGGGCACGCAGAAGGACGGTAACGCAGATTTTGCGCTTCCTGTCCACGTGTACCCAGAGAACGCCCTGGGCATCCTGTTCAAGTTCGAGCCATGCGCCGCGGTTGGGGATGACGGTGGTGCCGAACATCTCCTTGCCCGTCTTGTCGCGCGTGGATGCGTTATACACGCCGGGCGAACGCACGAGCTGGGATACTATTACGCGCTCCGCGCCGTTTATGATGAAGGAACCGCTGTCCGTCATCAGAGGGAACTCGCCCATGAATACGGGCTGGTCGATAACCTCGTCCTTGACTTTGTTTACGAGCCTCACCGTAACGTGAAGGGGAAGCGCGTAAGTGGCGTCGCGGTTGCGGCACTCCTTTTCGTCATACTTCGGCTTTTCGTCGAACCAGTGATTGAGGAAATAGAGCTCGTAGTGGTCCGAGTAGTCGGTTATGGGCGAGAAATCTTCAAAAACTTCGGATATGCCTTCGTTTATGAAGGAGGCATAGCTCGCTTTCTGAATTTCAACGAGGTCGGGAATGTCGATGACTTCGTTTATCTTGCCGAATTTTCTTCTTTCCGTTTTGCCGTACTTGTGAACAGGTAAATTCATTGAAAGATAATTACTCCTTTGGCTGCCGCCTTATTTTTCGTTTATCCATGAGCGATTATCCGTATATATCTTTTCACCGGAAAAAATCGGTTACACGCATTGATTTTGCGCCGCGCAGAATAAAAATGCCTGAATTTTCTGCATTTCCGCCGCGGCGGGAAAAATTTATTTCTGACTGAAATTTTTTTATTTTTTATGCCTTATCCGGGCAATCCGGGGGTATTATATATAGTGTTGAGCGCGCGCGGCGGGGCTTTCGATTCTGCCCGACGGGCTCCCCCTGCTCCCGCCTTGCCCTGAGGCTTAAAATGCGAAAACAAGGTTAAAACGCAAAAAAATTTTACGCTGCGCCATTTTTGCGGACTGTTTTATATGAAATATAAAAATGAAAGCGCCGCAAAAAAAATTTTAAAAAATAACACAAATTCTTCCGCCCCGCTTTACAAACGTCGCGGTTTGGTATATAATTACCGTACTGGCTTTGAAAAAAAACGTTCAAAGGGTAGGTTTTGCGGCAAGTTTTATGCCCGAAAACAGGCCGACGTGGACAATTACCGCATTCTAATACATTCTATCATTATAGAGATAATGTTCACGCAAGTCAAGCATTTTTTCAAAAATGCGCAAAATTTTTTTAAATATTCGTTTCCGCGGCTTAAAACGCCCGTCCGCGAGCCGTAAAAAAGCTTTCGGACCGCCATTGACAGGGCTTTTTCTCCCCTTTCGCGGAGAATTTAAAAAAATTTCAGCTTGCTTGCACGGCATTGAAAGGCACATACAAAAAAAGCAAAAAACGGCCTTTAAAAAAAGGCCGGCACAAATCTGAAAATCACCCCCCTTAATTATGAGGGCGGAACACATCGCGGAAATTTTCCGCAATAAACCAAAAAATAAAGAGAACAAAGACAAACCGTGAGAATCGACAAATATCTTAAAGTTACGCGAATTTTAAAAAGACGCACCGTCGCGCAGGAAGCCTGCTCGGCGGGCAAGGTTATGATAAACGGCAAGGAGGCCAAGCCCTCGCACGAGGTGAAAGAGGGCGACGTGGTCGAAATTCTGTATGCCAGCGGCACGCTCCGCTTTAAGGTGCTGGCCGTAAAGGAAGTTGTAAAAAAGGACGACGCGCAAAGTCTTTATGAAGTTCTGCCTTAAGGCATTCCGCGGCAGAGCCCGCATTGCGGGTACGGCTAATCCTGAACGCGCGGCGAAAAGATAAAGGTATAAGTATGAAAGTCAGCGCAATAATCTGTGCGGCAGGCACGGGCGAACGCGCGGGATTCGGCAAGAACAAACTGCTCACCCCGCTCAGCGGCGCCCCCGCCCTCTACCACACGCTGAAACAATTTCACATTCCCGAAATAGACGAGGTGATTGTCACCTCCTCCGCGGCCGACTACCGCGAAATAAAGGCGCTGTGCGCGCCGTTCGGCTTTGACGTAGTCCTGGGCGGAAAGACGCGCTACCTGGGCGTAAGAAAGGCGCTTTTGAAGGTTACGGGCGACATTGTGCTCATTCACGACGGCGCGCGTCCCTTTGTCACCAAAAAAATCATTACCGACTGCATAGAGACGGTGAAAACGTACGGCAGCGCGGTATGCGCCACCCCCGTGACGGACACGATGGCTACGGTATATTACGGGGTCATTACCGATGTGCCCAAGCGCGAAACGGTATACGCCGTACAGACGCCGCAGGGGTTCCGTTCGGACGACATAAAAAAGGCATACGAGCTTGCCACCGAGGACGGAATTGCCTACACGGACGACAGCGCGGTATATGCAAACTACATAGGTCTGCCCCACATTTTTGAAGGCAGCAGATTCAACATCAAGCTCACCTACCGCGAGGACTTTATGAAAGATTTGCCCGCATACAACCCCGTGGAGGGCTGCAGAACGGGCATAGGCGCGGATACTCACGCCTTCGGCGGCCCCGATAAGTTTGTCACGCTCGGCGGCGTTAAGATAGACTGCGACAGCTCGCTTGTGGCTCACAGCGACGGCGACGTGGTGCTGCACGCCGTAATGGACGCAATGCTATCCGCTTGCGGACTCAAGGACATAGGCCACTACTTCCCCGACACGGACAGAAGATACAAAGGCGCGGACAGCGGAAAGCTGCTTGAAAAGGTGACCGAACTTGCGCGCGAAACGGGTTTTGCCCCCGTAAACGTATCTGTGGCAGTTCAGGCCGAAAAGCCCAGACTTGCGCCGTATATCGATGATATTACCGCGTCAATCGCAAAACTATGCCATCTGGAAACGGACTGCGTGGCGGTATCCGCGGGCACGAGCGAAAAGCTCGGCTTTGTGGGCGAGGGACTGGGCATAGTCGCCTACGCCTCCGTGCTGATGAAAAAAATCTGATACGTTTCCGCGTTGCAACTGAACTTTCCGAGCAACGCGCGGCAAAATCTGCAACCTTTAAATCACAGAATAAATTTGCAACCTTTAAATTACAAAATGAAAAATTCACGCGCGGCAACGGCCGTTGCCGCGCGTACCGAAAAAAAAACAATGATTGCCCCATATATGCGGGGCAATTACATTTTTAAGTAAACTTTCAAAGGCTTTGATATGGCTAAAAGCAATACAATTTTTGTATGTTCGGAATGCGGAGCCACCTCTCCGCGCTGGCTGGGGCGCTGTCCTTCCTGCGGGAAGTTCAACACCATGGCGGAAGAGATTGTAACGCCGCCCGCCGCAGAAAAATCGGCGAAAAAGACGACGTTTTCCGCACCCCGCGCCCTTCCCCTTTCGCGCGTGGAATACCAGACCTATGAGCGCACCCCTTCGGGCATTTCCGAATTCGACAACGTGATAGGCGGCGGAATCGTAAAGGGTTCGCTCATTCTGCTCGGCGGCGACCCCGGCATAGGCAAGTCCACCCTGCTCACTCAGATAGCCGCAAACCTCTCGGCAAGACACCGCGTTTTGTACTTCTCCGCCGAGGAGAGCTGTTCCCAGGTAAAGCTGAGAACGGAGCGGTTGGGACTCTCTTCCGACAACCTTCTGCTGATTAACGAAACGTGCATAGACGGCCTTGAAGCCGAGCTGGACGGCGTGGAGTTCTGCGTTATAGACTCCATTCAGGCGGTGTATACGGACGACCTCTCCTCCTCCGCGGGTTCGGTGGGACAGGTGCGCGAGTGCGCCTCGCGGCTCATGCGCATAGCCAAAAGCCGCGGCATAACCTTTTTCCTGATAGGCCACGTAACCAAGGAGGGCGCGCTGGCGGGTCCCAAAGTGCTTGAACACATTATGGACACCGTGCTCTACTTTGAGGGCGAAAACCAGGAAAATTACCGCATACTGCGCTCGGTAAAAAACAGATTCGGCAACGTATCTGAAGTGGGCGTGTTCGAGATGACCGACCACGGCATAATACCCGTAACCGACTATTCGGGCATATTCCTTTCGGAGAGCCGCGGCGAGGAGTCGGGCGCGATAGTAACGCCCGCGCGCACGGGCAACAGATGCATGAACGTAGAAGTGCAGACGCTCATTTCAAAGACGAGTTTCGGCCAGCCGCGCAGAATGCCGCTCGGCGTGGACTACAACAAGCTGGTGCTGCTGCTTGCCGTACTGGAAAAGCGGTGCGGAGTAAACCTTGGCGGCTTTGACGTATACGTAAACGTGATGGGCGGCATAAAGCTGGGCGAGCCCGCCTCTGACCTTGCGGTATGCGCGGCGCTTGCCTCCTCCTACTTTGACAAGCCGATAGACAAGTTCACCGCCGCATTCGGCGAAGTAGGCCTCACGGGAGAAGTACGCGCCGTATCCTATGCCGAAAAGCGCGTGGCCGAGTGCGTTAAAATGGGCTTTAAAAGAGTGCTCGTGCCCGCCAAAAACATGAAGTCGATGACCAAATACATGGACAAGATAGACGTTGTGCCCATTTTATACGTCGGCACAATGATAAAGGCTCTGTTCAGGCAGTAACAAAAAGTGCCGTACACACTTTAAATTTTTCAATAGTTGCGGCATATTGCCGCCCCGATTTGCCATGACTCTGTTTATTATACTGTGCGCCGTTATAGGCGCGATATCGCTTATAACATTTATATTTTACGGCGCGGACAAGCGCGCGGCAATAAAGGGCGCGTGGCGCACTCCCGAAAGAGTGCTGCTCTCCCTCTCGTTTTTCGGCGGAGCGGTAGGCGGAATACTGGGAATGAGTCTGTTCCGACACAAGACAAAAAAGCCGCTTTTTATCGCAGTCAACGCCATAGGACTTATATGGCAGGCAATAGCCGTTGCCGCCGCGGCGTTCTATCTATTGTAACGCAATAAACTCAGGCAACAACATATCAGATACAGAAATAAAAAACATATAAG
>ERZ1090878.1072-NODE-1077-length-13436-cov-50.938869_pt1 | contig 13436 bp, 6 predicted proteins | sample MGYA00478473_ERZ1090878 | MGnify/ENA primary metagenome ERZ1090878 (study PRJEB33644, sample SAMEA5815720) | chicken gut metagenome | biome: Chicken; feature: Gastrointestinal Tract; material: Caecum | place: Ireland | collected 2019-01-01 | study: A study of... | reverse complement strand
CCTATCCCAACGGACAGGAGCAACGTCTGAAATGGCCGGAGGTAGAAAAGCGCATCCACGTCCTGATCGCCACGGGGCAGTATCTGGATGAGCAGAAATCGGAAGAAATTGCTGCAAATCGGTATCAGGTGATTGTCTATCACCGGACTGAAAACGGCTTTGATGAGCGCCGGGAATACCCGACCCTGGAGGAAGCGGAACGGGCGGCGCAAGGATATGTGGATGGTACTCTGGAAAGCGATGGCTTTGCCTATGACGGTGCGGCGGTCTATGATTTGCAGGAGAAAACGTATCTACGGGTTTTCGGCGTTTACCCGGATGAAACAGCTCAGTCACAGGTAGAGGTTAAAGAATCCATCCAGTCCGCCCGTGATCCGCTGGACCCGGCCTACCAGAAGGGCGATACAGTGTATTTAGAGGGCAGCCCCTACGAGATCACCCGGGTGAGCGCCTACCATGTGGAGCTGCTGCCGCACGGCCTGGCGTACCCGATCTTTCGGAGTGAACCAAAGGAGCGGTTTGAACAGCTGCTCGCCAGGGATGAGCGGAACGTTTCCATTACTGAGTACCTGACCGACTCCCTGAGCGCCATCGACCCCGACCTGGAAGAAGCGTTGACCATGGAAGGCGGTCTGCTGGATGTAGATGGGCGGGAGGAGCTGACTGCGGCCTTCCGCGCCGGTGAGGGCAACAGCCAAATCGCACAGCGTCTAGCCGAGCGATACAGCGGCGCGGCCGACATTGTGGAGCTTGAGGGCGGAGATCTGGCGGACTATCAGGGGACCCAGGCGGGCTTTGAGTTGGCTATTCAGGACAAGTATGAAACCACGATCAGCCGGAGCTGGGGCGAGGTTGCCCGAATGCTGCGAACCCTCTATCAGGTTGGGCAGGGCGAGTTTGTCCGGGAACCCAAGGCGATGGAGCAGGCGGAATCTGTTCGTGAACCAGTAGATCTTGCAGTATCCGAATCCACCCAGCCGGAACGGCTCGAACCGGAAACAACAGACAGTGCCCCCGCACCTCCCGAACTTGCTGACACACCTGCCACACCGGCCAAGCCCGATGCATCAGTCGTGCCGACATTGATCTCCGAGCCAGTAGCTTTTTACCCCGCCGACAAAAATGGTTTGCCCTATGACATCACGGTCGAACGGCTCCATGTTGACCAGCTGCAGCCTGAAATTCCTGCCCCACCTGCCCGAAACTTCCGCATCATCGACGAGCACCTGGGCGAGGGCGGTCCCAAGCAGAAGTTTGCCCGCAACATCGAGGCCATCCGCACTCTGCAAACCTTGGAAAATGAGAACAGGAACGCTACCCCGGAAGAACAGGAAATCCTGTCCCAGTACGTCGGCTGGGGCGGCCTGGCAGATGCCTTCGACCCGGACAAAGACAGCTGGGCCAAGGAGTATAAGGAGCTGAAAGGTCTGCTCTCAGAGGACGAGTACGCCGCCGCCCGGGCCAGCACCTTGAACGCCCACTACACCAGCCCGACCGTGATCCGCGCCATCTATGACGCGGTGGAACAGATAGGTTTCACTACTGGCAATATCCTGGAACCCTCCTGCGGCGTGGGCAACTTCTTCGGGATGCTGCCTGAGTCAATGCAGGGCAGCCGCCTGTACGGCGTGGAACTGGACAGCATCTCGGGCCGTATCGCTCAAAAGATCTACCCGGAAGCCAATATCACAGTGGCAGGTTTTGAGAGCACCAGCCAGCGGGATTTTTACGACCTCGCCGTGGGCAATGTGCCCTTCGGCAACTACAAGGTCAACGACAAAGCCTACAATCAACTTGGCTTTTCCATCCACAACTACTTCTTTGCCAAGGCTCTGGACCAGGTGAGGCCGGGCGGCGTGGTGGCCTTTGTCACCAGCCGTTTCACGATGGACTCCAAGGACAGCTCTGCCCGCAAGTACCTGGCCCAGCGGGCTGACCTGCTGGGCGCGGTGCGGCTGCCCAACAATGCGTTCAAGGCCAACGCCGGGACTGAGGTTGTCTCGGATATCTTATTTCTCCAGAAGCTGGAGCGGCCCATTGACCGGGAAGCGGAGTGGGTGCAGGTAGGCCAAACGCCCGAGGGCTTCACCATCAACCAGTATTTTGTGGATCACCCGGACATGGTGCTGGGCATTTTCTCGAGCGAGAACACCCAGTATGGCCGGGAGGATGTGACAGTTGATCCCATCAAGGGGGCCGACCTGGCCGAGCAGCTTAAAAGCGCGATGGCCCATATCAACGGCAGATATGAGGCGGTGGAGCGAGTGAACACCGAGCTGGACGAGGGCGCACCCGACGTCCTGCCCGCTGACCCGGGCGTCAAGAATTTCTCCTATACGGTGGTGGACGGCGAGATCTACTACCGCGAAAACTCGGTCATGGCATCGGTGAATCTGAACGGCGACGCGAAGGAACGGGTCAAGGGGATGGTGGAGCTGCGGGGCCTTGTCAACGAGCTGATCGTCTATCAGCTGGAAGATTTCCCGGATGCCGACATTGCCGCCAAGCAGGCCGAGCTGAACGCTGCCTACGACGCTTTCACCGCAAAATACGGCCTGCTCAACGACCGCAAAAACGGGCGGCTCTTTGAGGACGATTCCTCCTATTACCTGTTGTGTTCCCTGGAGAATCTGGACGAAAACGGCAAGCTCAAGAGCAAGGCAGATATGTTCACAAAACGGACCATCCGGCCCGAGCGCGCTGTCACCCATGTGGACACCCCCGCCGAGGCGCTGGCGGTGTCCATTGGGGAAAAAGGCAAGGTCGATTTGCCCTATATGGCGGAACTTTTGGGCACGCCGGAAGATTTTGAGCGTATCACCGGCGAGCTGCGGGGCGTGATTTTCAAAGACCCTTCGGAGGATGTGAGCGACCCGGAAGCGGGCTGGCAAACCGCTGACGAGTACCTGTCCGGCAACGTCCGCAACAAATTGCAGATCGCCAGGCTGGCTGCTGCAAATGACCCGACTTTTGCCGTCAACGTGGAGGCCCTGACCAAAGCTCAGCCCAAAGAGCTGGAAGCATCCGAGATCGATGTGCGGCTGGGGGCGACCTGGATTTCGCCCGACATCATCCAAAAGTTCATGAACGAGACTTTCCAGATCCCCTTTTATTTAAGGTACGCCATTCGGGTCAAGTTCTCTCCTGCGACGGCGGAGTGGCGCATCGAGGGCAAGACCAAAACGGGCCACAACGATGTCATGGCCTACGAGACCTTCGGCACCACGCGGGCCAGCGCCTACAAGATTCTGGAGGACACCCTCAACCTCCGGGATGCGCGGGTCTATGACACCGTGGAGGATGACAGCGGCAAACCCAAGCGGGTGTTGAACAAAAAGGAGACCATGCTGGCCGGGCAAAAGCAGCAGGCCGTCAAGGATGCCTTTGCAAACTGGGTCTGGCAGGACCCACAGCGGCGTGAAAGTTTGGTTAAACAGTACAACGAGCTGTTCAACTCCACCCGGCCCCGGGAATACGACGGCAGCCACATCCATTTTGTGGGCATGAACCCGGAGATCACCCTGCGGGAGCATCAGCGGAACGCCATTGCCCATGTGCTCTACGGCGGCAACACCCTGCTGGCCCACGAGGTGGGCGCGGGCAAGACCTTCGAGATGGCGGCCTCCGCCATGGAAGCCAAGCGGCTGGGCCTGTGCCAGAAGTCTCTTTTCGTGGTTCCAAATCACCTGACCCTTCAGTGGGCGCAGGAGTTTTTGCACCTCTATCCCAGCGCCAAGCTCTTGGTGGCAAGCAAGAAGGACTTTGAGACAGCCAACCGCAAGAAGTTCTGCGCCCGCATCGCCACTGGGGATTACGATGCGGTCATCATCGGGCACAGCCAGTTTGAGAAAATTCCGCTTTCCTTTGAGCGGCAGGAGCGCATCATCCAGGAACAGATCGATGAGATTCAGAGCGGCATTGCCGAACTGAAACATTCGTCCGGGGAGAAATTCACCATCAAGCAGATGGAGAAAAGCCGCAAGCAGCTGGAAATGAAACTCGAAAAACTGCGGGCTATCGAGCGCAAGGACGATGTAGTAACCTTTGAAGAATTGGGCGTAGACAGACTGTTTGTGGACGAGTCGCACAGCTTTAAGAACCTTTTTCTTGTAACAAAAATGCGCAATGTCGCTGGTTTGTCAACATCCGAGGCCCAGAAGTCCAGCGATATGTTTGGCAAGTGCCGCTATATGGATGAGCTGACCGGAGGCCGGGGCGTGGTATTCGCTACGGGTACACCTGTGAGCAATTCAATGGTCGAATTGTTTACGGTCATGCGTTATTTGCAGTACGGCACGCTGCAACAAAAGGGACTGACGCACTTTGACTGCTGGGCGTCCACCTTTGGAGAAACGACCACCTCCATTGAACTGGCCCCGGAAGGCACCGGCTATCGCGCGCGGACCCGCTTTGCGAAATTCTTCAATCTGCCGGAACTTATGACTATGTTCAAGGAGGTGGCGGACATCAAGACCAGTGACCAGCTGCATCTGCCAGTACCGGAGGCGAAATTTGAAACGGTGTTGGTCAAGCCCTCCGAAATTCAGAAGGAAATGGTGCAGTCTCTCTCCGAGCGGGCGGGCAAGATCAACGCCGGGATAGTAGACCCGTCCGAGGACAATATGCTGAAAATCACCTCGGATGGCCGCAAAATTGGCCTCGACCAGCGCCTCATGAACCCTCTTTTGCCGGATGACCCAAACAGCAAGCTGAACGCCTGCGTCCGCAATGTGCTGCGCATCTGGGAGGAAGGCAAAGAGGGCAAACTGACCCAGCTTTTGTTCTGTGATTTGTCCACACCAAAAGGCGACGGACAGTTCAACGTCTACGATGATGTAAAGAAAAAACTGCTGGCGGCAGGCGTGCCGGAAAGCGAGGTGGCCTTTATCCACACGGCCGACACCGAAGCCAAAAAGAAAGAACTGTTTTCCAAAGTGCGCACCGGGCAGGTGCGCATTTTGCTTGGCAGTACGGCAAAAATGGGAGCCGGCACCAACGTGCAGGACCGTCTTGTGGCCGTGCATCATCTGGACGTAGGCTGGAAACCCTCGGACATGACCCAGCGCAACGGCCGCATCATCCGGCAGGGCAATCGGAACAAGACTGTGCAGATCTACAACTACGTCACGGAAGGAACATTCGATGCGTACCTCTGGCAAACGCTTGAAAATAAACAGCGTTTCATCGGCCAAATCATGACTTCAAAATCGCCTGTCCGTTCTTGTGAGGACGTAGACGAGCAGGTCCTCAGCTACGCCGAGGTCAAGGCGCTGTGCGCCGGCAATCCGCTCATCAAGGAAAAGATGAATCTGGATGTGGAGGTAGCAAAGCTGAAGGTTTTGAAAGCCGACCATCAGAGCCAAAAGTATCGGCTGGAAGATAAGCTGCTCAAAGAGTTTCCAGCCAGCATCCAGCGGCAGAAGGTGGAAATCGTCGCCCTGCAACAGGACGCCAAAACGGCAGAGGCCAACCCCCAGGTAAAGGACGGCTTCTGCGGTATGACCGTGAAGGGGATGCACTTGGATGACAAGCTGGCCGCAGGTGAGCGGCTGCTTCTGGCTTGCAAGGAAATGCCCACCGCCGAGACGATGACGCTGGGGCATTACCGCGGCTTTGGCCTTGATCTGCGTTTTGATACCTTCCGCAACGAGTACCAGGCGGTGCTGCGTGGCGCAACCAGTCACTTTGTACCACTCGGTACCGACGCCCGCGGCAACCTGACCCGACTGGACAACGTGCTGGACAGCTTCCCCGACCGCATCGCCCGCGCCGAGAGCCAGCTGCAAACTTTATACCAGCAGCGGGATGCGGCTCAGCAGGAAGTGCAGAAACCTTTCCCCAAAGAGACAGAACTGGCTGAAAAATCCGCCCGGCTGGCCGAGTTGGATGTGCTGCTGAATATGGAGAGCCGCCCCGAGCCGGAGCAGGACACACCAGAAGCTGAACAGGACGAGCAGAGCGAGGAACACCGCCCTTCGGTGCTGGCCGGGCTGAAAGCCACCGCAGCTGAGAAGCCTGCCCGTGATAAATTCCAGAAGAAGGAGGAACCCGAGAGATGACCAATGAACAGTGGAACACCACCCTTTACAAGCAGATGTTTACGGAACAGGAGCAGTTCCGGGGCTGGCTACTGGCCCAGCCGCCGCAGGAAATTTTGAACCACGCCTATGAGTATGTCATGCGGGAGGACATTCTGCTCTCGCTGGAGTACAACGACCTGACCGATGCCCAGGCGGCGGCTTTGCTCTCATCGCCCTCACCGCTCGCGGACGTTTATGCAGAATTTGACAAGCTGGAAAGCAGCCACATGGCGGAGATTTGGAACTGCATCGAGAGCCAGGCGGACAAGATGCGGGCCAGTCAGCTGGAACATGCCAAGACCCTGATCGACGATTTTTGCACTTACGATTATGCTTCCCATGCAGATTTCAGCGACTTGAGCAGGGTGAACATCGCCTACACCACCGTGGGCGATGAAGATATCCCCCTGCAAGTCCATGTGGACCTGGAAGGGTACAAAATCGAGCGGGAGCTGGACGGCAAGCCGCTGGACGTCCGGCAGTACGGCTCGCTGCAGGAGCTGATCGAGAATGAGCTGGAAGGTCTGGATTTTCAGGAGCTGGTGGCGGTGGATGAGAAAGACATCCAGCTGTCATTGGCAAGGGCTGAATATCAGGAAAATGTGGAGTGCAAGCTGGCGATCGAGCAGGCGATAGCCCGGCACTACGATGGCGGCCGTCTGGATAGAGCGGCGGCCCGAGAGGTAGTGGAGAAGTTTGGCGCAGAGCGGGTGTTGTATGTCCTGGCGGGTACTCTCCAACAGAACGAATGGGACGGCCGCTTTTCCCAGGACAACAAAGCCTGGGCCGAAACGGCGAAGGCCGATCCGCTGTTTGCCCACCGGCGGGATTTCTCTGTTCAAAGCCACCCCGGCTTGGTGGACTTGTTCCTGACCCAAGTGCGCCGTGAGACAGAGAAGCCGCCCCGCGCCTCTGTCCGGGAACGGCTCAAGCAGGCGCAGGAAATGGTGGAGAAAAAACCGCCCGTGCAGGCTGCGCCCAAAAAGAAGGAGCCGGAGCGGTGAGGGGTCGCCGCGACCAGCAGCTGCACTTCCGGGTCAGCAAGCCGGAACTGGACCGCATTCAAGTCAAGATGGCGGAGCTGGGCATTGTGAGCATCGGGGCATATCTTCGGAAAATGGCGCTGGATGGCTATTGCATCCGGCTTGACTTGAAGGAACTGAACCGAATGGCCTACCTGCTGCAAATGTGCAGCAACAACCTGAACCAGTACGCCAAGCGTGCCAACGAGAGCGGCCGCGTTTACCAGACAGATATAGAGGACTTACGGGCGCGGCTGGATGAATTGATCGGTCTCGCCAAACAAATTTTGGCGCAGCTGGCCGCCCTGTGAGCCGCGACATCCTTGCAAAGGCTGCGGCTTATTTTTTATACTGCGGTCAGGCGGGCACAAATCCGCAAGGGGGTGAGAAAACTGGCAGCCACACGACTCATCGCGCTGCATCAGAACAAAGGCAAAAGCGTTGCGGCCTGCTTGAAAAGCCGCACTGATTACGCCCAAAACCCGGAGAAAACCGCCGGCGGCACACTGGTCAGCAGCTATGGGTGCAGCCCGCTGACGGTGGACGAGGAGTTCCTTTTGTCCAAGCGGCAGTACGAGCAATCCACAGGGCGCAGCCAAAAGAGCAATGTCATCGCCTACCAGATACGGCAGTCCTTTAAGCCGGGGGAGATCACGCCGGAAGAAGCCAACAAGGTGGGCTATGAACTGGCGATGCGCTTCACCAAGGGCGGGCACGCTTTCATCGTGGCCACTCACACCGACCGACAGCATATTCATAACCACATCCTTTATAACTCCACCTCCATGGACGGCAGTAGGAAGTTCCGGGACTTCTGGCTGTCGGGGCTGGCAGTGCAGCGGCTCAGCGATGTGATCTGCTTGGAACACAAGCTGTCGGTGATTGAAACCAAGCCCTACTGCGAGCGGCAAAAACGTATTCTCTACCCGCCCAAGGAGAGCAACCACGACCGCCTCTGCGCAGTGATCGACAACATCTTGCGGGAGAAATCCCTCGACTTTGAAGCCTTTCTGCAAAAGCTGGAACAGGAGGGCTACGAGGTTAAGCGGGGCAAGTATACCTCGGTGAAGGGCAACCGGCAGAAACGGTTCATCCGCTTTCGGACGCTGGGGGAAGGTTACAGCGAGGAAGAAATTCGTGCTGTTTTGGAAGGCAAGGCAGAGCACCATCCGCGGCAAAGGCCGGCGGCTTCAGTCAAAGAGGATGCGTTCCAGCTTTTGATCGACCTTGCCGCCAAGCAGGGGAGAGGTGCCGGCTACCAGCGCTGGGCCAAGAAGTTCAACCTCAAGGAAATGTCCAAAACACTGATCTTCCTGCAGGAGAATAAGCTCACCAGCAAGGATGAGCTGAACAGTAAAGTCGAAGCAGCAACAAAGCATTTTCACGAGCTGCAAGAGACGATCAAAGCTGCAGAGAATCAGATGGCTGAAATCACAGAACTGCGAACGCAGGTCATCCATTATGCCAAGACCCGTGAGGTGTACGCTGCCTACCGTAAGACTGGGTACAGCAAAAAGTTCCGCGCTGAGCATGAGGCGGACATCCTGCTTCACCAGGCAGCCAAAGAATTTTTTGATAAGCAGGGTATCAAAAAGCTGCCCAAGGTGAAGGAGTTGAACGCTGAGTACACTGAACTGCTCAAGCAGAAGAAGGCAGTCTACCCGGAATACCGCAAGGCCAGAGAGGAGATGCAGCGGCTTTTGCGGGCACAGAAAAATATCGAGCGATTCTTTGCAGATGAGACACCGCAGCCGGACCGGCAGCAGAGCCGGTAAATGAAACACGCCAAAGGTCGATTTTGCGTCGGCCTTTGGCGTGCTTTTTTGCTTATACGGAGAATAGAAGCGTTCCGAAGGAACGCGCAGCCTGCATCCACTGGATGCAGTTTGGAAAGGGTTTGGGAAGTTCCCAACAAGCATTTTTGCGCGGGGCCGGAAGGACACGATGCAAAAAACGCGACTTGGTACCAGGTCGCACTGCTTGCACACTCTACGCTGCAAAGAAAAGCTCAAGATTTAGAATGCTTATGCTAGAATCTCCTGCAGCTGGCGCTGCACAATTTGGGTCAAACAGTCCAGCCGTTCCTGCGGTGTTGGGATGCTCGGATGTTGTTCAAAGCAGAAGTTTCGCAAATTCTTTAAATCGCTGCGGATGGCATCCGTCATCAAGCCTCTGGCCGTGGCGATGAAATCCACGCCCAGCCGGGGGGAACAATGCCGGATGCACCATTCGGTATTTTTCAACTGGCTGTCATCCAGGTCGAACAGCAGGCTTCGGTTGTTGTCAAACACCGGAGCCATCTTCTGAACCTGCATGGTATCGTTTTGGTAAAGAACACCAAAATTGCCGCTGTGGCGGTCAATGTTAAGGATCAGGGCATCCAGGATGCACATCCGGCGGAAGGCATCGCCGTTCCCGATGCCTTCAAAGTAGCGCAGGAGGCCGGAAATGGTCCGGTCTTTGGTCAAAACGGCTGCCTTGGCAAGGCCGAATGTCTCACTGGTAAAGAGTGGGCACTTGGAGATCAGTGCGCCATGATAGAACCCCAGGTCGTAGATCACAGCATCCGGGCAGATATGGGCTGCAAGTTGGGACGCCAGATATTCTGACAGCGGTTCCATGCCGAAGACGCCACCGGTCTTGTAGAGCCAAATGGCGTTGTTCTCCCGTATCCAGCACTTGGCATACTGACCATCTGTGCTGAACTCCGGCGAAGTGGAGGAAAAGGTGGAGCTGCTCAGAGAACCATCAAACGCAGCCTCTGAAATCACTTCATTGAATGGATTGCGGTAAAGAGAAACTTCCCTCCATTTTAGGGGAGAATCCACCCGCTTGACCCAGAGAGTGTCATTAAGAGACAGCGCATGGGTCACATCCAGATAGCCGTCCAGTTCCTGACAGCCGTATTGCCGGAGCAGCTCGGCGATATGGGCCCGGTGTTTGGGCGCTTTCCGGCGTTCCAGAAAATCAGTCAAATTGGTATAGCCAAAAGGACGTTTCTCTGTGTACCATACCTCTTCCTGGGCTGTGACTTCCAGGTATTCATTTCGTTCGCACCGGAATGACAACCAGACGATATCCTTATTGAGAAGAAGATAGCGCATCCGGGTACTCCTTCCATCCGGGGAAATCTTTGCAAAACATTATACCTTACACCCGCAGCGGGGACTATTGCTTTTACCCATTCAATCTGTCGAGAATTTCCTCTATCGTCAAACCTTCGGCGAGAAGTTTTTCAACAGTGGAATCTAGTTGGGTTTTCTGTGCGTTCAGCGCGGCTTTGGCGTCCGCGCTGGCCTTTTTGGTCTCCAGTTTGGCGATGGTTTTTTCAGCCGATTTCAGCGCGGCACGGTTCGATTTGAGCTGCGCCTTCAGGTTGCTGATCTGTTCAAGGGTTTCCGCGATGTTCTGTTCGAGCTGCTCTTTTTCAGCGGTCTTTTCGGCGATGGCCGCTGCGAAATCGGTGGCGACTTTCGCAGCCTTGGGTTTGTTTTTGCTTCCTTTAGGTCTGGGCATAATACATAACCTCCAGTCTGATGGGGTTTATTTTATAGGTAGAGTGTAACACAAAATGCCTGAATCTACAATATTTATTTTGTCGAACATTCCTGCAAGCACAACAAAAATACCATGCAAGGCCCCACAGGCATCGCACAGTTTCAATCAAAATATACTTACCCCATTATGTGCGGTTGATTTGCTTACAAGCATACTCTGACTACAGAGAAAAAGCAAGGATGGGACAAAACATAAAACAAAAGGTATCCTCCAATCGGAAAATGGAGGACAGCCTGCATTTTCTGTGTTGTTTCGTTCTTTATGTACCCGCCATGTTGACTGTCAGTGGTATCCTTACCGCCCACACAGCAGCAAACACACGCTCCAATTCCCTGCGTTTTCGGTTCATATTGGAATGCACATAACGCCGCAGCGTGATGTTGGGGTCGGCGTGACCAAGTAGCTCACTCAACGTCTTGATATCGCATCCGGCCTGCAAACAGGTCGTTGCAAAAGTGTGCCGCAGCGTGTGGGGATGCACCTTCCGCACAGCTGCCTGCCGCAGATAGAGCTGCACACTCTTGCGGTAACAGCGCGGCTCCACCGGTTTTTCTGCGTTGCCAGAGAGGAACCAGGTCTCCTCGCTTGCGCCGCCGTGCAGCCTTTGCAGCAAAGTGAACAGTTCTTGCGGAATGGGTATCTCTCGGCCTGAACTTCTTGTTTTGGGCGTCTGTATGAGCACTTTTGTGTGCCCGTCCCGGCAGTAAATGCGGCTCACGGTACGACGGATGGTCAGGACGCCGGCAGATAAATCGAAGTCTCCCCACTGCAAGCCGCAGACCTCACCGATACGCAAACCCAGCTGCATTTGCAGCAGCAGTCCAGCTTTGCGCGTGGTGGGATGTTCCAGAACAAAGTCACGCAAACACGCCTGTTCCTGCACGGAAAGAGGTTTTGTCTGTACGCGTTCAAACTGCGGCAGTTTAACGAGGATCTCTACCGGGCGCATCAGACGCAGGTGCGCGGCATATTTACAGATTCGGCGCAATATGGATAGGCACTCCCGAGCAGAGGACGCCCCCAGTGGCTTGTGATTGCCACTTTTTGGGGAAATCACTTCCAGCATTCCCTGTTCCAGGCGCTGTTCATCAAGACCATGGACTTTCCATGCGCCGAATACAGGCAACAGGTAACGCTGTAACGTGTAATCATAATGCGCCAGTGTAGATTCTTTGACACCGTGGGAAACGGACGCCAGCCATTGCTCCGCCAACGCGCTGAAATCCAATTTTATTTTATCGACTTTTTTCGACATATAGAAAAACCTCCCATTCCGCTATGTGTTTTGTTACATGCATACTGCAATTCATTGCATGATGAAGAATTTCATAACAAAAAGCACGGTCCTTTTTGACAGTAATGACAAAAACAATCTGACCTATGGCAAAATTGGCAAAATCAAACCGCTGTGACCTCTTGCATGTTCTTTAGAAACATGATAAAATACTAAACATAAACAGAGCAAGGATGTCGCCGTTCAATTTGACCGGCGGCTTGGCCTTATGCCTTATAATAAAAGGTATCCTCCATTTTCCGATTGGAGGATACTCCTTGGGTACGAAAGGGGTGAACTGCATGGCATTACAGCTTTATGAACATAACGTGCGGGCATACAAGGCCGTCGTGGCCATGCTGGCCCGCTATGGCAAGGCGGCCGTGGTCCATCCCACCGGCACTGGCAAGAGCTACATAGCCTTCAAGCTGATCGAGGACCACCCGGAGGCGATTTTTCTGTGGCTGTCTCCCAGTGAGTACATTTTCAAGACCCAGCTGGAAAGCCTGCAAAAACAGGAACCAAATTTTCCTCTGGAAAACGTCCGCTTTTACACCTACGCAAAGCTGCTGTTTTGTACAGAGGAACAGCTGGCGGAGATCGCTGCGCTGCACCCTGCCTACATTATTATGGACGAATTTCACCGGGCGGGCGCAGAACACTGGGGCGAAAGGGTACAGAAACTTTTGGCACTCTGCCCGGACGCAAAACTTCTGGGGCTGACCGCCACCAATGTCCGCTATCTCGACAACAACCGCGACATGGCCGAGGAACTGTTCGACGGCCGCATCGCGTCTGAAATGACCCTGGGCGAAGCCATCGTGCGGGGTATTTTGCCTGCCCCGAAGTATGTGACCACGGTGTTCCGCTACCAAAACGAACTGGCAAAATATCAGGCCCGGGTGGACAGTCTGCGCAGCCCCGGTGTGCAGGACGTCAACCAAAAATATCTGGATGCCCTTCGCCGCGCGCTGGAACAGGCGGACGGCCTGGACAAGGTGTTCGCACAGCATATCACACAAACGTGTGGAAAATATATCGTGTTCTGCTCCGGCAAAGAGCACATGGACGAGATGGTGTCCCATGTACCGGAGTGGTTTGCGGGGGTCAATCAAAACATCAAGGTTTACAAGACGTATGCCAGCGACCCGGAGGCCAGCAAAGAATTTGCGGCCTTCAAGGCAGACGAAGGCAACCACCTGAAACTGCTGTTCTGCATCGACATGCTGAACGAGGGTGTCCATGTGGAGGGGATTTCCGGGGTGATCCTGTTCCGGCCCACGGTGTCGCCCATCATTTATAAACAGCAGATTGGCCGCGCGCTGACGGCTGGCGCCACGGCGGTGCCGCTGATTTTGGATGTGGTCAACAACTTCGAGGGGCTTTCCAGCATTGCGGGGCTGCAAAGCGAGATGACCGCCGCCGTCCAGCGGCTCTTTGCCAACGGGGAAGGGGAGAAGATCGTCACCGAGCGGTTCGAGGTGATCGAGCAGGTGCACGATT
>ERZ1090878.1070-NODE-1075-length-13449-cov-7.290055_pt1 | contig 13449 bp, 11 predicted proteins | sample MGYA00478473_ERZ1090878 | MGnify/ENA primary metagenome ERZ1090878 (study PRJEB33644, sample SAMEA5815720) | chicken gut metagenome | biome: Chicken; feature: Gastrointestinal Tract; material: Caecum | place: Ireland | collected 2019-01-01 | study: A study of... | reverse complement strand
TAATAATTACTTTGAAGATAGACCATTAAATAAACCTTTTGCATTGGGTCAACCGTTTTCTGTTGCAGAATGGTTTACAAATTATTTGTTTTATAAACGTAATGTGTGGGGCAAGATTATAAAGCGAGACATTATTCGCATTAGATTCAAAGACGGAATCAGTTTTGGTGAAGATACTATTTTTATGGTGAATCTTTTGTGTGATAATCCTGAAATTAAATGTGCTGTTTTGCCAAACTTTTTATATTATTATTATCAACATAAGGGGCCGCGAGGTTCATTCGCTCCTTCCGAGGATTTTTTGCCTATAGCCGATGCTTATTTAAATTGTGCTAATTTTGCCAATTTATCACAATCACTAAAAAATGTGGTTCAACAGGAAGCAATAAAAAGATTGCTGGAATATCGTTATGAGGCATGGATAGAACAGAAATTTAAAGTAGCCCAAGAGAATTTTCGGGCTCGATATTTAAATCTTAAAAAAGATATGAGATGTTTCCCGTTACCACAACGAGTCGCTTATAAAGTAATGGCAATGTTCCCGTCTTTATACCGTTTTATACGGATTATGAAGGATCGAACCTTGTTGGAGTGGGAAAAGGAAAAGCCAAAAAAGATGGATGAATATAATCGCGTAAGTTAAAAGTCGTATGAATTATATGAAAGAAAATAATAATGTGATTATAAAAAATAGTACAGGAAAAAGAAATGCAGCCTTAGATCTCGGAAAATTTATAGCTGCTCTTTTGGTGGTGGGGATACATACTACGCCGTTTGCAAGCTTGTAATCAGAACTGGACTTCTTTTTTACACATATAATTTGCAGAGTGGCTGTTCCCTTTTTTATGGTGTGTTCCGGGTACTTTTTTGCAGCCAAGGTGTCTAAAACTTCTGAAAATACATTCGCTTTCTTAAAAGCATCTGAGATCAAATGGATAAAAATGTATGTGCCTTGGGCAATCATCTATTTAATCGCGGTAATACCAAATTGGATAGAAACAGGATGGATGTCAGCACGCACCTTTTTTGATTGGGGAATTTCCTTTGTTCGTAACGGCTCGTACTATCATTTGTGGTATTTGGTGTGTATGATATACGTGTTCCCCATCTTCTACATACTGTTAAAAAAGTGCAAACCAAAATTTTTGCTTGCTATAATGATTATTTTGTATGGTATAGAGGTGTTAGTATACGGATACCGAGGTTTTATAACGATCTCCGCAGCACAAAAAGTGTTTGCGCTTTATGATCGGTTTGGTTGTTTCACAATTATGTTTACCCGGTGTCTGCCATTTTTATTGTGTGGTGCTTTGATTTCTAAAATGAAAATACGTCTCACGAAAACTAGAGTGGGAATTGGTCTGCTTGTTTCCTTTTTGGGGTTATGTGCAGAGGTGTATCTGTTAAAACACTTTGAACAGGAACAGTTTTCCTATATCATTTTTACATTGCCGCTTGCATTCTTTTTGTTTGTGTTAATCCAAAACCGCAAATTGCCGGACACTTCAAAGCGCATCTACCAAAAGCTGTCAAATGTGAGTATGTATATTTATTTAGTACATCCGCTTGCCATATTGTTTTTAAAAACGTATATAAGTAACAGTATGCTGCTTTTTGTGATAGTCTGTTTCCTTTCAATAGCGGTAAGTGTTTTGTTGGTAAAAATAAAAAATAAAATAGCATCTAAAATGGAAAAACGCTTAAGAGCTGCCAACTGTTATTATGACGTTTAATCTATATTTTAGTATTTTTTTATAGAACAAAGCAATGATTTGAAGAACACAAAGTAAGTCAATTTAGTCATTGCTATTGAGGGAAGAATATGGTTGGGTTAGTTACATTTCAAAGTCAATACAACTGCGGTTCTGCCTTGCAGGCGTATGCATTACAGGAAACAATTAAACTATTAGGTTTCGACTGTAAGATATTAAATTACTTTTATTGGAATGATATGAAAGCTTATGACTTAGTCAGATGGCGCAGTAAAAATCCAAAAGTAATTTTATTTGATTTTTATACAATCAAAAATTGTTATAACCGCAAGAGAGCCTATAAAAAATTTCAAACGAAATATTTAAATCTTACAGAACAGACAGATGAATGGCAAGATCTTGGGGAAATTTCAAACGATTGCGAAATTCTGGTTTGTGGAAGCGACCAAATATGGAATCCCGGGACGACACAGGGTGTACATCCGGCTTATTTTCTTGAATTCGCAAATGCGTCTCAAAGACGTATAGCCTATGGGCCAAGCTTTGCCATATCCAGTATACCGAATGTCTATTTTGATGATCTACGAGCAGCTTTGCAAGATTTTTCTGCTGTTTCGGTAAGAGAAGAGCAAACAGCTGATCAACTGGCTACAATAATCGGTAGAAAAGTGTTTTGTGCTTTAGATCCGACTTTGTTACATAATTCGGATTTTTATGATCGATTGTTGAAAGAGTATACGCTTTCATTACCACAACGCTATCTCTTTGTATATTGTTTGCATTATACACACCTGAATGATCTTCGGAAATCTGCAGAAAAATATGCAAAAAAACACAATTTAAAAATCGTTTATTTCAATAAATTTAATATATACCATCCATTATATAAATTTAACATTTTCCAATACGGACCAGAAGCTTTTCTTTACGCAATCAAATACGCCGATTTTGTTATGGGCGATTCTTTTCATGCGGCCGTTTTTTCAGTTATATATAATAAGCAGTTTTCCATTTATGCGGTTGAGGGTGGACAAAGTCGAACGGACACTTTGTTTGAAAGACTGGGAATAGAAAAAAATTATTTAAATGATCATTCTTTTGTACCAATCGATTATGACAAGGTGAATTCACTTTTAAAAGAACAGCAAGAAGAATCGCTTGCCTTTTTAAAAGCTGCTTTGGAGGGAAAACACTTTGAATAACACCAATATCAGCGCTTTGACGGATATCTGCTATGAGTGTGGAAATTGTTTTAAATGTTGCCCGGTGCAAGCCATAACTATGGTTCAAAATGATTTTGGATGTAGCCATGCTTTTATCAATGAGGCGCAGTGTCTTCATTGTGGCCAATGCAAAGAAATTTGTCCGGCTTGTAATCCTATTGAAAAGCATACGCCTCGCATTGCTTATGCCGCTATTTCCAAGAGTCCTGAGGCAAATCACTCTACTTCAGGAGGAATTTTTTTTGAATTGGCTTCTATTATAATTGAACTTGGTGGCGTAGTGATTGGGGCGGCTTATGATTTTAAGACATGGGCTGTTCGTCAAGTCGCTGTGTCTAAAAAAACTGATATCACTTTTCTTCAGGGATCGAAATATGTTAAAAGTGACGTGGGTGATAGTTATCAAAAAGCTAAGAATTTTTTGGAATTAGGCAAATGGGTGCTTTATTCTGGAACACCTTGTCAAATTGCCGGACTAAAAAGATACTTGCAAAAGGATTATAGCACCTTGCTGACTGTAGATTTAATTTGTCATGGTACGCCCCCTGCAAAACTTTTTAAAGATTACATTCAGCATTTAGAAAAGAAAAGGCATATAGTGATAAGTGATTTTGCCTTTCGTTTTAAAGAATATGGACACCAGCATATTGGGCAATATACATATAAAAAAGGAAATCGTATTCGAAAAAAACCACTGTATTCTGCTGAAAGCAGTTATTTTTCATTGTTTTTAAGTTCTGCTATATTAAGCGATTCATGTTATACATGCGACTTTGCAGATACGGCAAGAGTTGGAGATATTACACTTGGAGATTTTTGGGGTGTACGAACTGAATTGCCGCGTTTTTTTACCGATAATTCCTTGCCGCTTGATTCCAGTGTTTCCGCACTTATGGTCAACACTGTTCGTGGCGCCGAAATGGCGGACAAAATAAAAGGACATCTGATATACCAACCGGTAGATTATGATCAAATTGTGCGAAACAATTCTCGATTAAATCATCAGAAAAATCGTGATTCTTCTGTGCATGATATTTTATTGACTTCGTATAAGGATAATGGGTACAATGGAATTGCAAAGTATTTTCAAAAACATGCAGATTTAAAAAATATAAAATGCGTATAAGAAGAAATATGCCGCAATTTTTAAAAAAGATGATTAAAAAATTATTTATAGAGAAACCCTTTTAGGAGACTGTCACGTGTTTGTATAAAATTAAAAAATAGTATTTTGCTAGATACTGCCTTTATTGTCTTCAAGTGCGGAGCCATTTAAAAAAGATGTTTACGTTTGTTTTACAAATAAATTCTGGAGAGATTCACAAAAATGATTAACGTCAATTTTGACAACTGCGTCGGCTGTGAAGCCTGTGTCAATATTTGCCCGCAAAAGTGCATTGAAATGGTGCAAAATGAAGAGGGGTTTTACTATCCATCTGTGGATACGCAAAAATGTGTTTCCTGCTCGCTTTGCAATAAAGTTTGCCTTTTGGAAGCTGCGCCTGCACAGAATAACATGGAGCCGCTGCAGACATTTGCGGCTTATGCGAAAGACGACGCAGTGCGTGCAGGCAGTTCTTCCGGCGGGGTATTTTATTATCTTGCCAATTATGTTTTCAGTATTGGCGGTGTGGTGTTTGGCGCTGCTTTTTCCGAAGATTTGACCGTGCACCATGTTTGTGCTAAAAATGCGCAAGAACTAAAGCCTCTGATGCGCAGCAAATACGTGCAAAGCCGCATTGGCAACGCTTATGCCCAGGCACAGGCGTATTTAAAGAAGGGTATACCTGTATTGTTTACCGGCACGCCCTGTCAAATAGAAGGGCTCAAAATGTATCTCGGCGAGCAGGAATATGCGCATTTGTATGTTGTGGCTGTTGCCTGCCACGGCGTACCCGGTGAAATATATTGGAAAAAATATTTGCGTTATCTTGGCATACAGCCATCTGCGCAGGATCTTAATTTTCGAGATAAGAAAAACGGATGGCAGAATTATTTTGTTTCATTTGGCAATTTCTCCGAGCCGTATTTTCAAAACCCTTACATGAAGCTGTTTTTAAAAGATTACATTTTGCGGCCGTCTTGCTATAACTGTCCAGCCAAGGCACATGGTGCGCAAGCGTACGATCTGCTGATCGCCGACTTTTGGGGCATTCAGCAGGTAGATCCGTCTATGTTTGACGATAAAGGCACTTCTTTGCTCTTGTCTTACTCCCCAAAAGGAAATGACCTGATTGATAAAATGCAGGAAAAGTTTGTTATGCAGCCTGAGGATTTTGCGCAGGCAATAAAATACAATCCGTCTATTGTTACCGCAGCACACAGGCCGGACAATTATTCTGATTGCCTGCGTGCGCTCAACGCCTCGGAAGTGCCCGATTTTGCACAGATAGCACAAAAGTATTGCCCGCAAAAGCGCAACCATTCCAATTTGTTCAAGCGTGCCGTTCGCAAAGCGCTTCGAATTTTACATTTCAGATGATCCTGTTTTTCTTTGCAGTTATTGTACTCAGTTTTTATAAAATTCAATGCATCCGGCCCGGGGCAGGGCTGAATGCGGCCTGCCTTTCTCCCGATCGTACCACGTCCATAAAAGGCATTTTTGTGCTGCTTGTCTTTTTGAGCCATGCCAATAATTACCTGTTGTCCATGCCCGCTTATACAGCCGATGTGCTGAATCAGCCGTATATAAATTTTCAGTCCCACCTGGGACAGGGCGTGGTCGTTATGTTCCTGTTTTATTCCGGCTATGGCGTCATGGAATCGATCAAGAAGAAGGGAGCGCTTTATGTCCATGCCATACCAAAACGGCGCATCTTAAAAACACTGTTGCATTTTGATATTGCCGTTTTGCTGTATCTGTTTCTTGATCTGGCGCTCGGCACGCTTGCACGGCGTTCGCCGCTTACCGTGCTGCTTGCCTTTACCGGCTGGACCTCCCTAGGCAACAGCAACTGGTACATTTTTGCTGTGCTGATGCTTTATTTGTTTACTTTTATTGCATTTTCCCGGCTTGCCGAGAAACCGGCGCGTGCACTTTGGGTGGTTACCGGGTTTACGGCAGTTTATATTGCCGTTTTGACATTTTTGAAAGATGCCTGGTGGTTCGATACGGTCTTGCTGTATCCAATCGGCATGTGGTATTCCTTTGGCAAGGTGCGTATTGAAAGTTTTTTACGCGGTAAGGCATATCGGTTTTGGCTGGTTTTTTCCGCTGTTTTTGCCGCTATGGTGGTTTCGCATCTTTTGCGCGCCAATTATTTGTGCTATGAGCTTTGGCTGATTACACTGGCGCTGTTTATTGTGCTGCTGACCATGAAAGTCAAGATCGGCAACCCGGTTCTTCACTTTTTCGGCAAGCACCTGTTCGAGATCTATATTTTAATGCGTATCCCAATGCTGATTTTACTGCACTGGGGCATCACAAACATCTATGCATTTGTTTTGAGCAGTTTCGCTGTTACCGTCTTACTGGCAGCAGGATTTCAAAAAACACTTGACTTGCTGGATGCGCTGCTGTTTGACCGGGCGAAAAAACCAGGCTGAGCTGCTTGTCTGTATTCGAGCGGAATCAAGCGCTAATTGCGCTTTTGTCGTTTTGCTGCAAAACTTGCGTACGAAAATGTGAAAAATGGCAAATAAAATAAAAACGCCCTGTCCATACTACTAATGTAGAATGGCGGGGTGATTTTTTGCAGTATAACAAAGTGGAGATCTGCGGGATCAACACAAGCAAACTGAAAGTTCTGAAAGAAAAAGAAAAAATGGAACTGCTCAAAAAGGTCAGGGCAGGGGATGAAAAGGCGCGTGAAGAGCTGATCAACGGCAATCTGCGCCTGGTTTTGTCGGTCATACAGCGTTTTGCAAACCGCGGTGAAAATCTGGACGATCTGTTTCAGGTAGGAGTGATCGGGCTGATCAAAGCGGTCGATAACTTTAATGTGGATATGGGCGTGCGCTTTTCGACTTATGCTGTGCCGATGATCATCGGTGAATGCCGCCGTTATCTGCGTGATTTTAATGCTGTGCGCGTGTCCCGCTCCATGCGCGACACCGCATATAAGGCCATGCAGGTCAAAGAGCGCCTCATGAACGAAACGCAGCGCGAACCGACGGTGGAGGAAATCGCCAAAGAACTTGGCATCAGCAAAAGTGACGTTGTTTTAGCGCTTGAAGCCATCGTGGAGCCGGTGTCTTTGTATGAGCCGGTATACTCCGACGGGGGAGACACCATCTATGTTATGGATCAGGTCGGCGACGGCAATGACGATTCCAACTGGATCGATGAGATTTTATTTAAAGAAGAAATGAAAAACCTGGGCCCGCGTGAAAAGAAGATCCTCAACATGCGGTTTATGCAAGGTAAAACGCAAATGGAGGTCGCCAAAGAAATCGGCATTTCACAGGCCCAGGTCTCGCGCCTTGAAAAGGGCGCGATCAATCGTATCAAATACCATAAATAGCCTTAAAAAAGGCCGAAGCCGGCAGTTTATCTGCCGGCTTCTTTCTTTCTCTTAACGAGAACAAATGCGGTGATTCCGCCCGCAATTACAACTACGGCAACCGCACCGATGATAAGCGCCATGTTCATGTCGCTCAAACCGGTATCGGGTGACGTGGTGTTGCTTGCAGTCTGTACACTGGTGACCACGGCAGGTTCAGCATCGTCTTCTGCTGTGTCTGCAGCGGCTGCAGTGATCAGAGCAGACTGCGTGTCACTGAGATCATATGGTGTTGCAGACAGTTCGCGTGCTTCCAGGTTGCTGTCCTCAGCCGGCGCTGCGTTCGACTCACTGTTCAGCAGATCTTCGTAATATTCAAGATCCATGTTGAAGTCGTTGTCCACGTTGTCCGACGGGACAGGCAGTGTAACATTCGGCTGCTGCTGTGTGCCGTTGTAAATGGTGAAGGTGTAAGTCGCTTCATCGACTGTTTCACCGTCGTCATATTTCAGCGCAACGGTTGCAGTGGTGACGTCGTCATTTACAGCCAGCTTGTAGCTTCTGCTGTTTTCAACCGGATCGCCGTTGATCGTCATGGTCAGATACTGCAGTTTCTCATAACCTTTTTCAGCGGCAAATGCAAACGGTGTCAACCAAATCTCATCGCAGTCATATTGCAGGTATACATCATAGTTGTATACATCTGAATAGAACTCGTACTCCAGATCGAAGTAACCAAGCTGGCAGGCACGTTCAAACAAATCAGCAAGTGTTTCGTCTTCCGTCCATGTTTCGCCGGCTTCCACGATCATGGTTCTCAGGATGAGCATGGCAACTGCATTTTCGTCTTCGCTCGCGGTCGCAGCAAGCACGTCTTCCACTGACGGCGAAATGCCGTAAGTCAGCTTGATGACGGCTGCCGTGTAAGCACCCTGCACATATGCTTTGTCGGCATCTGTGTACGCTGCCACGTTCTGGTTCTCAATCGGATAACCCACTTCGGTGGCGATCATGATCTTATACAGCAGCAGGAATTCCTGCGGATCTGCATTTTCAGATACCTGATAGCCGTTGTCAATGAGGATCTTCTTGATGTTCACGACGGCGTAGTCCATCAGCGTTTCCACATCTGCGTCAATTTCCTCACCCGTGATGGCGCCAAGGATCAGCACGATCGTTCTGTTGATCGAGGTGCCGGGCTCGATGGTGACATCAATCTTCAGAAGAGACTGCAGAATGTCGGTACGCAGACAGGCATAAGCGATGGTCGTGTACGTTGCCGTACGGGCATCGTCCTGCTCAGGGTACACGATCTGCCATTCGTCTTGCAGATAGGCTTTCATCTCGTCGTAGCCAACCGTCAGGTTCGCTTCGTCGATCAGCGTGAAAATATCCGTCAGGATCTTTTCATAGGCGGCTGCCATCGTGCTGTAGTCCATGTCATAAAGCTTTTTCAAACCGTTGACATTTTCCACGAAGGTTTCCGCCGTGCTGTTGTAGATGCCTTTGTTCGGCATAACTTCGTCTTTTACAAAGTCGTAAGCGGACTCACGAATGTAAAAATCAGAAAGCCATGCCATGTTCTCTTCGGCATCTTTGTCTGCCAGATCTGCATTTGCAAATGCACAGATCGGTGTGAGCGTAGCCAGAAACAGCACTGCGCTCAGCAGCAAGCAAGCAGTTTTCTTGAGTTTCATTTTTTACCCCTTTCTTTAAGTATTGGTGCGGAAAACCGCACTGTTATTCAACCGCTTTCAGCGATTCAACCATGTTTACTTTCCTCAGCTTCTTGTGTACGATCAGATTGACCAGCGCTGCAAATACAAACGAAAGCAGTGCCGCGTACAAATAGCTTAGAGGAGCGACTGTTTTACCGAACATAACGACGTCTACAGAGATGGCGGAAATGACAAATCTGTGCAGGAATATGCCGAGCACAAGCCCCAGAATGACGCCGATAATGGTCAGAATGATATTTTCTCGAACGATGTAAGCGCTGACTTCCTTGTCGCGGAAACCAAGCACTTTGATGGTGGCCACTTCGCGCACACGTTCGTTCAGGTTCAGGTTGGCCAGGTTGTACAGCACAACAAACGCCAGTGCGCCTGCAGCCACGATGAATACCACAACGACCAGGTTTAAGCTGTCGATCGTGGTCTCAAACGTATCGATCGTGGCGGTCGTGTAAGCTACGGCGTCAATGCCGGTCACTTTCATCAGGTCTGTGGCAAGGCTGTCTTTCTGTGCGGCTGAAACGTCGTTGCCCAGTGTAGCCACCACATAGCTATAGGCCGGCGCTTCGCCGAATATGGACTGGTACATTGCCGGGGACATGTAAACATAATGGAACGTGTAGTTTTCCACGATGGCAGTTACGGGAACGGAATAGTTTTGGTTATTTACCGTCAGCGTAATGTAGTCGCCGGGCTGGGTATCTGTCTGGTCAGCCAGTTTTTCGGTTATGATAACACCGCTGTCGTTCAGGGAAACGGCTTCATGCGTGTCGCAGTCTTCCAGCTTGATGAACTTGGAAAGCTCGGCGGGTTCGCGCGGCACCAGTAAATTGATCTCCAGCACATCGTCGGTGCGGTCAGAGGAGGCATTGATGGCGTCCATCTGGGTCATCATCGCGTTTTGGATCTCGGCACGCGAGGTGATCTGCTTCACCGGCTCAGGATCTTCCGTACCGTCATATTCCTGGTTCAGAACGATCTGAACGTCGTACTGTGAAATACCGTCTTCACCGAACTGATTGGTCATGATCGCACCGATCGAGTCACCCAGACCGAAACCGGTCAGCAGCAGTGCCGTACAGCCGGCAACGCCGATCAGTGTTGTAAAGAAGCGGCGTTTGTTGCGGAACAGGTTTCTGGCCGTCACCTTGGAGGTGAAATTCATGCGAGACCAGATGAAGGTGATTTTTTCAAGCAAAATACGCTTGCCTTTTTTCGGCGGTTTCGGGCGCATCAGCTTTGCCGGGTTTTCTATGAGTTCCTTGCGGCAGGCGATCAAAGCGGCAGCCGTGGTGCACAGCAGGGAGATCACAGTGCCGATCAGCGCGTAATCCCATTTAAAGCGCAGCACGCATTGCGGCAGGTCATACATAATGCCGAATGCAGCGGAGATCGCCGTTGGGAACACAACAAATCCCAGTGCCAGGCCAATGACCGAACCGATCAGGCTGGCCGAAAGGGAATAGATCAGATATTTGGATGCGATCGCGCTGCTGGAGTAACCAAGCGCTTTCAGCGTGCCCAGCTGCGTGCGTTCTTCTTCAACCATACGGGTCATGGTCGTTAAGCATACCAGTGCGGCGACCAGGAAAAAGAAGATGGGGAAGACCTGCGCCAGCGCGTCCATACGGTCCGCCGTCTGTTCATAGCCGGCAAAGCCGGGCTGGTCGTCGCGGTTTTGGATCATCCATTCCGCCGTGTCCAAGCTGGCCAGCAGATCCTGCGCTTCTTTCAGATCCATGCGTGCTTTTTCCAGTTCTTCTGCACCGGACTGCTTCTGCGCTTCCAGTTCCGCTTCAGCGGTCTCCAGCTGCGTCTGTGCGGCTGCAAGCTGCATTTCAGCCATGCTGATCTGGCTCTGCAGCTGCTGCTGGTTAGAGTTGAGTTCCAGCTGGCCGACCTTCAGGTCTACGCCGGCGTCGTTCAGCTGGCGTTCATATTCCTCCAGCTCGATTTCTGCTTCGGTTACTTCCTGCTTGGCGTTTTGGTACTGGCTGATGATGGCGGATGCCGCATCCAGTTTGGCCTTGTTTTCATTATACTCGGCGGTTGCCTGTGCCAGCTGCTGTTTTTGCTGATTCAGCGTTTCATTATACTGCTTCAGCATTGGCTCCATATAAGCAATCATTTCTTCAGCTGTCCCCATAGCGGTCAGGCTGCTGAAACTGTCATATATAGTATCGGCAACGTCTTCCGGCAGACCAACGCCGGTAATCCAGTCCTTGATGGTCTGCTCTTGGTCATTTTGGTAGTTTTGGAAGTATTCCAGTGAATTATTTAGACCAACCACGATCTCTTCCGTGGCTTCAATTTGCTGGTTGGCTGAATCGATCTGTGATTTGGCATTATCCAGCTGCGCCTTGGCAGAATTGTAGTCATCGGTCGCGGTTTCCAGCTTGGTCAGGTTCAGTTTGGCTTCGTTGAGCTGGTCGTATTTTTCGCGCCATTCGGCATACTGCGAATTGTATTCGTCGGTGCCGTCGTAGATTTCCTTTTGCGCAGCGCTCAAAGAGTCGTTAAACTCTTTTTTCTTGGCGTCGATTTTCGCCTGTCCGTTTTCGGCCAGGTCTTTCATCTCGGCGATCTGCGCCTCGGCGTCGGCGACCTGCTGGTCGTAGTTGGCTTCCTGTTCGGCCAGCTCGGCTTCGCCGTCTGCAACGATCGGAGTATATTCTTCACGCAGCGCTTCTACGCGCAGGGGCAGTCTTACACTTTCCAGATCTTTCAGCGCTTCGACCACCGGCGTGATGAACTCGTCATACTCTTCAGAATATGTACTGTAGTTAGCTGCACCGGAAACGGTCATGTACGCTTCCGTATAGTAATCAAAATTGAAAACATCGTTGGAAACGTAAATAAACGTACCCAGTTTACCGCTGCCGACATTGGTGTAGCCGCGTTCAAAAGAAAGGTAAAGCGGCGTGCGTACGATACCGACGATCGTAAACTCGGTGACATCCATCTTGTTTTCAATGTTCGTGCCGTCGCCGGCAATGCCGATCTTGGCGCCGATTTTAAACTGCTCGGGCGCCGACAGGGTGCTGCCGTCGACCAGGCACTCGTTTTCATTTTCCGGCATGCGCCCCTCAAGCAGGGTCACGCGGTTCATGTAGTCTGCGGACGCTTCGCCCGTTTCGGCATAGTCAAATGCCTGTGCAAAGTCAAGACCCATGGCGCGCACGGTCATTTCAGAACCGTCCATGTCGCCGATGCTCTTGCCGTCTGCCTGCAGGATGCCGTCTACGAACCGGCCGGGTACGATGGTGTCTACACCGTCGATCTGCTGCATGGCTTCCAGGTCTTCTTCGGTCAGACCCGCTTGTGAAATGACACGCACGTCCATCATGTTCGTGTCCTGCACATAAAGCTCTGCCGTTTCTTTCATATCGGGCGCCGTTGCCTTTATGCCGGCAAAAAAGCTGATGCCGAGCGCCACGATGGCTATAATAGAAATAAATCTTGCTTTGCTTCGGGAGATAGAGCGCAGCGTCTCTTTAAAAAGCGCTTTTTTCATTTACCACTCTATCCTTTCAACGTCCATTGGGTTTTCATTCAGGGTAATGTCCTGCACGCGGCCGCTGCGCAGCGTAATAACGCGGTCGGCCATCGGGGTCAGCGCCTGGTTGTGCGTGATCACGATCACCGTCATGCCGGTCTCGCGGCAGGTCTGCTGCAGCAGGGCCAGGATCTGCTTACCGGTTTTGTAGTCCAGTGCGCCGGTCGGTTCATCGCAAAGCAAAAGCTTTGGGTTTTTCGCCAGGGCACGGGCAATCGCCACGCGCTGCTGCTCACCGCCGGAAAGCTGTGAGGGGAAGTTGTCCATACGCTCGCCAAGACCAACACGCTCCAGCACCTTTGCGGCGCTCAGCGATTTGTCCACGATCTGCGTGGCCAGTTCCACGTTTTCCAGTGCGGTCAGGTTTTGCACCAGGTTGTAGAACTGGAACACAAAACCAACGTCGTAACGCCTGTATTCGATCATTTGCTTGTAACTGTATTCGTTGACCAGGTCGCCGGCCACACGGATCTTGCCGTCGTCGCAGTTGTCCATGCCGCCGAGCATGTTCAGCACAGTTGTTTTACCGGCGCCGCTGGCACCGACAATGATGCAGAACTCGCCCTGCTCCACGTTAAAGGTGACGCCGTCTGCAGCGTTGATCACGATCTCGCCCATTTTGTAGCGCTTGTAGACAGAGTCAAATTCGATAAAACTCAAACACACACATCTCCCTAGTTTCATTTGTGCCCGAAATAAAATTAACATCACAGATTTGTTAACCATCCTCTTGAACGAGGCTCTTTTCGCGCTTGACATAACTCTACATATTAAGAATTATAT
>ERZ1090878.1069-NODE-1074-length-13455-cov-4.594627_pt1 | contig 13455 bp, 12 predicted proteins | sample MGYA00478473_ERZ1090878 | MGnify/ENA primary metagenome ERZ1090878 (study PRJEB33644, sample SAMEA5815720) | chicken gut metagenome | biome: Chicken; feature: Gastrointestinal Tract; material: Caecum | place: Ireland | collected 2019-01-01 | study: A study of... | reverse complement strand
GGTTGGTTACGGGTACCCTCTCTTACAGGCAGGAAGAATAAATGGCGACCACGTCGTCTTCGTTCAGGGGAACGTAGGCGTTTGCAAGGTCGTCCTTTACCGCTTTTTCCGCCATTTGATGGAAAAGTCCGCTGCTGTTTATTCCGAGTCCGCGCAAAGTTTCCGGAAGTCCCAGCGAGGTGAAGAATTCGCGCGTTCTGGCAATTGCTTCCTTTGCGACTGCAAAGGGATGTTCGCCGCTTATTCCCCATACGTTTTTGCCGTAAGACACGAATTTATCCAGCGTTTTTTCGCTGAGGATATGTTCAAACCACGCGGGCGTGACCACGGCAAGTCCCGCGCCGTGCGTTATGTCGTAATAGGCGCTGAGCTGGTGTTCTATGGCGTGGCAGCTCCACGCGTTGCCCGTGCCGCAGCTTGTAAGTCCGTTTATCGCAAGCGAGGAAGCCCACATAAGGTTTGCCCTGGCGGTGTAATCGGTGGGAGTTACCACGGCGGCTTTGCCGTATTCAATACACACTTTCAAAAGCGCTTCGGAAATTCCGTCCTGGACGGCGGCGCAATGCACGTCGGAAAAGTAACATTCGATGATATGGCTCATGATGTCCGCAACGCCGGAAGCCGTCTGGAAACGCGGAACGGTATAAGTATACGTCGGGTCGAGCACGGAAGCCACGGGTTTGAGAAGTTCGCTTTTTATCGCCTTTTTCTCGTTTATCTCCATATTGGATATGACGGCGTTGCCGTTCATTTCGCTGCCCGTAGCCGCCATGGTGAGCACGGTAAACACGGGCAGGGCGCGCTTTATGTCGTTTTTATCCACCATATCCCACAAGTCGCCCTTGTGGTAAACGCCCGCGGCAATCGCTTTGGAACAGTCTATGACCGAACCTCCGCCCAGCGCGACGACCGCTTTCAGCTTATGCTTTCTGCACAGCTCCGCGCCCGCGATAACCGATTGGATTTTGGGATTCGGTTCGACGCCGCCGAGTTCTTCCCACGCTATGCCCGCGCTTTTGAAAAGCCCCGTCAGCGTATCGTAAATGCCCGTCCTCTTAACCGAACCTCCGCCGTAGACGAGCAGCACCTTGTCCGCAACATTTTTAATCTGTCCGGGCAATTCGGCGATTTTGCCCTTGCCGAACAGTATGCGGGTGGGTGCAAAAAAAGTGAAATCTTTCATAATCTTCTCCTTATCGCGCGATAATTATCCCCCTGTAACCGTCCGATTACATTATATAATATTCCGCTTCAAAATTCAAGACCGAATTTTACCCTATCATGTCGAATACGTCAAGCACGTCTTTTTCCGAAATATCGCCGGCTTCTTCCACGCCGCCGATATATTTCGCGCCCGCAAACTCCGCGCCAATGGCTATGCAGAAAGCTCGGAACGTAAGATACGCCGAAGAAAAATTATTCTCTTCCCCCTGTCCGCCGACTGCAAGCAGATAAAAACGCGAAGGGCATTTTTCCCTTTTCTCCCAGTACGCCTGCGCCCTGTCCAAAAACGCTTTTGCACACGCGGGAAAGTTGCAAAAATAAAGGGGCGTTACAAACAGCGTTTTACCGCCGCGCCTTATATCTTCCAACAGACGCGACGCGCCGTCGTCGTATACGCACCCGTTTCCGCCGCCGCATCCGCCGCACCCGTTGCATGGGTCAAAACGCATACCGCGCAGGGATATCCGCTCAAATCCCGTTTTGTCAGCCACCCTAGCAGTCAGATAATCGCAACCGCCGCTGTGCGGCGACATACATATGACCCTGTTCACTTTTCTCTCCTTTTCAACTCCGCGTAAAGGTCTGCGACCGTCTTTCCGTACACGGGGTGCACCGTACCGGGGGCTATTTCGCAAAGCGGCCCAAGCACGAATCCGCGGTTGCACATATCCGTATGCGGCACGGTAAGTCCGGGCACATCTATTATCTCGCCGCCGTAAAACAGTATGTCCGCGTCCAAAGTCCTGTCGCCCCAACGTTCCCTTCTCACCCTTCCGGCGGCGTTTTCGAGAGCGGCGCACATTGCAAGAAGCCCGGAAGGACTTTTGAGCGTGCGCATTACCAGGCAGGCGTTCAGAAACTCCCCTTTCGCCGCTCCGCCGTAAGGCGCGGTGGCGATATAAGAAGACACGCGCACGTCCCTGTTGTCTTTGTCCGCCGTTATGGCGGCGACTGCGCCGTCGAGATAGCTTTTTCTGTCGCCCATATTCGAACCCAGTCCCAGGCACACGCGGGTAAAACGCGCGTGCGCGGTGACGGACACGTCGGAAAAGCGCACTTTAAGCGGCGCTTCCGGCTTATGGACGGTGGCGGAGCAATCGCAGCCGAACTCCGCCGCCAGCCTTTTTGCGATACGCGCCGCGAGCGTTTCTATAAGGTTCACGCTCGGAGCGGAAAGTTCCTCCGCCATAATATCCGCCGCCTTGCCGTAATCGCAGGTGCGGGCGAGTTCGTCGCCGCAGTCGATATCTTCCGTATACAATACCGCGTCGGCGGTAAACGGGTGCACTTCCTCTCTTTCAAAGCAGTAGGCTCCGTGCGAAGCGTTTACCGTTACTCCCTTTATATTTACCGTTCCTTTCATCATTTCACCTGACTGTTCCGACGTGCCGCGTACAAGGCCGTGCACGGGAAAATTTTCATCGCCGTTTTATCTCCGGAGCGCCTTCACGCCTTTGCGACCGCGCGCGCCATATCCACGGCGTGGCGGTGCGCCGCCACGTTATGCACGCGTACGAACGCCGCGCCCTTGTATGCGGCGATAACTGCCGCCGCCACGGACGCCTCTTCCCTGCGCTCCACGGGCAGATTGAGGGCGTAACCGATAAAAGACTTTCTCGAAGCGCCCACAAGCACGGGATAACCCAGGTCAAGCTCTTCCAGCCTGTTTAACACGATAAGATTGTGCACGGGCGTTTTCGCAAAGCCTATTCCCGGGTCGAGAATTATGTTTTCCTGTTTTACACCCGCCCTAAGAGCTATATTTACACATTCTTCAAGGTCGCTTTTCACGTCTGGGATAAAAGAAGAATATTCCGCGCGCTCACGGTTGTGCATAAGACAGCAAGTCGCGCCGTATTCCGCGGCGACGCGCGCCATATCCTTATCCTTTTTGAATCCCCATACGTCGTTAACCATATCAGCGCCCGCTTCGAGGGCGGCGCGCGCCACGGCGGATTTGCAAGTATCCACGGACACGGGCACGGATAGTTCTTTTTTTATCCGCTCTATCACGGGCACTACGCGCCTTATCTCCTCTTCGTCGCTGACGGGAATATAACCGGGACGGGTGGATTCTCCGCCCACGTCTATTATATCCGCGCCTTCTTCCGCAAGTTTGCGCGCGTGTTCGACCGCCGCGTCCTGTCCGTACCACCTGCCGCCGTCCGAAAAGGAATCGGGCGTGACGTTGACTATGCCCATTATATACGTCTTGTTTTTTACGTCGAAATTCTTCATATCCATATGCGACCGTTCTTCTTCTCCCAATAACATTCTTCTTCCGCCGCGCAGTCAAAGCAGTTGCGCGAAAGTTTGTCCGCAATGAATAGCAGCGTTCCCAGCGGATTTTCCGCCTTTTCCAGCGCCGCCTTTATCTTATCTTCTTCCCCTGCGCCGGGCGCCGGGAAGACTTCCGCGCCGCCCCTGCCGCCGTGGGCGGAAACCGCGCTTGCGATCCGCTCCGTTTCTTCCGGGAGAAAGCCGCAGGACGGCAGAAGCTCTTTTGCGAACTCCGCACTTGAAAGGGCGTGGTTGCGCCCGCCGCGCGCCCTGCCTATGTCGTGCACAAGCGCGCAGGCGTATATCTCGTCCGCGGTGCAGAGGGCGCCGTATTCCGCGTTCATTATGCTCATTATCCGCGCCACGTCGAGAAAATGCGCCAGGTTATGGCGGCAGAATTTCCTGTCCTTTTCCGCCTCTTCTATGCTTTCCAGCGCGAGGATATAACTCTTGCTTGCGTATATCCCGTCTATTCTTGCCGAGGGAAAAAGCGTCACCATTTAATCATCTCCATGACCCTTGCGCGCAGATTTTCGTCCCGTTCAAACTCTCCCATACACGCGCAGGTGACCGTCTTGCTGCCCGTCTTTTTAATGCCGCGCATGGTCATGCAGGTATGTTCCGCCTCTATTACGACCATTACGCCGCGCGGGGAAAGGTTGTCCTCTATCGCCGCGGCAATCTGACCCGTAAGCCGTTCCTGCAATTGCAGGCGGCGTGCGTAAACTTCCACCGTACGCGCTATTTTGCTCAGCCCCGTCACCTTGCCGTCGGGAAGATAAGCCACGTGCGCCTTACCGAAAAATGGGAGCAGATGGTGCTCGCACACGGAATATACGGGAATATCCTTTTCCAGGACAATGCCGCTTTCACTGCTTTCGAAAGTGACGGACAAATGCTTTTCCGCACTGTCGGCGTATCCCGCGAACACCTCTCTGAATGCGCGCGCCACGCGTGCGGGGGTGTCTTTGAGTCCCTCGCGCTCCGCGTCCTCGCCCATGCCTTCAAGCAGCAGTTTCACCGCCCGTTCAATCTTCTTGCCGTCCATCACAAACTCCTTTGCGCAAGTCTTCCGTACGCGCTTTTTATCAATTTCAAATGGGAAAAAGAGCCGTATGCGACCACTATTCCGCCTTCCGCCTGTGCCAGCGCTTCTTTGAGCGCGTCTTCCACGTCCGGAATATACCGCGTTTTGCAAAATGCCGCGGCGTACTTTTGCAACTCTTTTCCTCCGAGAGCGCGCCTGTTGTCCCAATCGAAGGTAACCGCCGCGTCCATCTCTTTGAGCGTTGCTTCCAACACTCCTTTGTAATCCTTATCCGCAAACACCCCTGCAAGCGCAATCTTCTTCACCCCGGGGAAACGCGCCCTTACGCTTGCGGCAAGTTCGCGCGCCGCCGCCGGATTGTGCGCGCCGTCGAGCAAAAGTTTTCCGTCTATAAGTTCCTGTCTGCCCGGCAGGGCAACCGCCGCCATACCGCTTTCAAACGCGCTTTCCGGCAGGAAAAAGCCTCTCTCTTTCAGCCCTTCGCATACCGCCGCGGCAAGCGCGGCGTTTGACAGCTGGCTTATACCAGGCATCAGACTGAGCGTTCCGCCGCAGTATGAGGCAAGCTGTCTTCCTCCGCAAAAGCCGAGCGGCTTGAGCGGCGGCACAAAGCGGCACTCTATCCCGTTCGCGGCGCAGTACTTTTTAATAGCGGTTTCGCTCTCTTTTTCCTGCAGGCAGGAATACAGCATGCAGCCGGGTTCCGCAATGCCCGCCTTTGCCAAAGTGATTTTTTCCAAGGTATCGCCCAAAAATTCCGTATGGTCGAGGGCAATGGAAGTTATAGCCACGGCGGCTTTGCTTCCGCTCACGTTGGTAGCGTCGTCCCTGCCGCCCATGCCCGCTTCCAGCACCGCGACCCTGCACCCTTTCATGGCGAAATACAACAGCGCCGCAGCCGTTTCCGCCTCGAACGAGGTAGGGCGTTCTTCCCCCGCCGCTGCCGCCACTCTCTCCATGCAGTAGGCGTATTCGGTCGGAGAAATAAACTCGCCGTCCACGGTTATGCACTCCCTGCGCTCCATTACGGCGGGCGAGGAAAACCTGCCCGTCCTGTACCCTCCGGCGGAGAGAACCGCGGCGATATACGCGGACGCGGAACCTTTGCCGTTGGTACCCACAACGTGCACTCTTAAGTATCTTTCCTGCGGATTGCCCAGCGCCTTCATAAGCGCGTTTATGCGCTCCGTACCGGGCATACTGACTGCTTTCCCCTCCGCGTATTCCACGGCACGGGAGTAAGACCAAGCCATAAAAGCGGGCCTCCTTTGTTTATTGCCCGCGAAAAAGCGAGCCTGTTTTGGAAGCTCGCCGAAATAAACTTATCCGGTATATTCAAAGCGGGAGCGGAGGACGCACCGCAAGCAGATGCTTTTCGCCCGCCGGCACTCCTCCGTCCGACGGTACTTAACGCGCGTCAACCTAGTCTTCCAATACGCCTATATGATAGCACACATTATCGCGTTTTGCAATGGTTTATTCCACTTTTATGAACACCGCCGCCTGCTTACTGCCGGCGCGTGCGACCACGACAATCACGTCGCCCGTTTCAAGCGCGGAATTTTCCGCAACGGTAAGAGTTCCGCCGCTGAGCGTCACTCCGTCGTATACGCCGGTCTTACCCGTAAGGTCTTCCGCCAAAAAGTACTGCGGCTGTATGTCGCGCGCGCCCAGATACTGGTCGAAAAGCGTCGCGTTCAAAGTGACGCTTCCTCCCTTTGCGACGGAATACACGGCTCGGTAGCCGTCGCCCGCGTATTCACTTGATTCGGCGGACAAGTCCGTTTCAAACATAAGTCTGTCGTCGCGCACGGTATCGCGCGCCAGCTTGATATGGTAAGTCTGCTTTACTCCGTCGCTGTAATACGCGGTGACGAACAGGTCCTTACCGCCCGCCCACGCTTCGTTCGTAACGGTAAGAAGTCCGCCGGCGGTAAGCGTTACGCCCGCCTTTTCGTACGCGGGGGAAGTGGCGGGGGTAAAGCCGTCTATCGTTTCGGAAAGCCTCCACTTCACGTCCGTGCCCATGCGCCTGTCCATACCGTCGAGCAGATACGCCCTCAGCTGCACACTATTGCTTCCTTCTTCGGGCACGAATACGTAATCGGGCACGGTGGTCATGTCCAGCTGTACGGACATCGGCTTGTCCACGGTATCGCCGCGTTTATAAACGCGAATATAGTCGATAAACGCTTCCTTGGGATATATGCCCCTGTCCTCGCCCAGACCGCCCGTTGCGTACAGGGTCAGAAAGGTCATCATACGGTAGGAAGGAGAGCGGTCGGAAGAAGAAACAAGCCTGTTGTCGACGTAAAACTTCACTCCGTCCTCGTCCCACTCGAAGCCGTATATGTGGTATTCCAACATGGGATTGCCGGGAATTTCCGCGCCGTCCACCCAGTGGTATTCGTAATCGGTAGTGCCGTTGGGGTGGATTACCGGTCGCCACGCCTTCATTCCGTCAAGCGAGGAAAGCGTGTTCTCTATTACGTCTATTTCGCCCGTCTGGTTGCTGTAATGTCCGCTCATGGGCACGCCTTCGCCGTCAAGCAGCGCGGAATCGTTCATATCGTCCTGTACGCCTATCATCCACCAGGCAAAATGCGAGCCGTCGCGCGTGTCGGGCATACGCATTCTTATTTCGAAATATCCGTATTTGGTGGCCATGCCGTCGAATACGCCCACGTCCTTGTTGAACACGGCGCCCTCGCCCAGCTCCCCGAATTTGTGCAGATAATTGTGTTCGTAGGAACTTATTCCGCTGACGACCACTCCCGAATTCTGGCTGCTCCAACTGCGCCTGCCTAAGTCCGCGGAGATGACGAGAGAAGTATCTCCGCCATTTACGTCAAAGCGGTAGTCGCACTGCGTGCGCGTATCGTCGTCCACCCAGTTGCGCAGATAATACGGCGACCATGCCGTTTCGTCCAGACTTTCGAAATCGTCCTCGAAGTAGAGTTCCCAACCTTCCTTTTCAAGAGGATTGCGCGGCACGTCGGCAAGCGAGTCGTCCTTTTCCACGCTCGTTTTTTTACTCACGCTTATCTGCTCGCCGCCGGGGGTGGTGTAAGAGGCTGTTACGTCGAAAGTGGCGCCCTTTTGCAGCGTGGAATACACGCTCATCATGCCGTTTTCGTCCAGCACGACGCCTTCTGTCTGTTTAGACATGGAATAAGTAATATCGGCATCCTCCACCTCGTATCCCTCGCTGTCCAGCACGTGCGCGGAAAAAGAGCGGCGTACATAGCCGGAAGCCGGCGCGGTAACGGCGTCGGAACGCATCAGAATAGTATCGCTGTCAAACGCAATTATATAACCTTCCGCGCTGTCGTCGCCGAAGGGAACGAAATACATGGAAACGCCCCACGCGCCGAGACCGAGGGCTGTAAGGGCGATTACGGCGATAATCACCGCTATAATAATCTTCTTTGCCGTAGCACTCATAAATTGCTCATTTACCGCGCCTGCCGTGCAGTTTTTCTGCGTGCGCCTTGCGCTATATTCTCTTTATAAGCCCCTCTGCGAGCAAACTTTCGTCATCCATATACGGAACGTCCGGCAAAGTCTTGCTCTCTCCCGCAAATTCGAACTCCTGCATGGTGCGTCCGATAAGTTCGCGCGCATACCCCACTTTGCGCTCGCCGTTGATTTTGAATCTGAACGGCGTATTCGCGTATTTCGAATACTTTGACGCGTCCTCGGCGCGGTACTTGGTATCTATGTACTCCGTCGGATCGAGCGCCAGGAACAGCACGGGCGTTTTGCCTATAACGGTGATTTTCGCAACCACCTTTCCGCCCGCCTTGAACGTTTCGCAGTCCCAGCTGTACCTGCTCTTTACGCCCTTGTACGCCATAAGCATATTGTATACTTCGCCGTAACGCTCCTTCACCACGTCCGACGACTGTATCAGCTTCGCGCGGAAAGATCTGTCGAATTTCTTATTCTCTTCCAGCGCGCTGTAAAATTCTTCCTTATCTTCCTTTTCTTCTCCGCCGGCAACCGCAACGGGCACGACGGCAGCGGCGGCTTCGTCCTCTCCCTTTCCGCCTTCCGGCGTGTTATTGTCCGCGGAAGATTCGACCGGAGTTTCATTCACGTCCACCGTCTTTTCCTCTCCGCCGGAAACTGTCTCTTCAACAGGCGCGGTCTCTTCAACAGGCGCGGTTTCTTCGACAGGTGCGGTTTCCTCTACGGGCGCGGTTTCTTCAACGGGAAAGACGGGCGCGACCTCTTCGACGGGCGCGGCTTCTTCGACAGGCGCGCTCTCTTCAACGGGAACGGCGGGCTCAATCACGTCCACGGGCTCAATCTCCGCAACGGGAGCAATCTCCGCGGCGGCGTCCCCGGCAAAAACCGGCTTTTCCGCCGGCGGAACAGCGTCCGTCCGTTCTATTTCTTTGGCGGGAAACCCGGAAGCGGTTTCGCGTACGGAAAGCACCTCTTCCGCAGGCGGTATTTCGCCCACTTCGGCTATTTCCTCCGCAGGTTCGACCGGCTTTATCTCCCGTACGGGGACGGATTCAACGGCGGGCGCCGTTTCCGGAACGGGCGCTATCTCTCCCGCAACGGTCACGGGATCTTCTTCCTGCACGGGGGAGCTTTCTTCTTTCGCCTGCAGTCTTTCCGCCTTGTAATCTTCGTCAGGCTTATCAGCGGGAGTGGCGCGCACTATCAGAAAAGCCGCGAGAGCCACTATTGCCGCGCCGAGCAGGACGAATATTATCACCATAAGCCAGAGCGGATACGGCTGTCCGAAGATATGCGTAATTCCTAAATTGCTCACCTTGTCCGCAAGGGTGGGCGCAAACACGTCCGCGCCGCCCTCCGCGGATTCTTCCGCCGCGGCGACGAGCGGAATGGCAAAACAAAACGCTGCGGCTATCAGAGCCGCAAGAGTGAAAACTATGCTTAAATTACGCAAGGTTTTTGCCATTTTTTCCATACCTGTATACGTTTTTATTATATTATAACACGTGAAAGCGGCAAGCGCAACAAAATGCCGTTTAAAAATAAAACTGCGCGTTCGTGTTTGTTTTCAAAAAATATTCTATAACTTGCAACTGTGTCGATATTTTGAATATAACGTTTCCGGAATACCTTGTTTTTGTCTTTGAGATGTTATATAATAAAACAGAGGTTATCTCAATCAGGGAGAATAAATATGAGTAAAAAAATTATCACGGCGCTTATTATGGCGGCAATAATATTATCGGCATTTGTATTTTGTCTTGCCGCCTGCACAGACACCGAGGAAACGGGCGATCCCGTTCCCCATTCCGTTTCGATAACCGCCGCGGACGACGTTGTGGCGTTCGCAAGCGTCACGTCGGCAACAGCGGGCACAAAAGTCACCGTCACCGTACGTCCTCCGACGTGGAAAACGGTGACGTTCGTCACGGGCTCGGGCGTAACGTGCGAAAAAGACGAAGCGACGAGCACTTCGACCGACGTCGTTTTCACTTTCACAATGCCCGATAAGGACGTTGAACTCACGGTTGAAACGATTGATTCCGGGGTAAGCGTCGATGAAGACAACCGCATGACGTGGGTTTTCGCTCCGCCCCAGATAGCGCCGAGCGAATCTTCTTACGCCAGGGAGACTTTCGAAGTCGATTTCGGCGGCGACTTCCTTGCCAATAAAGACAGCGACGGCAACCTGCTCAACGTAAAAGTAACTTCCACCAATCAAAGCGTTATCCCCGACGGGGCAATTGACGGCGCCCGAAGGATAGGCGAAAGCGCGTATACGCAGGGAGCTACTTTCACCATAGACCTTTCGAAAATTTCAACCGGCGCAACCACACTTATATTCGAAGATACGTACAACAACCGCACCATCACCAAATATTTGCAGGTCGTCGAAGCAGGCACCGTCAATCCGGGCAATATCATCCTTGCCATCCTTGAAGTCAAATTCGAATTTGACGAAGGGGATCTCTCTCTTCCCGAAAATACCGATCCCGACAAGCTGGTGGTACTGGCAAGAGTGCAAGACCACGATTGGGTAGACGGTACCGATCCCGACTGCGGAGCAAGCGAGTATACGCAAGCCCACTTTCTGCTGTCCTACACGGGGAAAAAGACGTTTGAGATGCCGTATATAGAAGGACACAGATATTCCGTCAGCGTATCGCTGTACACCTATACCAACGATTATGAAACGGATATGTATCCCGAATTTTCTCCGGTATACGGCAATACTCTTTATGTCTACGACCACCTGGCGGGAGTCGGCAATTCAGTCCAAAAAGACGATAACGGCACGTCGTGGCTGACTATAACGAACACACAAAGCACGGTGACGCTTACTGTTTACGCAGCATAATGAAGTTATCGGCAATAAAACTGCGCGCATAAATTTATGCGCGCAATTTTATCCGCGAAATTATCGTACCGTCTATTTATCTCCTTCTTTCAGATAGGTGGATATATCCTCGTACTCTCCGTTCACTTTGAGTTCCACATGCACGTGGGGCGCGTCCGCGCATTCAAAGTAAAAACCGTTTGCTATTTTACCTATTACGTCGCCGCTTTCAACCTTGTCACCCACCGCGACGGATACGTCGCCGAGCAGCTTGCAGGTGGTCACGTAGCCGTTTTCATGAGTTATTTCCACAACTCCGCCGTAGTAAGAATCGGTGCTGACCGCCGTAACGGTACCGTCGAAAACCGCCTTCACTTCACTACCCTCCGCCGCGGCAAAGTCGGTGCCGATATGCGTTTTCCACTTGTTTTCCGTGGCGTTGAACACAAGCTCGTCCTCAGAGTGTCCCTGGCTTACCGTTGCCTGTTCCACGGGCAATTCGGGCGCAAAAGTCCATTCGGGTTCGGGATCCACCGTAGGCGTATCGTCGTCATCGGGCGGAGTCACGACAGGCGTATCGTCATCGTCGTCCGGCACCTGTATGGTAGGCGTATCCGGCATATCGTCCGGCTGGGAGCCGAGCACCGCCGCAACCACTATCATGGCGGCAATCGCCAGAATGCACAATATCATTAAAATGATATAGATGTTCTTGCGGAAGAATACCGCAACGTTCGCCGCGGCGCGCTTTGCCCTGCCGCCGCCTTCTACGGGCGCTTCGCCGCTTGTCTTTTTCCTTTTCATGTTATACCTCCGAATATTTAATAGCTGCCCATTATCAGCGGTATTCCCACGATAAGGCAGTTTTCGCCTTTTACTATCTGCACGTTCACAATTTCGCCGTTCACGTCCACTCCTCCGCCCAAAAGCGGCGAATAAGCGTAATGGCACTGCTTTCCCATAATATCGTTTTGCCGCGAACGTACAACGCCCAGCCTTTGCATGACCTCGGCCGCGGATAGAGTATTGCCGTCTATTTCCAACCTTATACCCATAAACTCCCTGCTGCCGGTAAGTTCCGCGATATAGTCCGCCGCAGGAATTATTTCATATCCGCCGTCCGCTTTCAGATATATCTCCGCCACCTCGCCTTCGGGCAGAAGGAGAGTGGGCGTGCATATGAGCGCCATACTCACGGCAACCAGAATTACGGCAAGCAAAAGCTTTATTTTCATGCCTTGATTATTGACGCGGAAAAATGTTTTATACTGACGGAATAATGAAAATCGGCTGTTTCAAAAACGTCCTTTTTATTTGAAACACACGCAAAAGCGGGACGCAGTTGCGTTCCGCTTTTCTATAATTTGTAAAAAATATCAAAATCTATCTGCTTTACTACTCCGATTGTGACGGAGCGTATATCATTCCCCAAACGGATCTCCGCCCTCTTCCCGCATTGCAAGGTTTTCCTCGGCTTGCCTGTCGGCATGGGTGGTGTATGCCTCGTGTTCGAAATAAAGTCTGTCGTTGATATTGTTCAGCAGTTCTCTGCCCGCCTTGTTCACCTTTCTGTCGTAGGTGAGAATGCCGTTTATCTCCTCTTCCACGTCGGAAAGCTGGGTATATACGCTCGCGCACAAACCCTGTCCGATTGCCGGCACCACTTCATGGGTATATAACTTGTCTATGCTCTCCCTGAGCGTTTTTTCGTCGCGGAATATCTTGTAGCCGAATATCTTATGCGGCATTTGCATATGTCCCTTTACGGGCATGGAATAGCCGCCGAATTCGGAAAGAATTACACAGCGTTTTTCCTTTTTGGGCATGCGGAATTTGCGGAAATAGATATGGTACGATTTGAAATCGAAATGTTGCGCGCCCTGGTCGTGCCAGCCGCTCACGCTGTCTATAAGACGGGTGTCGTCTATACTGCGGACGTAATCGGTCATGGCGACGCTGTCGAACTGCCCCCAGCCTTCGTTGAATATGCACCACAGCACGATGGAAGGGAAACAGCGCAGATATTTTACCGTGTCGCCCACGAATTTTTTGTAATTCTCCCTCTCCTTCTCGTCCGCGCGCGCAAACGCCTTGTAATGCCTGGTATCGTCGAGCATGACTCCCGCAAACGGCAGCGCGCCTATGACGGCAAAGTTGTACTTATCGCCGCCCGAAACCATATCCTGCCACACGAGCATTCCCAGCCTGTCGCAATGGTAGTACCAGCGCGCCGGCTCTATCTTTATGTGCTTGCGGATCATGTTGAAGCCGCAGTCCTTCATCGTCTGAATGTCGTTTATCATCGCCCTGTCCGAAGGCGGGGTGAGCATGCTTTCGGGATAGTAACCCTGGTCGAGCACGCCGCTTTGAAAGATATATTCGCCGTTCAGCTTTACGCGCTTATATCCGCGCATATCGGTCACAAGCTCTATTTTACGCATGGCGAAATAGGTGCGCACGCTGTCGCTTTCGCTCTTTATAAGCACTTTGTAGAGGAAGGGCGACGTAGGCGACCTTTCCTTTATCGCGCCCAGCTTGATAAGGTTGTCGCCGGGCGAGCCTTTTGCGGAGATTATCTCCCTGCCCTCGTCGTATA
>ERZ1090878.1066-NODE-1071-length-13481-cov-5.301505_pt1 | contig 13481 bp, 9 predicted proteins | sample MGYA00478473_ERZ1090878 | MGnify/ENA primary metagenome ERZ1090878 (study PRJEB33644, sample SAMEA5815720) | chicken gut metagenome | biome: Chicken; feature: Gastrointestinal Tract; material: Caecum | place: Ireland | collected 2019-01-01 | study: A study of the... | reverse complement strand
TGGACGGCGCATAAAAGGGCGCGCTGCAGATTTCATTTCTGCAACGCGCCCTTTTGTGTTTTGCATTAAATTTTGACCAGCTCGTACTCGCGCGTGCCAATGCCGAGCTTTTCCGCGTGCTCGAGCGCGGACTGCCAGTTGGTGTCCGGGTGAACGGCGTGGAAGTGGTCGTTCGGGTCGTGGATGTGATGGCGCTCATGCTCGTCGCACAGTAGGCTTGCCGGATTGACCGGAGCGGCATTGACCGCGTCCGCACACGCCTGATCGAGCGCGACCGGGTCAAACGACGCGAACATACCAATATTCGGCACGATGGCGACGTCGTTTTCCGCGTGGCAGTCGCAGTTAGGCGATACGTCGATGACGAGCGAAATGTGGAAGCACGGACGGCCGTCCACGACCGCCTTGGTGTATTCCGCGATCTTGCGGTTCAAAACGATGTTGGATTCGTCATAGCCGCAGCCGATCGCGTCGGTCGGGCACACGCCGATGCAGCGGCCGCAGCCGACGCACTTGTCGTGGTCAATGTGCGCCTTTTTGTCGGTGATGGTGATGGCGCTGTGCGCGCAGATGCGCGTGCACATACCGCAGCCGACGCAGGGGTTCTGATCGACCTGCGGCTTGCCGGCGTTGTGTTGCTCCATCTTGCCCGCGCGCGAGCCGCAGCCCATGCCGATGTTCTTGAGCGCGCCGCCGAAGCCGCTCGCCTCATGGCCCTTAAAGTGGGTCAGCGAAATGAACACATCCGCGTCCATGATGGCCTGTCCGATCTTGGCTTCCTTGACGTATTCGCCGCCCTCGACCGGCACATAGGCTTCATCCGTGCCTTTCAGGCCGTCCGCAATGATGATATGGCAGCCGGTAGAGAACGGCGAAAAGCCGTTGAGATAGGCGGAACCCAGATGGTCGAGCGCATTCTTGCGCCCGCCGACATACAGTGTGTTGCAGTCGGTCAGGAACGGCTTGCCGCCGCGCTCCTTAACGAAGTCCGCGACCGTTTTTGCCCAGTTCGGACGCAGAAACGCAAGGTTGCCCGGCTCACCGAAGTGAATTTTGATGGCGGTGAACTTTTTGTCAAAGTCGATGCTGTCCATGCCCGCCGCCTTCATCAGGCGGGTCAGCTTCTGCTGTAAATTTTCGGTCAGCGTCGTGCGGAAGTCCGCAAAATAAACCTTGGCTTTCTCCATAGAGGTTTCTTCCTTTCTTGTCTTGCCTTGTAACAGTAGTATAGCACAGGAAAATATGGCAAAACAAGTGAGAATCCAGCCGCGTAGAAAAAGAGCCGCACCGGATGTTCGGTGCGGCTCTTTGCGGAAGGGCGTGATATGCGGATCAGCCTGCGGCCAGATCGGTCAGACTGCCAAAGGTATAGCCCTCGTTCTCCCAGCGGGTGAGCAGTTCGTCGAGAATGCGCGCGTTGGTCTCGCTCGTCGAGTGCAGCAGCACAATTGCACCGTTGTGGATGCGCGGGATGAGCTTGGCAAACGCTTGCTCGTCGGTCGGCTGGTTGTCGGTGTACCAGTCCACATACGCCAGCGACCAGAACACGGTCGTATAGCCCAATTCCTGCGCCTGTTTGAGGTTTTCCTCGCTGAATTTGCCCTGCGGTGGACGGTAGAATTTCTGCATCGGCTGGCCGGTCAACGCGGTGAATTTCTCCTCCAGTCCGTTCAGTTCGGCGGCAAAGGCGTCCTTGCTGGAAATCGAGGACATATCCGGGTGGTGCAGCGTGTGGTTGCCGACGATATGCCCTTCGTCCACCATGCGCTGGACCAGCTCGGGCGCAGAGTCGATGAAGTTGCCCACGACAAAGAAGCACGCGGGCGCGTTGTGTTTTTTCAGCGCGTCGAGGATGGCATCCGTGCAGCCGTTTTCATAGCCTGCGTCAAAGGTGAGATAGATGGTGTTCTTGCTGGTGTCGCCCACATAGTAGGCGTTCCATTGCAGCAGCGTGTCGGCGGGCACGTTGCCGACCGGCGGCTGGCCTTCGGTCTGGAAGGACAGGCCCCAGTCGCTGACCGATGTGGGTACGGCTTCTTCCGTGCCGGCGGCGGTTTGCTGCGCCGCCGTGCCCCTGTCATCCTGCGGCACAAGGAAAAACAGCGCGGCAAGCAGCGCGCACACGCCCGCTGCCGCGCCGATGCGGTACAAGGTATCCCGGGTGATGGTGATGAACATAAGTAAACGCCCCCTTGGTGATACGGTATGCGGGGCCGTTGTCGGATATACCGCGTTTTGTGGCGGTCTTACCATATGGTATCATTTGCGTGCAGATGCTTGACGAGTTTTGTTTCTGATGCTATTGTTAAATTATGTTATATAATTGCCTTTTTGATTCGTGGCATGGGAATGGAGAATAAGGAGAGGTGCCGGGCGTGGCAGTGCAGTGCGGTTGATGGTATGCCGCATGATTGCTGGTACGAATTGGCAAGCATAATCAAATGGAAAGAAGTGGTGTGCTTGTGGCTAAGAGATGGGAATTTTTTGAAAAGTTAGATGAGATGGTGTATGTTTCTGATATAGAAACATATGAGTTAATGTACATGAATCAATATTTGCGCAATGCATTGGGTTACAAGGATCACGAGGAGTATCGGGGAGAAAAATGTTATAAAATTCTGCAAAGCATGGACAAACCCTGTGCTTTTTGCACGAATTGTCAGCTCCGTGAAGGAGAATTTATCACATGGACACATAAAAATCCGGTACTGCACAGGCACATGCTGCTTAAGGATACACTGGTGCATGCAAACGGACGGGATTACCGGGTGGAAATTGCCATCAATGCGAATTCCGAAGCAGACGGCAACGCATCGTATTACTATGCGCGCAGCGAGACGATACTCAACGAATGTATGCAGGAGATTTTCTCGACTGCAAATGCGGAAAAATCCATTGACCGTATGCTGTCGTATATTGGCAAGACGTTCTCCTGTGATCGGGCCTACATTTTTGAAATATCCGGCTCCATGATGATGAGCAACACCTACGAATGGTGTGCGGATGGCGTTGTGCCGCAGAGGGAGTTGTTGCAGACGGTTCCGATGTCGGCGGTGGACTGGTGGCTGTCCCTGTTTGCTGACAATAAAGTGACGGTGATCGCGGATCTGGAGGATATCCGCGCAGAATATCCGGAGTCCTATGCATTATTAAAGCCGCAGGATATTCATTGCCTGGCGGCTGGCCCCATTAAGTCCGGCGATGAAATCATCGGATTTATCGGGGTGGATAATCCGGATAAGAAAATGATGCCCATGATCGAGTCGTTTTTGAATGTCATCGGGTATTTCACCTCTACGCTTATCCGGAGACGCGAGCTTGTGCTTCGGCTGAACAACCTCAGCTATCATGACCAGCTGACAGGTGTGTTCAATCGCTATGCGTTAACCGAACTGTACGGGGATTTGTCGATGCATTCCATGGGCGTCGTTTATTGCGATATTACCGGTCTGAAACGAGTCAATGATGTTCAGGGACATGAGGCGGGCGATCAGATGATCCGTCATTGCTGCGAGCTGATTCGAACAGGCACGGAGACCGAAATGGTGTATCGGACGGGCGGCGATGAATTTGTTGCCCTTTGCCCCAATTGCGGGAAAGCGGATTTCCTCGCTATGCTGCATCGGCTGCAGGATCTTATTGTTTCAGATAAATGCCATATCGCGGTTGGACATGCGTGGTCGGATCACTATCCGCTCAATTTGGAAAAGCTGATCCAACAGGCGGATCAGAGCATGTATGAGGATAAGCGGGAGTATTATCAGGCAAATCGCCTGAGTCCGGGTGTCGAGCGCCGAAAGCCTCTCGAGTGCGGGCAACCGACCGACCAGTCGCAGGGCGCTGTGCTGCAAGAGCAGGAACGCAGCGAAGCAAGCACGCCATTTCAGACCTTCCTTGACCTGTCCCACTGCGATACGGAAGCGCTGTTTCAATCTGTGGCGCAGGATAATGAGTCCAGTTACTTTTACATGGGAGATATGCAGAGCGATTTGTTCTATATCTCGGATAATATGCGGGATGATTTTGGATTTCCGGGCAATCTGGTGTATGGTCTGCTCAAGATGTGGGTCAAACGGATCAGCACACCGGAATTTCAGGATCTTTACTGGCAGGATATTTCCCGCATGCTGCGCGAAAAACGCACCGTGCACGATTTGCGCTATCGTGTGCGGGATGTGCGGGGCAACAACCAGTGGGTTCGCTGTTATGGTATCCTGAAATGGAATGAGGACAAAACCAAGCCGTTGTTCTTCTCAGGACGGGTGACGCATCAGGATACCAGTTTTGTTGTCGATCCCATCACCGGTTTTCCGCGTGAGCACGCATCCTTGCAGCAGTTGGAGGATTTGAGAAAGTCCGGCGAGAAAACGCTGGTGATGGGATTTAGTCTCAACGGCCTTGCGGAAGTCAACAGTACGCGCGGCCGTGAGTGCGGCGATCGTCTGCTCAAAAAGGTCGCTAACACGCTGCTGGAAACACTGTCGTGGGAAATGACTTTTTATCGGCTGGAGGGTATGCGATGTATGGCAATACTCAATCCGGTATGTGTGGACGAGGGAGCGGACGGTTTTATCGAACAGATCCGTTCGGTCATCAAGAAATGTTATGAGAGCAAGGATATTTCAGTGCGCAACGTCAGCTCTTTCGGCGTAATAGAATTTCCGTGCGCTGATATAGAGCCGGAGGATCTGGCGGAAACACTGGTTTCTCTGATTCGCGTGGCCAAACAAGAGCCTGCGCTGCCCTATGTGGATTACTCAAGCCAGAATATTAAACGCATCAAGCAGATGTCCAATATGGCACTGGCGCTGAGTCAGGATGTGGCCAATCATATGGAGCATTTTCGCATTGTGGTACAGCCGGTGGTCTCGTCTGTTGAAGGAAAGGCGATTGGCGGCGAGGTGCTGTTGCGATGGAGCTTTGAGGGACAGAATATTTCGCCCGCGATATTCATTCCGATTCTCGAACGGGAGGGCCTGATCCAGATGGCGGGCCGCTGGGTGTTTGAACAGGCAGTCTGCACCTGCGTTCGACTTCGTGCGCACAATCCGGATTTTTATTTGACATTTAATGTCAGTCTGCACCAGCTGTCAGATACGCAGTTGATTCCGTTCATGAAGATGACCTTGCAAAGGTATGGTCTGGATGGTTCAGGTCTGGTGGCGGAGCTGACGGAAAGCTCATTGGATGAGCGCCCGACACAGTTGGCGCGTTTTGTGCATGCGTGTCAGGATATGGAGCTGCGCATTGCGCTGGATGACTTCGGAAGCGGCTATTCCTCGCTGCGGATGCTATTGCAGTATCCAATGAGCATTATCAAGTTGGATCAATCTTTGGTGCGTCAGGTGGCAGAGTCCGAAGCAAAAATGAATTTTATTCAAAGTATTGTTTATGCCTGCCATCAATTCGGCAAAACCGTTTGTATGGAAGGCGTGGAACAGGCGGAGGAGAATGAAATCATTCTCAATACAGGATGCGATTTGATTCAGGGGTATTATTATTACCGTCCTATGGAGTTGCATGATTTGTATCGGTTGGTCAGCCAGACGATACATGAAATGCTGGCAAAGGAGGACAATGCATGCAAGGTGAAAGCAAACGATTGACGGATATCACAAAAGAAAATGCGGTTTATGCAGCCGTAAATGAATTTTTTCAGTGTTATTTGACGGAGCGAGATGCCGACCGCACGTTGGCTTTGCTTGCCGAGAATTTTTACAGCATTGGAACGGGAGAGGGAGAAATCGCCATTGGAAAGGCTGATTTTGAGCAGTTGCTGCGCACAGAGCTGTCGCAGCTGCCGCCCCCGATTTTATACACGATAACGGATTACACGCAAAAAGAGCTGACGCCGGATCACTGGGAATGCTTTTGCAATGTCGAAACGCGGATCGACTTGCCTGATGGAGTGCAGGCGTTTTACCGCATGCGCGTAACGGCAAGCCTGCATAAGGCGGGAAATCATTATTTATTTGACACGTTTCATGCCTCGACAGCCAGCCAGTATCAGGAGGAAGGCGAATTCTTTCCGCTGCAATTCATTTCCCGCAGCGCAAAGTCGATCAACCGTGAAACGCAATATCAGCTGTTGGAGCTGATCGGTCAGATCATGCCCGGCGGTATCATTGGCGGGTATATGGAAGATGGCTTCCCGCTCTATGTGGCCAATGAACGGCTGTTGAGTATGGCGGGATATGAAAACTGCGAAGAATTTGAAGCGGATATTCATAATTTGATTATCAACAGCGTTCACCCGGACGATCGGGAGTATGTCAAGGCTGAAATGGCGAAAATTCTTGCGCCGAGCGATCAATATGAGATCCGATACCGCATGAAAAAGAAGGACGGCAGCTATATTTGGGTGCATGATATCGGCAGAAGAACGGTCGCGGCCGACGGACGGGACGCAGTGATCAGCGTGCTGATTGACGTTTCCCAGCAGGTCCGCACCCAAACCAGTCTGGAACATGAGGCGTTGAGTGATCCGCTGACCGGAATTTATAATCGTAAGGGCGCACAAATGCGTATCGAGGAGACCATGGGCAGCGGCCCGGCGTATCTCTTCTTTATGCTGGATCTGGACAACTTCAAGCGGGTGAATGATCTTTACGGGCATCAGGAAGGCGATGCGGTTCTCTGTTTGGTTGCCGATCAGCTGATGCAAACTTTCCGCAAAACCGATATTATCTGCCGTCTTGGCGGAGATGAATTTGCGATTTTCATTCCAGATTGCCAGGATATGCAGGCGATCCAGCGTAAGGTTCAGAAGCTGATTGACTCTTATTATGAGGTGGCGCAGCGGCACTGGTCGTTATCGCAGTCTACGATGTCGGTCGGAGGCATATTCAGTCGGCGGATGCGTACGTTCTCAGAGCTGTATCAGTTGGCCGATGAAGTGCTGTATAAAGTGAAAAACCGGGAAAAGGGCCATTGCAGACTGCGTATTTTGAACTGAAAACAGCATAAATCATGCCGCTGGATGGTTATGAGCCGTAGTCCTCGAGCAGACGGGCAAGCGCCTGTGCATCCGACAGCAGAATGCCGTCTTCCAGCGCTTCGCGGTCGGCGGAGGGCAGCGTGTGGATGTCAATGTCGGTGCGGATGACGATTTCGCCGCCGCGCGAGACGACCAGACGACCGTCCTCAGCCTGCGCTACATAGGGCAGTTCAGTCGTGCTGGCAGGCACGGCCGGGGCGGAAAACCAGACGCGCGCGGCAAAAAAAGCACTGATGAGCGCTGCCGCGCACGCCAGCAGCGCGATCCGCCGCTGGCGTTTGGCGCGCAGCATGGCAAGCATGTAAAACCCCTGCATCATGAAAATAACCTCCTCATATCCATGGAATTTTCTTTGAGTATTCCCGAAAACTTGGAAAGTATTCGCGGTCCGATGTAAAATTTGTTTGGAATTTGCGGAATAATGTGGTATAATAGCCGCGAGCGACTGTGACAAACAGAAACAAACAGGGAAAATACATGCTTTTAAACCCCCTGTTTCTGTGGTATAATGACGTCAAAGCAGATCGAAAACTGCTTATTTTGAGGAATATCGGGAACAAATCGGGCGATTCATCCGTCTGACCTGATAAGACCCGCGGCATCAATACGGCGGGCAAGGAGGAAACCGAATTGGCAACTGGCAAAAGAAAAGGATCGGGCGTCCTGCATGTGATATCCCGCGTGCTGCTGACGCTGCTGCTTATCGGTGTGCTTTGCGCCTGCTTCTGCGGCATTGCGTTTGCGTATTATGTGCATGCATACATCAATCCATCCGCGCAGGAAACGGCAGCCGATCTGAGCAAGGGTCTTGGCTTGGATCTGAACTCTTTTATCTATACGGTTGATTCCGAAACGGGACAGGAAACGCTGTATGAAACCATCCGCGGCATGGAAAACCGCATTTGGGAGGACAGCGAGAATATCCCGGAGGATTTGAAAAACGCGGTCGTGGCCATCGAGGACGAACGCTTCTACAAGCACCACGGCGTGGACTGGAAGCGCACGTTCGGTGCGGTTGTCAACTGGCTGGTGGGCGATGACCAGTACGGCGGTTCGACCATCACCCAGCAGCTCATTAAGAACGTCACCGATGAGGACGATTATTCGGTCAAGCGTAAGATTAACGAGATTTTCCGCGCGCTCGCGCTGGAGGATGAGATCGGGGACAAGGATCGTATTCTGGAGATGTATCTCAATACGATTTACCTTGGCTACAACTGCTATGGCGTAAAAACCGCCGCGACCACCTATTTCGGTAAGGATGTATCCGAGCTGAGCCTGGCGGAGTGTGCTGCGCTGGCGGGCCTGACCAACAATCCGTCGATCTATGACCCGTATAACCATCCGGAAAAGGTCAAGGAGCGGCAGGAGAATATTCTCGGCAAAATGCTGGAGCTTGGGATGATCGATCAGACCACGTATAACGAGGCGATCGCAACCGAGCTGGTCTATCGTCCGTATGAGAAGTATCAGCAGGATATCAGCGATATTTACTCGTATTTTGCCGATGCGGTCATCAAAGACGTAACCAAGGATCTGATGGAGCAGAAGGGCTATTCCGAACTGGTGGCCAGCAATATGGTTACCTCGGGCGGCCTGAAGATCTATGCCACCATTGATACCAAGGTGCAGAACATCGTCGATCAGGTGTGGGCGGACGATTCCGTGTTCCCCAATACGGAGAAATACGGCGAACGGCCGCAAAGCGCTATGGTCATCACGGATAAGCAGGGCAACATCGTTGCCATTGCGGGCGGTCGCGGTGAAAAGACCGAAAATCTGGCGTTCTCGTACGCAACAGATGCGCGCCGTCAGCCGGGTTCCTCGATCAAGCCGCTGTCCACTTATGGTCCGGCAATGGATAAGGGCATCATTGTGCCGTCCACGACGGTGTATGACAAGCCGCTGTTTATCGGAGACGACGGTAAGCCGTGGCCGATGAACGACGGCAAGATGCCGACAGGCAGATCAATGACGATCAAAAGCGGTATCACCAGCTCGGTCAACACCATTGCCGTGCAGGTGATGAATATGCTCACGCCGCAGGCATCCTATGATTTCATGACCCAGCGGCTGGGGATTCAGCTGGTTGGCAGCCGCACCTATGAGGACGGCACGGTCAAGAGCGATATCGACTATTCGCCGCTGGCACTGGGCGCGCTGACCGACGGCGTAACCGTGCGTGAAATGGCGGGCGGCTTCTCCTCCTTCATCAACGAAGGTGTGTTCGGCGGCACGCGCACCTATACCAAGGTGCTCGATTCTGAGGGCAATGTGGTTCTGGAAAACAATCCGAGCACGGATCTGGGCTTTGAGAATGTGCGCACCGCGTACTACATGCTCGAATGCCTGCAAAATGTTACCGCCTATGGTACCGCGTCCGGCACGCAGATTTCCGGCGTGCAGACAGCAGGTAAGACCGGTACGACGACCTCCAATACCGATATCTGGTTCTGTGGCGTTACGCCCCAGTATTCGGCTGCGGTTTGGGTCGGCTATGAGCATAACTACACGCTCAACGGTTTGTATGGCCGCAATGCCGCGGCGATCTGGCTGGCTGTGATGCAGAAGGTGCATGAGGGCGACTCCGGTCTGGTGTTTGACTCGCATCCGCAGGACTTCACTACGGTGACCTATTGTATGGATACCGGTCTGCTCGCTTCCGGTGCCTGCCGCGCGGCGGGACGTGCCGCAAGCGGCCGCTTCTGGAACGACGAAGTGCCGACTGAGACGTGCAGCCATCAGGGCATTAAGACGAATTACAACTTTGCCAAGGTTGGTGTAACCGATTGGCAGGAGGAAGAGGAAGAAGAGGAGCAGCCGACGGAAGAGACGAAGCCGGAAGAGCAAAAGCCTTCTGACACGACCGATCCTTCGATTGATCCGGAAACCGGTTTGCCGGTCACTCCGACTGATCCGGAGGGCGGCGAGACCGGCGGTGAAACCGGTGGCGAGACTGGCGGTGAGACCGGTGGTGGCACAGGCGGTGAGACCGGTGGCAACACGGGCGGTGAAACCGGTGGTGGTACCGGCGGTGAAACCGGCGGCAGTACTGGTGGTGAGACCGGCGGTGGCACAGGCGGTGAAACCGGCGGCAGCACAGGTGGCGAGACCGGTGGCAGCACGGGTGGCGAAACCACGCCGCCGCCTGACGATCCGGAAGCATAAAACCGGGCAAAACGCATAGAATAACAACCGAATATCTGTTCAGCGCCGCACAAGGCCGCACACATCGGGGCGTTAGCGGTGTCCTGTACCCGCAATCCGCTACAGCGGGGATGATGCGGGCAAGGAGGGACGTACGAGCGGCGAAGCAGCTGCCAACAGGGCGATGAGAGACCGGTACTGCGCAACGGAGGACCGTGAACCATGTCAGGCGGGGAACCGAGCAGCATTAAGCGGAAACCATCGTGTGCCGCAGAGCTGCCGATTTTGAGCCCAAACCGCAGAAAGGCAGTCGGGCGCACGCTTTCGAATTGCCCGTGTGCGGTCTTGTGGGGCGCTGAACAGATTTCGCTTGAAACCACGCTTTCAAGCGAGAGGATGTACCGAGCCTTGCTCGGATACATCTAGACGGGACAAAAGTTCCGACAAGCGAAACTTTTGCTCCGACTGGTATAAAAGCCCACGCGCATGCCGCGGGTTTTTATGGATTGGATTGCGCGCTTGGCGCGCAGAGAGAACGCTGGGAGGCGGGCTTGCGCCCGCCTCTTTTGTGGTATCACGGGCAGGGAAAGGAGTTGGGCGCATGTATCAGGCGCTGTATCGCAAGTGGCGGCCGCAAACCTTTGCGGATGTGATCGGTCAGCAGCATATTACGGATACACTGCGCGCGCAGCTTCGATCCGGGCGGCTTAGCCACGCCTATTTGTTCACCGGCACGCGCGGCACGGGAAAAACGACCTGTGCGAAAATTTTGGCGCGCGCGGTCAACTGTGAGCATCCGGTGAACGGCGATCCGTGCAACGAATGCGCGGCCTGCCGTGGCATTCTGGACGGGTCAGTTCTTGATGTAACCGAGATCGATGCAGCTTCCAATAACGGTGTGGACAACATCCGCGATTTGCGTGACGAAACACGATACACGCCCGCGCAGGTCAAAAAGCGCGTGTTTATCATCGACGAGGTGCACATGCTTTCGATCGGCGCGTTCAATGCGCTGCTCAAGACGCTCGAGGAGCCGCCTGAGCATGTGCTGTTTATTCTGGCTACGACCGAGCTGCATAAGGTGCCTGCGACTATCCTGTCGCGCTGCCAGCGGTTTGATTTCCGGCGTATCGGCGCGGAGGACATTGCGCGCCGCTTGCTGGATGTCGCTGCGGGCGAAGGGATTGAGCTGACCGAAGGCGCGGCGCGCCTGATTGCACGTCTGGCCGATGGCGCGATGCGCGATGCGCTCTCCATGCTCGACCGCGCGGCGGCTGCCGGTGCGGTGGACGAGCAGACCGTGACGGCGGCGCTGGGCGTTTTGGGGCAGGACGACGGCATCCGGCTGGCGGAACACCTGAAAACCGGTGATTTGGCAGCGGCAATCGCATTGATTGACGATTATTACAACGCGGGCCGCGATCTGGCTGCGGTTTACGACCAGATGCTTGGCCTTATTCGTGATGCATTGTTGGTCAAGACCAGCAAAACCGATGTGTCTGCGCTGATTTCTCCGGCGTACACGGTCAAAAGCCTGCAAAAGCTGTGCGATGGACTGGCCGCATCTACGCTGATCGCGTGGAGTCGCGTGATCGGAGAGGCGCTTGACCGTATGCGCAGCGCGGCAAACCGCCGCGTCGAAGCCGAGTTGTGCGCTGTGCGGCTGTGCAGTCTGGGCGCGGAACAATACGATACCCTCAGCGGGCGCGTGGAAGCGCTCGAGGAAAAGATGAAACATGGTATACCGGTCGTGGCGGCACCGGCGCAAGCCGCGCCGCGGGCAGACGATATGCCGCCCCCGCCGGGCGACGAGGACGCACCGCCTCCGCCGGATGATGGCGACGCGCCGCTTTGGGTGCAGGAGGAAACAGCATCGGAGCAGCCTGCACTGGCGGCAAGGCCCGCAGCGGCGCAAGCAGCCGCGTGGCCGAAATGGACGCAGCTGCTCGAAGCGCTGACGGGCAAAATCAATACCGGTGCGCATACCAATCTCAAGGTATCCGCTAAGGGGCTGCTGGAGGACGGCGCACTGGTCATTTTGTGCGAGGATGGTATCACGGCCATGCTCGCCAAGGCCGAGCCGACCATGAAGGTCATCCGTGAGCAGGCGGCGGCCCTCGCGGGCGCACCGATCAAGGTCAAGGTGCGCGAGGCCGGGGATGAACCTGTCGTACAAAAAAACGCCGCGGTCGATGAGATCATCGGTCGGGCGAAGGCATTTGATATTCAAGTAAAAGAACTTTGAGGAGGACTTAACAGATGGCAAAGGGAAAAGGCTTTGGTGGCTTCGGCGGCGGCATGAACATGCAGGCGATGATGAAGCAGGCGCAGAAGATGCAGGAAAACATGATGAAGGCGCAGGAAGAGATTGCGCAGATGGAGACCACCGGCACGGCGGGCGGCGGCATGGTGACGGCGACCGTGACCGGCACCTCGACGCTCAAGTCCATCGAGATTAAGCCCGATGTGGTCGATCCGGACGACATCGATATGTTGCAGGATTTGGTCGTTGCGGCGGTTAATGAGGCACTCAAGGCTGCAAACGAGAAATCCCAGAGCCAGATGAATGCCATCACCGGCGGCATGGGCGGTCTGGGCGGCGGCCTGTTCTGATGGATTATTTCGCACCACCTGTCGAGCGGCTGATCGAGGAATTTGCCAAGCTCCCCGGCATTGGGCAGAAAACCGCGCAGCGGCTGGCATTTCATGTGCTTGACCTACCCAAGGAGGACGCGGAGCGCTTTGCCGATGCCATCCGTGAAGCGAAAGCAAAGACCTTCACTTGCAAGCGCTGTCAGAACCTGTCGGATAGCGAGCTTTGTCCGATCTGTTCCGACCAGACCCGCGACCAAAAGACCATTTGCGTGGTGGCGGAGCCGCGGGACGTGATCGCGTTTGAGCGCACCAAGGAGTATCGCGGGCTGTATCATGTGCTGCACGGTACGCTGTCACCGATGGGACACATCGGGCCGGACGATATCCGCATCCGCGAGCTGGTGCAGCGCGTGGCCGACGAGGACACTGAAGAGGTCATTCTCGCCACCAACCCGGACACCGAGGGTGAGGCCACGGCGATGTACATTTCCCGGCTTTTGCAGCCCTTCGGCATCCGTATCACCCGTTTGGCTTATGGTATTCCCGTGGGTGGACATCTGGAATATGTCGACGAGGTCACGCTGACCCGCGCGCTGGAAGGCCGACGGGATTTGTAAATAGGGTGTTTTCTGCTTTGTTCCTGCCTTTTACGCGGTGGCAGCCGTGCATCAAAAAGAGCAGCAGCGCAAAAAAAATTATGCTGCTGCTCATAAAAACAGGAACGGCCGGGCGTTCGTGCCGG
>ERZ1090878.1054-NODE-1059-length-13553-cov-6.127204_pt1 | contig 13553 bp, 13 predicted proteins | sample MGYA00478473_ERZ1090878 | MGnify/ENA primary metagenome ERZ1090878 (study PRJEB33644, sample SAMEA5815720) | chicken gut metagenome | biome: Chicken; feature: Gastrointestinal Tract; material: Caecum | place: Ireland | collected 2019-01-01 | study: A study of... | reverse complement strand
GTATATAAAACATAATCTGTCTCCAAGGTTTCAGATCCGGGAATACCAGGAAGAGGCTTTTCAGTACAGTATTTATTACATAGAGCATATGGCCGGAGGCAGGCAGATTCATCTGCTCTATCATATGGCTACAGGATCAGGAAAAACCTATATCATGGCGGGGATGATCCTGTATTATTATAAGCATGGCTACCGGAACTTTTTGTTTTTTGTAGATCAGAAACCTATTGTAGAGAAAACAAAGGAGAACTTCATAAATAAGACCTTTGGGAAATATTTATTCCCAGAGAAGATCGTTATGGACGGAAAGATTGTGGAGATGAAAACTGTTGAAAACTTCCAGGATTGTGATAAGGAAGCAGTAAATATTAAATTTACCACGGTGCAGCAACTCCATGAAGACTTGAACAGAGTCCGGGAGAATTCCACCACGATCCAGGACTATGAAGCCAGAAAAACAGTATTCATTGCAGACGAAGCCCATCATCTCAATGCAGGTACGAAAAAGAGCAAAGAGGAAAAGAAAACGGAAGAATCCTGGGAAAACTCTGTAGACAGGATCTTTAAAGCCAATAAAGAGAATGTAATGCTGGAATTCACGGCCACTTGCGACTTAAAGAATGAAAATATTTATGAGAAATACAGAGACAAGATCATTTATGATTATCCCCTGTTGAAATACAGAGAGGAGGGCTATACGAAGGAATTCCTGAATCTGCAGTCTGCCTTCGGTCCCCTTGAAAGAACCATACAGGCCATGCTGCTGAGCCAGTACCGGTTAAAGCTGTTTGAACTTCATGGGCGGAGGGTAAAGCCGGTCATTTTGCTGAAATCAAGGACCGTTGCAGAGAGCCGGGAGTTTTTTCAAATGTTTGCCGACTATATGGCCGACAGTTTTGGTCCTGAAGATATTGAAAAGATCCGCAGAAATGCCGCCGGCATTGTAAAAAGAATGTTTGGATTTTTTAAGGAAAGGGAGATTTCAGACCAGGATCTTGCGGCAGAGCTCAGACAGGCCTTTTCTGTGGAACATTTGATCTTCATAGACAGCAGAGGTAAAAACCTGAGTGAGAAACAAAAGAAAGTCAATGACCTGGAGAATCCATATAATCCATACCGGATGATCTTTACAGTAGATATGCTTTCAGAGGGATGGGATGTATTGAACCTTTTTGATATTGTCCGCCTGTATGATACTCGTCAGAGGGAAACTAACATCTCCAAAACTACAATTCAGGAAGCCCAGCTTATCGGGAGAGGGGTCAGATACTGCCCTTTTAAGTTAGAAGAATCCCAGGATGCTTTCAAGAGAAAGTACGATGAGGAACCGGAAAATGAGATGAGAGTCTGCGAAACCCTTTACTATCATAGCCGACAGGACAGCGGTTATATCCAGGAACTCCGCCAGGCATTAAAAGAAATCGGATTTGAGCCAAAAGAGGCTGTAAATTTTGCAACTGGGATAAGAGAAAAGTTTAGAAACAAAGATCCCCATAAAAAGGGCAGGGTCTTTGAGAATAAACAGATAAAAGTAAACCTGTCCTCCAGTGCAAAAGACTTTTCCAAAGCTGAAGAGAGGGTGATAAAGATCTCTGAGTATGCCGCCGGACATTATCCTGTAGTCTATAAGGCTTTAAGACAATACCCGGTCTTCAGGTTCAACAGACTATCCGGGTATTACCCGTACCTTACCGGCATAAAGGAATTTATTACATCTGAAAAATATGCGGGACAGTTCCGGCTGCATATTGTGACAGATGGAGCGCCTACAAATCTGGATTATTATGAGGCTTTCCTTTATTTCTTTGGAGAGTTGGCGGAGAAGATACAAAATGGTTAAATTTTTGGCGCTAAAGGGAGAAGCGCTAAAGAAAAATATAATAAGGTATATTTTACTAATCGTGTGAGGATATGAAAAGCATGAAATTCTACTTGATACTCCTTGAATAAAGATGTAAAATAATGTTGCGAATTGCACAATAAATAATATAAAATTGTGTATTTTACAACATTTATTTCTGCAAGCAATGAGCCAAGCGGACATGCTTGCATGTCCATTTGGCGACTGCCGCAAGGGTCTAATACCCCTATGCTTGCATCGCTACAAGTTTGATGCCCCGTATGATTGCATTGGGGTTTTTGACTTTATGGCACGATTTGCAAATTTTGAGGAGGTGAGCATTGATGGAGAAGGAGTTGCAGGATCTTTTTGATTCCCATGGCGGCATTCTTAAAACAGGTGAGCTTCTCCGATGTGGGTATTATCACCGAAAATTACAAGAGCTGATAAATGATGGAGAAATTGAACAGGTACGGCGAGGGTATTACCAGCGCATAGACGACAATTCCTATTCTGAAGTGGCTGTCATCGCCAGACTGTTTCCGGACGCTGTCCTTTGTATGGAGAGCGCACTGGATTATTATGGTTATACTGAAAGGACGCCATCTGCATGGAATCTCGCAGTTCCGGACAGTTCATCCAGACGGCGATTTTACATTTCATGGCCAGTTGTAAAACCACATTTTATCATTGAAAGCAAATTTCCTGTGGGGATCATGAATGCCGAGATCGAGGGGACGAAGGTGCGGATTTATGACAGGGAGCGGACGATCTGCGATTGTCTTACACACAGGAACAAAATGGATGCTGAGGTATTTAACAGTGCCATTCGTGGGTATCTGAAGGATCCACAGCGAAATGAATCCCGCCTTGGGAAGTATGCTGCCGCACTCAGGGTGCAGGGAAAGGTACGGGAGGTACTTGGGATATGGCTGTAAAGAAAAAGAATCAAGCTGCTTCAGCACTGGCAAGACTTAAGAATCAGGCAAAGACAGAAGGGATTAATTACCAGATGTGTCTTCAGCTGTTTTTCCAGGAGGAGTTCCTGCGGAGGCTTTCACATTCAAAATACAGGGAAAATCTTGTGTTGAAAGATGGAATGTTCCTATACACTCTTACTGCTTTTGACAGCAGGATGCCTTTACATGCATCAGAGAGTTTTCGAACAATTCATTTATGAAGACGCAGTGGATGCGGTTTGAACTAGCAAAAGAAGCCGGATTGGAATTTCCAGAAGCACTGCATCGCCTGGATCAGTTCCTTCATCCTGTATACGACACAATTTTGAAGAGGGGAAGAATTTGACTGCCAATGGTCTTGTTCACAGAGGACCTGGATGTAATTTTATGGAAGACATGAGCCGGTCACCAAGTATACTCCTTGCTGTCAATTTTGTCCGGATCCTTTAAAGCACCGCTGAATGCGATTATTATTTCCATATCATCATAGTTGTTGTCGAAGAGGTATTTTTTGATAGGGTGATAGTAGCGCATTGCAACAAGACAGGATACCGTAATCACCATCATTTTCCCTTGCCCGTCGATCTTTTTCCGGGTGATATCCCGGAAGGTTTCCACAATAATAGTTGCTTTGCGCCGTCTGCGTTTACAAGCTCTATTGTCCAAACACCAGCATCACGCCATCTTGTATAAGAGATTTCATAAATGATAAGTTATATAGTTCATCAACTTTTCAGTAGACTTAAATCTGATGCGGTAAGCATTGGATGTAATCCTTTTTTTATAGAGAAGAGATTTGTAATTGAAAGCAACAGAGAAAATTTTTATAGAGAGATCATAAAAGAAAACTCTGGCTATGCAGTGAGAAAAGATGAAAAGAAAAAGATTTAATTTTTAACTGATATCAAGTATAATATCCATGTGGAGAGTAGAGGATACGGTATAGAAATATGAACAAACTGTGAACATGCCAAAAAAAGATCGAAAACCCCTTTGTTTCAGAAAATTCAGACAAATACCTGCAAAAATGAGGCTGGGAAGCCAGTGTTTATGCGGGGTTTCAGAGGATACCGTAGAAATGAAAAGAGCCCGTTGAGGGCGTTGACACAAAGAATCCTTTAAATTTATATAAAGGATGCTGTTTTTCGTAGAAATGAAAAGAGCCCGTTGAGGGCGTTGACACACACAGGAATTTCTACTCCGAGGAGTGTACTCATTAGTAGAAATGAAAAGAGCCCGTTGAGGGCGTTGACACCTTTTTCCCTATGGCTATAAATATTTTCGTACATTCTTTGTAGAAATGAAAAGAGCCCGTTGAGGGCGTTGACACACAAGACTTTGTCTGTGCACAATAACCTCGATTTGGTAGAAATGAAAAGAGCCCGTTGAGGGCGTTGACACACAGGATAGAAGTGTTGAGTAGTGCTAATTTTTTCATGTGTAGAAATGAAAAGAGCCCGTTGAGGGCGTCGACACACCCATTTCCACTCCGCTTCTGGCATTATGCAGGCTCCTGTAGAAATGAAAAGAGTCCGATTTGTACATGGAGACTTAATGAGAGGAAATATCGTCCTACCTTGTACATTTGATATAGAAAAGTGACCAAGAGTCTATTCCAGGATATGTACTGCATTTTATCGCGTTCAGGGAACTTTTGAATTAGTCGCTTGCGGGGCATCTTTTTTGTAAAAATAAGATTCTGAGAAATGATTTTTATATCGGTAACCTTCTACTGCATATAGTGAAAGAAAAGGATTGCTTTCATAACTTCTATTTCTTGGAATTGAATGATGGAGCTATATTTAGAAGAATTTGCCAAAAGGTATTGGAGATATATAGGGAAGATGTGTAACAGGAGATTTCAGGGGGTATAAGGGAGGACTTTTGAAAATCTTAAGAGAATGCATCCTGTTGTGAATTATAGATTCTGTGATGTAATATTATTTATACTACGAGGTTTACATTTGATGTAGTAGGCATTAGATGTAATCCTTTTTATTAGGAAGAGATTTATAACTGAGAGCAACAGAGAAAATTTTTATAGAGAGATCATAAAAGAAAACTCCGGCTATACAGTGAGAAAAGACGGAAAGAAAAGGATTTAATTTTTCATTGATATCAAGTATAATACCTATGTGGAGAGTGGATGATATAGGGCGAAAATATGAACAAACTGTGAACATGCCAAAAAATGGACGGAAATCCCTCTATTTCAGAATATTCAGACAAATACCTGCAAAAATAAGGCTGGAAAGCCAGTATTTATGCGGGGTTTCAGAGGGTACCGTAGAAATGAAGAAAGCCCGTTTAGGGCGTTGACACCCTTTACGTCTTCCTGATCGAAAACGCGATAGGTCTTTGTAGAAATGAAGAAAGCCCGTTTAGGGCGTTGACACACTTTCTTTTGAGCTGCTTTCCTTTGATACATTTTCAAGGTAGAAATGAAGAAAGCCCGTTTAGGGCGTTGACACACTCTCATACATATTTTTACTTCCTTTCTTTGGGCTTACGTAGAAATGAAGAAAGCCCGTTTAGGGCGTTGACACAATTACCCATAAAAAATTTGCCTATAGCTACTGATGCAAGTAGAAATGAAGAAAGCCCGTTTAGGGCGTTGACACACATAGTAATCTTGGTTAGGTCTTTTTTTCGCATCCGTAGAAATGAAAAAAGCCCGCTTAGGGCGTTGACACACCATTATGAAGATCACCTACAAAGAATTTCCGGGCTGTAGAAATGAAAAAGCCCGCTTCCCCCATTAACACACCCCTACACCCCCTGAGATAACCAACTCAACCAGCAACATAGAACCCCCAAATTCATTTTTCTCACTGAAACCGAGAAGATACTTCTCTACCTATACATCTGCTATATCGAGGTGAAGAATACTCTATGCCAGGATATGTACTGCATCTCACCGCAGCCAGGATGTTTCTGGACCGGCTGCCTGGTGAGCATCCTTTTTGTAAGGATAAGATTTTAATGAATGATTTTTATATCGGCAATCTTCTGCCGGATACGGTGAAGGATAAGAGCCGTTCTCATTTCAGGGATCCTATGTTTTGGGATCGGATGATGGAATGGCCCCATCCTAAAAAATTTGCCAGAAAGTACCGGGAGCATATGGATGAGGCTGTGTACCAGGGGTTCTGGCTTCATTTGTATGTAGATAAACGGTTTTTCCGGGATTATATCCCGAAGGTAGCCGCTTTTTATGACAGCAATGGCCGGATAACGGATAAAAGAGAGGATGTTAAAAAAGTATTTCTGAAGAAACGGCGTGAGAGTGTAACAGTGGATCAATATCTGTCAGAGGAGTATTATTATGGGGACTATACCAGGATGAACAACTGGCTTTGGGAAAGATTCCATCTGCCGGAGGATCTGGAGCCGGGAGAGGATCCCGGGATACAGGAGGCGGATTATTCTGCTGTGGGAAGGATCCTGGGAGAGCTGGAAGAGTATAGAAAAGTTCCTATAGATGCGGTTAAGCAGCTGAAGGTGTTTGACGCCGGGGAGTTGGTTGATTTTCTGGAAGATATTGTGACGGAAGCAATGAAGCAAGGCTTTGATGAATAGAAGGGATATAACCTTGAAAATTATAGAAACATTTATCCAGGGAAAAGAGAATGATCCGGATACCTGTGAGGATGGAATCTTTATCGGCGAAAACATAGCGGCGGTCCTTGACGGAGTGACGGCAAAGGGAACCTGCCTGTGGAAGGGCCGGAAAAGCGGCTGTTTTGGAAAGAACCTGCTTTTGAAGTACCTGGAGACGTGCCGGGATACAGAAACGCCGGAGGAGTTTTTCTCCGGCCTTGACCTCCAGCTGGGACAGGCCATTGAAGAGAGGACTGATGAAATAGGGCCGGAAGACTTTCCAAGGGTATCGGTGATCGTGTATAATGAACGATGGAGAGAAATATGGTCATACGGGGACTGCCAGTGCCGTATCCATGACAAAGTATATGACCATGCTAAGAAGATTGACAAAATGAACGGAGAACTGAGAGCTTTCTATTTGGAATATTTTCTTTCCCAGGGCTGGAATATGGAGGAATTGGAAGAAGAGGATCCGGGAAGAAAAGCTATTGAAAAAAATCTGATCATGCAGCTGGCCTTTGAGAACAAGCCGGGAAAGTTCAGCTATCCAGTCCTGAGCGGTCAGGGGATCCGGCCGTCTATGATAAAGCGCTATCGGGTAAATCCGGGAGATGACTTCGTCCTGGCCAGCGACGGTTATCCGGCGCTGAAAGGAAGCTGGCAGGAAAGTGAGAAGGCGCTGCAGGATCTTCTGGAACAGGATCCTATGTGTTTTCGGCTTTATCTGTCTACGAAGGGCGTAAAGCCTGGAAACATAAGCTTTGATGACCGGGCGTACTGCAGGATACTGGCGGAGTAAGGCCAGAGAGACGGGAAGAAGAAAACTTCCGGAAAATACTGGAAGACAGGAAAAAGAGAATAAGTGATTAACCAGGGCGGCAGGAGGAAATACTATACCCAGGACATGAAGAGTTGGAGGCAGAGATATGGGAAATATACTTTTTTTGATCATAGACATGCAGAATGGATTTATCAATAGTTACACAAAGGATCTTCCGGAGAAAATACTGGAGTTTCAGAATAAGATCAGGGATTCTGTGATCACAGCGGGGACCCGCTATGTGAATCATAAAGGAACGGCCTGTTACGTTTTTGAAAACTGGAAGAGCTGTATGGAGGGAACTGAAGAGGCGGAGATCGTTCCGGAACTTCGGGGATGTATGTCCCAGGTATTTGATAAGGACAAGTACAGCTGCTGGAATGAGGAGATGAAACAGTTCATCCGTGACAATGGAGTAGAAAAAATCTATTTTGCCGGGGTCAATACAGGATGCTGCGTGCTGAACAGTGTGCTGGACTGTTATAATGACGTGGTGGACTGTACGGTTATTGAAGATCTCTGCGGATCCACATCAGGGATCAAAGAGCATGAAGCAGCCCTGACAGTGTTAAGAAGCTGTATTACCCAGGAAAGGGTTATTTCTTCGGAACAGGCGGAAATAGAGATCTGTCTGAATAACGCTTAAGTTTAAAAAAGCTGATGCCGGAGCGAGCGAATGTGTGAAATTCGGTCCCGCTTGGTAGTTGGCTTTTTATTTTTCTAGAAAAAATTTTATGTATTGCGATTCATAATTGACTTAAGAAGTACTCTATGCTATAGTTTTATTATAAAAAGACGATGAGGAGGATATGGGATGCAAAAAATACTAAAGTATACATGGCGGGAATTAAGAAAAACATTATCGGCAGAACAGACCTTTTATCTTGTTTTGGCATTCATTTTCTGGAAGTATCAGGCGGAAAGGAAAAAAAGCGACAATAAAGGGTTTAACCGGGAAGCTTTCGAGAAGGCGTTCGCTCAATATCCAAAACAAGTGCCTGAAGAAGCGGTCCGGAGTTTGGCAGAAAAGATAGATTGGAATTCGGAAAAAAGCAATCTGGACATCAAGAGTTCTATGAACAGATTAGGGGAATGGATAGAATCCCTTTTTCATAATCCGGTGAAATTAACGTCTGAATGTTCAGATAACAAAGAGATGTACCAGGAATTCGGACCTGCTCTCCAGAGGGTACTCCTGCTTTTAAATGAAACGGTAACTTTGGCTTCCGAGGAAGGCGTATATCCGGCAACTCCAGCAAGCGCACAGAAACTTATCGCGGAGCTTTTCAAGGGACAGCCGATCCTGAAGGCGGCGGATCTGTGCTGCGGCACAGGGCTGCCAGGATTGAATATTCTGGATGCAATCTCCGGAAAGTGGGAGGAAATAGAGTATTATGGCGCTGACAGAGACGATATTTTATGCAGCATTGCCAAGATCCTATTGTGGGAGACTGGTATCCCGAAAGGAAAGATCGAATGCAGAAACCTTTTGGACCCACCGGAAGGCCCCGGGGAAGGCTTTGATTTTGTCTTTATGGATGTGCCAAGGGGAAGAAACAGAGGGGAATTCTGGGCGAGAGAGGATGTACGGCTGGAGCAGTTTAACAGAAAAACAGTATATTCGGACTGGATATTCATTAAAGAAGCTCTGTATCAGCTCAATGAGAATGGACGGGCGGCTGTTCTGGTGACGCCGGGAGCTTTGATCCGGGCGAATGAAAAAAGGCTCCGGGAACAGATCTTCCTGAATGACTGGTTGGAATGCGTCATTACTCTTCCTGCCGGCTTATATCCGGGAACCTCTACCGGGACAGAACTTATGCTTTTTTGTAAGAAAAAACAGCCTGCCCGGCAGAACAAAATACTTCTGGCAGATATCAGCCAGTATTCTATCAAAAGGCATAACAATATCTCAGAAATTACTCATGAAGGGATCGAAGCGGCCGTCAAATGTCTGAGGGAATACAGAGAGATACCAGATATATGCACAACCCTGACAAAAAGGAATATTAACCTTGAAACCTATTCCTTTAAACCTATGCAGTACATCCGGTATGGATCCCAGCGGCAGGGCGGAGAGACCTTCGCTCTGGGGGATATCAGTGAGATCATCCGGGGAAGCCAGACGCTGCCGAAAGAAATTTCCCCGGAAGAAGGAGATGCCCTTATTATCAATATCCGGGACATCCAGGATGAACGGGTTCACTATCGGACTGCAGACAAAATCAGCCGTTTACACCCGGCCTGCAAAGAAAAGTTCCGGATCAGAGAAGATGATATCCTCCTTACATCCAAAGGCGCAGTAATAAAATCAGCCATTGTGGAAACACCGCCTCCTGAGGCCTTTGCAAGCGGGAATATTACCATACTGCGGACAAACAGGGAAAAGTATGATCCATATGTGCTGTTCGAGTACCTAAACTCTTCCCAGGGGATGCTGGAACTGGAAAAAATCCAGTCAGGGACCACTATAAGAATTCTGAACAATACAAACTTAAAGAGCTTTCAAATCCCGGCATATGATATAAACTTAATGGAAAAAATTGGAAGCAGACTAAAAAGAAATCGAAAAACATACTTTCAGAAACTGAAAAATCTGGAAGAAGATTACAATAAAGAACGGAATATTTTGAATGGACTTTTAAAAGAGGAGGGAGAACATGAAACAAAAGAGTAATAAAACATTTATGATCCTTTCAGCCTTAGGTATCCTGTTTGTTGTGGATGCTCATGCCTGGAGCCCTCTGGGACTGATGACAAACTTCTTTCCATACAATTCATTTTTTATGCCTATGTTTTGCTTTATTTCCGGATACTTTTTTAAGCCGGAGAAATTAAAGCCTTTTTCTAAATATATTATCCATAAGGTTAAAGCGTTGCTGATTCCCTTTTTTGTATGGAATATTTTATATGGGCTCTTATCAGCACTTCTGCGTTTAATGGGATTGATTTCCTATGGAGCACCAATAAGCTTTTATACGATATTTATCGAGCCCTTTTTAGACTGTGCCATGTTTCAGTTTAACCTGCCGGCATGGTTTGTTCTGGCATTGTTTCTGGTTATATTTTCTTATTCTTTGATCAGAAAAGTCTTGGGGCGATATTGGAACGAGATCTTTATGGGCTTGCTATTCATCATAATAGGAACAGCCTGCGTCCACTTCTCAAGACAGGGATATAATACAGACCCGCGGCTACTTCCATTACTAAAAACGGGATTTCTGATGCAGTTTTATCAGATTGGAAGACTGTATCATACACATCTGGAGAAACTATATCACCAGATTCCTTCTAGTTTACTGATTACTGTTCCTATTCTGGTGAATTCGGTTTGTATCTATGTGACAAACGATCAGATTTATTTTAATGATATTGCAACAATGGCAGGTTTCTTGACGGACTACGATTTTCTGCCCCTTTTAACTTCTATAACAGGAATCTGCTTCTGGTTGAAGATCTCAGAAATAATGGCGCCGATTCTGGGTAATAACCGATTTGTTAACTTTGTTTCCAGCAATACATGGACGGTAATGATGCATCATATACTGTTTTTTAATCTATATAATGCAGTCCTTGCAATCCTGGTAAAAGCTTCAATCTTGCAGATTCCTTTTGATTTTGCTGCCTTTCAGAATTCAGCATGGTACAGATTTGAACCTGTGGCTGCCTTCAGAGTGTTGTATGTATTCTTTGGATTTTTTGGACCGCTGGCTGTGAAATATGGATGGGAAAAGGTAAAAGTCAGATTTGATTCATGTCGGCCTCATCAAATTGGAAGGTTTCCAGATATTTTATGAAGCCGAGAACCTCTGAAGCTTACTCTCCGGACCCTCGGATGCCTGGGAGAGATCCGGGGAAAAGAAGGGATGCCTGTGTATGTAGTGGAGAATCCGGCAGTGTTTTCCGTTCTTTCCCAAAAATATCCGGAAAATACATTCATCTGCGGAAACAGCCAGGTGAATCTGGCCGTTTTGGTTCTGATGGACAAACTGGCGGAGCACCACAGCTTTTACTATGCAGGAGACTTTGAACCGGAGAGGCTGCTTATCGCCCAGAGGCTGAAGCTTCGGTACAAAGACAGACTCTTCCTTTGGAATTACAGAAAAGATCTGTATGAAAAATATCACTCAACAGTAGAAATGAGCAGCGAAAGGCTGAAAAAACTGGAAAACATTAAAACAGAAGAACTTCAGGAGATTAAAGAAATCCTGAAAAGAAAAAAAGGCGGCTTATCAGGGGATAATGCTGTAGGAATTCTGGCTGCCTGAAAAACAGGGCGATCATTGACATCTCCGCTTTGCATTTGGGTTATATCTTATTTTCGTCCTCGTTTCTCACTTCTTTGACGAGCACCATAACATCATCTTCTGAGGTCAGGCTGACGCGTTCTGCTTCTCTGGTCATTTCCTGCTGAAGCAACTGCATAGCGTAAACAGCAGAATTGACAATGCGGACAGTATTTCCCTCAACGATGAAAGTGACCCGATCACCGCTTGACACGCCGAGAACATCGCGGACATCCTTTGGAAGTGTGATCTGTCCCTTTGCCATGACTTTGGCATGTCTATAAAAGTATTTGATAACATGATTTTGTACTACCTTTCTGAAAAATCAATGAAAGTACGAAAGCTTTTCTTGTGGGATAAGAAGGACAGCGTTTGTAGCTTTTTTGAGAATTATTATCTGTTAGGCAAATATGGGGCAATACCATCCTTGGAGACTATTCATTTTTGGAGTGGAGAGGACGGACATGTATAAGAGACTTTGTGAATGCAAGGATGAAGATAAGACGCTTTAGATTGATGCTTAAAATATGACCAGTGTCTGAGGAAAGGCATAACAATCCCATCACAAATGTGTCCAGCTACAACAGTGTACGAATTAGTAAGGAAAATCAGAAGAAAGGTGCAATGAAATAGGAGATTTTTTTGCTGTACCTATGGCAGTTTTTAGATAACAAGCAGGCCTTTTGCCTTGAAAAATGAAAGGTACTTAACTTCATAATAACGTTACAAAACAATAACGAAAAACAAGCCTCTGATATATGAAACGAAATTTCCAAAATGTGCATATATCAGAGGCATCTATAGTGCTTGTTTGTTAAATAAATGGAGGTTATGAAAGATTTCCGTTTTTGTCGCAAGATAAAAGAACTTTTACAGTAATACTATCGACAAAAGCTCCATTTAGGTAGCACCCCCCAACAACTGTAGCTGACGCAACATTTCCTGTTCTACTAGAGGAAGTGTCTAATATTTTCCAGCCACTTACATAAGTTCCTGCTGCAGCTGAAGAAGATGTGCATGAAGAAGTAGTTCCGTCGTAATAGAAATTGGCAATTACTTTTGCATACCACAGGGATTGCCCACTGTCATTTTTATATATGACGGTTTTACTGGCATTTTTTATAGAGGATCGAGAATTTTCACTTGATTCTATAATAGTTTCAAAGTAACTACCGTCATCTAAATACTGTTTTTCTAATTGTATTGTACTGGATGTATTTGCCATAACTGAGCATGGCTGAAAAAGAAATATACTTATAAGAAATACTGATAGAGAGATTCTTTTAATCATTTTCATATAGCGAGGCTCCTTTTTTCATTATAATTTCTTGTTTGGTTGGTATAATATTATGAAATGATTTGTAACCATTCCACCATATTATCGAATATGTTAGCCATATTCCTAATAACACAATTGCAGTTAATATCAGTATTCGTCGCACATACTTTCGAGTTTGTAGTTTTTGATAAACCTCTTCTCTTCCTTGAACTCTTATATAATCCACATACACATCTTCTGGATTCCCGAAGAATTTTACAACGTCCTCATATTTAGCGTTGGGATTTTCGATGGAATAGTCCCGCAACTGCATTTTGATATCTCTGAGGAACTTTCCTTCTGCGAATCCGATGCTTGGAAATAGAGTTCTTAATCTTTTGTAAAATAGTTGACAGTTTTTATTCATTTACTTTACCTATAAAATCATCTCCTTTAATTCTTCCTTGCGAAAGTTCAATATCGCATTGGTGGCATTGATAACACGTTCGTAGTCTTCCAGCATTTCCTGGAGTTCATTCCTGCCCTCGTCTGTAAGGTGGTAGTATACCCGCTTCATTCGTTTGCCTACGGTTTTTTCGTAGCTGCGGATATACCCTTTCTCTTCCAGCTTGTAAAGTGTAGGATACATGTTTCCTGCGGAAAGAGTGATCACATTATCAGACAGGTGGTTAAAAAGTTTTGCAAGTTCGTAGCCGTAGAAATCTCCTTCGGACAATAATTTTAAAAAGAGCATTTCCAGGCTGCCTTTTTTGTATTTTTCGCAATA
>ERZ1090878.1049-NODE-1054-length-13584-cov-4.117230_pt1 | contig 13584 bp, 7 predicted proteins | sample MGYA00478473_ERZ1090878 | MGnify/ENA primary metagenome ERZ1090878 (study PRJEB33644, sample SAMEA5815720) | chicken gut metagenome | biome: Chicken; feature: Gastrointestinal Tract; material: Caecum | place: Ireland | collected 2019-01-01 | study: A study of the... | reverse complement strand
ACATCCGATAGGTTTTCTCCATATTATACGCACAATGTAACTATGGGATGCAGCCGATTCCCCTTCCGAAATCCGGACAGGAATTCCGCAGAGCTGCCCTTTCTGGGCAGTTTTTGATTTGAGATAATTATTTTATCATATTGTTTTAAATAATGCAACTTTTTATTTATAATTCTCATATGCATATGAGAATTTTATTACTATTCACAGCCGTTTCCACAAGGAGCGGGACTGAAGCCTCGAAGAGGCGACGAGTGCGCATGGAGGCGGGGCGGCTGTGAATGGCAACCAAAAAGAGGACGGCCTGTGCCGTCCTCTCTAATACATTTCATTTCCCTGCTTTATCAGCAGTCTCTCTATACCATGGTCACTAAGCTCGAAAAGACCTCGCTAAGTGTCCAGGCATATGTTCTCCCTAAGGGTCCACCTTATACCTCAAAGCTCTCCGGATCTACCTTCACGGTTACCTTGTCCAGATGCCAGATCTCGTCCACATACTGCTGGATGGTACGGTCGGAGGTGAACTTACCGCTGCCGGCCATGTTCAGGATCGCCATCTTCGCCCAGCGCGCCTCATCCCGGTACGCTTCCTCCACCCGCTTCTGGGCAGCAGCGTAGGACTTGAAGTCCGCCAGGATAAAGTAAGTGTCAGCCCGGTCGCTGCAATTGGTGTTCAGCAAAGAATCGTAGATCTCACGGAACAGCTGCATATCCCCGTGGGAGTACTCACCGTTAATCAGCTGCATCAGCACCCGGCGGATATCCTGGTCATTGTTGAAGTAGTAGGTGGGATCATAGCCGCCGTTTTTCTCATAATTAATAACCTGCTCTGCGGTAAGACCGAAGATAAAGGCATTCTCCTCGCCCACTTCCTCCACGATCTCCACGTTGGCTCCGTCCATGGTGCCCAGGGTGGGAGCTCCGTTCAGCATGAACTTCATATTGCCGGTACCGGAAGCCTCCTTGCTGGCGGTGGAAATCTGCTCGGACACGTCTGCCGCCGCGAAGATGATCTCCGCGTTGGATACCCGGTAGTCCTCAATAAACACCACCTTCAGCTTGCCGTTGATGGAAGCATCGTTGTTGATCACCTCTGCCACGCTGTTGATCAGCTTGATGGTCAGCTTCGCCCTGCGGTATCCCGCCGCGGCCTTGGCGCCAAAAATGAAGGTTCTGGGATAGAAATCCATCTCCGGATGATCCTTGATGGTATTGTACAGGTACATCACATGAAGGATGTTCAAAAGCTGGCGCTTGTACTCATGAAGCCGCTTCACCTGCACATCAAAAATGGAGCGGGGATCCACATCAATGCCATTGTGCTCCTTGATATATTTTGCCAGGCGCAGTTTGTTCTGATACTTGATGTTCATGAACTCCTGCTGTGCCTTCTTGTCATCGGCGTAAATTTTCATCTTGGCAATCTGAGGCAGATCCGTGATCCACTCGTCACCGATATGATCGGTCACCCAGTCTGCCAGCAGGGGATTGCCGTGCAGCAGGAACCGTCTCTGGGTAATGCCGTTGGTCTTGTTGTTGAATTTCTCCGGGAACATTTCGTAGAAATCCTTCAGCTCCTGCTTCTCCAGGATCTCCGTGTGGAGTCTTGCCACGCCGTTTACCGAGTAGCTTGCCACGATAGCCAGATGAGCCATCCGCACCTGCCCGTTGTAGATGATAGCCATCTTGGCGATCTTTTCCTGGTTGCCCGGGTACTTCGCCTGGATCTGGGCCACAAAGCGGCGGTCAATCTCCTCAATGATCTGGTAAATTCTGGGAAGCAGTCTGGAGAACAGCTCGATGGGCCATTTTTCCAGTGCCTCTGCCATGATGGTGTGGTTGGTATAGGCCACGGTCTTGGTGGTTACCTCCCAGGCCTCATCCCACTCCAGGCCTTCCTCATCCAGAAGGATACGCATCAGCTCTGCCACCGCCACGGTGGGATGGGTATCGTTCATCTGGAAGGTAGCCTTCTCGTAGAACTTGCGGATGTCGCTGTGTTTCTTTTTATACTTTACAATAGCCGCCTGCACGCTGGCAGAGATAAAGAAGTACTGCTGTTTCAGACGCAGTTCCTTGCCGGCATAGTGGTTGTCGTTGGGATAGAGCACCTCCACGATATTGCGGGCCAGGTTCTCCTGCTCCACCGCCTTCTGGTAGTCGCCCTTGTCAAAGGAGTCAAGCTGGAAGTCATTGATAGCCTCCGCATCCCACACCCGCAGAGTGTTTACCATATTGTTGTTATATCCCACAATAGGAATATCGTAGGGGATGGCACGCACAGACTGGTAGCCCTCCTGGATGAAATGGGTGCGCTTGGCCTTCTCATCGTACTCCACCCGCACATAGCCGCCGAACTTCACTTCCTTGGCATACTCCGGGCGGCGCAGCTCAAAGGGATTGCCGTCCTTTAACCAGTTATCGGGCACCTCCACCTGGTATCCATTCTCGATCTTCTGCTTGAACATACCGTAACGGTAACGGATGCCGCAGCCGTAGGCAGAATAGCCCAGGGTAGCCAGGGAATCCAGGAAGCAGGCGGCCAGACGTCCCAGTCCGCCGTTGCCCAGCGCCGCATCAGGCTCCTGGTCCTCGATCACGTTCAGATCAAAGCCCAGCTCATCCAGGGCCTCCTTCACTTCCTTGTAAGCACACAGGTTAATCAGGTTATTGCCCAGGGCTCTTCCCATAAGGAATTCCATGGACATGTAATACACCATCTTGGGATCATCCTGCTCGAACTGCTGCTGAGTGGCCAGCCAGTTGTCGATGATGGTATCCTTCACCGCGTATGCCACCGCCTGAAATACCTGCTGCATGGTGGCTTCTTTCAGGGTCTTGCGGTAAAGGGTCTTCACATTATCCTTTACCTGTTCCTTAAACGCTTCTTTGTCTAATAATTTGTTCATATGATCTCCTTTTTACGGCATTATCCGATTTTTTCAACGCCCAGCGTTACCTTCTCGCCGTTGATGTTCCACTCTTTTACGTATCCGGCTGTCTGTCCCACAACGATCTCCATCGCCAGCACATCTGTGCGGATCTGATCGCCGTACTGGTTCAGAATTCCGGCAATCCTGTCGTTGCCCTGGGCATAAAGTCTGATCTGATCCATCACCTCAAAGCCAGCCTCTTTTCTCATGGTCTGGATCTTGCTGAGCAGCTCTCTTACCAGGCCCTCCTCCACCAGTTCCGGAGTCAGGTTGGTATCCAGCACCACAGTCACCTCGTTGTCCTGCTCGGAGACATAGCCCTCCATCTGGGCCGTCTCAATGAGAAGATCCTCCTCGGAGAGGACTGCATCGCTTCCATTGATATTCAAAGTCAGAGCTCCCTTTTCCTTCAGCTCGTCCATGGCTGCGTTTCCGTCCAGCTCAGACAGAGCCTGGCGGATACCGCCCAGCAGCTTGCCGTACTTGGGCCCCACCGTCTTAAGCTGGGGCTTGAAGGTATAGGTAGTGAAATCTCTCACATCCTCCGTGAAGGTCACCTTCTTCACGTTCAGCTCATCCCGCACGATCTCGGCAAAATAGTCCGGAAGGGCCAGGGGCGCCTTCACAAACATCTGGCCGATAGGCTGGCGGTTCTTGATGTTGGCCGTATTTCTGCAGGCCCGGCCCATCACCACGATCTTCAGCACCTCATCCATGCGCTGTTCCAGCTCCGGATCAATCCGGCTCTCATCCGCCTTGGGGAAGTCGCACAGATGAATGCTCTCCGGCGCGGACGCATCCACCTTCAGCACGATATTCCGGTAAATATCCTCGGTCATGAAGGGGATCATGGGCGCTGCCGCCTTGGAAACATTTACCAGGGCCGTGTAAAGGGTCATGTAGGCGTTAATCTTATCCTGCTCCATGCCCTTGGCCCAGAAACGCTCACGGCTTCTGCGCACGTACCAGTTGCTCATATCGTCCACAAAGCTCTCCAGGGCTCTGGCGGCCTCCGGAATCTTGTAGGAACCAAGATCCTCGTCCACCTGTTTTATCATGGTATTCATCTTGGACAGAAGCCACTTGTCCATGACAGACAGCTTCTCATAGTCCAGGGTGTAATCCATGGGATTGAAATTGTCAATGTTGGCGTACAGCACGAAGAAGGCATAGGTGTTCCACAGAGTACCCATGAACTTGCGCTGTCCCTCCTGTACCGCCTTGCCGTGGAAGCGGTTGGGCAGCCAGGGAGCGCTGTTGATATAGAAATACCAGCGGATGGCGTCAGCTCCGTAGGTGGCCAGCGCCTCAAAGGGATCCACCGCGTTCCCCTTGGATTTGCTCATCTTCTGTCCGTTCTCATCCTGCACATGCCCCAGCACGATGACGTTCTCGTAGGCCGCCTTGTTAAACAGCAGGGTGGACTCTGCCAGCAGAGAGTAGAACCATCCTCTTGTCTGGTCCACTGCCTCGGAGATAAACTGGGCGGGGAACTGTTTCTGGAACAGATCCTGATTCTCAAAGGGATAATGATGCTGGGCAAAGGGCATGGCTCCGGAGTCGAACCAGCAGTCGATCACCTCCGGCACCCGGTGCATGGTCTTTCCGCAGTGGGGGCACTTGATGGTGATGGCGTCAATATAGGGACGGTGCAGCTCCACTGTCTTGGCGCTCTCATCGCCGGAAAGCTCATACAGCTCCTGTCTGCTTCCCACGGAGACCATGTGACCGCAGTCCTCACACTCCCAGATGTTTAAGGGGGTGCCCCAATAACGGTTTCTGGAAATACCCCAGTCCTGTACATTCTCCAGCCAGTCGCCGAACCGGCCTTTTCCGATGCTCTCGGGGATCCAGTTGATGGTATTGTTGTTGGCAATCAGGTCATCCTTCACCGCGGTCATCTTGATAAACCAGGACTCTCTGGCGTAGTAGATCAGCGGCGTGTCACAACGCCAGCAGTGGGGATATTCATGTTCGAATTTGGGCGCGTCGAAAAGCTTGCCCTCCTTCTCCAGGTCCACCAGGATAGGCTTGTCCGCATCCTTCACAAACATACCGGCGTAGGGCGTCTCCTCGGTCATATTTCCCTTGCCGTCCACGAACTGTACAAAGGGAAGGCCATAATTTCTTCCAATCCGTCCGTCATCCTCACCGAAAGCCGGAGCGATATGCACGATACCGGTACCGTCGGACATGCTCACGTAGCTGTCGCATACCACGTAATGGGCTTTCTTATGCTGCTTCGCGGCGGCCTCTCCGGCACAGGCAAACAGGGGCTCATACTCCCGGTACTCCAGATCTTTTCCCTTATAGGTCTCCAGGATCTCGTAGGCAGCCACGCCCTTCTCCTCGTCTCCCAGCTTTCCAAGCACAGTATCCAGCAGAGGCTGGGCCATATAATAAGTATACCCATCCGCGGCCTTTACCTTACAATAAGTTTCCTCCGGATTCACGCAGAGGGCCAGGTTGGAGGGCAGGGTCCAGGGTGTGGTAGTCCATGCCAGGAAATAGGCATCCTCCCCCGCCGCCTTGAAGCGGACGATGGCAGAGCGCTCCTTTACCGTCTTGTAGCCCTGTGCCACCTCCTGGGCGGACAGAGGGGTTCCGCACCGGGGACAGTAGGGAACCACCTTAAAGCCTTTATACAGCAGGCCCTTATCCCAGATCTGCTTTAACGCCCACCACTCGGACTCAATATAATCATCATGATAGGTCACATAAGGGTGCTCCATGTCGGCCCAGAAACCAACGGTCTCAGAGAAATCTTCCCACATCCCCTTGTATTTCCAGACGCTCTCCTTACATTTATTGATGAACGGAACCAGACCGTACTCCTCGATCTGCTCTTTTCCGTCCAGGCCAAGCTCCCGCTCCACCTCCAGCTCCACCGGAAGTCCGTGGGTATCCCATCCTGCCTTTCTGGGCACATACTTTCCCTTCATGGTCTGATACCTGGGAATCATATCCTTGATGACACGGGTCAGCACATGGCCGATGTGGGGTTTTCCGTTGGCCGTTGGCGGGCCGTCATAAAAGGTGTAGGTCTCGCAGCCCTCCCGCTGCTCCATGCTCTTCTCAAAAATACGGTTGTCCTTCCAGAATTTCTGAGTGTTCTTCTCCCGCTCAACGAAATTCAGGTTCGTCGATACTTTATCGTATAACATGAGTTCTTCCTCCTTCAGAAGATCATAAATTGCCTAAACAGCGCGTAATTACACTATTTTTCATTATATACATAAAGGATTCTATTTGTCAATCGTCCTTTCCGGGCGTCCCGGCCTCTGATTTGGCCTCCTCCCCGCCGTCCTCCTCCGGAGGCATCAGTTTTTTAAAAATCCCATAGAGAAGCTGGCTGTTGATCCAGGCCCCCCCGGCAAATCCCAGTAAAAGCCATACCAGAATCCCGTACCACAGCGTATAGCCATTGAAAAAGGTCACGATCACAGCCCCGATCACAAGGGCAATCATACACAGTGTTTTTGGAAAATTTCCCAGTGCCAGCAGCAGCGCGTTGCGCAGCGTGCCGCCGATGGTATTATAGAACCTGGCCTGAAGGGGAAACACATAGAGAAAAACCATCAGCCAGATCAGTCCTCCGGCCCCGGCCAGAATCTGCACTGCCTGGCCCATGGCTCCATCCATCAGGGTGGAGAGACGGAAATCCAGAAACAGCACCGCCCCGAGGGCCAGCATCAAAAGCCAGATCAGGGTGGACTGACGGATATTCTGGCGAAAAGAGTGAAAAAAGGCTTTCCAGATATAGCCCTCCTCCTGATCCTTCATCTTCAGGGTCACGTAGGACAATGCCGTCACAGAGGCACCGATGGTGACCACAGGGATGCAGCAGATGAGGAAGAGGATATTTAGAATCATCAGATCCGCCACCTTGGACAGGAAACGAAAAACCGTCCCGTCCATACTAAAAAAATCCCGCATGAAACCATTCCCCCTTTCTTATTTCAGCGCTCCGGTCTGTACCATCCAGTCCCAGATATCCTGATAGACCTCCATCCGGTTCAGTTCGTTCAGAATCTCATGGCGGTCATTGGGATAGAGCCGGCAGGTCACATCCCTCATTCCCGCGCCGCGAAAGGAGACCGCGGTCCGCTTCACTCCCAGTCCGTTTGCTCCCACCGGATCGCTCTCTCCCGCGACGAACAGCACCGGTAAATCCCTTGGCATCTTTGCCAGATTTTTCCGACGGCTCAGATATTTCAGCCCCACAAACAGCTGCTCATAGGCATTCAGCGTAAACACAAACTGGGTTCTGGGGGCACTCCGGAACTGATCCACCACCGCCTCATCTCTGGTCAGCCAGTCCATATTTGTCCGGCTGGGATGAATTTTTTTGTTGAAGCTGCCGATGGCCATCCGGTTCACCAGGCTGCTGCGGAAGTTCCATCCCTTAAAGGCAGCGATGATTCGGCACAGGATCATGCCCGCCTCTGCCTCCAGCCCGGAATGCCAGGCGGTTCCGCTGATGATGGCCCCGTCCAGATAACTTCCGTACAGGCACAGATACTGTCTGGCCAAAAAGGATCCCATACTGTGGCCCAGCAGGAAGTAGGGCAGCCCAGGGTACTGTTCCTGGGTAATGCGCTGCAATTCCCGCATATCAGTCAGTAAAATCTTATTTCCGTTCTGTTTCGCGAAATATCCGTAGTAAGCCGCCGAGCGGACGGAATCCCCATGGCCCAGATGGTCATTTCCCACCACCAGAATTCCCCGCTCATTCAGGAAACGGGCAAAATTATCATAGCGCTGGACAAACTCCAGCATGCCGTGGGCAATCTGTAAAACGCCTCTGATCTGCCCGTCCGGTATCCACATGACGGCGTGTATTTTTGTAATCCCATCCCCGGAGAGATAGGTAAACTCCGTTTCCCGGGACATATCACGCGCTCCCTTCCTCTGTCTTTTCGCCCAGCAGGTCTGTCAGGCGGGCAAACTGCTCCAGCGTCAGGGTCTCTCCCCGCACCGTCTCCGGCAGGCCCATACGGTCCAAGGCCGCCAGGATTTCCTCCTTGGTGTTGGGAACCTGGGGAGAATTGTTCAGCCCATTTACCAGGGTTTTCCTTCTCTGGTTGAAGGAGGCCCGGATAATCCGGAACAGGGCAGCCTCGTCCGACACCTGCACCGGAGGCGTCTCATGACGGGTCAGCCGAATCACGGCGCTGCCCACCTTGGGTCTTGGCATAAAGCAGTTGGGCGGCACGTTGGCCGCGATATAGGGCTCGGCAAAATACTGGACTGCCAGAGAGAGGGCGCCGTAGTCCTTGGTGCCCGGCCCGGCCTGCATCCGCTGGGCCACTTCCTTCTGTACCATCACGGTCACCGATGAAATGGGAAGATGGCTCTCAAACAGGGTCATGATAATGGGAGTGGTGATATAGTAGGGAAGATTAGCCACAATCTTTACGGGGCGGCCCCCATTATGGTCCCGCACCACCTGTTCCAAATCCACCTTCAGCACATCCTGGTTGATAATGGTCACGTTGGGATAGTCCGCCAGAGTCTCCTGAAGAATGGGTATCAGCATTTTGTCAATTTCAATGGACACCACCTCCCGGGCGGCCTCAGCCAGATACTGGGTCAGGGTGCCGATGCCCGGGCCGATCTCCACCACGCAGTCCTCCTTCGTCACTTCTGCGGCTGCGATAATCTTGTCCAGCACATGTCCGTCAATCAGAAAATTCTGCCCGAACTTCTTCTGGAAGGCGAACTCGTATTTTTTGATGATTTCAATGGTTTTCTGAGGATTTGATAATTTTTCCATCTATTCCTCCCTCTACAGACGGTACAGCTTTCTGCCATTCTCAAACAGGATCTCCTCCGTCCGCTCCGGATCTGTCTCCTTGATCCCGGCGATGGCCGCCACCACATACTGCAGGTTGGCGGAGGTATTTCGTTTTCCCCGGTGGGGCTCCGGCGCCAGATAGGGGCAGTCCGTCTCCGTCACCAGATGCTCCAGTGGGATCTCCCGCACCACCTGCTTCAGTACCCTGGAGTTTTTGAAGGTGACCACACCGCCGATTCCCAGGTAATACCCCATGCGCACATACTCTCTAGCCATCTCCACGGATCCGGAAAAGCAGTGGATTACCCCTCCGGTGCATCCGGCGTGCTCCTCCTTCACCACCTGGAGGGTATCCGCCGCCGCGTCCCGGCTGTGGATGTTCACGGGAAGGTTCATCTCCTTTGCCAGGTGAAGCTGCTCGGCAAACCAGCGCTTCTGCACCGGATGGGTTTCCCTGTTCCAGTGGTAGTCCAGGCCGATCTCGCCCACCGCCACGGTCTTCTCCTGGCGGCAGACCTGCCGCAGATATTCCATGGCCTCCTCGTCCATGCAGCCCACCTCGTCCGGGTGGATTCCCGCCGCATTATACACAAAGGGATAGCGGGCAGCCAGGGCCGCGCTGGCCCTGACGCCCTCCATGGAGGCGCCCACATTCACCACGTAAGCCACACGGCTCTCCTGCAGGGACTCCAGCACCTGCTGACGGTCCGCATCGAACGCCTCATCATCATAGTGGGCATGTGTATCAAAAATCATGTTCTTTCTCCTTCTAATGTCCTGTCAGGAAGGGTTGGCACACGCATTGCGGCAGGCCCTCAGCAAATCTCCGCGCCTGAGGGCATGGGCTTCTCCGGCGTCATCAGCGCCAGCTCCCCATTCTCGTCCTCCGCGCACAGCAGCATGCCCTCGGAGAGCACCCCTGCCAGCTTGGCGGGCTTTAGGTTCACCAGCACCATCACCTTCTTGCCCACCATCTCCTGGGCGGTGTAGTGAGCCTTAATTCCGGACACAATCTGTTTCACCTGGCTGCCGATCTTCACCTGGGAACACAGCAGTTTTTTGGATTTCTTTACCTCCTCGCAGGCAATGATCTCGCCCACCTGGAACTGCATTTTTTCAAAATCCTCGAAGGTGATCTCCGGCTTCGCCTCCATGTCCATCACGGTCTCTCCACCGTCTTTTTCTGTCTCCTCCCCGGCCTTTGCGCCAGCGGACTTCTGCGCTTCTTCCTGGGGCTTCTGGGGATGAAGCTGTTCCACCCGCTCCATCACTTCCTTCAGGTCCAGTCTTGCAAAGAGGATCTGAGGCTTCTCTGTCACTTTCTGGCCGGAGGGATACAATCCGAAGGTATCCATCTTCTCCAGCCCCCGCTTCTGGGCGTTCAGCTGAGCCAAAATTTTCTGGGAGGTCTCCGGCATAAAGGACTCCAGCAGCTCCGCCCCGATGGCAATGCTCTCCACCAGGTTGTAGAGCACCTCCGCCAATCGGTCTTTCTTGGCCTCATCCTTGGCCAGGGCCCAGGGCATGGTCTCATCAATATATTTGTTGCACCGCTTAAACAGGGCAAAAATCTCTGTAATGGCATCCGCCACCCGCAGCTCATCCATCTTGGCTGAAGCCTTTTTCGGAGCGGCCAGAACCACGCTCTTTAACTCCTCATCCACAGCCTCCGCCGCTCCGGTGCTTCTCACCTCGCCGCCGAAATATTTGTTGCTCATGGAGATGGTGCGGTTTACCAGATTTCCCAGGGTGTTGGCCAGATCGGAATTTAACCGCTCCACCATCAGCTCCCAGGAAATCACGCCATCGTTCTCAAAGGGCATCTCATGGAGCACGAAGTAGCGCACCGCGTCCACCCCGAAGAAATCCGCCAGCTCATCCGCGTACAGCACATTTCCCTTGGATTTGCTCATCTTTCCCTCGCCCTGCAGCAGCCAGGGATGACCGAAAATCTGCTTGGGAAGGGGCAGATCCAGGGCCATCAGGAAGATGGGCCAGTAAATGGTATGGAACCGGATAATATCCTTTCCGATCAGGTGAAGATCCGCGGGCCATTCCTTCCGGAACTGCTCCGTGGACTCCCCGTCACACTGGTAGCCGATGCCGGTGATGTAGTTGGTCAGAGCGTCCAGCCACACATAGATGACATGTTTCGGGTCAAAGTCTACCGGAATGCCCCAGGAGAAGGAGGTTCTGGAAACACACAGATCCTGCAGTCCCGGAAGCAGGAAGTTGTTCATCATCTCGTTTTTCCTGGACACAGGCTGAATAAACTCCGGATGGGAGTTGATGTGCTCAATCAGCCGGTCCGCGTATTTGCTCATCCGGAAGAAATATGCTTCCTCTCTGGCCGGAGTCACCGGGCGTCCGCAGTCCGGACATTTCCCGTCCACCAGTTGGGATTCGGTGAAAAAGGACTCGCAGGGCGTGCAGTAAAGGCCCTCATAGTAGCCTTTGTAGATGTCCCCCTGATCATACAACTTTTTAAAGATTTTCTGTACCACCTTCTCGTGGTAGTCATCGGTGGTGCGGATAAATTTATCGTAGGAAGTGTTCATCAAATCCCAGATCCGCTTGATCTCCCCTGCAGCCTTGTCCACAAACTCCTTAGGCGTCACTCCCGCCTCCTGGGCCTTCAGCTCGATCTTCTGTCCGTGCTCGTCCGTTCCGGTCTGGAAGAACACATCATAGCCCTGTGCCCTCTTAAACCGGGCAATGCTGTCCGCCAGCACGATCTCATAAGTATTTCCGATATGAGGTTTACCGGAAGCGTAGGCAATGGCTGTTGTCATATAAAATTTTTTCTTTTCCATCACTGTCTCCTTTCTCAGAAAAACGGAAGTTTTTGTTTTCAGGGAAGCGGCCATTTTCCTGATAACAAAAAAATCTTCTGATTTATTTCAAATCAGAAGACGGATTCACCGTGTTACCACTTCTCTTCGCCCGTGCCTCGCGGCAGGAGCCTCGTCAGGTCCACTCCAAAAAAATCCCGGCCCCATCGCCCGTCATCCCTGGTCTGTGTACCTCGCCGCTGTAACAGGCGGAACCTGTCACGCCCTAACACAGATCTCCCAGTCTCTTCTGCCCTGCATCCTGGGGTGGCTGCGCTCGAACGTTCCCCTCCGAAACCATCTTCTGTCCGCCTCTCCTGCGTTCCTCTCAGCGTCCGGAACTTCTCTGTAGCAATCCCTGCGGGCATACTCTTTTCTTCACCGGGTTTTTCGTATACTTCAGGCTATCACACCGGGGTTTTTCTGTCAAGGATTTTCTGCCCCGCTGCCCTTCCTCTGTTCTAATTTCCCCGCTTCTGAATAAAATGTCTTAAGACTCTTCCCGGGAGTTAGAATGAATTGACAGCGATCATCACACATTGGAAACATTTTTTCAAATCAACGGACAAATCCGTCAAATTGCGGTTTGCGGGAATCGCCCTTCTGATCCTGCTGGCCAGCCTGGGCGCAGCCGTTCTGATCCTGAACCGTCCCAAGACGGAGGATCAGCGTTTCCGTGATTTTACGGAGCAAATCTTCTGCCGGGAGCTTAGCGGCAACACCCTGAATCTTCACTACACGCTGGCGGATCCTTCCGACTACGGCATTGACGATTCCAACATCACCCTGGGCACCATGGACCAAGCCTCCTGGGCAGCCTCCTCCATGCAGGCGGAAAATTATCTTTCCTCCCTGGCACAGTTTTCCCGGGAGGAACTCTCGCCGGGAAATCAGCTCACCTACGATGTACTGGCGGACTATCTGAACACCAGTCTGGAGGGAGCGGATTTTTATCTCTACGAGGAGCCCTTAAGTCCCACCCTGGGCATCCAGGCCCAGCTGCCCGTGCTGCTGGCGGAATACACCTTCCGCACGAAAAAGGATATTGAGCATTACCTCCAGCTTCTCACCACGGTGCCGGAATATTTCCAGTCCATCATAAACTTTGAGAAGCAGAAAGCCAGCTCAGGCCTGTTCATGAGCGATACCTGCGTCAACGATATTCTCAAGCAGTGCGACTCCTTTGTCCAAAGCGGTGACGATAATTATCTGAGGCAGCTCTTTGATGATCAGATTGATTCCTTTACCAATCTGACCATCGATGAGAAAATCTCCTACAAACAGCAGAATCTGGATATTCTCTCCGCCTATGTGATCCCCGCCTACCAGGACCTGATGACGGAGCTGGCAAACCTATTGGGCAGCGGGAAGAATTCCGGGGGCCTGTGTCACTTCCCCCAGGGGAAGGAATACTATACTTATCTGGTGCACAGCACCACCGGCGATGCTTCCGGCATTGAGCAGATTGAAGCCCGCATCAAAGAAGAGATTGTGGAGGTGTACCAGGACGTGCAGGAACTTCTCTCCTCGGATCACGGGCTTACCACCATCTCCCTGGACGGCTATGAATCTCCGGAGCCGGAGGAAATCTTAACCCAGCTCCAGGAAGTAATCACCCAGGATTTTCCTGCGCCCCCTGACGTCTCCTTCGAGGTCAAATACGTCCACGAATCCCTGCAGGACTATCTCAGCCCCGCCTTTTACCTGATCCCGCCCATCGATGACACAGAACACAATGTGATCTACATCAATCCGGCCAGCAATTACAACGCCCTGGAGCTCTACACCACGCTGGCCCACGAGGGGTATCCAGGCCATCTGTATCAGACAGTCACCTTCGAGGAGTACAATGACGAACCGCTGCGCAGCATTCTGAATTTCGGTGGATATACGGAGGGCTGGGCTACTTATGTGGAAATGTACGCCTACTCCACCTGGCCGGAAAATGCCACCCTGGCGGCCATCTACCAGAACTGTCTCTTATACACATCTCCGAGCCCACGAGACACTGAGCGATCGCGTA
>ERZ1090878.1042-NODE-1047-length-13643-cov-27.347292_pt1 | contig 13643 bp, 14 predicted proteins | sample MGYA00478473_ERZ1090878 | MGnify/ENA primary metagenome ERZ1090878 (study PRJEB33644, sample SAMEA5815720) | chicken gut metagenome | biome: Chicken; feature: Gastrointestinal Tract; material: Caecum | place: Ireland | collected 2019-01-01 | study: A study of... | reverse complement strand
TTCCTGCTCCGTCCCGTGGCCGGAGGACCGGAACCAGAAAAAGCCCGCTGCCGCGCACAGCAGCACCAGCACCACGAGCAGCGCCACCACGGCGCGCTTGCGCCGCCGTTGACTTTCCACCTTGCGGCGATAGAAATAGTAATCCGCCATAATCTTCTCCCAAATACCAGTCAGGGGCATGGCCCGTCCGGCCAGCCGGTTATATGGTCTCATTATACCGCTTCCCACCCCGGATGCGCAAGGGGTTGCACAAGGTTTTACAGGTTTTGCCGGCTGCGTGGCGGCGGCAGGGCTCCCCCCGTTTTTTCTTGACGGGGCACGGGGGCTGGACGTATAATAAAAAGAAATATGGATACCGCAAGGCCGTCGGGAGGGTTTGCCATGGCATGGATGATCGTGTCGGATACGTCGTGTGACATTCGGGAGCTGGAGGATCCGGCCCCGGGGGTGCAGTTTGCGCTGGCCCCTTTCAAGATCCGCATCGGGCAGCGGGAGTATGTGGACCTGCCCACCCTGAACGTACCCCAGATGATGCAGGCCATGACCGATTACAACGGTGCGTCCACCTCGGCCTGCCCGAGCCCGGAGGAATGGGCCGAGCGGTTCCTGCAGGCGGATCAGGTGATTGCCCTGACCATCAGCCGCAATCTGTCCGGCAGCTACAACGCCGCCGTCGCCGCCCGGGAGATGGTGCTGGAAGACCACCCCGAAAAGCAGATCTACGTTCTGGACACGCTGAGCTGCTCCGGCACGCTGGCCACCGCCGCCATGACCGCCAACGAGATGATCCGCCGCGGCGCCGGATTTGAGGAGGTCTGCACGGCGCTGGACAAGCAGTGCCAGGACGGGCATATCCTGTTTGCGCTGGCCAGCTTTGACAACCTGGCCAAAAACGGTCGAGTGTCCAAGGTGGTCGGTTTCATTGCCGGGCGGCTGAACATGCGGGTGCTGGGGCGCCGCACCCCGGACGGCAAGATCGACTTTTTCTACAAGACCCGGGGCGAGGCCCGGGTTCTGGCCCGCATCCTGGAACAGATGGACCACGACGGATTCGACGGGTCTTTGCCGGTGCAGATCGCCCATTGTGACAATGCCGCCGCGGCCGGGATGCTGGAGCACGGCATCCATGCCAAGTGGCCCCAGGCCCGGGTGCTGATCCATCCCTGCGGGGGGCTTTGCAGCTTCTACGCCCAGGACCAGGGGATCATCCTGACCTACTGAGCGCCGGCGGAAAGGACGAAACCGTGAAGATCTGGTATGACCCAAAGGGCGTGCAGGGCGGTGTGAACCGCCTGGGGATCGGTCTGCTGGCGGGGATCTTTCTGCTGTTCGGCGGCCTGTGCCTGTCTCCCCTGCTGGCCATCGCCTGCGGCCTGCCAATCGCCGCCGTGGCGACGGCCGCCTTCCTGATCGTGACAGCCGGCCTGCTGGGGCTCGCCTTCGGGGCGGCCCGGCGGCTGGCGGACCTCTGTCTGATCTTCTGCCTGGACGACGCCGGGCGGCTGTTTGTCGTGAACGCCCGGGAGGACACGCAGTTCCGCCGGGCGGACCTGTTCTGGTTTGTGCCGCTGCAGCGCCGGCTGCGCAACATGGTGGCGGGCGGTGTGCTGACCGCCCACCTGCAGGAAGCCAAAAGCCTGACCGGACTGGAGCCGGAGATCCTGGAGGTGGAGTCGATCCGCGAGACCCCCGGACGGCTGACCGTGACCTGCCGGGTGAAGATGCCGAACGGCGGCACAGCCCGGCGCTTTTATTCGCTGGGGAAGGCGCTGCGCACCCCCGACCTGCTGCGGCTGCTGGAACAGCGCCAGCCGGCCGACTGCCGCCTGGAACGCCCCGGGGACCCGCTGCTGGCCTGGGTGGTCGCCTGCGCCGCGCTGCTGGCCGGCGCTGCAGCGGCGTGCGTGCTGTGTCACCCGGCTGTGGGCCGGCTGCCCTCCGACTACTATTTTCCCCTGCTGGGGCTCGCCTTTGTTTTGTTCTGCGCCCTGGTCGCTCTGATCTGCGTCCGGCACCGGAACCGCTGAGGCCCAGACGGAGCCGCCCGGTCCGCCTGCTGCTTATTTCTTGATAAAAGCAAACTGAAAAAAACGACCCGCACGGAAGCCAAGGCTTTCCCTGCGGGTCGTTTTGCTTGTTCTCGCTGCTGACCGGGGCTGCGTTTTGCCCGGCTGCCATTTCCTTTGCGCGGCGGCAGCCGGGATTTTGCCGGCACATCGGCGTTCAGACCGTATCCTGGAACACCTGCATCCGTCCGCTTTCCACCAGGTCGATGAAGACCCGGCCGAGTTCCGGATCGAACTGGGTGCCCAGGTTGCGGCGGATCTCCTCCAGCGCCTGCTGAACACTCATGGCTTCCTTGTAGCTGCGGCGGGAGATCATGGCGTCGAAGGAATCCGCGAGGCAGAGGCAGCGGGCGCCGATGGGGATGGATTCGCCGGCAATGCCCCGGGGGTAGCCCTTGCCGTCCCACCGTTCATGGTGGCCCAGCACCGATGGGATGACATAGTCCAGCGACGGCAGATACCGGATCATCGAGATCGAGGCTTCCACATGCTGTTTGACGATCTCATATTCCTCCCGGGTCAGGCGGGAGGTCTTGGTGAGGATGGCTTCGGGCGTGCCGATCTTGCCGATGTCGTGCAAAAGCCCCGCCTGGCGGATGATCTCGACATGTTCCTCATCCAGCTGCAGCGCTTCGGCGAGGGCGGCGGCATACTCGGCCACATGGTTCGAGTGAGAGAAGGTGTAGTGGTCCTTGGCGTCGATGGCAGCGGTCAGGGCGTAGATCGTGGAGGCACAGTTTTCCGCCAGGGCACGTTTGGATTTCAGGCTGTGGGCGATCCGCTTGTCTTCGCTCTCCTTCTTGTAGCGGATGATCTTGTTCTTGCCGTTGGTCTTGGCGGAATACACCGCCATATTGGCATAGGTGAACAGTTCCTCCACCGTGCCGGCGCAGGCGGGGTAGCTGCTGACGCCGGCGCTGAAGGTCAGGAACTTGCGGGTCTTCTCGCCGGAGCGGAGGATCTCCTCATTGAGCCAGCGGCGGGCCTGTTCGGCGTAGGCAACCGCATCGGCCGCCGACCCGAAGGGGAAGCTGACGGCAAACTCCCTGCCGCTGTAGCGGGCCACCGTGCCCCGGCCATCGGCCAGGCTGCTGAGGGCCTGCGCGAACCGCTGGAGGATCAGGTCCCCCTCCCCCGAGCCGTACAGCTCGTTATACAGGCGGAAGTCGTCAAAGCTGATGAGCAGCAAAGACAGCTGCCCGTGCCGGCACTGCTCGAACTCTTCCCGGATATGGTCCTGGAAGTAGCTCCGGTTGTACAGGTTGGTCAGCGGGTCGTGCTGGGCTTTCTTTTCCAGCGCCTCATACAGAATGGCGTTTTTCAGCGCGATGGCCAGCACCGCGGCGGTGGATTCCAGGAAGGACATCTGCCCGGTGAGGGAGGCGTGCCGATGCGCCCGCCCCTGGCCCTGGCCGGATACCAGCGTGATGGCCACCATCTCGCTGCCGCTCAAAACCGGCAGGATCATGGTCACGTCCATCTCCTCCAGGCGGCTGCGCTCCTGCTGCCACATGGCGCGGAACCCGCGGGTGCGGCTGAATTCGCTGTAGGTGATCCCGTGGCCGGTCTGCTGCAGCAGCTGCACCAGCGGGTGGTCGGCCGGCAGGGCGTCCCGGTTGGCCAGCGCCATTTCGGTGCTGCCCTGCATCCGGTAGCAGCCGGTGGCCGGGTCTTTCAGAAAAACGCGGGCCACCTGCCCGGGCAGATTCTGCTGCAGGAAGTCCCGGTAAAGCCCGAGGAGCTCTTCCAGGTGCAGGGTGCGGTTGACCGCCACGCTGAACTGGCGAATCTCCTCCTCCTGCTCTTCCGAACTTTTGAGCAGCAGGTTGCCCATCAGGCTGCGCAGCAGCGAGCACAGCAGCATTGTGAACGCCGAGAAGGCCACCGCAAACACAATGGTGCGGTAACTGCGGTAGTCCGGCAGCAGATGGTCGTAAAAGCGCAGCGCCGGCCCGTACCAGTTGACCAGCACCAGGGTCGAGCAGATGGCCGCCAGTACATACACCGGCGCGTTGGTGGCAAAGCTGCGCAGCTGCACGATGCGCCGCTTATAGAGCATGTAATACAGGCAGATGGCATTGAGGCAGCAGGAGAAGGTATCCACCGGCAGCGAGACCATCTGCGGCAGCACCGCCGACACGGTGCCGGCAAACATCACCGCCACCCCCACGATCATGGGGGTGTACTGGTGCAGGCTGGTCCGGCCTTCCCGGCAGCTGCGGGCGGCCAGGTGCCAGGCCATCCAGAAGGTGAACACCGCCAGCAGGATGGGCACCACCACCCAGGGGGAGATGCCGTACTCAAACCGGCGTTCCCCGTTCTGGATGGTGATATGCGGGTCGGTGATGAAGCAGTTGCTCATGTTGAGCACCGTGATCACGGCCCAGCAGATCATCAGCCCGACCCGGACAAAGCTGCCCTTGGCGTCGGTATAGCAATAGATGAAATTGTAAAAGACGAAGGGGACCAGAAAGATGCCGGTGATCGACACCGCATACCAGAAGGACGGCCCCGGCCACACGGTCATGCGCATGAACAGCGAACCGGCGGTCCAGGCGGTGAAGACCGCCAGCAGCACGATGAAGGAATTGACCAGCCGGTTTTTGCGGGCGGAAAGGACCGTGAGCAGAAGCAGCAGGTTGCAGATCAGCGAGACCAGCGGCACCACGATGAAAAGTCGTTCGTTCAGCGTCATGCCGGGGCCCCTCCTTCCTGCGCCGCCTGCAGGCGGAGGATGTCCAGCACGATCTCCCGCGGGGCGCCCACCGGCGGGACCCGGCGGCCGGTCTGCTGCCGGTAGCGGGCGATCGTCCCGGTCTTGAGCAGGGTGATGCGCAGCGGGTCCATCCCCAGCAGACGCTTGAGGTCCTTGTAGTCGCCGTCATAGGAGCGGAAATAGACCGAGAACAGCTCCTGCAGCATCTGGCAGTCCAGCACCGCCGCCTGCTCGTCGTCGCTTTTGAGCTCCACATACAGGTCCAGGAAGGAATGGCCGTCCTCGTCATATTCCTTGACGGCGAACCAGCTTTCCACCGGCAGACGGGAGCGGCTCAGCACCTGTTCGATCTCCCGCTGGGTGATGCGGGTGAAGCCGGCGATGTCGATGACGGTGGGGATGCGGTCCACATACTCAAACTGCGGCAGGTCCAGCTCGTCCGCCGGGTTGCGCAGCCGCAGGCAGCGGTAGATATCCCCCACCCGGTAGCGCAAAAAGGCGCCGCCCTTGAGCACCGTGATGACCAGCTCATACTTCTGGCCAGCCACCAGTTCGTCCATCAGGTAGGTCTTGGGGATGTAGCCGGGGGTCTCCATCTCCTGGTAGAGCTCCATCTCGGGGATGAATTCATAGAAACAGGCGTCGGGGAAAAAGACCAGCCCGTTTTTGCTCCAGGTCTCGGTCCCCATGCAGGAGGGCTCGGTGCCGCCGGCGATCTCCAGCGGACGGATGCCCCAGGCTTCCTCCAGCTCGTTTTTGTACAGCGCGGTATCCGTCCCCACACAGACAAAGCCATCCAATTTGAACAGGTCCCGGGGGCGCAGTTCGGTGCCGTCGCGCCGGTTGCGGTATTTGGCCATCGCCAGCCGGGCGATCATCCGCGGGCTCATGCCCAGCAGCGAGCGCAGGCTCGGCGCCTTCTCGCCGCCCAGCATATTCAGGCTGCGGGTGGCCCCGTACAGCACGCTGGACATGCCGAAGAACAGGTTCATCCCGTGTTTGGCCGCCAGTTTGTAGCCGATGCGCATCTGCTGGCCGAAGGACATCTTGCGGGCTTCCCGCACCGAGGGCATGAACCGCAGATGGATCTCGGAACTGATCAGGTCCGGGAACATCCCGGTGGCATAGGGCAGCGGCGCCAGGCTGTACAGCACCCGGCAGCCCGGGCGGACGTGGAAATGCCCGCGGCCGCGGCTGGTGGCCAGCAGCATAGCGGCCAGGATGTTGGTCTTGTAGGTTTCGAGCATGCTCTCGGTGTAGGGCGCCCGCTTGGAGGGGAAATCGCCGCCCTCCCAGGTGGTGTGCAGCCAGATGACCGGCTTGGCCGGGAGCATCTCTTCCCGCTGGGGCAGCAGCACGTCGGCGTAGTCCTCAAACCGGGTCAGCGGCACCCGGGCGCGGAATTCCTCCACCGTGGCGGGCACATGGCCCTTGAAGAACCGCTGCCCCAGCGCACAGCCCGCCATCAGCTGCACCTGCTCCATGAGCAGGCGCTTCTGGATGTTCATGTATTCCGGCAGGGACAGGGACAAAAAGCCGCAGTACTCCTGCCAGACTTCCGCCGGCGGGCAGTGCTTGAGCTTTTCTTCAAAGGTCATCTTTTCCATTCCTGATCCTTCCCTTCCGGATCCGTGTTTTCTCCACCGCTCTCCCGGCGGCGCAGGCACCGGCGCAGGCTGGCCGCGCTCGGCACCAGAAAAGGGGTCGTCTGCTGATACAGGCGGTAGTGTTCGATGCTGACCGGGAAGACGACCCGGTCCTGCCAGAAAACATACGCCACATCCAGCCCGGTAAAGAGCACGAAGGCCGCCAGCAGCGGCCAGCCGCCCGCCGCGCACCAGGCAAACAGGTAAAACCCGCCCAGCCACAGCACGCCGGGATGGCGGCACAGCGCATAGACGCCGGTGTCCACCAGCGGACGCAGCGCCGGCTCGGTGGGCGGCATCAGATGGCTGCCCCCCGCCGGCAGCGCCCCCAGCAGGGTGTACAAGAGCAAGGCCAGCATCCCCGCCGCCAGCGCCCACCAGGGCAGCGATGCGGGGCGGGGCGCCCCTCGCCCTGCCAGCAGCCCGGCGGTGGCCCCGGCCAGCAGCAGACAGCCGGCCGCAAACAGCCGGCCGCCCCAGGCGCGGCCCCGCAGCACGCAAAGCCAGTCGGACAACGCCATCAGCCCGAAAGCCGCGGCCCCCGCCAACAGCAGCAGCGCGCTCACGGCTGTTTCTGTTCGAAGGCCAGCCCCAGCGCCCCGGGGCCGGTGTAGATGCCGATGACCGCCCCCACCCAGCCAATGGTGATCCGGGCGTCGGGGTCGATCTGCAGCAGGCGGTCCCGAACCGATTCGGCCAGGCCGGTGCGGTCGGCGTGGAAGAGATAGACCTCCCCGCCGAAGCGGGCCCGCTCGCGGTACAGGTTCAGCACCCGGTCCACCGCGTTGTCATACCCGCGGACGATGCCGATGTCCCGCACAAGGCCGTCCCGAAAAACCAGGATCGGCTTGACCTTGAACAGATCGGCGGCCAGCACCCGGATGGCCCCCACCCGGCCGCCGCGGCGGGCGTTTTCCAGCGATTCCATCACAAAATAGACGCCGACCCGCGGCCGCAGTTCGTCCAGTGCCGCCAGGATGGCCGCCATGTCCGCCCCCTGCCGGGCCAGCCGGGCCGCCTGGCGGACCAGGACCGCCAGCCCGAAGGAGACCTGCAGCGAATCGTAGATCCGGATGGGGGTGGCGAACCCCTGTTCCTGCAAAAGACGGCAGGCGGAACAGGCGGTGTTGTACGACCCCGACATCTTGCTGGTGAGGCTGACGCAGAGGATCTCGTCCCCATTGTCCACACTGCGGAACGCCTGCATGTACTGGTCCAGGTTGGGGTGGGCCGTGGTGGGCAGCTCATCGCTCTGCGCCAGCTTTTTATAAAGGGTGGGCGGGTCGATCTGCTCGTTGTTGCGGTACTGTTCCCCCGGCCCGAAGGCAATCATGTCCGGGATCATCGTGACGCCCAGCTCCTCGGCCTGCGCCGGGGTCAGGTCACAGACAGAATTGGTAAAGACCCTGACCATGCAAAACGCCTCCTCTGCGCAGCCGGCAACGGGCGGCTGCGCGCCTGTTTGCGGCATATATTCCTGACATGATTCGGACTTTTCAAAGAATGATGCCGGCCGGGCCGACATTTTTCATTAAAAAATCACAAACGCCAAGTAATTTTAAGATAGCACAACCAAACGTCAAAGTCAACGTTCTCACCGTAAAAGAATGGTCAGGCGGACCCCCGCAGGCCAACGAAGGGCAAAGGATGTGAAAAATGCGGGTAAATCCCAAAAAAATTTGAAATTCCCTGTTCTTTCTCCTGTGGTTTGTGCTATACTGAAACCAAGTACAAACCGCAGAAAATGGAGGGAAAATCATGCCGAAAACTCCTGAAACAAAAACCGCTAAAAAAGGCCCGGTGAAAAAGGCCCATACCCCGCCCACCGAGATCCGCCTGCAGGTGGGCGGGCAGGAATATAACTGCGCCGCCATTGTGGAAAAAGCCCGGGCCGATTACCGCCTGACCCACAAGACCGGCATTCATTCCTGCAAGGTATATATCAAGCCGGAAGAAAACGCCGCCTACTATGTCATCAACCGTGTGGAAGGCAAGATCCCGCTGGACCCGACGCCCCTGGAGGGGTGAACCCGGCGGTAAAAAAGCAGCCGGCAAAGGCGTACCCTCCCCCTTGGGGCAGGGATGCCTTTGCCGGCTGTTTTTTGCTTTTTGTACACCTGTCAAGGCAGGGCGTCATACTCTTCGGCGCTGACCGGTTCGCACCACTCGTTGGAGGTCTCGGTGCCGGGCACCTCCACTGCCAGATGAGCAAACCAGCTGTCCTTGGCGGCGCCGTGCCAATGCTTGACCTGCGGCGGGATCACCACCACATCGCCGGGGTGCAGTTCCCGGGCCGGCTCCCCCCATGCCTGGTACCAGCCACGGCCGGCGGTGCACAGCAGGATCTGCCCGCCGCCGGTCTTGGCGTGGTGGATGTGCCAGTTGTTGCGGCAGCCCGGCTCAAAGGTCACGTTGCCGATGGGCACGCCGGTGGTGGTGAGCATGTTCAGGTAGCTCTGCCCCACAAAATACCGGGCGAAGGCATCGTTTTTCTGCCCGATCGGGAAAATGCTTCTCTCCTGGATTTCCATAAAAGACCTCCTTGTCCAGGCGGCCGCCCCCGCGGCGGGGCGGGGACAGCCCGACTGCGCCCCGCACCGCAAAGGTCCGGGCCGCCGCGCTTTCTGTCCCCTCTATTGTAGTGCATCGGCGCTTGACAAGGAAGGACGGAATCTTTATGATGGTTATAACCGTAAGTTTGAACCAATCGGAGGTAGCCCCATGTTCAATCCCCTGCTGACCAGTTTTGTCTGCGTGGCAGACAGCGGCAGCTTCAACCAGGCGGCCGAAAAGCTGTACATCTCCTCCACCGCCGTGATCAAACAGATCAACAGCCTGGAAAAGCACCTGGATCTCAAGCTGTTCGAGCGCACCAACCACGGCATCCGGCTGACGGCCGCCGGCCAGGTGATCTACCGGTATGCCAAGCAGATGTTCACCCTGTCCGAACAGGCCATCACCCAGGCGCGCATGAACACCGAGATGGCCAACCGTACCTTCTGCGTCGGCACATCCATCCTGAACCCCTGCCGCCCCTTCATGGACCTGTGGTATCAGGTGAACAGCTTTTTCCCCGGGTATCAGCTGCACATCGTCCCGTTTGAGGACGACCACGCCGACATCCTGACCCAGATCTCCGCCCTGGGTGTGAAGTTCGATTTCCTGATCGGCGCCTGCGACTCCCGCCAGTGGCTGACCCGCTGCCGGTTTCTGCCGCTGTGCCGCTGCCCCCAGAGCATCGCCGTGCCCCGGGAACACCCCCTGGCCGGCAAAAAGAAGCTGCGGCTGCGGGATCTGTACGGCGAGACGGTGATGCTGGTCAAGCGAGGCGATTCCCCCACCGTGGACCGGCTGCGGGACGAACTGGAGCGCTACCCGCAGATCCACCTTGTGGACACGCCGCAGTTTTACGACATTGAGGTGTTCAACCGCTGCGTACAGACCGGCTGCCTACTGGTGACGCTGGACTGCTGGGCGGATGTCCACCCTTCGCTGGTGACCATCCCGGTGGAATGGGACCACGCCATCCCCTACGGGATCCTGTACCAGCTGGACCCGCCGGAGGATGTGGCCCGCTTCATCGAGATGGTGCGCACCCGGGCCCGGTTCCCCGCCCCGGGCAGCACCGGTCAGAAGACCAGCTGCACCAGCAGCATATAGCAGACCGTGCCGCCGGCGATGGAGAGCAGCATCTGGCGTTTCCACAGGTGCAGCCCCGCCACCACCGCAATGGCAATGGCTTCGGGCAGGCCGTGACTGCCCGACAGCAGATCCACATTCCGCAGGCAGTAGACGACCAGCAGGCCGAACACCGCCGCCGGAAGGACTTTGCCCAGATACCGGATGTAGCCGGGGGTGGGGCGGCCGGCCGGGAAAACCGCAAAGGGCAGAAACCGTGTGATCAGGGTACCCAGCACCACCATGCCGATGGTGATGAGCTGCTGCGGCAGCGTCATGCCTCCTCACCTCCCCGTTCCAGCCCCCCGCGCAGGGTGCTGAGCAGCGCAAGGATCGCCAGCATCGCGGGGATCAGGAAGCCGTCGGCCCCGAACAGCAGCAGACAGACCAGCGAGACCGCCAGCCCCAGCAGCGAGCTGATGTGGTTTTTCTCCTTGCCCCACTGTTCAAGAAAGATGACCACAAACATGGCGGTCATGACAAAGTCCAGCCCTTCGGTGTCAAAATGCAGCAGCGAGCCGAACACCCCGCCCAGCGTGGCGCCGGCAAACCAGTATAGATGGTTGAAGAGGGTGACGAAAAACATGAACCAGCCCCGGTCCACATCCTGCGGGATGCGGGCTGTGCAGTTGATGGAAAAACTTTCGTCGCACATGCCGAAGATCAGGTAGAGCTTTTTGCGCCCGGTGCCCCGGAACCGGTCCAGCATGGACAGGCCGTAAAACAGGTGCCGGGCGTTGATCATCAGGGTCATGAGCAGCGTCTGAAGCGGGGCGAAGGGGCTGAGCAGCAGGTCAGCCGCCACAAATTCCGCCGAACCGGCAAAGATGGTCAGGCTCATCAGCATCGGATACCAGAAGCTGAACCCCGAGACATTCATGTAGATGCCATAGGTGATGCCGAGGAACAGAAACCCGGCCAGAATCGGCAGGGTGTAGGGAAACGCGCAGGAGGCAGCCCGGCGCAGGGTTTGTCGTTTGGTGGGTTCCATGGGGATTCGCTCCTTTTTTACCTTCCGGCCATTCTGTACCGCCGGCCGGCAATCTCCTGTTTTTTGGGGGCGCAGCCCCCGTCCGGCGGAAAACCGGCCCCCAACCGCATGGGTTGGGGGCCGGTCGCTTTGTCTTGCAAAAACTTCAGCCGTCCGATTCCGGTCCGGCCGGCAGGTCCAGCCGCGCCCAGACAGCCGGGCTGCACAGCTCCGCATAGGACGCCGCCCGCAGGTCGGCCGCCGAGACATCCTGCCGCAGCTGCGACTGGCAGAGCCCCACCGTGAACGCCCCGGCCGCCCGGGCGGCCTGCAGGCCCACCGGGGAATCTTCCAGGATCACGCATTCTTCCGGCGCGGCATGCAGCAGCGCCATGGCGGTGCTGTAGCCTTCCGGGTCGGGCTTGTGGCGGCGCACCATATCCCCGCAGAGGATCACATCCATCAGGCTGACCAGCCCCAGACGGTTGGCCGTACTGAGGATATGCCGGCTGGCTGTGGAGGAAACCAGCCCGGTGCGGACCTCCTGGCGGCGTAGCCGCAGAAGGAAGTCCCGGGCGCCAGGCATCAGGGTCAGGGCGTCGCTTTCATACAGGGTGCTGCCAGCGGACAGTTCCACGCACAGGGCCTGGGGCGTCACCGGCAGTGCGAACCGCTCCACAAGAGACCGGGCCATCTGCTCCCCTGTGCCGCCGATATAGCGGTAGCAGTCCTCCCTTTGCAGGCGCACACCGTAGCGCTCGGCCATCAGCGTCTGCGTCTGGCAGAAAGCCAGCCATTCGCTGTCCACCAGCACCCCGTCAAAGTCAAACAAAACACAGCTGCGCATCGGCATTTCCTTCCTTCTCGCCGCCCGCAGCCGGGGCGGTTCAGTCCGCCGCGTAGCCCTTGCGGCAGATCACATCCACCACTTCATCCACAAACTGCTGGCAGGTATCGTGCTCCGGCGCTTCCACCATCACGCGGACCAGCGGCTCGGTGCCGGATTCCCGCACGAGGATGCGGCCGGTATTGCCCAGGGCTTCAGCGACTTTTGCCACCGCGGCCTGCACATCGGCGTCGGCCTGGGCGGCGGCTTTGTCGGTGACCTTGACGTTCTTGAGCACCTGGGGGTAGATCTTGAGCGGGGCGGCCAGCTCGCTCATCGGCTTCTTGCGGGCCATCATCACTTCCATCAGCTTCAGGCTGGTGAGGATGCCGTCGCCTGTCGAGGCATACTTCGAGAAGATGATATGCCCGCTCTGCTCACCGCCGATGCGGCTGCCGTGCTGCTGCATATACTCATACACATACTTGTCGCCCACGGCGGTCTTGGCGTAGTCGATGCCCAGTTCGGCAAATGCCTTGTACAACCCGAAGTTGGACATGACGGTGGTGACCACCGTGTTGGTGACCAGCTTGCCCCGCTCCTTCATATAGCGGCCGTAGATGTAGAGAATGTGGTCGCCGGTGACCACGTTGCCCTTCTCGTCCACTCACAGGCACCGGTCGGCGTCGCCGTCATAGGCGAAGCCCACATCCAGCCCCTTCTCGACGACAAACTTCTGCAGCCCCTCGATGTGGGTGGAGCCGGCGTTCAGGTTGATGTTGAGACCATTGGGCTCGGCGTTGATCACATAGGTGGTCGCGCCCAGCGCTTCAAACACCGCCTTGGCAATGTTCCAGCTGGAGCCGTTGGCGCAGTCAAGACCCACCTTGACGCCGCGGAAGGAATACATCCCCAGCGAGATCAGGTAGCCAATGTACCGGTTGCGGCCCGCCACATAGTCCACCGTGCAGCCGATCTGCTCCTTGGTGGCGTAGGGCAGCTCGGTCCAGGTCTGGCCGAAGGCTTCCAGATGGCCGTCCAGGTAGGCTTCCACGAGGGAGATGGTCTCCTCGTCCATCTTTTCGCCCTGACCGTTGATGAGCTTGATGCCGTTGTCGTAGTAGGGGTTGTGGGAGGCCGAGATCATGATGCCGCAGTCAAAGTTATCCACCCGGGCCACATAGGCCACGCTGGGGGTGGTGGTGACGTGCAGCAGGTAGGCGTCCGCGCCGGAAGCCACCAGCCCGCCGACAAGCGAATACTCGAACATATAGCTGGAGCGCCGGGTGTCTTTGCCAATGACGATGCGGGCTGGGCCTTCCTGGGTGGCGAGGCCCTCGGCCGCCGCACGGCGGCGCTTTTCGGTATAATACCAGCCGAGGAACCGGCCGATTTTGTAGGCGTGGTCGGCGGTCAGGGTGACGTTGGCTTCCCCGCGGAAGCCATCGGTGCCAAAATACTTGCCCATAACGGGTCCCCTTTCTCGATGTGAAACGTTGTTTCCAATATATGCAGTCAAGGCACTTTTTTGCAGCCGTTCAGCCGGCGCCGCACAGCGGCGCCAGGGGGTATCGGATCCGTCAGATGTGCTGGAAAATTTGCCAAAAAGCAGCAAAGGCAAGGCGCGAAGCCGCCGCCATCCTGTGTAGGTTCCAAGGCTTTGCAACGCAGCAGGCGCTGCTTTTTGCCCGCGTCAAGTATTGTTCGCAAAAAGGGTTCCTGTAAAATAAGAAGTTAAGCT
>ERZ1090878.1036-NODE-1041-length-13677-cov-8.268463_pt1 | contig 13677 bp, 11 predicted proteins | sample MGYA00478473_ERZ1090878 | MGnify/ENA primary metagenome ERZ1090878 (study PRJEB33644, sample SAMEA5815720) | chicken gut metagenome | biome: Chicken; feature: Gastrointestinal Tract; material: Caecum | place: Ireland | collected 2019-01-01 | study: A study of... | reverse complement strand
ATAACCACAACGTTATCCGAGTGATTGAGAACAAGGCAATCTAACGGCTTGCCTACTCAACACAAAGGAAAATCTAATGTTGTGCATAAATACACGGCTCTACAGGCCCGACCGGCCCGACAGGTGCAACCGGCCCGACAGGCGCGACAGGCCCGACAGGTGCAACCGGTCCCACAGGTCCATCTGGTGAAGATGGAGATGCGGCCACGGTGCAGGTCGGCAGTGTAACGACCGGCGAACCCGGTACGCAGGCTGCGGTCGTCAATTCCGGCACGCAGCAGAATGCCGTCTTGGATTTTACGATTCCCAGAGGTGCAGACGGCAATGCGGGTACTGCTCCCGATTTGTTGTGCGCATTTTCCAATCCGCCGCAGACGGCTGCGGAAAACACGTCGCTGATTCTGGACCGCAACGCTTTAAGTTTGGGCAGTTCGATTTCGCATGTGAACAACAGCAGCAACATTACCATCACCTCCCCGGGTGTGTATGCCGTTTTTTGCAGCTGCGTGATCGCGCCGACCTCCGGCACGGACTTTCCGTCCAATGTTGTGCTGACGCTTCAGCTGAACGGTTCGGTGGTTGCGGGCGGTTCTACCCAAAGCACTTTCCACACCACAACGGAAGACATGGCGCTTGGTTTTAACGCGCCGGTCGAGGTGTCGTCTGCGCCGGCCACGCTGACCGTGTTCGGCAGCGGCAGCACGTTCACCTACAGCAACTTGACCGTTACGGTGTATCGGTTGGGTGATATTCCGAGTTGATGTTATGGGCGGCTGCGGTGTTATGCCGCTGCTGCCCGCTGCAGGGCAGGTGAATGCTTTATGAAAATTTATGTCTATGCCATCTGTAAAAATGAGGGCAGGTTTGTCCACCGCTGGATGCAGTCGATGTCTGAGGCAGACGGTGTTTATGTGCTTGATACAGGGTCAGAGGATGATAGCGCTGAACAACTGCGTGCGTATGGCGCCAATGTCGTCAGCGAGTCCGTCACGCCCTGGCGCTTTGACACGGCGCGTAACCGTTCGCTGGAACTGGTGCCGCAGGATGCGGATATCTGTGTGTGCACCGACCTGGATGAGGTGTTTCTTCCCGGCTGGCGCACCGCGCTGGAGGCGGCCTGGAAACCGGGCACAAACTGCGCGCAGTACCGGTATGTTTGGAGCTTTCATGACGACGGCAGCGAGGGTACGGTGTTTTATATCTGTAAAGTCCATGCGCGCACAGGCTTTGCCTGGAAGCACCCGGTGCACGAGGTGCTGGTCAAAACAGACGGCCTGCCCGAGGTGTCCGTTACCGTTCCTGGCATGCAGCTGAATCATTATCCGGATCCGGCAAAATCGCGGGCCTCTTATCTTCCCCTGCTCGAGTATTCCGTGCAAGAAGATCCGGCGGATGACCGCAACATGCACTATTTGGGGCGCGAATATTTTTATTACGGCCGCTGGGAGGCGTGCATGGAAACGCTGAAACGTCATTTGCAGCTGCCAAGCGCTACCTGGCGCGATGAACGTGCGGCTTCCATGCGCTATATTGCGCGCGCCAGCGCGCAGCTTGGCCGCGAGGCCGAGGCGCACAGCTGGTTTTTGCGCGCCGTGGCAGAGGCGCCGCATCTGCGCGAGCCATATTTGGATTATGCGCGCTGGCTGTATGAAAAAGAAAATTGGGACGGCGTTTTGTTTTTTGCAAAAGGCGCGCTGCAGATCACAAACCGGCCGGCCACTTATATCTGCGAGGCAGACGCCTGGGGCAGTCTGCCGTGGGATCTTTGTGCGCTTGGTCTTTATTATACCGGCCGGGCGGCCGAAGCTCTTTATTATGCGGAGGCCGCCTGCGCCGCCGAGCCCGGCAGCGAACGTTTGCAGCAAAATTTAAAGCTGATCCGGCGTGAAGCCGGCATTTAAAGAAAAAAGCAGGCGCCCGGTATTGCCGGGTGCCTGTCTGCGTCAAAAACAGTTGTCAGGCCGAATGTTTTGTGGTAGAATATCTCTTGATTTTAAGCATCTATTTCTATGAGGTGATTTTTTGCCTGTCAATAAAAAAAATATACGCAACTTTTCCATCATTGCGCACATCGACCACGGCAAGTCCACGCTGGCGGACCGCTTGCTGGAGCTGACCAGCTCCGTCGCACAGCGGGACATGCAGGCGCAGCTGCTTGACGATATGGACCTGGAGCGCGAGCGCGGCATCACGATCAAGGCGCACGCCGTCAAGCTGGACTATACGGCATCCGACGGGCAGGTGTATGAATTTAACTTGATCGACACACCGGGTCATGTTGACTTTAACTATGAAGTTTCGCGCAGTCTGGCTGCCTGCGAAGGCGCGGTTTTGATTGTAGACGCTACCCAGGGGGTGGAAGCGCAGACACTTGCCAACACATACCTGGCGCTCGACCATGATTTGGACATTGTGCCGGTCATCAATAAAATCGACCTGCCGGCCGCTGACCCGGCGCGCGCTGCCGAAGAGGTGGAGGACATCATCGGTCTGCCGTGCGAAGACGCACCGCGTATCAGCGCCAAGACCGGCGAAAATGTAGAGGCTGTGCTCGAGGCCATCGTGCAAGAGATCCGCCCGCCGGAGGGCGACGACAGCGCACCGCTTCGTGCGCTTGTGTTCGACTCGATCTACGACAGTTATAAGGGCGTTATCGTGTATGTGCGCATTAAGGACGGCAAGATCCGCGTCGGCGACACCATGCGCATGATGGCGACCGGCGCTGAATTCACGGTCGTAGAGCTTGGCTATATGCGCGCAACGTCGCTTGAACCGCGCAAAGAGCTTTGCGCCGGCGAGGTCGGCTATATTACAGCCTCCATCAAAACCGTGTCCGACGCGCATGTGGGCGACACGATCACAACGGCCGAAAACCCGGCGGCCGAACCGCTGCCCGGCTACCGCAAGGTTAAACCAATGGTGTTCTGCGGCGTTTACCCGGCCGACGGCGCCGACTATGAAAACCTGCGCGACGCACTTGAAAAACTGCAATTAAACGACGCCTCGCTTTCGTTTGAACCCGAAACGTCCGGTGCGCTCGGCTTCGGTTTTCGCTGCGGCTTTCTTGGCCTTTTGCATTTGGAGATTATTGAGGAGCGTCTGGAACGTGAATACGGCCTTGAGCTGATCACCACGGTGCCCAGCGTCATTTACCGCATCCACCTGACCGACGGCACGGTGCAGGAGATCGACAACCCTACCAATTACCCCGACCCGGCCAACATCGATTACTGTGAAGAGCCGTTTGCGGCGGTGAATATCTTTTCTCCTGCGGAATTCGTTGGCACCATCATGGACATGTGCCAGGATCGCCGCGGCGTGTTTAAGGACATGCACTACATCACGCCCGATCGTGTGGAGATCCATTATGAAATGCCTTTGAACGAAATCATTTACGATTTCTTCAACGCCTTAAAATCGCGCACGCGCGGTTACGCTTCGTTTGACTACGAGCTGATCGACTACCGCAAGAGCGACCTGGTGAAGCTGGACGTGCTCTTAAACGGCGACCAGATCGACGCGCTCAGCTTTATCATGCACGCGTCAAACGCCTATGCGCGCGCCCGCAAGATCGCCGAAAAGCTCAAAGAACACATCCCGCGCCAGATGTTTGAGATCCCGGTGCAGGTGGCTGTCGGCAGCAAGGTCATTGCCCGTGAAACGGTCAAGGCCATGCGCAAGGACGTGCTCGCCAAGTGCTACGGCGGCGACATCACGCGTAAAAAGAAGCTGCTTGAAAAGCAGAAAGAGGGTAAAAAGCGCATGCGCCGCTTCGGCTCCGTCGAAGTGCCGCAGGAGGCGTTTATGGCCGTGCTTAAGCTCTCGTCCGACGATGAATAACAAAAGGCACAGACAGTGTTTACTGCCTGTGCCTTTTTGTCTAACGTCGTTCGTCCATTGTCAGGTAAAAGCCGTTTCCTATGGTGGTTTTGGGCTGCAAAACAGCACGCAGTGCCGGCAAGTCTAGTATTTAAACGATGACAATTTTTTCAAATTCCACGTAGTAGTGCGAACCACCGGCAAACCAAACTTCGTGCGAAAAGGTTTTGTCGTCTATTTTTAAAAACTCATCTGTGCTCAGGTTGTCGTAGAGCATGTCTTTAAAATGGTCGAAGTCAAACGAAGCGGTAAATTTCTTTACTTTTTTGTAAACAAGGCACTTTTCTTTGCCAAGATGATCGGCAAATAACTTTGCACGCACCTGCACACCGCCTCTGGGTGTTTGCTCCTGGGTCAGGGCAAGGATCTCCCAGTCGTGAAAGCCGCTGCAGCGCTGGTACTGTGTGACAAAAGCTTTTGAAAAGGCCGGGCAGATCACAGTGTTAAAATACTCGCTGTAGGCTTTTTTCTGTGCGTCCAGTTTTTCCATTGCCGCAGTGTTTTTATTCGTATACAGCTCGGTGTAGTTTAAATAGAGGTTTTCGTCTACAAATTTCATGGCACTTCCTCGCATATTTCTTTTGGCACCTTATTGGCTTAAACGTTTTTACAGTTTTATGCGCTGCATCATGTTGCGTTTACAAAATACAGCAGCCCCATTTTTATTTTTCAACAAAAACGGCTGCTTGTCAATAGAAAATGTAAAGAACCGAAAAAAAGACGGGCTTTCATTGCGGAAAACGCGTCTTTTATAGCTGTATATCTATTATCTATTTACTTCCCCAGCCGGGCGCAAAGCTCCAAAATGTCTTCGGCGATTTTTCTTTTTTCCGGCGAAAGGCCGGCAAAGGCGGCCGGCGCACCGTCGGTGCCGCGCCCGGTCAGCAGCCAGTCACAGCTGACGTGCAGTGCCTCGGCAATTTTGACAACGGCGCTGGCTTTCAGCTCGCGTTCGCCGCGCTCGTAGTTGGAAATGGCCTGCGGCGTGGTGCCGGCCATTTCACAAAGCTGTTCCTGTGTCATGCCAAGCTGTTTTCTTCTTGTGTAAATTCTTTGGCCGATCTCGGTGGCCGCTTTGCGGTTCTCTGCCATATATACACCTCTTTGTTTCATTATATAAACCAACAGTTGATATTTTAATCTTATTTTGTTGACTTATATAAACAAATCGTTTATAATGGTGCTGAGTAGTTGTATATTCTTTGGGATGTCAAAACGGGTCATTTTCCTATACATTCCGGTAGAAATCATTTTTTGGGATTGACGGCGCACTTTGTGCGGTCTATAATAAAATCAAGGCTTTTATTCCATTTTGCTCTGGAGGGGGATCCTATGCAGGAAAAACGTGAAAAGATCCGTTATTTGGACAATATTAAATATATGTTTCAAAACTGGGCAAAGTGGAATGCCAAAAGCTTTGTGTATCTGCTTGTGTGGGTGCCGGCGCTCATTGTTGTGCCCATGCTCGGCGCTTATGTGCCAAAGGCCATGATCGACAGTATAGAGGCCGGCGTTTCGATCCCGCAGCTGGTGCTGAAGATCACGCTGATCAGCGGCGGCATTGCGGCGGCGTCGTGGATCGGGCCGTTTATGCAGCAGAAGATGCAGGGCGCGGCCGAGATCATCCGCATGCGCTATGCAGTTATGGCCTTTAACAAGCTGATGACCTGCGACTATGTGGATGTGGAAAGTCTGGCCGGGCGCGAACGCTTTGAACGCAGCCGCCGCTTTACCGGCGGCGACGACATGGCGTATTCGTCGTATTTTTGCACGGTCGTCTGCCAGTTTGCCGTGGCCGTTTTCGGTCTGATCACGTCTGCGGCGCTTTTGGTAAAACTGCCGGTTCTGATGCTGGTGCTGATCCTGGCTGCCAGCGCGGCGGAATTTTTCGTGTTTTTGCAGGAGTTTCGCTACAACGAAAAGGTGTGCACCAAAATCAGCCAGTTTTATGTGCGCCTGAATTATTTTTACCGCGCATCGCACGATTTTTTTGCCGGTAAGGACATCCGGCTCTATGGCCTTGCCGACTGGTTTGCCTGCATTACGGCAGGTGTGATGCAGTCGCTGGTCAAGGTGCAGAACAAGTATCTGCGTGTGTCGTTTACGGTCACGACCGGGCGTGCGCTGATCTCCATGCTGCGCGATCTGGCGGCGTACTTTTTCCTGATCGCTGCGGTTCTGCATGAATCGATCACCGTGTCGGATTTTATCTTTTATTTCGGCATCGTCACCGGCTTTTCGGGCTATATCAGTGTGCTGCTTTACCAGCTGCGCGCGCTCAAACAGTGTGCGCTGGAGTGCCAAAAGTACCGTGAATTTGTGCAGCGGCCGCAGGAAGGAGCGGCCGACAAACCCGATCTGATCACACGCGGCGCCTGCAGCATCGAATTTCAGGATGTCGGTTTTCGCTACCCGGACGCTGAAACGCAGACCATACACAACATGTCCTTTTCTGTCCGCCCGGGTGAAAATATTGCGATCGTCGGCGAAAACGGCGCCGGCAAAACCACGGCCATCAAGCTGCTTTGCGGGCTTTATGCGCCGGGCAGCGGTAAAATCCTGGTAAACGGCCGGGATATAAAAGACTATTCACAAAAAAGTATTTTTGACCTGTTTTCCGTTGTGTTTCAGGACTACCACTTTTTGCCGCTGAGCGTTGAAAAAAATATCTCCCTGCAAAGCGAGGATACGATCGACCATGTCCGCGTGACCCGGGTGCTGCAAAAAGCCGGTATGAAAGAAAAGATCGATTCTCTGCCGCAGGGCGCGGCCTCCCACATGGATAAAACGATTTACAAGGATGCAGTCGACTTTTCGGGCGGTGAAAAGCAAAAGCTGCTTTTGGCCCGTGCACTTTATAAGGATGCGCCGATCCTGGTGCTTGACGAGCCGACGGCTGCGCTCGACCCGATCGCGGAAAACGAGCTGTATTTGCAGTACAGTGCGCTGTCCAAAGGAAAAACGTCGTTTTTCATCTCGCACCGGTTAAGCTCCACCCGCTTTTGCGACCGCATTTTGTTTATTGCCGACGGCACGGTGGCCGAAGCCGGCACGCACGAGGAACTGATGGCGAAAAAGGGCCGCTATTACAGAATGTACCAGCTGCAAAGCTATTACTATAAGGAGGCGGTCGTATGAAAGAAACGGTCAAATGTTATCTGCGCGCGTTTCGCCGCCTGCATGAACTGGAACCGAAATTGCTGCCTCTTTCCGTTGTGCTGGCGCTTGCCGGCGGTATTCAGCCGTTTGTCAACATCTGGTTTTCGGCCGCGATCATTGCCGAGCTTTCGGGTGAAAAGCGGGTGGACGAGCTTGTTTTGCTTGTGGCGTGTGCGCTGCTGCTGAACCTTGTGCTGCTCATTGCAAAGGGCTGCATGGACGAGGCGTATTACCATCTGCGCAGCCGTGCCTACAACCGTGAACGCATGGCCGTGGCGCGCAAGCTTTTTCAAATGGATTATGCCAAACTGGAGGACGGTGATTTTCAGCAGCTTGTGCACCTGCACAGCGAGTCGTGCGAGCGGGTGTTTTCGGCGTTTGTGCAGCTTTCGTGGATGTTCCGCGATTTTTTGACCGGCCTGGTCATGCTTGTCTGCTCGTTTACAACGCTTGGGCCGCTTTTTAAGATCGGACTTACCAAAACGGGCGAGGGGTTTGCGCATTCGCCGTGGTTCTTTCTGTCGCTTTTTGGCGCGATCCTGGTGGCGGTCGTTGTGATTTTGGTCGTGAGCGCCAGAACCAGTAAAATGTGGTTCCAAACGCAGGAGGCCTACAATAAACTGGACCGCTTGTTTGCTGCCTATAACGATATCCTTGCCGATTACCGCTCCGGCAAAGAAGTGCGCCTTTATAATGAACGGCCGCTGATCGAAAAAGAGGCCGCCGATTCGCTGCTGACAAAGGGGGCAAAGATCCTTTCGGCTTTTGCCAACAAATCGGCCGTCTCCAGTTCGTATATTGCGATCGTCGGTGCGCTGGTCGGCCTTGGAGTTTATTTGTTCATTGGTGTCAAGGGGCTTTTGGGGCTTTTCTCGGTAGATGCGCTTGTGCGCTATGCCGGTTCGTTTATTCAGGTAGTCAACGGCATTTCCTCCATTGCCGCAACGCTTGGCAAGTCGAGCGAGCTGCGCCCGAATCTGGAATATTATTTTAAAATTATTGACACGCCGGACACGATGACCTACGGCACGCGCGAAGTGGATCTGCAAAACATCCGAATTGAGTTTAAGCATGTGTATTTCCGCTACCCGTCGGCCGATGCGGATACGCTGAAAGATATTTCGCTGAAAGTGGATGCGGGCAGCCGTCTGGCCGTGGTCGGCCGCAACGGCAGCGGAAAGACGACGTTCATCAAGCTTTTGTGCCGCCTGTACGATGTAAAAAGCGGAGAGATCCTCATCAACGGCGTCAACATCCAGGAGCTGACCCGGGCATGCTGTGAAAAGCTGTTCGCCGTTGTTTTTCAGGATTTCAAGCTGTTCGCCCTGGCGCTTGATGAAAACGTTACCTGCGGCGCTGAACCCGATAACGAGCAGCTGGAAAAGGTGCTGCGCGAGGCCGATGTTTATGCCCGTGTCCAGTCCATGCCGCAGCGGGAAAAGACGTATCTTTATAAGGATATTCGCAAAGAAGGCGTGGAAATTTCGGGCGGCGAGGCGCAGAAGCTGGCGCTTGCCCGCGCGCTTTATAAGGATGCACCGGTTGTGATCCTTGACGAACCGACTGCCGCGCTCGACCCGCTGGCGGAAAACCATGTCTACAACCAGTTCAATAACTTTGTAGAGGGCAAAACGGCCATTTACATTTCACACCGGCTGTCATCCTGCCGTTTTTGTGACCGCATTGCGGTGTTTAAAAATGGGCAGCTTTGTGAGTACGGCACGCATGATGCGCTGCTGGAGCAGGCCGGCGAATACAGCCGCCTTTGGAATGCACAGGCAAAGTACTATGCACAGTAATAAAAAATACCCGGTCATAGAACCGGGTATTTTTTCATGCTTTGCGTGTGGTTATTTTGTAGTCGAGCCGAAGCCGCCGTCGCGCACGGCGCTCACTTCGTCTTCCTCTGCCAGGCCGTAGGGCAAAAAGATGCCCTGTGCAAAGCCTGCGCCCTGCTCCACGGTGCAGGTGTGGCCGCTGTCTTTGGCGTCGCACGTCAGCTTGATCATAATGTGCCCTTCGTTGGAGGAGCCGTAGTAATCGCTGTCGATGATGCCCACGGTGTTGTCCAGCTGCAGGCGGTGCTTAAAGCCAAGCCCGCTGCGCGGAAAGATCTGCAGCACCCAGCCGGGCGCCATCTTTGCGCGGATGCCGGTCGGCACCAAAAGCCCCTGCCCGGCAGCAACGGTAAAAGCGGCCGGGGCAAAAAAGTCGTAGCCGGCGCTGCCGCTCGTCGCGCGTTTCGGCAGGCAGATCGCGTCGTAGAGGGCGCGCACGTCTGCCGTTTCGGGAAATGCTTTTATAAAGTCTTTTTCAAACTGTTCAAACGATACTTTTTCAAATTTTGCAATCGGTTCCATATGTATGCTCCTTATTTCAAAATCACAGTCGTAATGCTGCTGCCCGGCAGGGTCAGCGTTTCGCTGTAAGCGCCGTCAAAGGTCGTCTCCAGCTGCTTTTCGGAAGTGGAGGTGATGACCTGCATCGTCTGCGCCTCGTCCTGCAGCCGCACAGCCGTCTCTTCCCCCTCGTTGACCAGTACGATCACGCGCGAGCCATCCGGGTTTTTAAAGCCGCTGACGCGCAGCGTGTCGCTGTAGCCGCTTTTGGCCGCCTGGATGCGCACCGCGCCCGGCTCGATATATTTGCTGAAATGTGCCAGCGCATAGTAGCGCATCGTCACGCTGTATTCAGAGCAGTCGTCGTTGCTCGTCAGCAGGCCGTCGGAGTAATCCTCGTCCGGGTTTGCACTGCTTCTCTGGTTCATGCCGGTCCAGGCAGACCAGCTATTGGCGCCGGACAGGGTCAGATCGTCGCTGATGACCCGCGCCGTTACCAGGGCGCCGCCGAAGTCGTTCACGGCGTGTTCACAAGGCAGTTCGCACCACTCGGTCATGTGCAGCTTTTTGTTTTTCCAGCGGTTCGCAAACTGAAGGCCGAATTTTAGTTTGGCGCCGGGGTCATTGTCTTTCCAGTAGCTGTGGTAGGCAAAGCCGTCCATCGCGTTGTAAGTCGTTTCGTCCTCTTTAAGCAGCGACATGTAGGTGCGGTTCGTTTCGCCGATCTCGCCGCTTTCAGGCCCCATCAGCGTCACATTCAGGCCGCGTTCTTCTATGGCCTTTGCAAAGCGCGACAGCAGCTCGGCCATCTCTTCCGGCTCGTAGTGCGTGCCCTCCTGGCTGCCGCCGGTGCTCGACCACGACCACTGCGGTTCGTTGATCGGGCTGATGTATTTGACCGGCACGCCCTGTTCCAGGAAATATTCGGTGATATCGAGAAAATAGTCTACATACGCATCGTAATTTTCTGGTGCCAGGTTGGCGGTGTTCTGTTCCACATGACCGGCCGCCGTACCGCTGATCGTCATGGAATAATGCGGCGAGTTGGCAAACAGCACGACCGTGTCCACTTCTTTTGCAAGAGACAGGCGCAGCATCTCCTGCGCGGCCGCGTCGCGGCTGAAGTCATATTCCCACCGGCCTGTTTTTTCATTATAGTAATAAAAACTCTCTGTCCTGCGCCAGGGGTTGGTGATCGGGGAGTTCGGATTGTCCGCCTCGCCTGCGCCGATGTTGTAGCGGTAGATGTTCAGGCCAAGCCCGCTTTCGCCGAACAGAAGTTCCGAAATTTCCTCGGCGTTTTCGCTGGCGCCGGCATACTGGCTCCACCAGCAGGCCGAAGAGCCGAAGCCGTCGATCGTCTGGTATTCTTTGTCCGGGTTCACATGGATTTTCATAGTACTCACCTTTGGCTGAAGAAAATATGCCCCTATGGCCGCGCCGGCGACCAGAATGACCGCCAGGAACACCGCTAAAATCCTGAGCAGCACTTTTAAAGCCGCCCGTCCTTTTGCTGTTATCATTTTTCCTCCTTCATTTTATATATTTATAATTCGTCGTCGTTCAGTAATATCCGGTCGCCGCCGAGCGAACGGGTCATTTTTGCCCAATCGCAGTCCGTGCTGCTGAGTGCCCAGGCTTTTATATAAGCGCTTACCGGCGGCAGGCATTCCAGCGGCTGTATGTGCAGTTTTTTAAATGCTGCTGCGCTTTCGTAGCTGCTTTTCTGCCCGGTCAGAAAAATGGGGATTTCCTTTTCCTGCGCTTCGCGGCAGAAAGCTTGCAGTGCGCGGCTTTCGGTGCCGATGCTGCCGGAATGGTAACTGTCCAGAAGCACAGCCTTTATATCGCCGGCAATGGCTGGCAGGGGCATGCCGGGGCGGGGCAGAAAGTGCAGCACACCGCTGTTTTCGCAAAACGAAATGTCTGCAAACGGCTCCAGCTCGTCTTTTTCTTCGTTATAGCCGGGATTTTTCTGGAATTGGCCGTTTTCTGTAAAGCGGCCGAAATACTGCCCGGCTGCGCTGAACACATCGTCGTCAAAAGCGGCCTGTTCCAGAAGCCTGGTACCGCGGTGCACAAATACGGAATTGCCCCGGTTTTTGTAGACCACAAAAACGCCGTGCGCATTTGTCTGTGTCAGAAAATCCAGCGCACCGAAAAGATTTGCCTTGGCGTTGGAACGCGCATCGTCTGCCGGGTGGTTTGCGCTGACCAGAACGATCGGGATGCTGCCGTTGCCAAACGCGTAGCCCAGCGCCGCCGCCGTGTAGGCCAGCGTGTCTGTGCCGTGAAAAACAATGGCGGCCTGTGCGCCGGCGGCCATCTGTTCGCGTACACAGGCGATCAGGCGGTTCAGGCGCGTGCCGTTCAGGCTTTCGCTCAGTGCCATATAGGGCGAGGCGCAGACAAAATCAAACGGCTGCGCATGCCCCGCGTCTATCAAGCCTGTTAAAGCGCTGGATGTCTGCGTATCCGGGGCAATGCGGCCGTTTTTCTGCGTGCTGCCGATCGTGCCGCCGGTAAAGATCAGCGCGGTCTTCATGCTTCCTCCAGCAGGTGCAGCAGCGTTTCAAACACAAAATCGGCGCTCTTTTCGCGCACGGCGTTGCGGCCTATGCTGCCGAAGTGTTTGGTGTAAACGCTTGTCCGGCCATCTATGCAAAAGCCGAAGCAAACGGTGCCCACCGGCTTTTCCGGGCTGCCGCCGGTCGGTCCGGCAATGCCGCTGACCCCTACGCCCACACTGCAGTCTGCCGCGCGGCAAACACCCCCGGCCATTTTGCCGGCTACCGGTTCGCTGACTACGCCAAACTGTTTGATCACGGAGTCGTGCACACCAAGGAAACGCACCTTCGCCTCGTTTGCGTAGGTGACAAAGCTGACGTCAAGCACACCGGAGGCGTTTGGCACAGACACAAGCCTTGCGCAGCAGAGCCCGCCGGTGCAGCTTTCGGCAAAAGCGATTTTTTTGCCTTTTTGCATTAAAAAATTTACTACTTTTTCTTCTGTTGTCATGATTTATCCTTCCCTTTTTACAATTATACAATAAAGGCGAATATAAATTCAATTACATTCTTTTTTTGTATATTTTTTTTAACCGTTTTGTTATGGCGGTGTTCGTCAAAAAGCGGTATAATCAGTTTTATACAGCTTGATGTGCGCAGGGGGAATGTACTTTGAAAAAGCGTGCACTGGACGTTGTGCAAAACGCACTGACCAATTTGAAGCAATACTGGAACGTGCCGCCGCAGGGCTGTTTTGTGCCGTACAAGGAGATCGCTGTTTTCAGCGGCGGCGGTATCGGCGTAAAAACGGTCAATTCCATGGTCAGCCAAATCACCATGTCGGCTACCTGTTTGCTGGTTGGCTCCATCTACCGGCTCAGCCCGTCCGATCTGATGATCCTTTTCATCATCTCGAATGTCATCAGCGTGCTCAAAACGCCGCTTGTCAGCTGGCTGGTCGACAATACAAACACAAAGCGCGGCAAATTTCGGCCGTACCTGCTTTGGGCGGGCATTCCGTGTCTGATCGGTGTGGTCGGCATCACATGGCTGGTGCCGCTTGATGGCAGCAATATTGTTAAAATGGTGCTGATCGGCCTGTTTTATAACATTCTTTACATTGGCCAGCATGTTTACAACAACGCCTATATGGGCATTTCGCAGGTCATTTCGCCGAATTCTAACGAACGCACGGCGATCATGAGCATTTCCGAGTTCGTCTCCAATTTGGGACCGTCGCTCGTCAGTTTGATCTTGCCGGTGTTTGCCGAGGTGTTTTTCGGCGAGCAGGGGCTTTTGGATATTATGGCCTACCGTATTTTGCTGCCGGCTTTTACATTGGTCGGCTTTTTGGTGGGGCTGGTCGTTATGGCCAAAACAAACGAGCGCGTAATTGACACGCAGCCGCAGGAAAAGCGCGAAAAAGTCAAGATCAGCCAGGGGCTGAAGCAGTTTGCCGCCAATCCCAATTTTTGGATCGTGGCGCTCTCCAAGTTTTTCGACGGTTCGCGCGGCGCCATTTCGGTGCTGCTGGGCTGGATATGCCTTTACCAGCTGAATTCCAGTGCCATGTACGGCATTTTGCCCACGATCACATCCACGGCCTTTATTCCGGGTATGCTGCTTGCGCCGCTGTTGATCAAAAAACTGGGCTACAGGCGGTTCGGCGCCGGTTCTTTTCTGCTCAATGCTGTCGCGGCCGTCATTATGCTGCTGACTTTTCAAAACAGCATTGTGTTTTTCGTTGTGGCACTGTACCTTTTTAACTTTGCAAGCGGTCCGCAGTATATTAT
>ERZ1090878.1034-NODE-1039-length-13695-cov-7.679399_pt1 | contig 13695 bp, 9 predicted proteins | sample MGYA00478473_ERZ1090878 | MGnify/ENA primary metagenome ERZ1090878 (study PRJEB33644, sample SAMEA5815720) | chicken gut metagenome | biome: Chicken; feature: Gastrointestinal Tract; material: Caecum | place: Ireland | collected 2019-01-01 | study: A study of the... | reverse complement strand
TCTTTAGAGAGCACCGATCATCCGAATACCTACCGGAAGTCGATCGTTTCATAGGTGCGGTACTCGGCCGGATCGTATTCCTTCGGCGCCTTGTCCACCGCTTCGAGGCTGCGGACGACGATCCGGATGCGCTCGCCGTCGAAGTCGTATTCGAGCGACAGGGGACGCATCGTCCGCGTATCGAGCGCAACGGTAACGACGCACGGCACCGCCCCCGCTTTCGGCGTGAGCTTCACGGCGGCACGGCCGTCGCGCTCCCACAGCAGTTCGGCCTCGAATTCGTCGTCCACGAAATCGAACGCCCGCGTCGGGTTGTCCAGCAGATTCCGGCTCGCCGCATCCACCCGATCGACCGCCACCTCCCGGCGGCGGTTGTCCACCTCATACCGCACCCGGCCGTCGCCGTAGACCTCGGCATCGCCCAGCCGGAGGTAGTAACTGTCGCCGCCGACCGTATACCGTCCCGCCGCCGACTGTCCGTCGGCTTCGACCGCGAAGGCCGCCGCATAGCGGCCCAGCGACCGGATGCGGTCGGACAGCATGCGCAGCAACTCCGCGGCACGGGAGTGCGCCGCATCGGCTCCGGCAACCGGATCAGCCGCGGAAACCCCGTTCTGCCGCCGGCCTGCCGGTGCCGCAGCGGGCCGCACTCGTTCGGAATACCGCAAACGACCGGGCTCCGCATCGGACAGGATTTCATCCGGCGCGGGAATACGGTCGGCCGCAACGGACAGGATTCCGGCCGAAACGGGAAGGCGGTCCCTCTCCGCAGCAGGCAAAGCGGAGGCGGAAGTCGAAGCCACGGCCGAGAGCGCCGTCATCGAGAGCACCGCCCCACTCAGGAGGCGGCGAAAGGAGTGTGAATTTCGGACGATCGACATAGACAACTATATAATTAACGATACGATAGATATTTCGAACCCTATTTTCGCCGCGGAACGTTCTCTTTCGTAAGCCGTTCCCCCGCCTCGGCAATCTTCGGGCGAAGCCCGGATCGCACCCGGCGCAACGAAACCGCCTCCGAGAATCGAAGATGTTTTTTCGGCGCGGCACAGGCCGGACGAATTCCGGCTTCTCCCGCGCCGCACGGTCCGCAGTCCGCAGCGTCGGAGCTCCGGTCCTGCGCGAGGTGCGGGCGGCAGGCAGCCCCGTCTTTTGCGGAGGCGCGCATCCGCCCGGGGGCTTCGTACAGGCCCCGACCGCCGACCCGAACAGCCAACGTCCGGCCCCCCGGTCAGAACACGTCGAGCTCCTGCAAGCGGGCTTCGAGCGACGGCAAGTCGTGGTAGAGAATGTCGCGCGGCTTGGCCCCCTCCTGCCGCCCCACGATGCCGGCACGTTCGAGCTGCATCATGATGCGGCCCGCACGGTTGAAGCCCACCTCGTAGTTGCGCTGGATCATCGACGTGGAGATCGAACCGCCCGACACGGCCGAGCGGGCGATCTCGGCGAAGAGCGAATCGTATTTCACGGGCGCTCCGCTCTCGCCGCCCGCGGGCGCTTCGCTGCCCGTCTCGGGCGTGTAGTCCGGCAACGGATAAGGCTCGGTGTAGCCCTGCTGCTTGGAAATGTAGTCCACGATCCGTTCCACTTCGCGCGTTTCGACCAGCGCACACTGGATGCGGGTCAGCTCCCCGTCCTTCGAAAAGAGCATGTCGCCGCGGCCGATGAGCTGATTGGCCCCGGGCTGGTCGATGATCGTGCGCGAGTCGATCATCTGCATCACGCGGAAAGCGATACGCGCCGGGAAGTTGGCTTTGATGCCGCCCGTGATGACCTTCACGTCGGGGCGCTGCGTGGCGATGATGAGGTGGATGCCGATGGCGCGCGCCTTCTGCGCCAGACGCATCACGGGCCCCTCGACCTCGCGGGCCGTCATGATGAGGTCGGCGAACTCGTCGACCACCACCACGATATAGGGCAGATAGCGGTGCCCGTTCTGGGGATTCAGCCGGCGCGAGACGAACTTCTCGTTGTATTCGGCGATGTTGCGTGCTCCGGCCTTCTTGCAGAGTTCCAGACGGTTGTCCATCTCGGTGCAAAGCGAATTGAGCGTATAGACCGCTTTCTTCGGATCGGTGATGATCGCCTCCTCTTCGGACTCCATCTTGGCGAGGAAATGACGCTCGATCTTGGCATAGAGCGAGAACTCGACCATCTTGGGGTCGATCATCACGAATTTGAGCTGCGCCGGGTGTTTCTTGTAGAGCAGCGACGTGATGATCGCATTCAGCCCCACGGACTTGCCCTGCCCCGTGGCACCCGCCACGAGCAGGTGGGGCATCTTCGCCAGATCGAAGACGTAGTTCTCGTTCTGGATCGTGCGGCCGATCACCACGGGCAGTTCGGCCCTCGACTCCTGAAAGCGCATCGACCGCACGGCGGAATACATCGACACCACCTGCTTGTCGCGGTTGGGGACCTCGATGCCGATGGTTCCCTTGCCCGGGATCGGCGCGATGATGCGGATGCCGAGCGCCTTCAGGCTTTGGGCGATGTCGTTTTCGAGCCCCTGTATCTTCGAAATCTTGACCCCCTGCGCCTGCACGATCTCGTAGAGCGTAACGGTAGGCCCGACCGTAGCCTTGATCCGCTGTATGGGTATATTGAAATATTTGAGCGTCTCTTCGATGCGGGACTTGTTCTCGTAGATCTCCTCGTCGCTCACCTCCGAATCGGATTGATAGTCCTCCAGCAGGCTCACGGGCGGACGGCGGTAGTTCACGAGGTCTTTGAGCGGATCGTAGGCTTCGGTCGTGATCTTGCGCTCGTCGACCAGTGCGGCCCGGCGCTCCTCGACCGTAATCACAATGCCCGAGCCGTCCGCAGCAGCCGCAGCGTCCGAAGGTCGCCCGGCCGCCGCAGCTCCGGCTACGGGGAGTGCCTGCGCCGTTCCGGCCGCCCCCGCCTCGCCGAGCGTCAACTCCGTCAGTCCTTCGGCCGCCGCATGCACAGCAGTCCCTCCGCGCCCGGCATCCCCGCCGGAACCGCATTGTCCGCCGGCATCCGCCCCGCCGAGCGTCAACTCCGTCAGCCCTTCGGCCGCCGCATGCACAGCAGCCCGTTCGCGCGCCGCTCCGGCGGACGCGAGGGCCGTCTTGCCCCCGCCTTCGTCGAGGAGTATTTCCGTCAGCCCCTCCTCCGGCCCGGCATCCTTCAGCCCCGAAAGCAGCCGTTCGGCGACCACAGGGTCCACACCGGATTGCGAGGCCGCAGGCGCCGCCGCCCCTTCGTCCGAAAGATCGAGTTCGATCAGTCCGTCGCTGCCCATCACGACCCGGCCCCGAGCCGGCGCAGCCGGCATCTCCGCATTTCGGGAGGTTGCTCCTCCATCCGTCGTCATCACCACGAAGGGATCGTCCTCTCCGGTCGCCGCCGGCCTCTGGGGGCGCCCTCCCCTCGGTTCCGCCGTCTCCATCGCAGGTTTCTCGATCTCGACGGGCACTCCCGTCCGCCCCGCCGCCCCGAAACGAGCCGCCGTCGCAGACGAAGCAGGCGAAACGGCATCCGCCGTCGCAGCCTCCTCCGCAGACCGAGCCGCAGCCGGACGACCGAGCGCCGCACCTTCGGTCCCGGCCTGCCCGAAGCGCCGGCGGTCGGCGTCGTCGTCGCCGGGCGATGCCGCCGCCGGACGGACCGTCTCCCCGACCGCCCCGGACCTTTGCCGGACGGCGCTTGCACAGGGCTGCCCGTCCGTAGCATCCGCCCCCTCCGCTCCGTCGCCGCGAGAGTGGGTCGGCACGACCCGGTGTTTGACGATCTCCACGATCCGGCCGCCCTTGTCGACCACGGCGTTGCCGGCCGAATTGACCGTATTGATGAAATTGCGGTTGATGAACACGCCCGTCAGAATCCACCCGCCGAGCAGCACGAGCGCCGTACCCACGGCGCCGATCCCTTCGTCCAGCATCCGCGCCGCCTCGATGCCGAGGGCGCCGCCCCAACCGCTGCTGGCGATGAGGTTGAACTTGTCGCCGAATACGAATCCCAGCGTCAGCGACCCGAGGATCATGATGAGGAAAAGACTGAGAATCGAATGGTTAAACATCAGCGGCTTGCGACGGATGATCCGCACCCCGACGAGCATCAGCATCACCGGCAGCAGGATGCCGAACAAACCGAATCCGCGTCCGGCGATCAACTCGCCGAGCCACGCTCCGGAGCGGCCGCACAGGTTCTCGACCGAACCGTCGAAGCGCGGGTCCTCGGCACCGACGCCCTGCAGCACGCTCAGGTCGCTGCGCCAGCAGAGGAAGTAGAAGAGGACGGAAGACGTGATGTAAAGCCCTGCGAAAAAGAGCACGAGCCCTGCGATCCAACGGGCGCTGTCGCCGTTGGTGCGCTGCACGTTCCGCTTCCTGCTCGGGGGTGTCGTATGTTCGGATGCCATCGTGTCGGAGAAAATACGCTTGATAAATCAAGCGAAGGTACGGATTTTTTTTCAGAATACGAAATTATCGCCCCAGCGCTTTCCGTTCGAGACGCCGGCGGTAAGCCTCGTCGGCGAAGGTGCGGAACCCGAAGCGGGGTGCGCGGTCCGCAGGGGCATGCAGTGCGTACCGGTCGAGCAACTGCGCGACGCGGCGGGCGACGGCGGGCGACGGATCGACGATCGCGGCTCCCCATCCGGCGGCGACCCGTTCGATCGCGGGCAGCAGAAAGGGATAGTGCGTACACCCCAGCACGATCTGGTCGGCCCCCTGCCGGAGGATGGGTTCGAGCACGCGCCGCACGCATGCTTCGGCCTCGGGGGTCGTCTCCAGATCGCCTTCGACCAGTTCGACGAACCCCTCGCCGGCCGCGGCGACCACCTCGGCATCCGCCGCATAGCGGGCGGCCGTACGGCGGAACAATTCGCCGTCGAGGCTGCGCTCCGTAGCGAGCACCCCGACCACTCCGCTCCGGGTGCGGAGACAGGCGGGTTTCACCGCAGGCTCCATGCCGACGATAGGCATCGGAGCGTACTTGCTGCGCAGGAAATCGATCGCCGCGGCCGTGGCCGTGTTGCACGCCACGACCACCATCTTGCACCCTTCGGCCACGAGTGCGGCGACCGCCTCGTCGGCCAGCCGCCGGACCTCCTCGCGCGGTTTCGATCCGTAGGGGCAGTTTTTGCCGTCGCCGAGGTAGAGGAGCGACTCCCCGGGCAGCGCAGCGCGCAGCGCACGCCACACCGTCAGGCCGCCCATGCCCGAATCGTAAACTCCTATGGGTCTATCGTCGTCCATCTCCGAATTCGTTCGATAACCGTGCGACCAACTCCTCGTCGCTCATCGCGCCGCACTCCACGGTCGAGTGGGCCTTGGCGTAGAACAGCTCGCGACGGGGCATGTCAGATCTCATGTATTCCACGAGTTCGACATCATTAAGACCACTCAATTTAGGACGTTTGCGACGGCCATACGGCGTCAGTCTCCCGGCGATTTGCTCGGCCGTACGCCGCAGGTAAACCGTATGCCCCGCGCCGTTCATGCGTTCCATGTTGTCGCCCCACAGAGGCAGGCCGCCGCCCGTGGAGACCACGCACACACCCCCCTCGGCGATGATCGTCTCGATCGCCGCACGCTCCAATTCGCGGAAACGGGTTTCGCCCTCGTAACGGAAAATGTCGCAGACCGACGCCCCTTCGCGCTCTTCGACCACGCTGTCCGTGTCGAAGAACGGCACACCGAGCCGGCGGGCGAGTTTCCGCCCCAAAGTGCTCTTGCCGCACCCCATATACCCCACCAGAAAGATCGGCCCCATATTTCGCAAAAGTCGATTATCTATTTGATCCGCCAACAACTGCACATCATTACCTCAAGTCCGCACAGACCTACATGACAAGCCTGTTCTCTTACTCGCGGCTTCGTCCTGCTCCGCAGTGCGCCCCGCAGTGCGCCCCGCACTGCGAATCCAGCGCTTCAAGCTCCTGCCGCCGGGCTTCGAACAGCGAACCGCAAACTCCGATTTCCGAATCGCACCGCCCGGCCGAACTTCGAATTCGCATCCCGAACATCGCCGGACCGGCACGCACACTCCCGACCAAACTGCCGGTTCCGCACACGGAGTGCTTTCCGCACCATAGCAGAAAGTCTCGCCTCGCCTTATCTTACCTTATCTTATCTTATCCTATCTTACCTTACCTCGCCACACCTTCTGCCGGCCTGAAATCGACGGCCGACAGGCAATCCGCCTCTTCGCCCCCCGGGCTGTTCACACCCCCACGGCCTCCACCGCCGATGCCGTTCGGACAGCCACCGACTTCGCGGCGCCGCATCCGCCTCCGAGCAGGCAGCCCGCACGCCGATCCCGATTCCGGCTCCGTGTCGCACATATTCCCCGGAAACCGATCCGCTCTCCGATACCGCCAGCCGACGCTCCGAACTTCCGCCGCGCCCCGTCGTCCCAAAACCCGGAAATCCGTCCGATACCCGATCCGGCATGCGTCCAATCCGGCGTAAACGGCACGAGAACCCACTGCCGGGAGCTCCTCCGCCGGGAAGCACGCTGTCGGTTCCGCTCCATACAGGCCATTTTCTCGCAGTCCCGCATTCCGGCTGCCGCGGGCTCTGCACAGGAACGTCCCGGTCCGGCCCGGCTGCGAGCGGATGCCGGATCAGAACAGATTCAACTGTTCGGGATCGATCATCCGATCGGCATCGCCCACGGCGCGTTCGATCTCGAACTCGACGCCCCCCTCCTCCTTCGGACGGTTCGGAAACACAGGTCCTAAGGCAGTTCCCCGGCCGCCGCCTGCCGATTTCGAATGTCCGGCAGTCTTGCTGCCCGCCACCGGCTGCGCCCCCTCGCCGCCTCCACCCGTTTGCGGACGCAGGTGTGCGGCCCCGCCGGAACCGGCGTCCCGGTCCGGTGTGCGGGTGTCCTCCGTCCGCGCAACATCCGAAGCGCCCGAACCATTCGCAACATCCCGATCTTCCGCCCGCTCCGCATTGGCGGAGAACGCCTCGAAACCGATCGGCCCCTCCGGGCCGGATTCGCCGCCCCCCGGAGCTTCGTCCGGTTCGGCCTCGGTCGGCGGCTCGGGTTCGATGAAGGCGAGCGAATCTACTTCGTACGTCGTCAGTCTTTTGCCCTTGGCCCGGTGGCTCTTCACGCCGATGAACTCGTCCACGTCGATCTCGTCCGCCGGACGCGATGCATGCGCACCCTTGTAGGCGATGCGGAGTTTCGTCCCCGCCGCACCCGTCATGGCTACGAACTCGGCCGCGCCCTCCTCGTCGAGGAAGAACTGCATCCGTTCGCTCGCCTCGGCCGTGAAGCGTTTCAAGTAGTAATACTTCTGCTCCGCATCGTAATAGCAGAGCGCATAGATCCGATCGGGTTCGTATTTCTCGACACGCACCGTCTCGTCGGGGAAGTGCTGCGAGAGTTCGTAACCCGTGATATAATACTGATTCTTAGAGGTCCACACGATCAACCTGTCGTCGCCCTCGAACTCCCCGAGCAGCACGCCGCGTCCGTCGGCATTCAGCCGCCGCACCTCCTCGTCGTACCAGATGTCCTGTCCGCCGAGCGTAGAGGCGCCGCGCTCCTTGAGCACGATCTTGTGGATGCCGTAACGCGAGAAAAGGTTGCCCTGACTCTGGCGTCCCTTGATGGCGAGTGTCGAGAAATCGAGATCGACGATCACCTTCTTCAATCGCGGCCGCGGCTTGAAGTAAACCTTGAGCACTTCGGCCTCTCCGTTCGGATTGACAGACATATAGAGTATTTCACTCTTAGGCGTCCCCTTCGTGATGTCGTACTCCTTGTCGCGCGTGATGCCCTTGATGGCGCAGCGCTTCATCATGATCGGTCCGTTCTTGCCGTCGCGGTAGAGCAGGTTGTAGATCGTGCGTTCGTCGTTGCGCTTGAAAACGCCGATGTAGTAGATGTTCTTATCGAAGAACGCCTTGTCGCTCACCTTCGTGATGACGTAGCGGCCGTCGCGCGTGAAGACGATCACATCGTCGATGTCCGAGCAGTCGCAGACGAACTCCGCATCCTTCATCGACTTGCCGATGCCGAAAAATCCTTCGGCACGGTCCACGTAGAGCTTGGCATTCGTTACGGCCACCTTCGTAGCCTCGATGCAGTCGAACTCGCGCAGCTCCGTGCGGCGCTCCTTGCCCTTGCCGTATTTGTCGCGGATGCGTTCGAAGTAGGCCACGGCATACTCGGTCAGGTGCGCCAAATGGTATTGCGTCTGCTCGATGTCGGCCTCGATCTGACGGATCTCGTTGTCGGCCTTGTCGCTGTCGTAGCGCGAGATACGGATGAACTTCAGCTCCGTCAGCCGCTGCACGTCTTCGAGCGTAACCGCACGGCGGAGCCGCCCTTTGAAGGGCTCCAACCCTGCATCGACCGCTTTGTAAGCCTCCTCGCGCGTCGTGCATCCCTCGATCAGGGCGTAGAGCTTGTTCTCGATGAAGATGCGTTCGAGCGACGCCGCATGCCACGCTTCGTTCAGCTCGTCGAGACGGATTTCGAGCTCGCGGCCCAGCAGACAGCGCGTGTGCTCGGCCGAGCGGCGCAACATTTCGCTCACGCCGAGGAAGTGCGGTTTTTCGTCGTAGATCACGCACGCATTCGGCGAGATCGAAACCTCGCAGTCAGTGAAGGCGTACAGCGCGTCGATGGTCTTGTCGCTCGACTCGTCGTTTGCGACGTGGATGATGATCTCGACCTTCTCGGCCGTATTGTCGTCCACGCGCCGGATCCTGATCTTGCCCTTGTCGTTGGCCTTGATGATCGACTCCTTGATCGACTCGGTGGTGGTCGTATAGGGGATCTCCGTGATGGCCAGCGTGCGCTTGTCGATCTTCGAGATGCGGGCGCGGACCTTCACCGCCCCGCCCCGCAGACCGTCGTTGTAGCGGCTCACGTCCGCCAGACCGCCCGTCGGGAAGTCGGGGAAGAGCCGGAACTCTCGCCCCTGCAAATGGGCGATCGCAGCATGGATCAGCTCGTTGAAGTTGTGGGGCAGAATCTTCGACGCCAGCCCCACGGCGATGCCGTCCGAGCCCTGCGCCAGCAGCAGCGGGAATTTGATGGGGAGCGTTACGGGCTCCTCGTTGCGGCCGTCGTAGGAGCGCATCCACTCGGTCGTCTTCTTGTTGAACACCACGTCGAGCGCGAACTTCGACAGACGCGCCTCGATGTAACGGCCCGCGGCGGCTTCGTCGCCCGTCAGTACGTTGCCCCAGTTGCCCTGACAGTCGATCAGCAGCTCCTTCTGCCCCAGCTGCACGAGCGCGTCCTTGATCGAAGCGTCGCCGTGGGGATGGTACTGCATGGTCTGCCCCACGATGTTGGCCACCTTGTTGTAGCGTCCGTCGTCCACGCTCTTCATGGCGTGGAGGATGCGGCGCTGCACGGGTTTCAGGCCGTCCGCGATGTGGGGCACGGCGCGTTCGAGGATCACGTACGAAGCGTAATCCAGAAACCAGTTCTTGTACATGCCCGTGAGCTTGCGCACGCTTCCCTCGTCCTGCGTCAGACGATCGTAGCGGCCCGCCGGCGCGCCTTCCGTCTGCGGCCGGACGGTCTGCCCGCCGCCCTCTGCGGCTCCCGCCTCCGGTGCCGCCGCTCCGTCGCCGAAGGCTTCGTCCCGCGCCTCGCGCTCCCGATTCGTATCTCGTTCTTCAGCCATACTTTAATTGAAATCTTTCTGTACGATGTCCTCCTCGATACGGAGGTTGTCGATGATGAACCCCTGCCTTTCGTAGGTATTCTTGCCCATGTAGAACTCCAGCAGGTCGTGGATGGGGTCGTCCTTGGTGATGCGCACCTTGTCGAGCCGCATGTGCTCGCCGATGAACTCGCGGAACTCGTCGGGCGAGATCTCGCCGAGGCCCTTGAAACGGGTGATCTCGGCATTGGCGCCGCACCGGGCGACGGCCCGCTGCCGCTCCTCCTCCGAATAGCAGTAGTGCGTCTCCCGCTTGTTGCGCACGCGGAACAGCGGCGTCTGGAGGATGTAGAGGTGGCCGCTGCGGATGATGTCGGGGAAAAACTGAAGGAAAAAGGTCGTGAGCAGCAGACGGATGTGCATGCCGTCGACATCGGCGTCGGTGGCGATGATGACCTTCTCGTAGCGGAGGTTGTCCATATCCTCCTCGATGTTGAGCGCCGCTTGCAGCAGGTTGAACTCTTCGTTCTCGTAGACGACTTTCTTCGTCAGCCCGAAGCAGTTGAGCGGCTTGCCGCGCAGCGAGAAGACGGCCTGCGTGCGCGGGTCGCGGCTCTTGGTGATCGAACCCGAGGCCGAATTGCCCTCCGTGATGAAGATCATCGAACACTCGGCCAGCTCGTGTTTGTCCACGCGGTGTATCTTGCAGTCGCGCAGTTTCTTGTTGTTGAGCGACACTTTCTTGGCCGTCTCGCGCGCCTTCTTCTGGATGCCCGAGATGGCCTTGCGCTCCTTCTCGTTCTCCACGATCTTCCGCTGGAGAATCTGCGCCGTCTCGGCGTGCTTGTGCAGATAGTCGTCGAGGTGTTTGCCCAGAAATTCGACCACGAAGTTGCGCATCGACACCCCCGGCTCGATCTCCTTCGAGCCGAGCTTGATCTTGGTCTGCGACTCGAACACCGGATCCGTAACCTTCACCGAGATGGCGGCGATGATCGACGTGCGGATGTCCGACGGATCGTAGTCCTTATGATAGAACTCCTTGATGGTCTTGGCGATGGCCTCGCGGAACGCCGCCTGATGGGTCCCGCCCTGCGAGGTGTACTGCCCGTTGACGAACGAGAAGTAACTCTCGCCGTAACCCGTGCCGTGGGCGATGGCCACCTCGATGTCGTCGCCCGAGAGGTGGATCGGCGGATAGAGCGGCTCTTCGGCGAGGTTCTCGTTGAGCAGGTCCAGCAGACCGTTCTTCGAGACGTAGTTCCGGCCGTTGAGCCGGAACGTGAGACCGAGATTCAGATAGGTGTAGTTCTTCACCATCTGCTCGACATACTCCATATTATAGGTATAGGCGCCGAAGACCTCCTCGTCCACGCGGAACGAGATGAACGTGCCGTTCTTCTCCTCCACGCCGCTCTCCCAGCGGTCGCTCTGCTCCAGCCCCTTGGCGAACGTTACGGTGCGGGCCTCGCCGTCGCGGACCGAGCGGGCCGTGAATTCGCTCGAAAGCATGTTCACGGCCTTCACGCCCACGCCGTTCAGACCCACGGTCTTCTTGAAGGCCGTGCCGCCGTACTTGCCGCCGGTGTTCATCTCGCTCACAGCGGCGGAGAGCGATTTGAGGGGGATGCCGCGGCCGTAGTCGCGCACCGAGACCACGCTGTTCTCGATCGTGATGTCGATCTGCCGCCCCGCCCCCATGATGAACTCGTCGACCGAGTTGTCCACCACCTCCTTGATGAGGACGTAGATGCCGTCGTCGGCCTGCGAGCCGTCGCCCAGCTTGCCGATGTACATGCCCGGGCGCAGGCGGATGTGCTCGCGCGGCGAGAGGGTTACGATCGCGTCGTCGCCGTAGTCGTTGTTGGTATTTTTCAGTAAGTCGGACATAATCGTGTCATTCGGTTTAGCCGCGCTGCTCCGCGCCGCGCATCGCTGCGAGGGCTGCGCACATGGCCTCGCGCACCTCCCCCATCGTCTCCTTCACGTCGGCCGCTGCGATGCGTTCGGCGGAAACGGGCGGCAATACGCGGAGCGTGATGGTGTTGCGCCAGCGGAACAGCCGGTTCGGACGGATGAGCGTCGTCGTACCGTCCATCACCACGGGCAGGATTTCGGCACCCGCCTCGCGGGCCAGCATGAAAGCGCCAGCCTTGAAGCGGTGGATCTCGCCGTCCTTCGAACGGGTGCCCTCGGGGAAGACCGCCACCGACACGCCCCGTCCGAGCCAGCGCCGTCCCTCGCGCAGCAGTTGTTCCATGGCCTCGGCCGCATGGCCGCGGTCGATGCAGATGTCGCCGTGCAGACGCAAGAACTGTCCGAAAAAGGGCAGCCTGAAGACCTCGCGCTTCGATACCCAACGGAAGTTGAGCGGCAGGAAGTAGAACGCCGGAATGTCGGTCATCGCCCGATGGTTGATGACGATCACATAGGCTTTCCTGCGGTCGACGTGCTCCATGCCGATCACCTTGTGGCGCCACAGGGGCGGAACGAAAAAGAAAATCCGCACCAGCACGCGCGAGAGCTCATGCACCGTGCGGCGCGACCGCTGGAAGGGCCACGTCAACACGAGCGCCACAGCCGAAAGCACGAGAAAAAGCGTGCAGACGACGCCGAGAAACAGATAGTAAAGGATACTCAACATAACGCAAGGGGCCATTCCCCCATAATAATTCAATCTGCAAATTTACGCTTTTCCCACGGATTTCCGCCCTCCGCAACGGCGAATTTTCAACAAAATTTGCACGAACGACGCCTCTGCGGGAGCGGTTCCGCAGAGTGCGCGAACGAAACGATCCGACGGATTTCTGTGCAATCCGTCGGATCGTCGAAAGTCATGCGACCGATGCGGCTCCGATCAGTCGCCGAAGTTATAGGAAATAAATTCCGGATTTTCGTCGTATCCGAGGAAATTGCCGAACGAATACACTCCGTCGTTCACGCCCTGCCAGCCGAAATTGCAGCGCACATAGTATTGACGGCCGGAACCGCCCGGACATTCTCTCATCCGCCACCCGTCGAATACCCATGCATGACGGCTTCCCGCGGACGTAGTCGCTTCGACGTACACAGGCATATTGTTCTCGAAGAGCATACTCCTGATTCTACCGGAAACCAAATACATATCCCCCAGTTCATCGACAGAGAACGACTGCACCAATTGATATTCGCGCATGGAACTCCTCATAATTCGAACGATTGTTTCGATCGTCGTGCGGCTTCCCTGAGCGACCCGAATCGTCCCGTCCATGGCCGAGCACAGTTTGGCCACCTCTTCCGCACAGTTGCCCGTCGGCGTTTTCATCGTCGCCGCAGTATTCAACAAAGTCCAATCGGGAATATATCCTCCGGGCTGGTCGAAACTGATGCGGCCGAACCTTTCGTTGCATCCCAGAATCCGACAGATAGCGACGGTCGCCGGATTCAGGTCGTCGCCGTACACCCCGTCCGGCCCCCACTTGGTCAGCATCATCGACCCCTTGTTCTCCTTGATCTCCCATGAGCCGATCCTCGGACGCGGTTCGTTATTGTCGAGCGACCGCACGAGATAGTCGGCCACCATGGCATTCACAAAGGTCGGCGCATCGACCTCTTCGCCTGCGTCCACGGCCCGTTTCGCCGCGGCGAGCGTCCGGGGCGTCATCGAATTTTCGTTCACGACGGCTACCACGGGGTCTTGCCGGAGGTCTGCCCCCAGAACGGCGTAACCGCCCTCTTCGAAATTGACGACATAGCCCAGCGGAGCATCCTCCCCGGCCGTCCGGGTTGCGGTCATTTCACTGCCGTACAACGTCTGCACATCCGCCACCGTGCGGGCCTTGCCGCGCGTCCGCATGCCGTCCGGCATGTTCTGCCAACCGGCGAGCGCTTCCTCCGCGGATACGGCGTAAGACACCGCAGGCAGCTCGTCCCCTTTCGGTGCATCGGCCATTTCGTCTTGGCTGCACGAAACCGACAGGCCCATACCTGCCGGCGAAGCAATCAACAATAATTTTTCCCGGACTTAATATTTAGGATGGTTAATAGTTACAACCCCTCGGATTGTAATTCAAATATACGAACAAGATTCCTAAAAACAAATT
>ERZ1090878.1028-NODE-1033-length-13762-cov-5.220544_pt1 | contig 13762 bp, 11 predicted proteins | sample MGYA00478473_ERZ1090878 | MGnify/ENA primary metagenome ERZ1090878 (study PRJEB33644, sample SAMEA5815720) | chicken gut metagenome | biome: Chicken; feature: Gastrointestinal Tract; material: Caecum | place: Ireland | collected 2019-01-01 | study: A study of... | reverse complement strand
CAAGGCGGTTAAGTGGGGAAGCGCACGGCGCTTCCGCCCCCACGCTCCCGCAGGAGGGTGCTTATGCGCGGCGCGACCCGGTAGAGTAATTTAATAAATAAAAAATCCACCGACCGAAAGATCGATGGATTTTTGTTTTTTGCGGTTACAGACCGTTACGCGGTAGCGAACGTGCTGTTAACGGTGATGGTGCCGAGGCTGATATATGCGCTGCCTTCGGTAATTACGGGAAGTACCTGATCGATAATCTTCTGTACATCTTTGGATATATTGTCAATGGAAGCGATTATAGGCTTTGCAACGTTATCAACGATATACTTAACATTTGCCTGGGTCAAAGCGATCCTGGTTCCGTTGAGTGTGGCGTTGAGAGAGGTGAAGATGCCGTCTTCAACGGCGCCGCTCACGGACATGGTGCCTTCAACCTTTCCGAGCAGGTCGGTAAGAAGATTGTCGAGAGTATTCACACCGAGAATGTTCTTCAACAGGTTGGAGATGTTGATGGTCACGTCATCTTTGATATCGTCGGTGCCTTTATCGTCAACAGTGATTTTGACGTTGCCCAGCAGTGAGCCTACAATCGACTTATCCTGGATCTGGTTCCAGATTTCGGTTATGAAGTTGAGGTTATCGGTAACCTTTACGTTGTTCTGATACTGACCGTCGGCATAAGCGGCATTTGTCGCGTTAGAGAAGTCGAGCATAGTCTGGTTGAGCAGCAGACCTTCGATAATGCCTATCAGGTCAAGATTGTAGCCTTCACCCAAAATCATATCGATATAATCCTGCGCACCGGAAAGGTCGATGGACGCAAGGTCGAAGGAAACTTCGCTTTCGTACTGACCGCTGCTGGAATTCATAAACTTGATTGCATAAGGCTGGTCGGTGATATTGGCGGTAGGATTGCCTTCTACGACTGCGGGAATCGCGCTCGCAAGACCGCTGACGGTCATATTTCTGACGCCGATGGTCTTTGCTTCGCTGCCGTAGTTATAGAAAGCCTGAGCTTTGAATTCAAGTCCGGTCAACTTATCGAAATTAACTGTTTTGGTAAGCAAAGTTTTAATGGCGCTTCCAAGGTCGTCTTTACCGTCGCCGGTTATATCAACGGAAAGTCCGATAGCGGTGGGCTTTGCGGTAACGTCGATGGTGAGCACGCCGTCCGCCCAGGTGCGGTTAAGAGTGACTTGTGCGCTTGCCGTAATGGACACTGCCTTGCTGTCGCCGTTAACGCCCAAAGCTATCTCCGCATTGTTGATGTTAACGGTGGTTGTGGCAGATTTGTTGTCGATTTCCGCCCAGTTGGCTTCGGTTGCTGCCTGAGCGTTTTCAGCTGTAACCTTCTCTTTGCAGCCTGCCAAAGCAGCTACGGAAATGACGCACACGAGCAGAACCACGACTGCAAGTGTAATGCCTATTTTCTTTTTCATAGTCTTCCTCCTGAAGATTTTTTTATTTTTATACGATAATTATACTACACCGCACAAAATGTGTCAACAAATTTTAGTCGGTTGCGACGTTGCTACTTATCGGTAAGCCCGAGCATGTAGTCGGTACTGCGGTTAAACAGCTTTGCCAAATCGATAAGGGTCTGGTAGTCGGGCTCTTTTGCGCCCCGCTCCCAATTGCTTACGGACACTTGCGAAACGTTCATGTACTTGGCTATATACACCTGGTTATAGCCGTTTGCGATACGCTCCTGCCGAAGCCGCTCTGCAAATTTCATTTTTTCTCCTCCTGTTCCATATTTCGGTAAAAAACATCCTTACTTTACCCTCATATAAGTCGATTTGATAGTATTATTTCTCCACGTGCTCGTCAAGGTAAGTCGCCGTCATATCCGCCATGTGCAAAAACATTGCGAGCGGAAAACGGTAATAAGCGTCGCTCATGGAATAGTCGCCCGCCTTTACCCTGTTGTCGAAGCCGCCCATATGCCAGTTGATGGCAAGCGCTTCCGCGCGTGAAAGGCGCATAAACCCGTTTATGATATATACGGATTTTTCGCCGTGTCCGTAAGGCAGATTATCGCTGATGGTATAATAGGGAACGCTGACCCATTCCCCGTTCTTTTTGACGTTGCGCGTCTGCACGGCGTAAAAGTCGACTTTGCACAAATCGTGCAAAAGACCGCACACCGCAACCGATTCTTCCGATATGCTACCCGGCTGGATATCCCCTGCCGCTTCGTGCATTCTTACCAACTCGTCTAAACGGCGGTAAACGTTAAGACTGTGCGCGCACAATCCGCCCTCGAAGTTGCTGTGGAAACGCGAGCTTGCCGGAGCCGTAAAAAAATCAGAGCCGCAGAGATACTTCAAAAGTTCGCTTGCTCCTTCTCTTTTTATCTTCTCGTTATAAAGCTCCAGAAATGCCTTCTTATTACGCTCTATGCCCGTTTCCATACACTTAGATTGTATATCATAGGAAAACTTTTGTCAATACATTATCTCTAAATTTTACTTGTCCGTGGCGTGCGGTTTTAACGGACGCTATGCCGCCGGACCGTCTTTTTTGCGCCGCCGGGCGCATATATCGTTTACAAATACGCGCCCGTATGGTAAAATTATCACAACGGAGGCACGATATGATACCCGATTTTTTACTGTTGAATTTAAGCAAAGACGAACTTTTCCAAAGCGCGGCGGCAGGCGACGCGTCGTGCGCGGGCAGGCTGATTGAGTTCGCCGCGAAGTACAATCTGCACGGCGATATTTTCAAAGCCTACACGGCTTACCTGCTCATATGCGAAGAAAATGCGTACTCGCTGCAATGCGAACGCGGCAAAGCGCCCGGAAAGAGCCTGGAAGAAGCGGCTTTATCCGATGCGGAAAAACTGTTCGGCTTATTCAACGGGTTCGATATATCCCGCATTTATCCCGCCCTTGCCTGCTGGAAGGGCGAATCATCCGCCGACGCGTATTTCGCCGAAGCGGGAGAAGTAATAAGCTCGTTCGTGAAAAAACTTTCCGCGGCGAAAAACGCCAAAGAATTTTTGCGCGCGTGCAAAAACCACTATATCTCGCACGGCGCGGGCGCGTGCGCGCTCAACCACGCCTTCCGCCTTGTGGAAAACTCTGACGAAACCGAACCGATAATTCTGGGCAGAATGAAGCGTATGTCCGACCTGGTGGGACTGGAAACGCAGAAAGCGGCGCTCATGGAGAATACGCGCGCTTTCGTGGACGGAAGAGGCGGCGTGAACGTACTGCTTTACGGCGACGGCGGCACGGGCAAGACCACGAGCGTAAAGGCTCTTCTTTCCGAATTTTCCGGAAAGCGGCTTAAAATAATAGAGATATACAAGCACCAGTTCAAATATCTGAACGCGCTGATAAGCCGCATAAAACACCGCGGATACAGATATATCCTGTTTCTGGACGACCTTTCCTTCGAAGACAGCGAGATAGAGTACAAATATCTGAAGACCATAATAGAAGGCGGACTGGAGCCGCGCCCCGAAAACGTGCTTATCTACGCCACGTCCAACCGCCGCCACCTTATAAAGGAAAGCTGGAGCGACAGACAGGACGACGACCTGCATTCGGGCGACACGGTGGAGGAAAAACTTTCTCTTGTCAAGAGGTTCGGTCTTACCCTTTACTATCCTTCCCCCGACCAAAAAGAATACCTCAACATTGTGCGCGCCATAGCCGGGCGCGAAGGCATTAAAGTCGACGCGGCGCTTGAACGGGACGCCCTGATATGGCAAAGGCGCGAGGGAGGAATGTCGGGCCGCACCGCGGAGCAGTTTATAATAAGCGAAGGCGCAAAAAAATAAATTTTTAAGCGCCGAATGAAAGTGTTTTGCGATAAAGCTCTATTTAATAATCAAGCTGTAACTACGCAAAACACTTTGCGCTTACGTGTCAAGGGAGAACCCACCCATTCACAAGCTTTGCTTGTTTGAGGGTCGGTTTTCCCTTCTTTTCGCGCAAGGTATATATTTAAGCAAACTTGCCTTTTGCGCGAAAATTCACCCTTTCCGCCCTTACGGGAAAATCCGCACAGCGAATTTTAGAGGTTACGCTTGGCAAAATGCGATTTTGCCGCGCTTTATCATAATGTAAAAGCCAAAGAGGTGCGAAGATAATGCTATAAAAACATATTCTTGCTACTTCAAGGCATAATAATGGGTGGAGCGTCACACGCTCCCGGCGGCTCGCCGCCTTTGCCGCGCTTTATCATAATATAAAAGCCAAAGTGTTGCGAAGATGATACTATCAATCATACTTCTGTCACTTCAGTGCGGTTAAGGGATGCAACGTCCCACGTTGCCGCTACGCTTACGGCGCAGCCGTGAGTAGTGATTCTTGTAATTTCAATATCCGGAATTTTTGAAAGGTCGGGCGGATTTTTGGCAAGCGCGAACAGGTTTTCCCCGCTCGCCTTGCAGTAGGCTTCAAGGTCCGTCCAGTCGAATACGGAAGAAAAACCGGGCGGCGGAGTGCGCGAAAGAAGTTCCGCGTCCACGCCTATTTTCCCGCCCCGTTTGGATACGGCGAGAAAAGTGAGGTTCGCCGTATCGGAAAGGGACAAGGTAAAGCCTTCCGCCAAAGGAGCGCCGTCTTCCGTGTGGGAGAGTTCCGCGCCCAGACATTCGCGCACTGCCGCGGCGGAGTCTGAATTTTCACGGATGTAAAGCGTAAAGTCCTTAAAGTCGATCAACTTCTGTTCCTGCCGTAAAGGCTGTTTATTTCATTGAAAAACGCGCAGTCCACACCTTCGAGATTTTCGTAGGTGGCGCGGTATTTCCAGTTGCCGTCAGCCACGCCGGGAGTGTTCATACGGCAGTCCGCGCCGAATCCGCACATATCCTGGAAGGGCACGATTGCCAGCACGCAGCTGCTTTCGGCAAGTTTTCTGTAAAAAGCCTTCGTGGACTTGCAGCCGTAACCGCCGCTGCTCCAGCCGAAGGAGTTGCAGCGGATATAGCGCAGGACGTAATCGCGCACGTTTTCGGGCAGCTGCTGCAGCCAGCCCAGAGTGGTGTTGTTGTCGTGGGTGGCGGTATAGCCGATGCAGAACCTGTCGAAATTGTGCGGCAGGTGGATACTGTCGCCGTCCTCGAATCCGAATTGCATGACCCTCATTCCGGGCAGACCGCTCTTTTGCAGAAGTTCGCGCACCCCGTCGTCGATGATACCCAGATCTTCCGCTATAAAGCGCGCTTCCGGCATGGCGGCGAACACCTTTTTCAAAAATTCCATGCCCAGACCTTTTTCCCACTTTCCTTCCCTGGCGGTTTCGGAACCGGCGGGCACGCTCCAATATCTGCTGAACGCGCGGAAATGGTCGATGCGCAGTACGTCGTACCAGCTCATGGCGCGTTCCAACCGTTCAAGCCACCACTTGTACCCCGTCTTTTTCAGCCTTTCGATATCGTAGAGGGGATTGCCCCAAAGCTGTCCGTCCGCGCTGAAATAATCGGGCGGAACTCCCGCGACCGCGGCGGGATTCATGTCCTTGTCCAGGCGGAAAATGTCGGGGTGCGCCCACACGTCCGCGCTGTCGTGGCTGACGTACATGGGCATATCGCCTATTATGCTTATTCCGCGCGACGCGAGCTTTTTGCGCACCTGCGCCCACTGGCGGTCGAACAGAAACTGTTCGAATACGTAGTATGCGTACTCCTCGCTTCCGCGCACGGCGTCCAGGGCGTGTTTTTCGCGGCGAAGATACTCTTCGTCCCAGCGCCACCAGGGCAGTCCGCCCATCATGTCCTTTACGGACATATACAGCGCGTAATCGTCCAACCATCCGACGTTGTCGCGGCGGTATTTTTCTATATCCCCGTGCGCGTAAACGCCCGATTCGAAAGCCTTGCGCACCACGGCGCGCTTACTTGCCCTGCAAAAGGCGTAATCCACGCTGTACGGCTCGCCCGGATATTCCGCCGCGTGCGCGTCGGCACGCGTTATAGCCCCGTCCTCCGCCAGCTTTTCCGGATCTATATAAAGATAGTTGCCGGCAAACGCGCTCGTGCCCGAATAGGGCGAATCGCCCAGCCCCACGGTGTTCAGCGGCAGAATCTGCCAGTAATGAAAACCGCCGCGCAACAAAAAGTCGCACATATCGTCCGTTTCCCTGCCGAATCCGCCTATTCCGTAAGGCGAAGGCAGAGAAGATATATTCAGAAGTACGCCCGCAGATCTTGTAAATTCTTTCATAATCCCCTTATTTCCCCTTTTACCCGTGCCCGGCTTTTAACACTTTGCCGCATTTCCCCGCCGCGGCGTTTGCGCCGCGCAGGGCGCGAACGGGTATTCCGAAGTCATTTTACCATATAAACCGCGTTTTGACAAGACGGAATTTTATCAAAACGCCGTTTTACCGCTTGAAAAAGCCGCCCCTCAGGCGGGGCGGCGCTTTTTTGAATCTGTTACAGCAGGTAAAAACCGGCTATATCGTCGATTTCAAACATACTTTCAAGCCCGCTTTCACCGAATTTATACATAGTAAGACGGGTGGAAAGATTGCCCTGCGTCTGTCCCGACGCGTTTATAACCACGGCGTATCCGGGACAGTACAGCACGGCGCCTTTAAGCCCGGCGGAAGCTATGTCTTCCGACGTCTGCAAGTCCGCCATATTGCTGCCCCTTACGTCGCCGTAAATCAGATACCTGCCGGCGGATATACCCTGAACTTCCAGAATATCCGCGTTTTCAACCAATACTTCCGTTGAAGAGGAGTGCGCTCCGCTGCCGTCGTCGGTAACAAGCGAATATACGCGTCCCTGCACAAATCCGTACAGGGCTTCTGTTTCCGAGTCGCGGAACAATTCGATATCGGCGAACGCCGTATCCGCAGGCAGAACTATCTCGGTCGCGGTGACTGCGTCGATGTAGTGCGCAACCGTTTCACCGCTGCCGTCGAGCGTTTCGGCATAGACTATCTTTTCGTCGATTCCGTCCGCGCGGCTGATTGTCAGAACTACGTACGCGGCGCCCGTAACGCCTTCAAGCACGCTGTTGCCGTGTATGTCGCGGATTGTGTAGACCGCTTCCCCTTCCGCGTTCTCGCCCGCGGTAAGCACGAGGTTGTTCCACACCTGTTCCACCCATTCTCCCGTATCTCCGGTGGAAGTAACGGTATAATCGCTGCCCGCAAACCGGGTGGCGGTCGTTTCAACGCCGCCCCCGTCCACGGACCTGACCGTATATCCGGGCGCTTCACTGCCGCCGTATGCGCCGACTATGTCTATATCCGCAACCTCGGCGGATATACTGCCGTCAACTGCCGATATTACCTTTACGCTGCTCTTCATCTGTTCCGCTTCGGAGTCGAACAGCAGAATATAATCTTCGCCGGCAACGGCGTCGTCCCCGCTTGCCACGGCGGTTCCGTCGCATTTTACGACCGCGGTAACGCCGCCCATCTCCGTTACGGCGATATTGCCGTATATCGCGGCTTTATCGTATACGGGACTGACGCTCCACTTTGCGGCGTTCATATCCATTATTCCCCACAGCTCCGTGGTTTTATCACGCAAAGCCATGTATCCTTCGGTGTAGGAAGGCTCGTCGCCGTTCGCGTCCAGCATAGCTTCCGGTCCTTCCGCCCTGTTGCCCTCCTTGTCGATAAGGAACAATCCGTAACTGTCGCCGCGGTCGTACGAAGCGTAGCTGTACTCGCCGCAGAAAGGCAGTATCATCGGATTACCGTTTAGCCCTTGGAATTGACAGCTCCGATATTGCCGTCGGTATCAATAGCTATCAGCAGACCGCCGCGGAACATATCGTCCGTAACGGTGTCGTTGCACGCCGCAAGCGTTCCGCACAATACCGCCACGAGCGCGAGCGCCGCTATCACAATAAACAATTTCTTCTTCATAACGCCTCCTCGGGACATACCGCGGAGAATACGAAGGGCATCAGTTCTCCCGTACCCGTCTTGTAAACGCTCTCCGCGCCGCCCATCTTCACCGCCCAGAAGCCTCCTTCAAGGGGACGGACGCCCGTGTATACGGTTTCTACAACGATACTTCCCGAAAGGTCTGCAACGCCGTATCTGCCCGTGCCGTTATTGCGCACGACGAAAAAGCCGTCCGCCGCATCGGTAACCGTCAGATTCATATCTTCGAACATCTGCAAATCCGTCACGCCCGCGGAGGTGAACGCCGCTTTCTGCGTGTAGGTTTCGCCGCTTGCGGAATTTTCCACGCTGTAAGTCACCACGAGCGTCGTACCGCCGATAAACGCGCAGTCCGCCACACTCAGGGTAGTGTCCGCCGCAGGCGCGGGCTTGTGCGTGAATTTTCCTTCTTCGGTATAGAACGTATATATTCCGTCCTGCAGGGAGAAGAACGCTTCGCCGACGCGCGTCAGACCGTCGTCGGCAAGTTCGCACAGAACTTCTTCCGCGGAAAACAGCATATACTTGTCGGCGGTCTGTCCGTCGGCATAGGATATGCGCACATAGGTCAGCCCGTCCGTGCCGCCTGTTTTCGCAACGTACGCCACGCCCGATTCCACGGCGGCGGAGGAGATGAACGAGTTATTCGTTTCACCCGTCTCCGCGTTCGTCGAAGACAATACTATGTAGTTCAGTTTTTCGGTATCGGGAACGGCAAAATCACGCTCCGCGACCGACGCGTCCGCGTATGCGGTTGTCGTACCTTCCGCGATGTCGAGCAGAGTGAAATCGTAGCGGGAAGAGCCTGTTCTCCTGCCGGTAAGCACTTTTCCGCCCAGCTCGTAAAACACGTCGTTGCCCGTCAGGTAGTACGCCGTGCCGTCGCCGGCGACGACGCCGTCCTTAACCGCGCGGTATTCCAAAATTCTGCCGCCGACGTTGTCGCCCGTACTTGTCACGGTGCGCACGAATGCGTTTTCGGCGTCGTATACATAGCCGTCGAACCCTTCTCCCCGTTCGCCGGCAGAGAAGGTGTAGAAATAATACTCGTGCGTTTTATAATCTTCAAACACCGCGCTGTCGCCGAATATGCGCACGGACGCAAAAGGTCCCTGTACGCGCTCGCCGGACGTGTTTATGACGTACCACACTCCTGCCGCCGCCTCTACCGCCGCATAGCCGCCGCGGAACGCGGTGGCAGAGCGGTACTCGCAGGGAATCAGCACTTCTCCGTTGCTGTCGGCATATCCCCAGTTGCCGTACACGTCCTGCACGGGAACGGCGCCGGAGGCGAATACTCCCGTGTTCTCCGTCTTATCCGCGCACGCCGCAAGCACGCCCGTAAGCGCGGCGGCAAGTAGCAGGACGACGACGGCGGGTAAAATCATCTTTCTTTTCATACGGCCTCCTTTTTCCCGCGGTTAAATCGAAGCGGGCATTACCAGGGTTATTTCCGCGTCGTATCCGAACACGGACGTTCCGTCGGTCTTATATACCGCCCAATATTCTTCTTTGCTGTATGCGAGAATATACTTTCCTTCGGGGTCGACGATTACTTCTTTTGTGCCGAGGGGCAGAACTACTGCGTCCGTACCGTCCTTTACAAACGTGTATACGCCCGCGTTATAAGTGGTGTACGCGGACGCGCTGACAAGCTGTTTAAGCCGCGCACCCGAAGGCAGGTCGAGCGCTATCTCGCCGCCGCCCTCGCCGAACTGTTTCAGGGAAGTTCCGTCCGCGTTTGCAAGCCACAGACTGCCGTCAAGCGCGCGCACGAATCCCGTGCCGTCGTACGTCTGTACCGCCGCCGCAAGCGTATCTACCAGCAGGTAGGACATGCCGTTTTCCCCACCGTCCACAGTAAGGACGAGGGTGTTGGTATTTTTGTTGTAGATATTGCCGGTATACGTCCCTTCGGCTATCGCCGTACCGTCGGTCTTTTGCAGTTCGTAGGTGCCCGTGGCGGCGCCTTCCGTTCTTTTCTCCACATACAGCACGTTGTCGTAAGCGGCGGTCACATACGATGTAGAAGAATCATACGCGTTCCCGTTGCCGGGCACGACGCGGATATTATTGCCGTTTTCGTCGGTATAGCCGTAATACAGCACGCTGTCCGAACCCTGCAATATACCCACGGTAATGCCCGTACGCGCAATTTTTTCCGTTTCCGCGCCCGTGGAGGGATCTATCAGAACAAGTTCAACTCCTTCTTCCGTATTCTTGTAGAACGCTACGGCGTTGTCGCCGAAAGCATATTCGTATTCAACGGGATACAGCTGCGTGCCGTCCGCGGCAAGCATACCGTAACAAGCGCCCATTCTTACGACCATCTGTCCGCCTTCGGTAAAGGTAACATCGTCATATACCGGTCTTACTATCCATTCGGCGTTTTCCGTGTTTATAACGCCCGTCTTACCCGTATATTTTTCCGTTGCGGCCATGCGCGTAAAATCGCCGTTCACTTCGTAATCGATGCCGCCGAGTTCCATAACCTCGTTACCGTCGGCGTCAATCAGTATATATCTGCTGCCGAGCGTAACCTGGGCGTAATTGCCCGCAAAAGGCGACGCCTCGTCATACTGCGCGTCGATAACCATTTCACCGCTGCCGTCAATATAGCCCCAAAGCCCGTCTTTCTGCACCGCCAGCTTGCCCGCCGAGAACATATTGTCGTTCACGGTATCGTTGCACGCCGCAAGCACGCCCGTGAGCGCGACGACGCACAGCACGATTGCAAGGGATATTATGATATTCTTTTTCTTCATGTCTGCTTCTCCTTATCAGTTTGCATATATACGCATTTCGGCAGTTCTCAGAATAAGATTGCCGTCAAACCCGCGCCATTCGTAAACGCTCTTTCCGTTTACTTTTCTCACGCCGATAAAGCCGTCCGCCATAACCTCTACGCTGTCATAGCAGAAGGGGCTGAGCATATCGCCGTTCTTGGCGCATACCGCCATATCTCCCGCCGCGTTTTCCACCGCGAACATGCCCTCTTCCGCCGCCGTGACGTTCACTATCTCGCGCGAAAGGGTAAGCTGTTCGCCCGTAAGCAAATCGGTAAGCGTATTGGTCATGGTATTGTAGGCATAGTCGCGGAAAGTGCCGCTTACTATCTGAATACTTTGAAGTTCCTCGTAAGTAAGAGTGAGTACGACTTCACCGTTACAATAAGTATTGTAAGCCCCATCTTCCTCTAAGATATGGTAAAATCTTCCGGGAACACTTACATTTTCAGCAAGCCAATAGCACTTCGAAACCTCCGCCTCTCCCGTTTCTATATTATAAATAACAGAGCCGCCACCCCCATCTTTATTTAAAATTATCCTGTTTTTATCCAGCATATTGTAATTAGGGATAGGATAAGTACCTTCCGGAAGTTCGGCAATTAATGTGGTAAGATCGTCTTCATAGATACCTGTTGTTTCTACCGGTACACCCGAAGAATTATAGGTTACATAACTTATCATATACTTATCAAACCCCAAATAACATATAGCAGAATCCCAGGTATCTCCCAAATATAACGTTTTGAGAGTATTCCCGTCCGAATCAACATATATTACCTTTCCACTCTCATTATCGCCAAACATAATCAGTCCGCCGCCACTGACAACAAAATCCTCTCCTATATCGTCCATCGCAATCGCCTCGTCGTACTGCGGCTGAATAAGCACTTCTCCCGAAAGGCTTGCAAGCCCGTATTTTCCGCCCTTTTCTATAATATAGGTGGAATAATTCGCCGTAATGCCGTCGTAAACAACGGGCAGCACTTCGCCGTCCTTGTTATAAACGCCGTATTTGCCGTCCTTGAGCACTATGACGCCGGCGGGGGTTGCGGTGACGGAATCGAAATATCCCGCAATGACGTTCCCGTCTTCGTCTATAAGCGCGTAATTGCCGTCAAGCGCGACCGCCGCAAAGCCGTCGCCGAAAGCGCGCGCGGAAGTATATTTTGCCGGAATAGCCACGTTGCCGCCCGAATCGAGATAGCCGTAAAGCCCTGTTTCCGCGTCCTGATAGCGCACGCGTCCCGATTTTACGATATTGTTGTAATATTCGCCGTAGTCGCCGTAATAGTCCTGCAACGCGGGGCTCATGGTCGAATAAGAGCTGGGCGCGCAGGCGGCAAATCCGACGACAGCAACCGCTATTACCGCAATTATCGCAACGGGTAAAATTATTTTACGTTTTGCCATATTACCTCCCGATTACGCCGCTATGGCGGTGTACACACAGTCCATTACGACCGCGCCGTCTTCCGCAAGCACTCCGTAAGCCTTGCCGAGCTTTACTATCATGTATCCGCTTTCGGTAACTTCCACGCCGCTGTAAATACATTCGGTAACCGCGTTCATATTCATATCGAACACGCCCACCCTGTCGGCGGCGGTATTCCTGAGCACTACTCTTCCGCCGTACGCGGAGTCAACCGTGTATCCTTCGGGAACTTCGCTGAGATTGCCTCCGGATAAAAACATATACTTGTTATGCGTTTCTTCCGTTCCGTCCTGTCCCTGAACCCTGTAAGAAACTTCAAAGCTCGCCGAGCCGGATTCGTAGAAGGAGAAGTTCGCCGCGTCCGCCCAGGTATGCCCTTCGGGCAGAGGGACGTTCGCGCTGTATGCGACGCCTTCTTTGGCTGCGGTGAAAGACAGCCCCGCGCTTTCGTCGTAATTGCAGACGAGATAGCTGTCGCCGCTCCATACCGGGGCGGTATTTCCCGTGTACAGCTGCGCGCCGTTTTCACCGTAAAGGGTGTATACCGTAGACTGCAAGCCTTCGGAAGAGTCGGTCACGGAAACGGACACAAGCAGCGTGTCGGAATCGTTCATGGATCCGATACCCGCGTCGTTGCTCACTTCGATTACGGCGGAGTCGGTAACCACCCACCGCCTTACCGCAGAGCCGTCGGCGGAAACGCTGCGCATCACCGTCCAGCCGTTGTAGGGTATCATTTCCGACCACGTCTGTCCGTATTCTTCACCGGTTGCCATATCAATCGCCTTATAGGTGACGACGTCCGCACCACCCTCTTCCGCCGCCGCGGAAACGGTTCTCGTGAACAGCCACTTGCCCTGCGTTCCCTCATAGGTTACGTCCGCGGAAGACCCGCTGCCGAAAGGTCCGGCTACGGTCGTGCCCGCCGACAAATCCGTCACGGTGTAATACGTTTCGTAAACGGTGAGGAAAAAGCCGTTTTCCAGCTCACTCACGGAATCGTATACGCAGTCGAGCTTCATCGTCTTGTTCGCGGTATCGTATACGCCGTAAAAACCGCTGTCGTTTTTCACGACTATCCATTTGCCGTCCTTGCTGAACGCCGCGGAATCGTACGGTCCGGAAATATGCGCGCCTTCCTTATCAATAATAAAGAACTTGCCTCCCGACGAGTACGCGACCGCCGCCACTCCGTTACGGAAAGGCGTCGCCTGGGCGTATTGGTAGTTTATGGCAACGTCTCCGTTGCTGTCCGCATACCCCCACAGGCCGTCCTCGTTTGCAACGGCTATTACGCCTTCGGAAAAAATTCCGTCCGTCCTGGTATCGCTGCACGCCGCAAACGCGCACACCGCGCTGAGTATCAGAACTACGGAAATTCCCGCTGTCAAAAGCCTTTTCTTCATATATTACCTCCTTGTCGGATATTACGCCTTTATTATAATATTTTTTTAAGGATATGTCAATACCGAATGTAAAAGGAATTTTACATATATACGCCGGCTATGTACCGTTACCGAATAAAACGTCTGCAAAAAAGGCTCCCCGCAGGGAGCCTGTATAAAACTTTTCCGATTAAAGTTCTTTTGCGAGGTATTCCACCACGTCGCCCACCGTTTTGAACGCAAGGGCTTCGTCCTCGTCCATCTCTATGTCGTACGCCTCTTCAAGCGCCATAAGCATATTT
>ERZ1090878.1018-NODE-1023-length-13858-cov-6.793161_pt1 | contig 13858 bp, 14 predicted proteins | sample MGYA00478473_ERZ1090878 | MGnify/ENA primary metagenome ERZ1090878 (study PRJEB33644, sample SAMEA5815720) | chicken gut metagenome | biome: Chicken; feature: Gastrointestinal Tract; material: Caecum | place: Ireland | collected 2019-01-01 | study: A study of... | reverse complement strand
GAGGAGCCACCAGAGAAGAAGATGATATGCTGGTAAGGCAGCTGGAGCATGACCCAAAAGAGCGTGCCGAACATACTATGCTGGTGGATCTCGGAAGAAATGATGTAGGAAAAGTCAGTGAGTTTGGCACGGTAGAAGTCAAGAACTTTATGACAGTAGAAAAATATTCCAAAGTAACCCATCTGGTCAGTGATGTCCAGGGGAAATTAAGGAAGGATAAGACACCAATGGATGCCTTGTTTAGTGTGCTTCCGGCAGGTACCTTGTCCGGGGCGCCAAAAGTGAGAGCCATGGAAATTATCGATGAGCTGGAAGAGAAAAAACGAGGGGTCTATGGAGGAACCGTTGGTTACCTGGCGTTTGACGGAAGAATCGATACCTGTATCGCCATCCGGACCGTAGTGTTTAAAGATGGAAAAGGATACGTACAGGCGGGAGCCGGAATCGTAGCGGATTCTGTGCCGAAGAGAGAGTATGAAGAAACCAGAAACAAAGCACAGGCAGTGATGGATGCGATCAAGGAGGCGGCTCAGTTATGATTTTATTGATTGATAATTATGATTCATTTACCTATAACGTATATCAGTATGTGGGAGAACTTCATCCCCATATTGAAGTAGCAAGAAACGATGAGATTACAATAGAAGAAATAGAAACCATGGCGCCGGAGGCGGTTATCATTTCTCCGGGGCCGGGATATCCTGAAACCGCGGGAATCACAAAAGAAGTGATCCGGCAGTTCTCCGGCAGAGTGCCGATCCTCGGCATTTGTCTTGGCCATCAGGCCATCGGAGAAGTGTTCGGCGGGAAAGTCATACCGGCAGAGGAACTGATGCACGGAAAGATGAGCAAAATCTTTATTAAGAATACAGATCCTCTGTTTGACGGACTGGAAGAGGAAATTTATGCGGCAAGATACCATTCCCTTGTAGTGGATGCGGAAAGCGTGCCGGACTGTCTGGAGGTTCTCGGGACTGATGAGGCGGGACAGGTCATGGCGCTGAAACACAAAGAAATGCCGGTGTACGGTATTCAGTTCCATCCGGAATCCATCCTGACAGAAATGGGAATGAGGATTTTAGAAAACTTTTTAACAGACGTTGCAGGAATTGACATTGAGAACAGAAAGAAGGAAATCGATATGACAACAATGAATCAGGAAACATTAAAACCATTTTTAGCAAAAATCGTAGAAGGAAACCATCTGACCACAGAGGAATCTTATAAAGCAATGGACTGCATCATGTCAGGAAATGCAACGGAAGCTCAGATTGCCAGCTTCCTGACGGGACTTCGCATGAATGGGGAGACGCCGGAAGAAATCACAGGTTTCGCAAGAGTCATGCGCGCGAAGGCAGCGGTCGTTCCGGAGGAGACAGAAGCCATTGATATCGTGGGAACCGGAGGAGACCTGGCAAACAGTTTTAATATTTCCACCACATCTTCTTTCGTTATCGCGGCAGCAGGCGCAAAGGTCGCAAAACATGGAAACCGGAGTGTTTCCTCCAAGAGCGGCGCGGCTGATGTTCTGGAATCCCTGGGAGCTAAGATCGGATTGTCACCGGAAGAAGGCAGACAGTGTCTGGAAGATATCGGAGTGGCATTCCTGTTTGCTCAGACTCATCATGGCTCTATGAAATATGCCGGTCCGGTTCGGGCCCAGCTTGGAGTCCGTTCTGTATTTAACATTTTAGGACCGCTGGCAAATCCGGCGATGACCAACTATATTGTTCTGGGAGTATATGAAGAAGAATTACTGGAGCCGATGGCAGAAGTTTTAAGAAATCTCGGAGTCAAACATGCGCTGATCGTATTTGGAGACGACCGGCTGGATGAATTATCTATTTCTTCCACATCCAGTGTCTGCGAGATCAAAGACGGTGAAATCACAAAATATAAAATAGATCCGAGAGAATTTGGTTTATCCTTATATTCCAAAGATGATATCGTCGGCGGAACCGCAGATGAGAACGCGGTAATCACCAGAGACGTTCTGGAAGGAAAAGAGCAGGGAGCGAAGAGAGACATCGTTCTTTTAAATGCGGGAGTTGCCCTTTACACCATAGGAAAAGCAGCGACTATGAAAGAGGGAGTCGAGCTTGCCAGACAGGCGGTCGATTCAGGAAAAGCTTTAGAGAAATTAGATGAATTTATTCAGTATACCAATGCTTGTTAGGAGTAAAAAATGATTTTAGATGAGATTGTAGAAAAAAGAAAAGAACAGCTTCAGAGGGAAATGGATAATTTCCCTCTGGAGGATATGAAAGAAATGGCCTTGAATTCAAAGAATAAGAATCATGGATTTAAAGAAGCTCTGCAGAAGAATGGGTTATCCATCATTGCGGAAGTAAAAAAAGCGTCTCCGTCCAAGGGAGTGATCGCGGAAGATTTCCGGCCGGTGGAAACGGCTCTTGCCTATGAGGAAGCCGGCGCAGCCGCTATTTCCTGCCTGACAGAAGAACATTATTTCAAGGGCGGCAGCAAATATTTCGCAGATATCCGTGCCAAAGTGGATCTTCCAATGCTGCGGAAAGATTTCATCATTGATCCGTATCAGATTTACGAGGCGAAAGTCCTGGGAGCGGATGCGGTCCTGCTGATCGCAGCCATTCTTTCAGAGGAGAAAATGAAGGAATTTTATGAACTGGCAAAGAGCCTCGGGCTGGATTGCCTGGCAGAAGTTCATAATGAAAAGGAATTGGAACAGACAATTGCCTGCAAGTGTGATATCATAGGGATTAACAACCGCAATCTGAAAACTTTCGAGGTGGATCTGAACACTACATCAAAGCTTGCGCCAAACATCCCTTACGAGGCGGTTCTGGTTTCTGAAAGTGGAATGATGACCAAAGAAGATCTTCTGAATGTAAGAAAACAGGGGGCTGACGGAGCGCTGATCGGCGAAGCATTTATGAGAGCCGATAACATTCAGGAAACGATGGAAGAATTAAGGAGCAGTCTATGATCGTTAAAATGTGCGGAATCCGCAGGAAGGAAGACGCTGCATATGCCGATGAAGTCTGCCCGGATTATGTCGGATTTGTCTTTGCAGACAGCCCGAGAAAAGTGTCTGTGAAAGAGGCAGTCAGATTTCGGAAGGATTTAAAGAAAGAAATCCGATGTGTCGGAGTCTTTGTCAATGAAACGCCGGAGAAGATGGCAGAGATTGCCGCACGGGTTCCGCTGGATGCGCTTCAGCTTCATGGGGATGAGACAGAAGAAGATATCCGGAAGTTAAGAAGTCTTTGTGATAAAGAAATCTGGAAGGCAGCCAGGGTGAAATCAGCGGAAGATATTCAGAAAGTGCAGATGCTGCCGGCTGACCGGATTCTGCTGGACAGTTTTTCAAAAGAAGCCTATGGAGGAACCGGCAGAACCATCCGTCTGGATATTCTGAAGGAGGCAGAGATTACGAAGCCGTATTTTCTGGCCGGCGGACTGAATCCGGAGAATCTGAAAGGAATTTTAGATGAGATTCATCCGGAAGGGATTGATATTTCCAGCGGAATTGAAACCGATGGATACAAGGATTTGGAGAAAATGAAGAAAATCATGGAGATAGCAGGAGGAAACAATGGGTAAAACAGGAAGATTTGGAGAGTACGGCGGACAGTATGTGCCGGAAATTGTTATGAACGCAGTCAATGAGCTTAATGAAGCTTATGAAAAATATAAAAATGATCCGGATTTTTTGAAGGAACTTCATTATTATTATAGAGAGTATGCCAACCGTCCGTCTCTTCTTTATTATGCGGAGAAGATGACAGAGGACCTGGGAGGAGCAAAGATTTATCTCTAAAGAGAAGAGGTGAACCACACAGGCGCCCATAAGATTAATAATGTTCTGGGACAGGTGCTCCTGGCAAAGAGAATGGGCAAGAAAAGGATCATTGCGGAAACCGGAGCCGGACAGCATGGCGTGGCAACGGCGACAGCAGCAGCCTTGTTTGATATGGAATGTGTGGTATACATGGGAGCGGAAGACGTGGAGCGTCAGAGCTTAAATGCCTACCGCATGGAGCTTCTGGGAGCAAAAGTAGTAGCGGTGGAAAGCGGAACCAGAACCTTAAAGGACGCCATTAATGAGGCTATGAGAGACTGGGCAACAAACATCGAAACCACATTTTACTGTATCGGATCTGTTATGGGACCGCATCCTTATCCGGCTATGGTAAGGGATTTCCAGAAGATTATAGGAGAAGAGACAAGAAAGCAGATGCAGGAAAAAGAAGGAAAACTTCCGGACTGCGTGGTTGCCTGTGTCGGCGGCGGATCCAACGCCATGGGCGCTTTTTATGATTTTATCAAAGAAGAATCTGTCCGTCTGGTAGGGGCAGAGGCAGCCGGAAAAGGGGTAGATACAGATAAACATGCCGCGACTATGGCAAAAGGAACCAAAGGAATTTTCCATGGAATGAAGAGCTATTTCCTTCAGAATGAAGAAGGTCAGATTGATCCGGTATATTCCATTTCCGCAGGGCTGGATTACCCGGGTGTAGGACCGGAACACGCGTATCTTCGTGAAATCGGAAGGGCCGAATATGTAAGTATCACGGATGAACAGGCAGTCAGGGCGTTTGAGTATCTGTCCAGGCTGGAGGGAATTATTCCTGCCATTGAGTCATCTCACGCGGTGGCCGCAGCCATGGAGATTGCTCCGAAAATGAGCCAGGACGAGACGATGGTTATCTGTCTGTCCGGACGTGGAGACAAAGATGTATACCAGGTAGCAAGATACAGAGGAGTGGAATTAGATGAGAATTAGAGAGACATTTGAAAAAAGAAAAAACAGCGGCCAGAAGGCGCTGGTGACTTATATTGTTTCCGGAGATTACGGATATGAGACTACAAAGGAAAATATCAGGGCAATGGTAAGAGCCGGAGCGGACATTATTGAAATCGGGGTTCCTTTTTCTGATCCGATCGCGGAAGGAATCGTCATCCAGGAAGCCAGCCAGCATTCCCTTTCCCAGGGGACGACTCTGAAAGGAATCTTTCAGATGGTGAAGGAATTAAGAGAAGAGATTAAAGAAACTCCGTTTGTTATGATGATGTACTTAAACAGTATTTACCGTTTCGGAACAAAGAAATTTTTTGATCTCTGCAATGAGTGCGGAATCGACGGCGTCATTGTGCCGGATATGCCGTATGAAGAAAAGGATGAGATTCAGGGAGAGGCGACAGCCCATAGAGTAGATAATATCAGCCTTGTGACGCCGACATCCCATGACCGTATTTCTATGATCGCAGGCGATGCGGAGGGCTTTCTTTACTGCGTCTCTTCTATCGGAGTGACAGGAACAAGAAGCGAATTTACAACGGATTTTGATTCTTTCTTTGATGTGATCAAAAAGAATTCAGAGATCCCATGCGCGGTGGGATTTGGAATATCCGGTCCGGAGCAGGCAAAGACAATGAGTCAGTACTGTGACGGCGTGATCGTTGGAAGTGCCATTGTGAAGCTGATCAGCCAGCATGGCACAGAGAGTCCGAAGCATGTTTATGAATTTACACACAGCTTAAGAAAAGCCTTAGATGAGTAAATTGGGAGGAAGGCTTGCCTGGATACTTGCTTTGTTTTACAATAAAGTGAGAAAAGGAGAAAAAAGATGTTATCAAAAGAAGTATTAGAATTATCAAAACAGCACTCTGTGATCCGTGATATTTTTGAATTTGGAATGCAGCGTGCGAAGGAAGTAGGTCCGGAAAATGTATTTGATTTCAGCATCGGCAATCCAAGCGTTCCGGCGCCGAAAGAAGTCGATGAGACGGCGATCCGGTATCTGCAGACTTTAGATCCGGTGGAAATCCACGGTTATACAAGCAACGCGGGAATTACAGAAGTCCGTAAAGCGGTTGCGGATTCTTTAAACCGCCGGTTTGGAACGCATTATACAGAGAATAATATTTTCATGACCATTGGAGCAGCAGCAGCCCTTGGAATCTGTTTCCGGACGCTGGTGGACGGCCCGGAGGATGAGATTATTACGATTGCGCCGTATTTTCCAGAGTATCAGGCATATGCTCAGGGAGCCGGCTGTAAACTGGTAACGGTTCTGGCAGACACATCTGATTTCCAGATTAATTTTGAAAAGCTGGAAGAAGCAGTCAATGAGCATACAAAAGCGGTTCTGATCAATTCTCCGAACAATCCGACAGGAGTTGTGTATTCTGAGGAAACGATCCAGAAACTGGCGGATTTGCTGGAAGCAAAGCAGAAAGAGTATGGACACAGCATTTATATTATTACAGATGAGCCATACCGCGAGATTGTTTATGATGGGTTTGAAGTGCCGCATGTGCCGAAATATTATAAAAATACACTGGTGGGATATTCTTTCAGTAAATCCCTGTCCCTTCCGGGAGAGCGTGTGGGATATATTGTTGCGCCGACCGAGGCGGAAGACTTCGAAAATCTGATTCCGTGCTTTATTGCGGCGGGAAGGCTGCTTTCTTATGTCAGCGTTCCGAGCCTTTACCAGAAAGTCATCGGGGAATGTGTGGATCTCACATCTGACATTTCCATTTATCAGAAGAATAAGGATTTGTTCTACAATGCGCTCATTGATATGGGATATGAGTGCGTGGAACCGGGCGGAGCCTTTTATCTGTTCCCGAAAGCGCTGGAAGAAGATGCCAATGCTTTCTGTGAGCGCGCGAAGAAATATGACCTTCTGATCGTGCCGGGAGACAGTTTCGGATGCCCTGGATATGTAAGGGTTTCTTATTGTGTGCCGACCGAGAGAATCGAGCAGGCCCTGCCGCTGTTTAAAAAACTCAGGGATGAATATAAATAAACGGGAGAATGTTATGAGCAGTTGGAGAGATAATGTACGAAAAGTTGAGCCTTATACTCCCGGCGAGCAGCCGAAGGAAGAAGGGGTCATTAAATTAAATACCAATGAAAATCCATATCCGCCGTCTCCGAAGGCCATGGAGGCAGCCTCTCAGATTAAAAATCTGAGAAAATATCCGGATCCGGCGGCAGTGAAGCTGACGGAAGCCATCGCTTCTTATCATGGACTTTCCAAAGAGGAAGTTTTTGTAGGAGTTGGGTCCGATGATGTGCTGGCGATTGCATTTATGACCTTTTTTAACAGTGATAAGCCGATTTTCTTTCCGGATATTACATATTCATTTTATCCGGTCTGGGCAGAACTTTTTGAAATTCCGTATGAAAAGAAAGCACTGGATCAGGAATTTAAGATCAGAATAGAAGATTATGCCGGAGAAAACGGAGGTGTTGTATTTCCGAATCCGAACGCTCCGACAGGAATTCTGATGCCTTTGGATGAAGTGGAAGAGATTCTTAAGGAAAATCAGGATGTTGTTGTAATTGTAGATGAGGCTTATATTGATTTTGGGGGGACTTCTGCGCTGGAACTGACCAGGAAATATGAGAATCTGCTGGTGGTGCAGACGTATTCCAAGTCACGTTCCATGGCGGGACTTCGCATTGGATATGCCATGGGAAATAAAGATCTGATCCGTGCCATGAATGATGTGAAATATTCTTATAATTCTTATACGATGAATGAGCCGTCGATTCTTATGGGGGCAGCGGTTCTGGAAGATGAAGAATATTTTCAGGAGACGAGAAAGAAGATCATAGATACAAGAGAATGGTTCAAAGAGGAAATGAAGGGATTAGGATTTACTTTCCCGGATTCTAAGGCAAATTTCCTGTTTGCTTCTCACGAAAAGTTTGCGGCAGAAGAATTATTTGAAGCTGCCAAAGAAAAAAAGATTTATGTCAGATATTTTGATCAGCCAAGGATCAATGATTATCTGAGGATTACGATTGGTACAAAGGAAGAAATGGAAGCTTTGCTCGATTTTTTCCGGGAGTATTTCAAAGAAAAATAAGTTTATGCATAATGAAAGGGAAATTTTCGCAGGAAAATTTCCTTTTTTCAGTTGACTGTAAAATTTTGTCTGGTCAGGCCGGGCGCCGCGCAGAATATGACAATTTTATAAATTAGTATAAAAGACTTGAAAAAGCAGAGAGATTCCAGTACAATGAAAATGGAAAATATTTACAAATGAAAAAGCGTGAAGGAACTGGCAAGGCCAGCGGGTATGACATGGGTTTTTCGTCCTGGAGGGAAAGGAGAACATCATGTTAAGTGAGAGAGAATTTTACGATTATGTGAGACAGCATATCCTGGAATATGTCAGGGATGCGGAAGGGAAAGAAGCCAGAGTACAGAAAATCTGCAGAAACAATCAGGTAATGATCGCAGCATTGTCGATTGGAAGAGAAGGGGAGCATCTGCAGCCGGTTTTGTACCTGGAGCCATATTATCAGGAATATGCCAAAGGATGGGATCTGTCGGAGATCATGTGTGGAATTGGGACTGCCTATGAGGAATGCAGTCTTGGTTTTGACCTGGATGAACAAAAGATGACGGATTATGGTTACATCAAAGACCGGCTGTTTTACCGGCTGGTCCATTATGGAAAGAACCGGGAGATGCTGAAGATGTGTCCATTTGATCAGATGGAGGATCTTGCGGTGACTTACCGGTGGATGGCATATCGGAATGCAGACGGGATGGCAAGCGCGCTTGTGCGTAAGAGAGATCTTCTGATGTGGGGCGTTGATGAAGAGCAGATAAAGAAAGATGCCAGACGCAATACCGAAAAGATATTTCCTCCTGTACTCAAGAAGATCGAGAGTGTGATTCCTGTTCAGGTGGAGGAAAGCGGCATACCGGTTTTTGTTTTATCTAACAGTGATTATATGAACGGAGCATCGGCAATGATCTATCAGGAGGTGCTGTACGATTTTGCGTCCAGGATGGAACAGAATCTTTATATTCTTCCGAGCAGCATTCACGAGGTGATTCTGCTGAGAGAAGAGGATGTGGAAAATGTCAGGGAATTATCGTATATGGTAAAGGAAACCAATCAGACAATTGTAAATCCGGAAGAGATTCTGTCAGATCATGTTTATTATTATGACCGCAGGTCAGACAGGATCCGTATTGCAGATCATCCAGGGTGGACGGGTATGTCATGATACGTTATAATAAGCGGGATAAGAAGGCAAGGAGTGATAGATGCATATGAAACGTTGGGAAATTTATCTGGATATGATTATGGAATTGCTGGTAATCGCCGCGGGAGCGGTGCTTCTGGTATTTGTCGTGCCAAGATGTCTGGGATTTTTATGGCCTTTTGTCGCAGGATGGATCATTGCAATGATCGCTCATCCGGTGATCGAATATCTGGAAAAGAAGATAAAGCTGCCGAAAAAGTTCGGTTCGGTTATTTTGATCGTGGCGGTCGTGACAGCGATTATCGCGCTGCTGTATTTCTTTGTACGGGGAGTGACGATGCAGGTCATTCAGTTTATCCAGGGATTTCCGGACTTTCAGAAGGACTTTATTGTGCAGTTTGATTTTTTCCGGCAGAAGATAGAATATATTCTGGAAATTCTGCCGCCGGCAGTGCAGAGTCAGCTGGATAACATTCTTCAGTCCATCGGCAGCGGAATTGCAGGAATTGTGTCAGGCATAGGAAATTACGGGGTATCTCATGCAGGAAGCATGGCAAAAGGCATGACCAATGGATTGATCGGTGTGGTCGTTATGTTCTTTTCTTCTTATATGTTTTTGATTGACAGGGAAAAGATCATACGGTGGTATCACAGGTCAGTGCCGAAGGTTGTAAAGCACAAAATCAATATTTTTCTGCATAATACTTTGGGCGTCCTTGGAAGCTACTGTCTGGCGCAGATTAAGATCATGTTTATTATCATTGCGATTTTGTGGATCGGATTTAAGATTGCCAGCATCAGCTATGCGTTTTTGTTTGCGGTTTTGATTGGAATTGTGGATATTTTTCCGATTCTTGGAACCGGTACGGTAATCATTCCATGGGCACTATTCTGTATTGTGACAGGAGATATTAAGAGAGCGGTAATCCTGCTGATCGTATACGCAGTCTGTCTGATCCTGAAACAGGTGCTTCAGCCGAAGATGATGGGAGACAGTATGGGAATCTCAGCCCTGACGACGATTTTCCTGATTTATGTCGGATGGAAGATCGGAGGATTAGGCGGTATGCTGCTTGCCCTTATATTAGGTATGTTTGTGATTAATCTGTATCGTCTTGGTATTTTTGACCGTAAGATCAATTTCTTCCGGCGAAGGATTGAGATGCTGACGATAAACAGTGAAGCAGAAGAAAAAGAAAAGGAGAAATAATAGAATGAGTTACGCAGATCAATTGTTTATTGACATGTGCAAAGATATTCTGGATCATGGAACAAGTACGGAAGGAGAAAAGGTCAGACCTCACTGGGCGGATGGAACGCCGGCTTATACGATCAAACAATTCGGAGTCGTGAACCGATATGATCTGTCAAAGGAATTTCCGGCGCTGACTCTCAGGAAGACTTATGTAAAATCAGCCATTGATGAACTCCTTTGGATCTGGCAGCGAAAATCTAATAATGTGAAAGATCTGAAGAGCAGTATCTGGGATGAGTGGGCAGATGAGAATGGATCTATTGGAAAAGCCTATGGATACCAGATGAGAGTGAAGCATCAGTATCCGGAAGGCATGATGGATCAGGTGGACCGGGTGATTTATGATCTGAAGAATCATCCGTTCAGCCGCAGGATTATGACGAATATTTATGTCCATCAGGATCTTCATGAAATGAATCTGTATCCATGCGCTTACAGCATGACATTTAATGTAACCCAGAAACCCGGACATGATAAATTAACTCTGAACGCGATTTTGAATCAGAGGTCCCAGGATATTCTGGCAGCAAATAACTGGAATGTAGTGCAGTATTCTGTTCTGGTATATATGATGGCGCAGGTATGTGATATGGAGCCGGGAGAACTGGTGCATGTCATAGCAGATGCGCATATTTATGACCGCCATATTCCGATCATTCAGGAAATGATCCAGAGGAAGACGTATCCGGCACCGAAATTCTGGATGAATCCGGACGTGAAAGATTTTTATGAATTTACGCTGGATGATTTTAAGGTAGAAGATTATCAGGCCGGTGAGCAGATCAAAGATATACCAATCGCCATATAGGAGGATATTATGAATCTAATTGTAAATGCAGATAAGAACTGGGGAATTGGCAAGAATAATGAACTGCTTGTCCATATTCCGAATGATATGAAGATGTTTCGAAATACAACGATCGGTAAAGTAGTTGTTATGGGCAGGAAAACTCTGGAAAGCTTTCCAAACGGACTGCCTCTGGTGAAACGGACCAATATTGTTATGACGAAAAACAAAGATTACGATGTGAAGGGCGCTGTGATTGTCCACAGCAAAGAAGAACTGCTGGAAGAATTAAAAAAATATCCGCAGGAAGATATCTTTGTCATAGGAGGGGAGAGCATTTACCGTATGCTCCTTCCATACTGCAGTACGGCTTATGTTACAAGGACGGATTATGCCTACGACGCGGACACTTATTTCCCGAATCTGGATGAGATGGAGGAGTGGAAGCTGACGGAAGAAGGAGAAGAAGAAACGTATTTCGATATCGAGTACCGTTTTACAAAATACGAAAAATTGTAAACAACAATTGACATCCGAAAAAAAAAGTTTCATAATATATTCAACAAAATACAAACAGGAAGGAAGAGATGAGGATGTTAGACATCAAAGTAACAAAGACCGAGACTCCAAAAGAGAAACCGGCAAAAGATGATCCATTATTATTCGGTACTATCTTTACAGATCATATGTTTATCATGGACTATACAGAGGGAAAAGGATGGCATGATCCAAGAATCGTCCCATATGGAGATATTACATTACCTCCGGCTGCAACGATTTTCCATTATGGACAGGGTGTTTTCGAAGGATTAAAAGCATATAACGCAGTTGACGGGGGAGTCAATCTGTTCCGTCCGGATATGAACGCAAAACGTTCCAACCGTTCTTCCGACAGATTGTGTATTCCAGAGATTCCGGAAGAAGATTTCGTACAGGCGATTGAAGAACTGGTAGAACTTGATAAAGACTGGATTCCGAATGAACCAGATCATTCTTTATATATTCGTCCGTTTATCATTGGTACAGATCCATTCTTAGGATTACGTACATCTGCATATTATAAATTTATTATTATCTTATCACCGGTAGGACCATATTATCCGGAAGGACTGGATCCGGTTGGTATCTGGATTGAAGATGACTATGTAAGAGCTGTCAGAGGAGGAATCGGTGAAGCGAAGACCGGAGGCAACTACGCAGCAAGTATTTTATCACAGGTTAAAGCTCATGACGAAGGATATTCTCAGGTACTCTGGCTGGATGGTGTATATAGAAAATACATCGAAGAAGTAGGAGCGATGAATATTTTCTTCAAGATTGATGGAAAAGTTGTAACACCAATGCTCAACGGCAGCATCCTTCCTGGAATTACAAGAGATTCTGTTATCCAGATCTGCAAAGAATGGGGATATGATGTAATTGAGAAACGTATCGATATTGCAGAGATTGAAGAAGCATGGAAGAACGGAACACTGGAAGAAGTATGGGGAACCGGAACAGCAGCCGTTATTTCACCTGTCGGAAAATTACGTATGGGTGATGAGATCATGCAGGTACAGGATGGCGGAATTGGTGAATTAAGCCAGAGACTGTATGACGAAGTAACAGGTATCCAGCTTGGTAAAGTAAAAGATACCCGTGGATGGATTGTAAAGATCGACTAAGATTTTGAAAATAAAACAAACAGGGAATAAAAGAACGCAGGATTTTCTATGAATTCCTGCGTTCTTTCTCTTTTATGCTTATATACAGATGAGATTTTGGCAGGAATTATGATGGAAGGACTTGAGGCAGTTCTTTTTGAAATGGATGATAAATACTTTCAGGGAAATGTCTCGCTGAAAAGTATGTTGAAAATTTTGAAAGAGGATTCTTCCTTAGAAGAACCGTTTTCCGGGAAAAAACATATATTAGAGTAAAAGACTTTTGGAAGGTGGCATATGCCGGAACAAGACAGAAGGGAACAGATTGATAGGGGACAGCTGATGGTTCAGGTAAATTCCAATACCGGAGCCAGACCGATTTCCGATGCGTCTGTGGAGATTTCTTATACCGGAGATCCTGAATCCGTAATTGAAAAGATAGAAACCAATGAAGACGGACAGACGGAGGATATTGAACTTGCAGCGCCTCCGGTAGAATACAGCATGTCGCCGGGGGAAAATCAGCCATACGCGGAATATACGGTAAAAATCAGTGCCCCGGGGTATGAGCCGGTTACCGTATCCGGAGCGCAGATTCTTTCCGGAGTCCGGGGAATACAGAATGTCCGGATGCAGCCATTGGAAGTGTCCGATGATAATCTGGATAATTTTGTGATCGGTCCGCATACCTTGTGGGGAGATTATCCTCCTAAAATTGCTGAAGCTGAAATTAAACCGGTAAATGAAACGGGAGAGATTGTATTAAGCCGTGTGGTAATTCCGGAGTATATTGTAGTTCATGATGGTCCGGTGGGAGATAAGACGGCAACAGATCATTATGTCAGATACAAAGATTATATTAAAAATGTAGCAGCCTGTGAGATTTATTCCACGTGGCCAAGATCAACGCTGGAAGCCAATATTCTGGCGATCATGTCATTTACGATGAACCGGGTATATACGGAATGGTACCGAAACAAAGGCCATGATTTTACGATCACTTCTTCTACAGCGTACGATCATAAGTGGATTCCCGGAAAAACCACTTATGATTCGATCAATACGATTGTAGATGAAATTTTTTCAAATTATCTTTCAAGACCAAATGTAAAGCAGCCGATTCTGACACAATACTGCGATGGGAAACGGGTCAGCTGTCCGGAATGGATGAC
>ERZ1090878.1013-NODE-1018-length-13917-cov-48.997475_pt1 | contig 13917 bp, 8 predicted proteins | sample MGYA00478473_ERZ1090878 | MGnify/ENA primary metagenome ERZ1090878 (study PRJEB33644, sample SAMEA5815720) | chicken gut metagenome | biome: Chicken; feature: Gastrointestinal Tract; material: Caecum | place: Ireland | collected 2019-01-01 | study: A study of... | reverse complement strand
CATCTCCTCTCCCCCTTTCGCACCCAAGGGGTAACCTCCATCTGGAAAATGGAGGATACCTTTTTGTCAGCTGTTATCCTTAATGTATATGTATTTTAGCATAGTGTCAGTGGATTTTCAAGGGGCGCATCTCCCTCTGTACCCAAAATTGTGCAATACATCACATTATTTTATGGTAGTATCCCATTTTTTTACAATGTATGAAAACAGCCATGTAACCAACGGCATAGTTTATGTAATGAAATGCAGTAAGGAGATGTCAAGATGGCAAGAAACAGCCGATCCAAAACGATTACTAAGATGAAATTTTCAGAACTTGCAGCCCAATGGATTCTATCTGTCTCACATGGGGTCAAGGAATCCACCATGGCTCACTACCGCTATACACTGGAACGTTACCTGCTGCCCGTTTTTGGCAGCGACCGCCTTTTCGACTTGGATGAACAAAGGCTGGAACAGGGTATTCTGCAGGTGATTTCTGCGGCCAGCGGGAGGCATAAGCCCTTGGGGGCTTCTTCCTCCCGGGAGTGCCTGACCATGCTGCGCCGCATTTGTAAATACGCGGCCCATCTGCACCTGATGCGGACGGTGGAGGTGTTTGTCAAACTGCCTCAGATGGAGTCCTGTCAGACAAAGCCCTTCTCCGCCCAGGAACAGGCAGCCCTTCGGGAGTTTGTGCTGGCTGCCCCGACGCCGCGCAAGGTGGGCCTTCTGCTGCAAATGCAGTTGGGCCTGCGCATCGGGGAAGTGTGCGGTTTGCAGTGGGGCGACTTTGATTTGAAAGCGAATGTTTTAACGGTGCGCCGTACGGTCAGCCGCATTTACTGCGGCATCGGCTGTACCAAAATCGTTGTGCAGACGCCCAAAACCAAGAGCTCGGGCCGCGAGATCCCTATCCCATACGATCTCGCTGCCCTGCTGCGCAAACTGCGGGGCAGCGCCAGCCCGGACACCTGGTTCCTCTCAGGCGGTACAGAGCGGCCAGTGGAGCCGCGCTGCTACCGCAAGAGCATCCGGGGGTATCTGCGCCGGGCCGGAGTGCGCCAGGTGCATCCCCACACCCTGCGGCATACCTTTGCTACCACCTGCCTGCAAAGCGGCTGCGACATCAAGACTCTCAGTGAAATCCTGGGCCACGCTGACGCCAATGTCACCCTGAAACGCTATGTCCATTCAGACATGAAGCGGAAAAAGAGCGAAATGCAGAGAGTCTTTTCGGCTGTCTGGAAAAAGTATCCAGCACAGCTGCATGTGTCAGCCTGACCGATACCTCCATTTTCCAGATGGAGGGTACTTTTTCTTTTACATCTTTTGTGTTTTTCCATTTCTTTTCTCCATTTTTTGGGGACAGAATTTGCCTTGTAGAAAGCAAAGCCACATTTATACGCATATGCGTATATGCAAACGCAAAAATTCCGGTATCATTTTATGGAGGTGAATTGTACATGACCGTAAAAGACGCTGTTGCCAAACGCTTTCAGGAACTCTGCCGCCAGCGGGGCATCTGTCCCAACGAGCTGGCCAACCTTGCCGGGGTCACCCCCTCCACCGTTTACAGTATGCTGGACCCCGCCCGCCAGCAGGTTTCCATCACCACCATCAAAAAACTGTGCGATGGGTTGGATATTACTTTGGGCCGTTTTTTCTCCTGTCCCCTGTTCGATCGTCTGGAGCAGGAGATGCGGTAAAATCTCCCCTGCTGAAAATGTGAAATATATTTTTCGACTGAAAAAACATTGCGGTTTGCTTTTATATATGATACATTTTTCTTAAGCAATTTTATTCATATAAGGAGGAATATTCTATGCCCAGACCCAAAGGAAGCAAAAACAAACCCAAAGCAGCCAAGACAGATTTTGCAGCCGCCATTGAAGCTAAAGCTGCTGAAAAAGCACAGCTGGAGCAGAATATTTCGGAGACGCTCGACCAGATCAACGCTCTGAAAGCCCAGCTCAAAACGAACCGCGCCGCTCTCAAGGCGGCCGAGAAAGCTATCGCCAAATTGGAGGCCAAGAAAGCCAACGCTGACGCGAAAGCCACCTTGGAAGCGCAGAAAACCGAGCTGGATTCCGCTGTTGAGAAGCTGCTGGCTGACGGCATGAGCATGGATGACATCCTCGGCATCTTGCATGGGCAAAACCAATAAGCTCTGTCCCTGCTGTGGGCGTAAGATGAAGCAGCAATTCATTGGCTTACAGCACTGCCAGCAATATGGTTTTCTGTTTGGAGCGTCGCTATGTAAATGGCAATCTCGAGCAGCGGCCCGTTGTCCGCTGCAAAGAGCTCCTCAATGATGAAGAGCGAACGACGTGAGCGTAGAGTGTGCAAGCAGTGCGACCTGGTACCAAGTCGCGTTTTTTGCTCCGTGTCCTTTCGGCCCCGGGCAAAATGCTTGTTGGGAGCTTCCCAAACCCTTCTCAAAACTGCATCCGCTGGATGCAGGCTGCGCGTTCCTTCGGAACACTTCCATCCCCGTACAAACAAAAAAGCACGCCAAAGGTCGATTTTGCGTCGGCCTTTGGCGTGTTTCGTTTACCGGCTCTGCTGCCGGTCCGGCTGCGGTGTCTCTTCTGCGAAGAATCGCTCAATATTTTTCTGTGCCCGCAAAAGTCGCTGCATCTCCTCCCTGGCCTTGCGGTATTCCGGGTAGGCCGCTTTCTTCTGCCTGAGCAGTTCAGTGTACTCGGCATTCAGCTCCTTCACCTTGGGCAGCTTCTTGATACCCTGCTTATCAAAAAATTCTTTGGCCGCCTGGTGCAGCAGAATCTCCGCCTCGTGCTCGGCGCGAAACCGTTTGCTGTATCCGGCCTTGCGATAGGCGGCATACACTTCGCGGGTCTTGGCATACTGGATGATCTGCGTCCTCAGCTCCGATATTTCAGCCATCCGCTTATCTGCGGCTTTGATCGTCTCCTGCAGCTCGTGAAAGCGCTTTGTTGCTGATTTGCCCCTACTGTTCAGCTCATCCATGTTGGTGAGCTTGTTCTCCTGCAGAAAGATTAGCGTTTTGGACATTTCCTTCAGGTTGAACTTTTGGGCCCAGCGCTGGTAGCCGGCACCCCTCCCCTGCTTGGCGGCAAGGTCGATCAAAAGCTGAAACGCCTCCTCTTTGACCGAACCCGCCGGCCTCTGCCGCGGCTTGTGCTCCGCCTTGCCTTCCAGAATGGCGCGAATTTCCTCCTCGCTGTAACCTTCCCCCAGCGTCCGAAAACGGATGAACCGTTTCTGCCGCTTGCCCTTCACCGAGGTATGCTTGCCCCGCTTGACCTCGTAGCCCTCCTGTTCCAGCTTTTGCAGAAAGGCTTCAAAGTCGGAAGGCTTGTCCCGCAAGATGTTGTCGATCACTGCGCAGAGGCAATCGCGATTGCTCTCCTTGGGCGGGTAGAGAGTACGTTTTTGCCGCTCGCGGTAGGGTTTGGTTTCAATCACCGACAGCTTGTGTTCCAAACAAATCACATCACTGAGCCGCTGCACTGCCAAACCCGACAGCCAGAAGTCCCGGAACTTCCTGCTGCCGTCCATGGAGGTAGAGTTATAAAGGATGTGGTTGTGGATGTGCTGGCGATCGGTGTGAGTGGCCACGATAAAGGCGTGTTTGCCTTTGGTGAAGCGCATCGCCAGCTCATAGCCCACCTTGTTGGCTTCCTCCGGCGTGATCTCCCCTGGCTTGAACGATTGCCGAATTTGGTAGGCGATGACATTGCTCTTTTGGCTGCGCCCTGTGGATTGCTCATACTGCCGCTTGGATAAGAGGAACTCCTCGTCCACCGTCAGCGGACTGCACCCATAGCTGCTAACCAGTGCGCCGCCGGCGGTTTTCTCCGGGTTTTGGGCGTAATCGGTGCGGCTTTTCAAGCAGGCTGCAACGCTCTTGCCTTTGTTCTGATGCAGCGCAATGAGACGTGTGGCGGCCAGTTTTCTCACCCCCTTTCGGATTTGTGCCCGCCTGACCGCAGTATAAAAATAAGCCGCGGCCTTTGCAAGGATGTCGCGGCTCATAGGGCGGCCAGCCGCGCCAAAATTTGCTTGGCTAGGTCAATTATCTCATCCAGCCGCGTCCGTAAGTCCTCTATATCTGTCTGGTAAACGCGGCCGCTCTCGTTGGCACGCTTTGCGTACTGGTTCAGGTTGTTGCTGCACATTTGCAGCAGATAAGCCATCCGGTTCACTTCCTTCAAATCGAGCCGGATGCAGTAGCCATCCAGCACCATTTTCCGAAGATATGCCCCGATGCTCACAATGCCCAGCTCCGCCATCTTGACGTGAATGCGTTCCAGTTCCGGCTTGCTGACCCGGAAGTGCAGCTGCTGGTCGCGGCGGTCGCTCACCGCTCCGGCTCCTTCTTTTTAGGTGTAGCCTGCACGGGTGATTTCTTCTCTGCCTTCTCCTGCGCCTGCTTGAGCTGCTCCCGGACAGAGGTGCGGGGCTGACGTTCTACCTTCCGCCGCGCCAGCAGTTGGATGTCCTTCTCATCCACAGCCACCAGCTCCTGAAAGTCCAGCCCTTCCAGTTCGTTTTCGATCAGCTCCTGCAGCGAACTGTACTGCCGGGCGTCCAGAGGTTTTCCGTCCAGTTCACGCTCGATCTTGTAACCTTCAAAATCCACATGGACTTGCAACGGGATATCTTCATCGCCCACGGTAGTGTAAGCGATGTTGACCCTGCTCAAGTCGCTGAAATCCGCCTGCGAAGCGTATTCGTAGGCGCAGAACTCGTCGATCAGAGTTTTGGCGCGGTCCAGTTGGTCAGTTTGCAGAGCGTTGGCCCGGCTCTCGATACAGCTCCAGATCTCCTCCATGTGGCTGCTTTCCAGCTTGTCAAATTCCGCATAAACGTCCACGAGCGGCGAAGGCGAGGTCAGCAATGCCGCTGCCTGAGCATCGGTCAGGTCGTTGTACTCCAGCGAAAGCAGAATGTCCTCCCGCATGACATACTCATAGGCGTGGTTCAAAATCTCCTGCGGCGGCTGGGCCAGCAGCCAGTCCCGGAACTGCTCCTGTTCCGCAAACATCTGCTTATAAAGGGTGGTGTTCCACTGTTCGTTGGTCATCTTTCAGCCTCCTTTTTATGCTGCTTATTCGGTACAGATTTCTCAGCTGCGGCGGCTTTCAGCCCGGCCAGCACCGAGGGCCGGCGTTCGCCTTGTTCAATCTCCGGGTCCTCCCGCTCCGGCTCGGGGCGACCCTCCATGTTCAGCAGAGTGTCCAGTTCGGCCAGGCGGGCGGATTTTTCAGCCAATTCCGCTTCTTTTGGGAAAGGCTTTTCCACTTCCACTTGCGCCGCGTCCCGCTGCTGGTACAAAGTTTGCAGCTGGTTCTCGGCGCGGGCGATGCGGTCGGGGAAGTTGTCCAGCGCGTTGTCCAGGCGGGTCAGGTTGCCGCGGGCGTCGGTGCCGAGGGGTACGAAGTGACTGCTTGCACCACGCAGCACGGCCTGGTACTCGTTGCGGAAGGTATCAAAGCGCAAGTCGAGGCCAAAGCCGCGATAATTACCCAGCGTCACCGTCTCGGCGGTGGGCATTTCCTTGCAGGCCAGAAGCAGCCGCTCGCCTGCGGCCAGCTTGTCCTCAAAGTGCATCCCTTTCACGGTCATGCCGCAGAAACCGTCCTTCACCTGGGGGTTCGATTCAACTACTTTTGCATCCTGTTGCAGGGCGGCGATCTCCGTTTTCTGACACTGGATGCTGGCCGGAAACTCCTTGAGCAGCTTATCCTCCAGCCGGTACTTCTGGCTCTGGTGGTCGGCTTTGAGAACTTTCAGCTTTGCTACCTCCACATCCAGATTCATCTTTTCCTTGATGAGCGGATTGCCGGCGCACAGTGCCTTGACCTCGGCATAACTGAGCACTTGCTCGTCCACATCCTCGCAGGAACGAACAGGCGATTTTGAAGTCATGATTTGGCCGATGAAACGCTGCTTATTTTCCAGCGTTTGCCAGAGGTACGCGTCGAATGTCCCTTCCGTGACGTAGTTGTAGATCTGCACTGTCTTGTTCCGGTTGCCCTGCCGGATGATGCGCCCGTTGCGCTGGGTCATGTCCGAGGGTTTCCAGCCTACGTCCAGGTGATGAACGGCAACAAGACGGTCCTGCACGTTGGTGCCCGCCCCCATTTTTGCCGTACTGCCAAGCAAAATGCGCACCTGTCCGGTGCGCACTTTGGAGAACAGCTCCTTCTTTTTTGCCTCGGTGTCGGCCGTGTGGATAAAGGCCACCTCGCTCTCGGGCACGCCCACCGCCAGCAATTTTTTCTTCACATCATCGTAGACATTGAACTGCCCGTCGCCTTTGGGCGTGGACAAATCGCAGAACAAGAGCTGGGTCAGTCTCTCCTCTTTGCCTTCCTCCCAGATGCGCAGCACATTGCGGACGCAGGCGTTCAGCTTGCTGTTTGGGTCATCCGGCAAAAGAGGGTTCATGAGGCGCTGGTCGAGGCCAATTTTGCGGCCATCCGAGGTGATTTTCAGCATATTGTCCTCGGACGGGTCTACTATCCCGGCGTTGATCTTGCCCGCCCGCTCGGAGAGAGACTGCACCATTTCCTTCTGAATTTCGGAGGGCTTGACCAACACCGTTTCAAATTTCGCCTCCGGTACTGGCAGATGCAGCTGGTCACTGGTCTTGATGTCCGCCACCTCCTTGAACATAGTCATAAGTTCCGGCAGATTGAAGAATTTCGCAAAGCGGGTCCGCGCGCGATAGCCGGTGCCTTCCGGGGCCAGTTCAATGGAGGTGGTCGTTTCTCCAAAGGTGGATGCCCAGCAGTCAAAATGCGTCAGTCCCTTTTGTTGCAACGTACCATACTGCAAATAACGCATGACCGTAAACAATTCGACCATTGAATTGCTCACCGGCGTACCCGTGGCGAACACCACACCCCGGCCGCCGGTCAGCTCATCCATATACCGGCACTTGCCAAACATATCGCTGGACTTTTGGGCCTCGGACGTAGATAAACCAGCGACATTGCGCATTTTTGTTACAAGAAAAAATAGTGATAGGTAATCCTTTGGACGTGGTATGCGGCCGAAGGCCGCATACTCGTTTCCTCTGGATTTTCCCCCACTTCACACCGTGCGTGCACCTTTCAGCGCACACGGCGCTCCATCAAATCGACTTACTTTCTTCCTTCAGATTTCAATACCTCTGCACCCTCACGGGATACAGCGCACTTACAAATTTCACGGTTTTAATTTCTCGCGGTATTTCATAATTTTGCGTACCACCTTCACCTCTGTTTCAGGCGGTATCGGGCTGTTGTGTACCATGCGGTGACAAGGCACACAAAACCATGCCAGGTTTGGAACTTTGTTGATTTTATCGATGGGCAGTTTGTTATCAACGTGATGACAATGTTTTGGAACTGTTTCTGAAAAGGGTTTGCCGCAGCATTTGCATTTGCCTTTGTCCCGGTTGTAAGCGTACTCCCGATTCATAAAATACTCAAAATTCGCTTTCCAACCTTTTCCTTTGGCATATTGGGACATTGCAATATCTTCCGGCGTATTGATGGAAGGACGGTCGCACGGCAGAGGCTTCTGCTTGGAGCGATACCTCATATACCGCCTGCGTCCCTCCTCTGTGTACGGCGTCATTTTCTGGTCGAACGGTTTGGTTTCATACCGGCTGTGTGTGATAAACGCATAGGTGATACCAAACCATCTTCCTTCTATATTGATTGCAAATGTTTTGCTGTCATACCCTTCGTGTCTGTGCGGCAGATTGCATAACATCTTGAGCGGGACTTGCATTTCATTGTAATTTTCAGGAAACATTCGTTTCCATACTGCCAGCGCCGTCAGGTCCAGCCTGCGGTCGATGGCATGGAATGCGTGTGAGCAGATGGAAGGCTGCAAATACTGCGCCACACCCATAATCATGGAGTTCACATACTGGATTTGGGCCGCCCGCAAATTGGGCTTTGCATACCGCTCTATCTGGCGTACTTGCGCCGCAATATTGCGTATCTTCTTTGTCAGCCGCATCATGTCGGGAAACGGCTTGCCCACAAGGTGCTCTTTCCATGTTGCCGGGTCTGGCGTTCTGCGTTTTTGCTCTGCCTTTACCACATATCCCAGAAAATGTATGCCCTCTTTGCGAAGGTCGGTGACATACGTCTTTTCCTGCGACAGTTCCAGCTTCATTTTATATTTGAAGTATTTTGTCAGTTCACGCTTGACACGGAATGCTTCCTTTTCCGTGGAAGTCAAAACCACCCAGTCATCGGCGTATCGAAAATTGTATTTCGGCGTGACGCCTGCCCACTTCAACCGTCTGGAATCATTGCGTTTGTATTTGCACCGTCGGTGCGGTTCCATATACCAGCGTCCAACGTACCAGTCAAAATCATTCAGATAGACATTGGACAGGAGCGGAGATAATATCCCGCCCTGCGGTGTTCCCAATTCCGTTGCATGGTACAGACCGCTTTCGATATAGCCAGCTCTCAGCATCTGGCTGATGATCTTGAGTACCCGCTTGTCGTGGATGCCCATATGCCAGAGTTTTCGGAGCAGCAGTCGGTGGTCGATGTTGTCAAAACATCCCTTAATGTCTCCTTCTACTGCCCATACCGGCTGATCCTGCGACCTGCTTGCGGCGTTGATGACGTTGACAATATCTCGAATAGCGTGCTTCTGTGCCCGGTAGGGCCGGAACCCATAGCTGTGCGGGTAAAACCGTGCTTCGCAAATGGGCTCTAAAATCAACCGCACGCATTCCTGTATGATTCTATCCAATATGGTAGGGATTCCAAGCGGCCTTTTCTTGCCATTGCCTTTGTCGATATAAACTCGACGCGCAGGTTTTGGTTGGTAATGGTGGAAGCTCGATTGAATCAACGATAAAAGTTCTTCTTTTGGCATTTGCAAATATCTGTCCATTTTTATCTTATCTACGCCGGCAGTTTTACTGCCTTTGTTCGATTTGATATTGTGAACAGCGGTCACAATGGTCACTTCATTTTCCATTGCTTCCAACAGCCCGGTAAACGCGACCCCCTGACCTGACTTTTCATAGAGCAGGTCTTAGAATCGTTTAAATTCCGTTTCCGTTGAAAATCCGACGTTCAAATGCACAAGGTTTTCACCTCGCAGTTCGTCACCCATCTTTCAGGGAGTTACTTGATTTTCCTGTGTGAAATTTGTAAATCGACTTGACTTGTGCCCTTCGCCGTGAAGCATTTCAGCTTCGTGTAGCTGGCCGTTACCCAGCCGCAGACTACTATGGCACGGATGACCTCCTGCAAAGTTCATTACGCTGTAACGCTCCCTTTGCAGGCTCTCAAACGTTCCCAAATCTCTATCCTTTTTTTTAAGCCCTTAGGCCGCTACCTTACACCGGGAGAATCTAACCGTGCTTTGAATCACAGTTGCCGCACGATTCCGACAGATATTTCATTCTGGCAGACGTGTGCAGAAAAACCAACCACACACATTTTCTCCAATTTTCATCTTTTCAGATGCCGTCAACTCTTACGATGCTGCATAGCTTTCACTAACGGGTAGCCATAGGCTTTGGAAGCCCGCACCATTATTGTCCATGCCACTTTTCAGCAGTTTAGGTTTTCAGGTTACGACTTCACCACGCTTTGCACCCCGCCCGTTTACAGACAGACGGCGCACAGTGGAGTCTTAGCTCTCGTACCGCCAGCGGTTGGACAGTCCGCTGTTGGCGTTGATTCTGTACGGCAGAGGAATTTCACCTCTGAATTCAAGATTTGAGTTCTCTGTGAAATTTTCTTATGATAAGTGCATTCACATGGCGCTTTTCGCCGCTGCTGTCCATAGCGACTTATACGCAACGTTTCACGCGGTTCTTAAAGCTGTGAGACTCATCCACAAACAGCCTGTCTACACCCAATTCTTCAAAGGTAATCACATCATCCTTGCGCTCGGTAGCCCGCAGTTTTTCTAGCTTTGCCTCCAACTGCTTGCGGCTTTTTTCCATCTGCTTGATGGTGAATTTCTCCCCAGAGGAATGCTTCAGCTCGGCAATACCGCCCTGGATCTCGTCGATCTGTTCCTGGATGATGCGCTCCTGCCGCTCAAAGGAAAGAGGGATTTTCTCAAATTGGCTGTGCCCAATGATGACCGCATCGTAGTCCCCGGTGGCAATGCGGGCGCAAAACTTCTTGCGGTTGGCGGTCTCAAAGTCCTTCTTGCTTGCCACCAAGAGCTTTGCGCTGGGGTAGAGGTGCAGAAACTCCTGCGCCCACTGAAGGGTCAGGTGATTTGGAACCACGAAAAGAGACTTCTGGCACAGGCCCAGCCGCTTGGCTTCCATGGCGGAGGCCGCCATCTCGAAGGTCTTGCCCGCGCCCACCTCGTGGGCCAGCAGGGTGTTGCCGCCGTAGAGCACATGGGCAATGGCGTTCCGCTGATGCTCCCGCAGGGTGATCTCCGGGTTCATGCCCACAAAATGGATGTGGCTGCCGTCGTATTCCCGGGGCCGGGTGGAGTTGAACAGCTCGTTGTACTGTTTAACCAAACTTTCACGCCGCTGTGGGTCCTGCCAGACCCAGTTTGCAAAGGCATCCTTGACGGCCTGCTGCTTTTGCCCGGCCAGCATGGTCTCCTTTTTGTTCAGCACCCGCTTGGGTTTGCCGCTATCATCCTCCATGGTATCATAGACCCGCGCATCCCGCAGGTTCAGAGTGTCCTCCAGAATTTTGTAGGCGCTGGCCCGCGTGGTGCCGAAGGTCTCGTAGGCCATGACATCGTTGTGGCCCGTTTTGGTCTTGCCCTCGATGCGCCACTCCGCCGTCGCAGGAGAGAACTTGACCCGAATGGCGTACCTTAAATAAAAGGGGATCTGGAAAGTCTCGTTCATGAACTTTTGGATGATGTCGGGCGAAATCCAGGTCGCCCCCAGCCGCACATCGATCTCGGATGCTTCCAGCTCTTTGGGCTGAGCTTTGGTCAGGGCCTCCACGTTGACGGCAAAAGTCGGGTCATTTGCAGCAGCCAGCCTGGCGATCTGCAATTTGTTGCGGACGTTGCCGGACAGGTACTCGTCAGCGGTTTGCCAGCCCGCTTCCGGGTCGCTCACATCCTCCGAAGGGTCTTTGAAAATCACGCCCCGCAGCTCGCCGGTGATACGCTCAAAATCTTCCGGCGTGCCCAAAAGTTCCGCCATATAGGGCAAATCGACCTTGCCTTTTTCCCCAATGGACACCGCCAGCGCCTCGGCGGGGGTGTCCACATGGGTGACAGCGCGCTCGGGCCGGATGGTCCGTTTTGTGAACATATCTGCCTTGCTCTTGAGCTTGCCGTTTTCGTCCAGATTCTCCAGGGAACACAACAGGTAATAGGAGGAATCGTCCTCAAAGAGCCGCCCGTTTTTGCGGTCGTTGAGCAGGCCGTATTTTGCGGTGAAAGCGTCGTAGGCAGCGTTCAGCTCGGCCTGCTTGGCGGCAATGTCGGCATCCGGGAAATCTTCCAGCTGATAGACGATCAGCTCGTTGACAAGGCCTCGCAGCTCCACCATCCCCTTGACCCGCTCCTTCGCGTCGCCGCTCAGCTCCACCGGGTTCATGACCGAATTTTCACGGTAGTAGACCTCACCATCTACCACCGTATAGGAGAAATTTTTGACGTTCGGGTCGGCGGGCAGAATGTGAGAAGCACCTTCGTCCAGCTCCGTTTCCGCCCTCTCGGCGGCAACGTACCGGCCTTGAATCTTTGCAGTGGCCTCCTTGAGCTGTCCGGCCAGGTCGGCCCCCTCGATGGGATCAACTGTCACATCTTCCCGGCCATACTGGGTGCTTTCGGCAGAAAGTTCGCCCAAAATCATCTCGGGGTGGTCCACGAAATACTGATTGACCGTGAACCCCTCGGGCGTTTGGCCCACCTGCACCCACTCTGGTTCCCGGTCGATGGGCCGTTCCAGCTTCTGCAAAAAGAGGATATCGGAAACGACTTCCGTCCCTGCATTAGCCTTGAAGGCGTTGTTGGGCAGGCGCACCGCCCCCAGCAGGTCGGCCCGCTGGGCCAGGTACTTGCGGGCGGAGCTGTCCTTGGAATCCATGGTGAAACGGCTGGTGACAAACGCCACGATACCGCCCGGCCTCACCTGGTCCAGAGCCTTGGCAAAAAAGTAGTTGTGGATGGAAAAACCAAGGTTGTTGTAGGCTTTGTCGTTGACTTTGTAATTACCGAAGGGCACATTGCCCACGGCGAGGTCGTAGAAGTCCCGCTGGCTGGTGGTCTCGAAGCCTGCTACCGTGATATTGGCCTCCGGGTACAGCTGCCGGGCGATGCGGCCCGTGATGCTGTCCAGCTCCACGCCATATAAGCGACTGCCTTGCATGGACTCGGGCAGCATCCCGAAGAAGTTGCCCACGCCGCAGGAGGGTTCCAAAATGTTGCCGGTACGGAACCCCATCTGTTCCACTGCGTCATAAATGGCCCGGATGACAGTGGGACTGGTGTAGTGGGCATTCAAGGTGCTGGCCCGGGCGGCGGCGTACTCGTCCTCTGAGAGCAGACCTTTCAGCTCCTTATACTCCTTGGCCCAGCTGTCTTTATCCGGGTCGAAAGCATCCGCCAGCCCGCCCCAGCCGACGTACCGGGACAGGATTTCTTGTTCCTCCGGCGTGGAGCTGCGCCCCTCTGCCTCGATGGCCTGCAGGGTGCGGATGGCCTCAATGTTGCGGGCAAACTTCTGTTTGGGGGCGCCCTCACCCAGATGCTCGTCGGTAATGCGGAAGTTTCGGGCCGGTGGGGCAGGAATTTCAGACTGCGGCTGGTCAACATGGAGCCGTTCGACCGCGATATCATAGGGCAAACCATTTTTGTCGGCGGGGTAAAAAGCTACTGGCTCGGAGGTCAATGTCGGCACGGCTGGTGCGTCAACTTTGCTTGACGCGGCAGGTTCAGGTGCAACAGGTTCCGGGATTATTGGAGCATTTTCTTCGATATCAGACTGGCCAGATTCAACACGTTCGGATTCGGCTATTTTTGAAACAGGTTCAAGCTGTTCCACCGCCTTGGGTTCCCGAACAAACTCGCCCTGCCCGACCTGATAGAGGGTTCGCAGCGTTCGGGCAACTTCGCCCCAGCTCCGGCTGATCGTGGTTTCATATTTATCCTGGATAACCAGTTCAAAACCCACCTGGGTCCCCCGATAGTCCGCCAGATCTCCGCCTACAAGCTCCACAATGTCGGCCTCTTCGCTATATCGCTCAGCCAGACGCTGTGCGATTTGGCTGTTGCCCTCGCCGGCGCGGAAGGCCGCGGACAGCTCCTCCCGCCCGCCGGCATCCAGCAGGCCGCCTTCCATGGTCAACGCTTCTTCCAGGTCGGGGTCGATGGCGCTCAGGGAGTCGGTCAGGTACTCAGTAATGGAAACGTTACGCTCATCTTGGGCGATCAGCTGTTCAAACCGCTCCTTTGGCTCGCTCCGAAAGACCGGGTACGCTAGACCGGGCGGCAGCAGCTCCACATGGTAGGCGCTCACTCTGGTGATCTCGTAGGGACTGCCCTCCAAATATACCGTGTCGCCCTTCTGGTAGGCTGGGGCAAGCGGGTCATGGGCGGTCGGGATGGGTTCTTTAACCTCTACCTGTGACTGGGCCGTCTCATCTGGATAAGCACCAAAAACTCGCAGATACGTTTTCTCCTGCAAATCATAGACCGCCGCACCGTCATAGGCAAAGCCATCGCTTTCCAGAGTACCATCCACATATCCTTGCGCCGCCCGTTCCGCTTCCTCCAGGGTCGGGTATTCCCGGCGCTCATCAAAGCCGTTTTCAGTCCGGTGATAGACAATCACCTGATACCGATTTGCAGCAGTTTCTTCCGCGTTCCGCTCATTCAGATACTGCCCCGTGGCAATCAGGACGTGGATGCGCTTTTCAACCTCGGGCCATTTCAGACGTTGCTCCTGTCCTTTGGGATAGGAACGCAGCTTGACGCCCC
>ERZ1090878.1009-NODE-1014-length-13961-cov-32.937797_pt1 | contig 13961 bp, 9 predicted proteins | sample MGYA00478473_ERZ1090878 | MGnify/ENA primary metagenome ERZ1090878 (study PRJEB33644, sample SAMEA5815720) | chicken gut metagenome | biome: Chicken; feature: Gastrointestinal Tract; material: Caecum | place: Ireland | collected 2019-01-01 | study: A study of... | reverse complement strand
TTTCCTACATCAGGGGGTACTTTGTCTATTGTCCGTTTTTACTGGACCTGTTCACCGCTTGGTATCAGGCGGGCACTGTTTTTGAAAGTCCCGGCTATAACCACATCACCGTGCTATACTGGTTATACTGGCAGAAGGATTTTTTCTCACAAAAACAACCTTAAAACCAGCGTAGCCCGGCCGATCCGTTCTGGAACAGGCTGGGCGTTTATGGTATACTGATACCATATCCAAACAACAGACCATGCCAAACAAGTCATTGGCAAACCACAAATCAGCAGCAACAGGAGGATTTACCGTGGCGGATATGAAGAAAGAGCAGCAGCGTGAGGAGCTGCACCGGGCGATCTGGGCGATTGCAGACGAGTTGCGCGGCGCGGTGGATGGCTGGGATTTCAAAAACTATGTGCTCGGCACGATGTTTTACCGCTACATATCCGAGAGCCTGTGCAATTACATCAATGCAGGCGAGGTCGAAGCCGGCAATGCCGACTTTGACTACGCCAAACTGTCCGATGCCGAGGCCGAGGAAGCGCGCCAAGGTCTGGTGGAGGAGAAGGGCTTTTTCATCCTGCCCAGCGAGCTGTTTTGCAATGTGCGAGCGCGGGCGGCGCAGGACGAAAACCTGAACGAAACGCTGGAAACGGTGTTCCACCACATCGAGGAATCAGCCCAGGGCAGCGCAGCCGAAGGCAGCATGGCGGGGCTGTTTGACGACTTCGATGTCAACAGCAACAAGCTGGGCGCCACGGTGGCCAAGCGCAACGAAAAGCTGGTCAAGCTGCTGGACGGCGTGAACGATATGAAGCTGGGCGATGTGCGCGACCACGATATCGACGCCTTCGGCGACGCCTACGAATACCTGATGACGATGTACGCCAGCAACGCGGGCAAATCGGGCGGCGAGTTCTTTACGCCGGCAGACGTTTCGGAACTGCTGACCCGGCTTGGCACCGTGGGCAAGACCCAGGTGAACAAGGTGTACGACCCGGCCTGCGGATCGGGTTCGCTGCTGCTCAAAGCGGTGAAGGTGCTGGGGCCCGACGGCGTGCGGGTCGGGTTCTTCGGGCAGGAAATCAACATCACCACCTACAACCTGTGCCGGATCAATATGTTTGTGCATGACATCGGGTACGACCGGTTCGACATCGCCTGCGAGGACACCCTGACCAACCCGCAGCACTGGGACGACGAGCCTTTCGAGCTGATCGTCTCCAATCCCCCCTACTCCATCAAGTGGGCGGGCAGCGACGACGCCACCCTCATCAACGACCCGCGGTTTGCCCCGGCGGGCGTGCTGGCGCCCAAGAGCAAGGCCGATCTGGCCTTCATCATGCACAGCCTGGCCTGGCTGGCGCCCAACGGCACAGCGGCCATTGTGTGTTTCCCGGGCGTGCTGTACCGGGGCGGTGCCGAGAAGAAAATCCGCCAGTACCTGGTGGACAACAACTTCATCGACTGCATCATCCAGCTGCCCAGCAACCTGTTTTTCGGCACCAGCATCGCCACCTGCATCATGGTGCTGAAAAAGAACAAGCAGGACAACAAGGTCTTGTTTATGGATGCCTCCCGCGAGTGCATCAAGGTAACGAACAACAACAAGCTGACGCCGGAAAACATCGACCGCATCGTGGACGTTTTTGCCGCACGGCGGGAGGACGCCCATTTTTCCCAGCTGGCCAGCCGGGACGACATCGCCGCGCAGGAGTACAATCTTTCAGTTTCCACCTATGTGGAGGCGGAGGACACCCGGGAGAAAATCGACATTGACGCGCTGAACGCCGAGATCGCCCAGATTGTGGCCCGGGAGCAGGTGCTGCGGGAGGAGATTGAGAAGATTGTGGGGGAGATTGAGGGGTAATGGCTATCATCGAGAAAGACAAACCTTTGCCGCGCCATACCCGTTTAGACTATGATGAGTGTTATGCAAAGCTCGTTCTGGAAAAGTTTTTCCCGAATGAATACAAAAATTTGGAGTTGAGCGACCGTCCAGACTTGCGGGACAATGCGCGAAATATTGGTATTGAGGTAACCTCTGCGTATCCGTCTCACATGCAGGAAGCTCTGTCTTTGTTTTCTAGTATGAAGGACCGCAATGAAAAAGGAAAAGCGAAGGGGATAAAGCAGCTCCAGAAACTAGGATATAATTATACGGAAAATGGGATGGGTAGTCCTCTTTTTTCCTATAGTATCATTGGGAATGAATATCCCGATATTGAACAGGCAATGCCTTCACCTGTTATTGATGCAGTAAGGGTCAAACTTAACAAGTTAAACGAGGGTGGCTATGCCGATCTACGGCAGTATAATTTATTTATTCAAACGGAGCCGAAGCTTGATGATTGGATGCCGCCGGAAATCATGAAAAGACTATTGACTTTGTCTAATCGAGAGAAAAAATACTCTGTAATTTATGTGTTGGCGATAACCGACTTGCTAATATTTGATATAGAGGCTCAAACGTGGACAAGGTTGAAAGCAGGAACAAAGCTGTATGGATTGGGTGACCAAGCCCGTGCCATGGTGGAAGAAGGTGAGGAACAATGAACAAGTTGTACGAACTAATACAACAGCTTTGCCCTGATGGGGTAAAATATAAGAAGTTTGGAAATGTATGTCAATACATTCGGGGAATAACATACTCCAAGCCACAAGAAGTAAAGGACAACAGTACAAACGCTTGGAAAGTAATGAGAGCGAATAATATTACATTGGGCTCCAATGTAATAAATTTTGAAGACGTCAAGCTAGTCAAAAGAGAAGTATATGTCAGAGATAACCAACTGCTCAAGAAAGGAGATATTCTGATTTGTGCCGGTAGTGGCAGCAAGGAACACATCGGCAAAGTGGCTTATATATTCGATGATATGGAGTATACTTTCGGTGGTTTTATGGCGGTCATTCGTTGCGGAAATGAATTAAACAGTAGATTTCTATTTCATATACTTACCGGAAATAGTTTCTCCGTATATCTCAGTCAGGCATTAAATAGCACCACGATCAATAATTTGAATGCCGGAATAATGAAAAATTATCTCATCCCTGTTCCCCCGCTGGAAGTCCAGCAGGAAATTGTGCGGATTCTGGACCATTTTACCGAACTCACCGCCGAACTCACCGCCGAACTCACCGCTAGAAAAGAGCAGTACATTTACTACAGAAATCGTTTGCTCGCGCCTACAAGTCAATCCACTTGGATGACCCTGGGAGATATTGGAAAAGTCGCCATGTGTAAACGGATTATGAAAGCAGAAACCAGCCCCTCTGGCGATGTACCTTTCTATAAAATCGGCACATTTGGCAAAGAACCAGATGCGTACATATCCAAAGCAAAATATGAAGAGTATCGTTCAAAATATTCTTTTCCTAAAAAGGGCGACATTCTGATTTCCGCAGCAGGAACGATTGGGCGTACTGTTATTTATGACGGGGAGCCTGCATATTACCAAGATTCCAATATCGTTTGGGTTGAAAATGATGAAAGCATTGTGCTCAATCGTTATTTGTATTATTACTACCAGTTACAACCCTGGTCCGTTTCAACGGGTGGAACAATTGCGAGATTGTATAACGATAACATCAGCAAAGCAAGAATTTCTGTTCCCCCACTCCCCGAACAACGCCGCATCGTCTCCATCCTTGACCGCTTCGACGCCCTCTGCAATGACCTGACCAGCGGTCTGCCCGCCGAGATCGCCGCCCGACAAAAGCAGTACGAATACTACCGGGACAAGCTGCTGACTTTTAAGGAAAGGGTCTGATAATGCAGTACGAAACAATGAAAAGCCGAATTTTGTCGGCACCTATTCTCATCAACAATTTTGTTAAGGGCATCGGGCCGTACACTTATGAACAATATCTTATTGAAGTTGTGAACTCCACACCTTATTTTTTGCAAAAATCGAAAGGTGCTCTTTATACTCACCCAGAAAAGGAAGATCATAGCGAGTGGGATTGCGTTTCCTCTGAATATGCAATGGACTTTAAGCTAATCGCAAGCAAATCTCGTCTACACGCGCTCAGCTTGTTTTCGTCACAAATTTATGTGAATAACGGCATTATATCTTACTGCGCCCCAAGAATGCAGCCAAGCGACAAAGGGTACAAGCCTATATCAGCAACCAGAATTTTTGCAGCACTCCGCGCCCTAAATTACAATGACCTGAAAGAAATACGGGGAAAACACAAATTTGAAAACCGAGTGCACGAAGATGTTTGCATTCTTTTGAAAGCACTGGAAACGAATAAAAATCTGTTCTTGTTTTTCCCTTACAATATGTATTTTGTGGATGATGGAAGTTTTACGGAAGGACTGGAAATTGCATTAAAGGGAATTGACAACGACTTTAAGACAAGTTTGCATTATCGTTCTGAAATGTGCCCAAATAGAGATACTTATTTGTGTTTTGTCTATGCCAAAAGGTTTATTATCAGCTTTTGGGCAAATGGCGCATTACAGCTTGTCGGCACGGTCCCGGTGCAAAAAAGCCCCTTTTTTATGAAGCTTTATGGCTATACGGATACTATGTTTGAGGGGGATGTATTACAATGAACAGCTACAACCTCATTGCTGCCACCACCGAGGACACCGTCCTGGCTGAGTACACCCCCGCGCCCACCCGCTCGGAGGCTTACCAGAGCGAGGCGGAGCTGGAGAAAGCCTTCATCCGGCAACTCACCGAACAGGGGTATGCCTACCTTCCCATCCACACCGAGGCGGAACTCATCGCCAACCTGCGCCGTCAGCTGGAAGCCCTCAACGATTACACCTTCACCGACAGCGAGTGGGATCAGTTCTTTGCCTATGCCATTGCCAACCCCAACGAGCATATTGTGGAAAAGACCCGCAAGATCCAGGAGGACTTCGTCCAGGTGCTGCGGCGGGACAACGGTAGTTCCAAAAACATCGCCCTGATCGACAAGAAGGACGTCCACAAAAACCGCCTGCAGGTTATCAACCAGTACCAGGTCAGCCAGGCCCAGGGCGCCCGCCATGACAACCGCTATGACGTGACCATCCTGGTCAACGGCCTGCCGCTGGTGCATGTGGAACTCAAACGCAGGGGCGTACCCATCCGGGAAGCCTTCAACCAGATCGATCGCTACCAGCGGGAGTCCTTCTGGGCTGGCTGCGGTCTGTTTGAGTATGTGCAGATCTTTGTTATCTCCAACGGCACCAACACCAAATACTACTCCAACTCCACCCGGTTCAACGCCATCAGCGAAGCAAAAAACCTGCGCGGCAAAAAGGCCAGGACCAGCAACAGCTTTGAGTTCACCTCCTTCTGGGCCGACGCCAAAAACCGAATCATTCCCGATCTGGTAGATTTTACCCGCACCTTCTTTTTGCAGCATACCCTGCTGCGGCTGCTGACCCGGTACTGCGTGTTCACATCGGAAAATATGCTGATGGTCATGCGGCCATACCAGATCACCGCCACCGAAAAGATTCTGAACCGCATCGAGATCGCCACTACTTACAAAAAGTACGGCACCTTGCAGGGCGGCGGCTACATCTGGCACACCACCGGCAGCGGCAAAACGCTGACCTCCTTCAAGACTGCGCGGTTGGCCAGCCAGCTGCCCTACATCGACAAAGTGCTGTTTGTGGTAGACCGCAAAGACCTGGACTACCAGACCATGAAGGAGTACGACCGCTTCGAGAAGGGCGCTGCCAACAGCAATACCTCCACCGCCGTGCTCAAACGCCAGCTGGAAGATCCGGCGGCCAAAATCATCATCACCACCATCCAGAAGCTGTCCACCTTCATCAAGAAAAATCCCGCCCACCCGGTTTACCAGAGCCATGTGGTGCTGATCTTCGATGAATGCCACCGCAGCCAGTTCGGCGATATGCACACGGCCATCGTCCGGCATTTCAAAAAGTATCACCTGTTCGGCTTCACCGGCACGCCGATCTTCTCGGTCAACGCCCCCAGCGGCGGCAAAGGCGCGATGAAAACCACGCCCCAGCTGTTCGGCGGCGAACCGGACGGACAGGGCAACCCGGTACGCCCGCTGCACACCTACACCATCGTGGATGCCATCAACGACCACAACGTTCTGCCGTTCCGGGTGGACTACATCAAAACGATGGACGAGGAGCCCGACATTGACGACAAGGACGTCTGGGACATCGACCGTGAGAAAGTTTTTCTGGCGCCCGAGCGCATCCGGCTGGTGACGCAGTACATCCTCGACCACTTTGACCAAAAGACCTACCGCAACCAGCGCTATTACCGCATGAGCACCCTGACAAACATCGCCCAGGTTGCCAGCGGCAAGCAGGGCGCGGTGGAGGAAATCAAGCAACCGCAGCGCGTCAGCGGGTTCAACTCCATCCTGGCGGTGGCCTCGGTGGAGATGGCAAAGCTGTATTACCGCGAGTTCCAGCAACAGATGGCTGCCGAGCCCGCCAAGCAGCTGCGGGTCGCGGTCATCTACAGCTACGGCGCCAACGACCCGGAGGAGGACGGCATCCTGGGCGAGGAAAACAGCGAGGACACCAGCGGCCTGGCGCAGACCGACCGGGATTTTCTGGAAGCGGCCATCCGGGATTACAACGGAATGTTCCGCACCAACTACTCCACCGACGGCGAGGGATTCCAGAACTATTACAAGGATGTCTCACTGCGGATGAAAAACAAGGAGCTTGACCTGCTGATCGTGGTCAATATGTTCCTGACCGGCTTCGATGCCACCACCCTCAACACCCTTTGGGTGGACAAAAATCTGAAAATGCACGGCCTGATCCAGGCGTTCAGCCGCACCAACCGCATCCTCAACTCGGTCAAACGGTTCGGCAACATCGTCTGCTTCCGCAACCTGCAAAAGCGGGTGGATGCAGCCATCAGTCTGTTTGGTGATCCCGACGCCGGCGGCATCGTGGTGCTGCGCAAGTTCCGCGATTATTATAATGGTTATACCGATGCAGACGGCAAAGTCCACACCGGATACGCCGGCATGATTGCGGAACTGACTGAGCGTTTCCCGCTGAGCGAACCGCGCATTACCGGGGAGCAGAATCAGCGGGACTTCATCGCGCTGTTTGGCGCGATCCTGCGGATGCGGAACCTGCTCGTCTCCTTCGATGAGTTCAAGGGCCGGGAGATCCTGTCCGACCTGGACTTTCAGAACTACCTGGGCCGCTACCAGGATCTGCACGACGAATGGAGCCAGCGCGACCACGGCGACAAAGAGGATATTACGGACGACATCATATTCGAAATCGAACTGGTGCGCCAGGTGGAGATCAACATTGACTATATCCTGATGTTGGTCAAGAAATACCACGACAGTCACTGCAATGACAAAGAAATCCTCATCAGCATCCGCCGCGCCGTGGACGCCAGCCCCGAACTGCGCAGCAAAAAGCGGCTGATCGAGACCTTCCTGGCCGGCATCAACGACGTGGACGATGTTCTTCTGGAGTGGAACACCTTTGTGGCCGCCGAACGGGAGGCAGCCCTGCGCCAGATCATTCAGGAAGAGAACCTGCGTGAACCCGAGACCCGCAAGTTTCTGGAAAACGCCTTCCGCGACGGCGAGATCAAAACCACCGGCACCGACATCGACAAACTGATGCCGCCGGTCTCCCGCTTTGGCGGCGGCGCCCGCGCCAAAAAGAAGCAAGCCGTCATCGAAAAGCTGCAAGGATTTTTCCGGCAGTTTTATGGGATTGGGGGTAATCGCGGGACGGAGGAAGAGTAAACCTCCTGGCAGAAAAAAGGCTGCCAACCACACCGCGCCGCCCCATGTTGCAAACCCGCTTTCCCCTGCGATATAATAATCCCAGAATCCAAACGAAAGAGGGTGCCGCCGTGCTGGACCTTGCCAATCTGCGCCAATACAAGGAAAACAACCGCCTGGAAGCCAAGCGCGCCCAGGGCGGGCTGCCCCACAGCATCTGGGAGACCTATTCGGCCTTTGCCAACACCTTCGGCGGGTACATCCTGCTGGGTGTGATCGAAAACACCGACAAGAGCTTTTCCAGCGTACCGCTGCCCGACCCGGAACGGCTGGTGGCGGACTTCTGGAACGGTGTCAACAACCGTGCCGTCACCAATGTGAATATCCTCTCGGATCAGAACGTGCAGATCCGGGAAAGCGAGGGCAACCGCATTGTGGTCATCGAGGTGCCGCGGGCCGACCGGCATGACAAACCGGTGTACATCGGGACCGACCCCTTCGCGGGCACCTACCGACGAAACGGCGAGGGGGACTACCGCTGCACGCGGGAGGAAGTGCTGGCCATGCTGCGGGATCAGGCGGACGTCACCCAGGATGCCCGGGTCATGGAGACCATGACGCTGGAAGCGTTGGACAGGGACACCATCCGCCGCTACCGGCAGCGGATGGACAACCTGCGCCCCGGACACGTCTGGTCAGAACTGCCCACCGAGGAGTTCCTGCACCGCATCGGCGCGATGGCGCGGGACGCCCAGGGCCGCCTGCGCCCCACGGCCGCCGGTCTGCTGATGTTCGGCCACGAATACGAGATCGTGCGGGAGTTCCCGCATTATTTCCTCGACTACCAGGAACACGACCGCCCCGCCACCGCCGACGAGCGCTGGACGGACCGGATCGTTTCCAGCTCGGGGGATTGGAGCGGCAATCTCTGCGACTTTTACTTCCGCGTCTACAACCGGATCGCGCAGGACATCAAGGTACCATTCAAGCTGGAGGGCGCCGACCGCATTGACGACACGCCGCTGCACAAAGCCCTGCGGGAAGCGCTGGCCAATGCGCTGATCCATGCCGACTACTACGACCGCCGGGGCCTGGTGGTGCAGAAATGGCCCGACTGTATCCGCATCACCAACCCGGGCGCATTCCGCATCAATGTGCAGGAGGCGCTGGTGGGCGGCATATCCGATCCGCGCAACGAATCGCTCATCAAGATGTTCAATCTCATCAATGTGGGCGAGCGCGCAGGCAGCGGCCTGCCCAGCATCCGCGCCGTCTGGCAGAAGCAGCGCTGGAAAACGCCGGAGATCACCGAGAGTTTCGGCCCCGACCGCACCTCGCTGCTGCTGCCGCTGGTTTCGGAAAAAGCGGCGATAAAAGTCGGCGATAAAAAAGTGGCGATAAAAAGCGGCGATAAATCCGGCCGTATTGCCGAGCAGCGCAAAGCGGAGATTTTGCAGTACCTGACCGACACGCCCCAGGCCACCAGCAGCGAGATCGCCCGGGCCATCGGGCTGCAGGCGTCGGGAACCAGAAAATACCTGTCCGAACTGGCCGCCGAGGGGGCCATTGTGGCCGAGGGCGAAAATAAGGGCCGCCGGTACCGGCTGAAGGCCTGAGACGGTGCTGACTACTATTTGACCACTTTTCTTGTTGGGTGGGTTGACCGTAGCTTTTTGAATCAGTTCTCACGTTCCAACGTTGTTTTATATCGTACAACAACCAGCGCGGGAATTTGCGCACACCGCACAAATTCCCGCGCTGTATCATTGTCTATCGCCGAATGTCCCAGTTCTCCGACCCGAAAGGCCGCAGGTTCGAATCCTGTCAGCCGCACCACGCAGACGCCTTGCTGGAAAGCAGGGCGTTTTTCTTTTGTCCAGTCTTCGGGAAAGCTGCACCCGGTGCGCCATCGGGGATGAGAACAGCACGTCCGGCCGGTCAGCGTCCCGGCCGGTTCCAACAGTCCTGCGGACTGTTGGAAAGTGCGCGGGTCCCGGTGGAGCCCGGATGGAGGAATGGGGGCAGTGCGCCATCCCCTTCGGGGCGGGATCATGCATCGCGCGAACGCTCGCATTCGCCTCGCGGGGAAGTCGCTAAATACGCTCCGCAGGAGCGTTTTCTTCACGCGCCCGCTGGCGCACCAAAAAAAGCCTTACGGAAACGTAAGGCTTTTCCTTTTCTATGGCTTGTTTGGCTGTATACGGCCTGAACCACAGGATGCCCCGGCAGCACCTGTCAGGAATGGGGATAAAAATCGCTCACGGTGTTGGTCACCAGGCGGAAGGTGAGCTGCGCCATGTGCTGGGGACTTTCCTCACATCCGTGGGACAGCCAGTCTTTGATCAGGCCCACGCCGCCGGCCACGCAGTAGGCATAGGTGTATTTCAGATTGTCCATCCGCTCGGGAAAAGCTTCGCGCAGGGCAGCCAGACTGTACTGGGAAAGCATCTCCTCGATGCGGTGCAGAAAGCCGATGTCCCCGTGGGGGCCCAGCAGGGCGGCACAGATTTCCCGGTTGTCGAACAGAATGGCAAAGATATCCTCGATGAAAGGAAAACTGTCTTTGTTGAATGGACTGACCGGATGGGTCCGGATGGTGTGCAGGATTTCATCGAACAACTCGTCCTCCACGCTTTCCAGCATATTGTAGATGTCGGTGTAGTGCAGATAGAAGGTGGAACGGTTGATGTCCACCAGGTCCACCAGCTCTTTGACGGTCACCTCGTTGACACTTTTCTCGGACATCAGCTGGGCAAGACCATGCCGCAGCAGCGCCTTGGTGCGGCGGATGCGCCGGTCCGACTTCTTTTCCATGGAAGCCCTTCCTCCCGTTTGTAAATTATTTGTGACTGTTCAACATCATACAACATAATGTCGATTACTGGTCACGGCGATGCGAAATTGTCGGTTGAGTCCCTTCCTCCTGTTTAGTATAATTCTCGATGCAGCAAAAAGCAATACAGCGACGAATAAGCAACACAATGTCTTGCTTCTTGCGCAGACAGAGGAAAGGAAGCGATTTTTTCGTTCTATGCTGAAAGGTGAATGGAAAAAGCTGCTGAGCAACAGGCTGATGCTCGTGGTGGTGCTGGCCGTCATCGCCATCCCCACGATCTACACCACCCTGTTTCTCGGTTCCATGTGGGACCCCTATGGCAGCGTGGAAAATCTGCCGGTGGCGCTGGTCAATCAGGATCAGCCGGTGGAATATGAGGGAAAAACACTGAATGTGGGCGGCCAACTGGTGGAAAATTTGCAGGAGGATGCCTCGCTTGACTTCCGGCTGACGGATGCGGACGATGCGGCCCAGGGCCTTGCGGATGGAACCTATTACATGGTGATCACCATTCCGCAGGATTTTTCATCCAACGCGGCGACGCTGACCGATGAGCAGCCCCGGGAGATGGAACTGGAATACGAAACCAACCCGGGTACCAACTACATCGCCTCCAAACTGAGCGAAACCGCCATGAAAGAGATCCAGGCGGGGGTTCGGGAAGAGGTGACCCAAACCTACGCCGAAACCATGTTCGATCAGCTCGCCCAGGTGGGGGACGGCATGCAGGAGGCTGCGGACGGCGCAGACGAAATCCAGGATGGAACCCGGCAGCTGGCCGACGGCAACAATACCATCCGGGAAAATCTGGAGCTGCTGGCGGACAGCACCCTGACCTTCCGCAGCGGCAGCGAGACCCTCACCGAAGGGCTGGCCCAGTACACCCAGGGGGTGCAGCAGCTGTCGGACGGTGCAAAGAAGCTGGATGACGGGGCGGCACAACTGAAGGATGGCGTGGACCAGATGGGAGCATCGGCGCCGGAACTGACCCAGGGGGTGAGTGCCCTGAACGACGGCGCGGCCCAACTGGCCCAGGGGGCGGCCCAGGCCAAGACCGGCAGCGATACGCTGGCCGGCGGCGCAGCCCAGGTGGATGACCAGATGAAAACCCTGAACGAAGGTCTGGCCCAGCTGCAAAGCCAGACCGAGACGCTGCCGGATTCGGCATCCGCGCTGGATGACGGGGCGGCGCAGGCACTGGACGGCGCAAAGCAGGTCCAGCAGGGGGCTCACAATCTGGCCGATGGTGCCCAGCAGGCCCAGGAGGGGGCGGATGCCCTGAATCAGGGGCTGCAGGCGCTGAGCGGACAGTCGGATGCCTTGAACCAGGGAGCGGCCGGGCTGAAAAACGGGCTGGATTCTCTGGCCGCGGCGGTGGCGGGCTCCGCCGGTGCGGGCGGCAGCCTGGATTCGCTGGCCGGGCAGCTGAATGAAGCAGCCCAGGCGGTCCAGGCGGGGGCTGTCACGCCCCAGGACCCCACCGCGCTGGCCCAGACCATTGCGGACAACACCGCAGCCGCACAAAGCGGAGACCCGGATGCCCTGAATGCCCTGATCGCGGCAGCCGACGAGCTGGCGACGGCAGCGCAGCAGAATTATCAGGCGGCGCAGACCGCCGACAACGCCCGCCAGCAGGCCGCAAATGCGCTGTCCGGTGCGGCGGAAGCCCTGGGCAGTGCATCCGGGGACACGGGAACCGGAGAGCTGAGTGCCGCGGTCACCCAGCTGCAGCAGGGCGCAGCTCAGCTGCAAACCGGGCTGACCGCTTACACCGCCGGTGTGGACCAGGCGGCTGCGGGCAGCGCGGCACTGGCCGATCCGTCCAGCGGCCTGCCGGCCCTGCAGGCGGGAGCGCAGCATCTTTCGGATGGAACGGATTCCCTGGTGACCGGACTGACCCAGCTGCAGAGCGGTACCGGCCAACTGGCCCAGCAGGCCCCGCTGCTCACCGGCGGAATCGCCCGGGCTGCCAGCGGCGGCGCGGCCCTGCAGCAGCAGGGCACCGCGGTGCTGCGCCAGGGCGCCGACCAGCTGAACAGCGGTCTGGATGCACTGGCTGCCGGCAGCGGAAGCCTGCAAAGCGGTATGAACAGCCTGAACGGCAAGCTGCCCGCCCTGACCGACGGCATCAGCCGGCTGCAGCAGGGCACCAAGGATTTGAAGGACGGCACGGCGCAGCTGGTCAGCGGTGCCGGAACGCTGACCCAGAACAGCCCGGCGCTGAATCAGGGGGCCGCGGCGCTGACCGGCGGCGCGGTCCAGATCCAGGACGGTGCCCGGCAGCTGGCAGACGGCAGCGGCGAACTGGCGGACGGCATTGACCGGCTGACGGACGGTGCCGGAACCCTGCAGAGCAGCCTGGCGGATGGCGCGGAGGAGATCCGCAGCACCAACACCGGCGATGCAACGGTGGAAATGTTCGCTGCTCCGGTGACCGCCACCGAAACCCAGCTGACCCAGGTGCCCAACAACGGGCACGGCATGGCCCCCTACATGATGTCGGTGGCGCTGTGGGTGGGCTGCATCGCCTTCAGCCTGATGTATCCTTTGACCGAATATACAGGCAAGCTGAAGAGCGGTGCCGCCTGGTGGCTGAGCAAGGCCTCGGTGCTGTACGCCATCGCGGTGGCACAGGCGCTGGTGATGGTGGCGGCGCTGCACGTCATCAACGGGTTCGACCCGGCCCGGATGGGTCAGACTCTGCTGGTGGCCTGTGTGGCCTCGGTGACCTTCATGTCGGTGATGTACTTCTTCACCAGCCTGATGGGCAAGGTGGGCAGCTTTTTGATGCTGGTCTTCATGGTGATCCAGCTGGCCGGCTCGGTGGGCACTTATCCGCTGGAGCTGTCGGGGTCCTTCGTGAAGTATCTGCATGACTGGGTGCCCTTCACCTATACTGTCACCGCCTTCCGCCGTGCCATCTGCGGCGGCGGGAGCGTGACCGGATGCCTGGCTTACCTGGCGGTATGGCTGGTGGTCTTCACGCTGCTGACCATTCTGGTATTCACGGTGCGTGCACGGCGCATCAAGGCGGAAAAGCCTACCCTGATGGTCTGGCTGGAACAACACCGCCTGGCCTGATCCATAATGCATCGCCCCGTTCCATGCGGTTGCATGGAACGGGGCGTTTTTGGCGGCGGAATGCCTATGAAAAGGGCGAAACTTACCCGCAGAAGCGCTCCACCTACCAGACATTGGCGGACATTCTGGGCGTACAGGCAGACGACCTGCACAACGAGGAAACCACGACCAACACACCGCCGCTTTCCCGCACCCAGTGGGAGAACAGCAAGCGACGGTACGAGGAACTGCTGCCGGACGGTCCCGCCTGGCCGGGCGATTCTTCCTATGAAGAATACTGCGAAAAAATGGCACAATCGTCCAATGAAGTGACCCCAAAAAGTTAGACAATATTTGAAAGCAAAAATTGTTCAAG
>ERZ1090878.1002-NODE-1007-length-14013-cov-253.597242_pt1 | contig 14013 bp, 15 predicted proteins | sample MGYA00478473_ERZ1090878 | MGnify/ENA primary metagenome ERZ1090878 (study PRJEB33644, sample SAMEA5815720) | chicken gut metagenome | biome: Chicken; feature: Gastrointestinal Tract; material: Caecum | place: Ireland | collected 2019-01-01 | study: A study of... | reverse complement strand
TTAGCACATTCAAAAGCGGAAGCGAAAGAAAAAGGAGATAAGATAATATATGTGATGGGATATGATGAAGAAGATATACAATTCCAATATGTTGCGCATGTTGGTGGGATTAGGATAAAATCTGAACACGACATAGAAACAATTTATTCTTTATAATAAAGGCCGGGACAAAAATCCCGGCCATAATGTTTCACGTGAAACATTTACGGGCATGTCAGCTCAACAGTCACACTCATTACCTTACCCGCATATGCTGAGGATTGTGTTGTAACCGTTACTCCTCCTTTAAATGGTGTCCCGATTGTAAAATAGGTAGTCACATCGCCTACTCCCGGCAGTGTTACGTTTTTAAGATTGGCTTTGTAATTTGCGGCATCAATAAACACTGGCATGGTAACATCATAATACCCAGACTGGTTGGCGTTTGGTGGTATTAATAGAAATGATGTTGCACTGTACTGGCCCTCATTGTAATTGAGTGCTGGAATCTTATTGTTGTTATTGGAATTATATTTTAGCTTGATGTTTGCGTCATTTGTTGGAAAATAGCTGTAACTTTCTGAAGTTGTAGTATTTTTTCGGAAAGTTACTTTTGCAATACCCTCAAGGTTTGTATAGTTGTTGTTACAAATAAGCATCAATACACTGTTTGAGTTGTTGTTACTTGCACAAGCATCGTCAAAAGTCATAACGTTATTTGTACCTAACACAAAATAACATCCGTCAATAATAACATACTGATTAGTTTTATTGCTGTATGGATTATTATGCATATAAAGTACACTTCCGGCCGCCGACAGTTCGCAATTTTTGAGATACAGCGTACAATCTTGACCGCCACCATAACCGATAGCAGAAGAACCGCCAACAATTTTACAATTTTCAAACAATACAGTTCCAGTGTACGTATTAATTCCAACATCAGAATGAACTGCGTAAGTATTTGTATTATCATTCTTAATTGTCAGATTTTTAAATACACAGTCGCCAGTTACCTGTATAACGCAAGTAGGATAAACGCCGCTTGTGTGAATTGTCACACTTTCTTTACTAGCGCCTAAAAATGTCATACCATGTGTATTTTCAAGCAGAAGATTTTCCTCATAATCTCCCGGCATGATGAAAATCACATACTGGTTTGTTGTAGTTGCGTCTGTGATTGATTTAATTGCCGCATTAATTGTATTAAAATCACCTTTTCCGGGTTCTTTTGATACAACAATAAACTTTTTGTAAGAAAATTTTGTTTTCAGTTCGTCAAGTGTATCATTGATTTCTGCAATGTCTGTAGTATTCTGTTTATTCTGAGTTTCTACTGCCGTAATCCGTTTGTCAACCTCATCAAAGTAATCGTTAAGAATGTCACTAAACTGACCGCTTGCTATAATCTGGTCAAGTTTATTGTTAATTTCTTCTTGAACATCTAAGTTTTCAAAATAGTTTTTAATCCAATTGTACAACTCATTCCAAGTATTAATCAGTTCTTCTTGATTGTTAAAAAATTCAAGCGTATTTTTCATCAATACGTTGAATTTTGCTTCAAGCGTCAGCGTTCCGTCATATGAATATGGAATTCCCACGCCACAGCTACACCACATCATTTTTAAATTGTTTATCATTTTCTGAATATAATCAGAATCTTTTATAGGATTTTCGGGAATATTGTCAATATTTGCCATGATACCTCCATTAATAGAAACAACTAAACAGTTCTTCTAAATCGTTGCACAATAACTCATTAATGTTTACAATCATATCACGATATCCAGAAATCAGTTCAGCAGGGTTTCCAGAATCTAAACCAGTAATCACACTATTTTCAGAATTGTTTCCCGTCCTAGTGGTATTACCAGTCCTATTACTGTTTGAATTTGATGTGATATTTGTGTTATTTGTACCATCACTTTTCCGCTGTCCTCTCGTCATGGTTGAAGCGTAGTCAGTGCCAGCAAAGTTTATTTGCGGATTGTTTGAGTTAATGTCCTGGTTATTGTCAGTATTTGAAGTGGTGTTTGATGTATTGCCAGAATCGTTTACTTTTACATTTTCAGTTATATTATCTTTTTCATCTTTTTTATAATTTTTCAGAATTGTATAATTCCTGTTTTCTAACGGATTCCATTTTATAAGCGTAGTTTCATACAATTTTGTATAATATGGCATACGCCTTGTAAGGATTGCCAGCAATCTAAGCTTAAACTGCCCGATTGTTTCATATGCAATCATTCTGTTATAATTGTTCAGAATAAACATAGTTTCAAAACTATTTTTATCTTCTGAATTATTTGAATAAAAAGGAAAATCAAAATCAAAAATTGCCTGTTTTGCAAATTCAATCATTTCATTGATAGATTTTCTTTCTAATTCTCCCCAGTGCTGAGTTATTGTATACTCTTCAATAGAAGTAGAAACTAATCTGTCAGAATAATCATAAAACGGCATTAACATTATTCTTCACCACCTTTTTCAAAGGGATTATTACTTTCTGTCAATGGGCTTTCTACAATTTCAATATCAGAATTAAATTCTACTGTAATATTTGTGCCAAACAATTTATTAATCTGATTAACTGCCCGTCGTCTGCAATCCAGTCCTGCTTTTCGTGAGGATTCAATCAATCCAGCATTCTGAAAATTTTCATCAGAAGTTAAGCGCTCTCTTTTTGTGTTTGCTGTCATGTATATGCCACCCTCCGCTAAACATTCAGACAATTCTTTGTTGATTGCGTCGTCCAGTTTATCGAAAATAGGTTGAATACCGAGTTGTACAGGCTCAAAAGTAGGAATTGTCTGATTTCTTATGGATTGTTTGTTGATTTTTATAAAAGGAATGCCTTTTAGGAATTTTTGAATCATATTGTTAGAATCAATCTTTGCATTCTGTTCACCAGCCACAAAGCACGGTGTCCTTTGCTGTATGATATTGATATCTCTGGAAACACGCATGTTTGTCATTGATTCACAATGGATAGTAATTTGCATAATTTCTGGAATACTTAACGGTCTAGCCCAGATAATGACAGAATTTTTTTTATTGTATGTTTTATTGAAAGACGTACAAGTATATGCGTATCTGTCTTCTGGAATACCGTAGATATCCAGATTTCCACCTAAACTAACAGCCGTAACACCAAACATATCGCCCTCTTTGATAAAGAGACAATTTCCGTTATAAAGCAGTGCGCGCTCAATCATGACAGGTGGAATTTCTTCTGGTAGGTTTCTGTAAATATACCGATTGAGATAATAATTCACAACTAATTGGAAAAAATAATTGAAAATTAATACATCTCTTCCCGTTGAATTGTCAGAATTGTTTCTCATGAAATCTTTCCAGTTTGCGAAAGGCTTATCCGGTACACGAAAAGGATTATCATACAATTTAATCACACCCCCTTAATTGTTAGACAAACTATAGTTACCAACATCGTTTGTATGCCAGATAGTTACGCCTTTGTCAAAAATCTGTCTAAGTGTCTGTAAATCTTGTAAAATGCAATTTCCAGATATACCGCATTCAACAGTTTTCACATAATTCCAACTTGATCTAGAATTTAAGTTAGGCTGTTTAATCTTGTGTACAGGATAGCCAAACATTGTAAAATAATCATCAATTGTCTTTGCAATTTCCGCTTTTACGTTCATTCTGTATAAACTAATTTTATTTAACCCCAACGCCGTATTAATAACAGGGGAAGATATTGTTCCTTTTGCGTGTGGCGGTATCATGTCGTGCGAAAGTTTTTGAGCATTAATAGAAGCGATTGTACTATCAAGTGGTTGTTTTTGCGACAAGTAATTTATAGCCGCCTCTCCGAGTGTCCCTCCTCTTAAATTTATGCTGCCACTTTGTAAAAAGTCGGAAACATCTTGTGCAAATTGGTCTGTTTGGCCCATTCCGTATTGCGTCATATTAAGTTTTGTTCTGTACGATAATTGCTCAATTTCAGTATCAAAAATCGGTTGATTTTGTGCAATATATGCTTGATAACTGTCATTTGTCCATGCACACTGAACAAAGCCAGTCAATTCAAAACTTACGGTATAATTATCAACTAATCCATTATAGTTTTGTGCATAAACAAGATATGACGGCGTGGGGATGGTTGTACCACGATATTTTATATCTAACTGATGATTCGCATTGCTGGACAGTTCAAACTTTAAAATTTTTGATGAACCTTGATAGCCATAAGCCCATCCGTAATGATATGGATATTGCAAAGTTTTCTGATTTTTTGGTGAATATCCATCAATTGAATTAGCTAACGGTATTGACAGCACTCCCTCTTGTATATAATTGTATTCGCTGTCTGGATCAATTGTCTGAACTTCTCCGGGAGCCTGATAAATTGCTACAATTGCGTCACCTAAGCCAGCGTTGTTATACTGGTCAAGAATTGTCTTTGCATTTTGTAACGTAGGGCAAATTTGTATCTCAAGCCCAGATAAAATACCGTTGTATTTATTTACATTCGGAACAGTTCCATCACTTTTTGATGATACTAAAATGTAAATTGGCGAATAATCATAGCCGATATTTAAATCAACTTGACCGGAGCATATTATTTCTCCTGTTTCTAAATCTTCAGGAATCATAGAAAAATTCACAGAATCTTCCGACTTATAGCAATGCTCCCGTTCCACAAAACACGGATTAATCGTGCAGTCATAGATGTTATTCTGCCAAACATCCAAAGCGTAAGTAATTTCACAAGAATTGACTGACAACCATGTAATATTTGTGATAAATGCATACTTCCATTCACCAGTGAATGGACTGTTCAAAAATCCCATGTAATTACATCTCATCACATCTTCCTGATTTCCTGCTACGTCATAGGTAAAACTACCAAACATTACCGGGCTACTATATTGAATTGTCTTTACACTTTTACTCATGATATAAGAATCACGTTCACTTTTGGAAGAAAACAGTCTTACGTGATTGTAGTCAGCGTCCCACGGGACGCCAGAGCACAATATGATTGTGCTTCCGGCATTCTGGGGAACGACATTACTTTGTGTTGGCATATTGATGAAATTGTCCATACAATTTACGCTTTCTTTGTTAGTGTAACAGTTGTATCAACTTCGGTTTCATACGCACTTGTGACTGTAATTGTTAGATTTCCAGTCTCTTCTGCGGAAACTAACAGTTTATTTGTACCGGGTACGATGAGGGTTCCGGAAGAAGTATTGCCGGAAATGGCATATCGCAGACCCCTAGGTGTTCCGGCTGTTGCAGGTGTTGTAACAGTGTTTACATAAAATTCCTGTTGAGTTCCGGCTGTGTACTCTGTTACCTGTGTACCACCAATAGTTGCGGAAATCGTAGAAGCCAGAGAAGTTACTCCTACAGCGTCAGTTGTAAATACAATAAGCGGATAAAACACAGAATAGCTGAACATTTCTTTTACATGATATACAAGGTTATATCTGAGCGGCATATTCAGACGGTCGGTAGTCATAAGTCTGTACTGATCGCGGACTTTAAAGAATCGTCTGTCAGCAAGTGCGGCCTGAATTCCTGGCTGATTCGGGAAACCATCTGTTACAACAATTCTTGCCATGAGATCTTTTTTGTCCAAATTAAAAGCACCGGCCAGCGTGTCAACGTTGATACTTGCCATAACTTCTGGAGTTGTCAGAATAATCAGATTTTCTCTGTCTGAAATTGCGTCCGAACCAGCGAAATTGTATTCACGATGAGGGAAAGCCATATGTCCAACAAAAGTCTGAATATTTTTAATCAACTCGTTTCCGGTCGTTTCATTATTGACAGCGGCGGACATGTGTACAGGATAGCAAGCGCCTGCATTATAGGCAGATTCCACAAGGCCAATCATGTTTACATACTCGTCATGACTTGCGCCGCTGACAATTGACTGACTTTTTGCGTTTACAAGGCTCCTAAGTCCGAATTCAGAAGCAAACGCCGTCCGTAAATCGTCATACCAGATTGTGACCGGATAATCTTTGTTAAAGTTTACACGATGATAAGCACTCATTATATATGCTTCATAAATTCCGAATGCATCTTCACAAGTTGCGCGGGGATTATGCGCAATTCCCTCTGCAAAATTTACAAAAATTTCTTGTTCCGTCAGTCCGAACGGCATTTCAGACTGTTTCAGTCCTCTGAGCGGATTCTCAAAAATGCCTGTCGTTACGGTCTGCATGATGATTAAATCTGTCAATGCCGGGACAAGTGCGTTCATTGTAGATTCATTATTCAAAATTGTTGCATAAACGTCATTCAAATTAGAAGCGGTTGCAATCGGTACCTGTGACTGATACTCTGTTGACATTCTTGTTCTAAGAGCATTCAGAATATTCATATTATTTGATGTTGCCATTAAAATTTTCTCCTTTCTTACTCTGTTGCGCCGTTAAAAATATCTAATTCTTCTACTCGGGGGACAGAATCGTCACTACCTGAAAGATTATCGGTGTACGTTTCGGTGCCCGCATCCCTATTGCCAGTAAATTCCGTTTTAAATCTTTCCCGGAATTTTCTGTCAATTTCTTCATACTTAGATTTATAATCATCTCTTTCTTTGACAAGTGCATCTCTTTCAGACATGATTTCACCGATTCTTGCATCGTCCGCACTAATCGCCGATTTCAGAACGTCTAAATGTTCTGAAAAGTCTGACGCATTAGGTAAAGCGTCAATAATTGCGCCCATTGCTTCTTCAACTGTCAAAACAAATTACCTCTCTTTCTTATGGATGGATACATCCATATTTTAAGTTTTCTTTTGCTTTTTCGTGGCAGTTCTGGTGTAATTCCGCCAGAAAAATCTAATTTGTTGTAATAATATAATGCATGTTGCTGTCTTTCTGGCTGTATGTCTCCGGCATGTTGTTCGTAATTTTGCTCAAACAATATAGTAGCTTCTTCTACTGAGCCAGTGAATTGTGTGAATTGTTTGAAAGTTAATGTCGTTGTAACTTGTTGCCATTGTAAATTATTATCAACCTCATACAATATTCTGCCCAACTGTCCGTATCCATCATCCATAGCGTAACCATTTTCGGATGCCCAGCTAGACCACTTTGTGGACGGTGTCCATTGTACGAGACCGTAACCTAAATTAGGATTTTCTGATAGGCTTTGCCAGATTCCGGGATTAATTGTAGATTCGCTTTGCATGTTTCCCAGCATCCCGGAAATAGCTTCTTTTGTCCAGCCCTTATTTGTCAGATAACTTGCAATAATTTGTGCGTTGTTGTCCATTTCATCTTGCGACAGATAACGGTTTCCCTTTATCCACTCAAGACTGATAATAGGGTCACTTGCACGGAAAATGTATGTATAATAACTAGCCGCTGTCGGATTAGTATTGATACTTACCTGATCGGCAAGCGGCACAGCGTCCGTGTGTGCGCCCATCGTGATACCGCCGGATTCGGCGGGCTGATAAACCATTTCTGTGTGCCCTGCCCGCCAAAGAATGTCTCCGGCTTTCCATGGTTCGGAAGCAGACAATTGCGTAAAATTCAACTGTTTCAAATAGCTTATCTCAGTACTTGTAGTAAACCAGGGATTACTCTGAAAATAACCTCCTGCCGTCAAAGCTGCTGAAATAAAGGATGAGCAGTCGTAATATTCAATACCATTTACAATCTGGCCGTATCTATATGTCATACTATAGCCTACATTGTCAGAATTGCATTTATTTACAGCCCAATTGTATGCCTGCGCTAAACTCATAAGATATATTTTTCTCCATTTTCTTCAGCACATATCCAGCCGCTAGGAATCTGCACCCAGATGTTTCCATCAGCGTCAAGTGTTACTGCTAAAACTGTTACATCTGTGCCAGCGTCAAGACAACCGTTTTTATCTGTGTCATGCTTCTGCCCGTCTGCTGACAACTCGTCATGATTTTTCAGGCGATATGTTTTAGCTGGTCCAGTTCTTACACATAAATTGTATACAAGTGTATACACATTTCCAACAATAAAAGCGCTTACGAAAGGCGTTTTATTGTCAGTCATTTCAGAATATCTAAAATGGTAGTCAAACACCATTCCTAAATTGTTGTACGGCATAACACAAATTTCTTTGCCTGTCTGGTCGCCTGTCTGACCACCTGTGATACCACCTTTCTCGTTGATTGAAGCGTGTACAATGTTTTCAGAATCTGTACAAGTTACAACATGTACAGATTCTTTCAGCAGAATGTCACCACGTACACGAGGAGCATTTACATCAATGATTTTCCAGCCATTTTTTAACAACTGCTCTTTCAGGTTACGAGTTGTCGAAAATTTTGAAACATTAAAGCCTGCATAAATCAAACCAGCCGCAACAAAAGATGAACAATCATAGTCTGGACTATACCGTTTGTCCTGAGAATATCCGTGAGAATCATCTGCGGCAATGTCTTCCAAATACTGAACATAAGTTTCAATTTTGCTCATTTTCTGATTCCTCCTTGCTTATATGTAATAGTTTTAAAATTTTATCCGGTAAAATATCTGGATTAATTACAGCAATATTTTCAACAATTGAAACAATTTCAGTCACTACCACGTATGCAATTATAAACGGCAAAACATCAAAATCTAAGTTAATACCGACACGCCAGCCGTTTGTGTCAACCATAAATCCCAGAAAATAGCATAAAATGAAACCAACTTTTTTGAAAAGTCCGTCCCTTAACTTTGTACTGTTTACACTTTTCGTTTTCAGCGCACCAATGAAACCTGTTACATAATCCGTTACATTGAACACAAGTGCAACTACAATCATTAAAATTGTATCCATAATTTACCACCTTTCTTAAAATTGTAAGGCAAAGTCCCGTGGCTGTCGGGTCTGAGCCTTGCTCTCGCAAGTAGCCATGCGCTCTACCTTGCCTTACACTTATTATTATAATCTGATTATTTATATATGTCAATAGCTAAAATTTCTAGACAAACCATTTTGGCCTTTTCATTGTTAAATCGCAAAAGTCCGTCATAATATGCATTTTTTAGCAATTTTGTGATCCATGCATAGTTATTTAACATCATTGTATTTTGATTATGATCGGAAGCCCGAAAACTTAAGATAGTATTATAATCTTTCTGATAATTTGTAGAAAAGTAGTAATACCCCTGTTCAAAATATTCCCAGAATCCAAAATATTCTGAATCATATAACACAGTAAAGATATAGTGAGATTTTCCTTTCGGCTTCTGAATAAATGCTGACGTATCCAAAAGAAAATCACCTTTTGACGCATAATTGAAATATTCCGAATTATTGAACGCTTTCAGGACTGGATTTTCTGAAATTGCTTTATCTGACCGTGTATCATGATTAAAGCAAACATTTAATCCGGACATGTGAATAATTTTTGCATCTTTTGAATAATTTTTGTAAATTCCAAAATATACAAAATAAGGATTTAAAAGCGCAACTTTATTTGCAAGGTAAATCAATTTTCTTTCAGCACTCATTTTTCCGCCGCCCCTTGAAACAGATACAAGGATTGACTGTAATTTTTCAATTTCTTTCGGCAAATAATATCCTGATTCTGTCAGAAATTCTTCAAAAATTATCAAAAAACAATCTTTAAAAAGCGGCGAATATTTTTTTAATTTGTCTATCTGACTACGTGTGCCGATACAAATTGAAAAGCCTACAGATTCGCCATCAAGAAAAACCTCATAAATCAAATTAGACAAAATCGGTTTTGTTTCCATTTCTTTTCCCAGTTTTGGATAAATTGCTAAAGCGTCTTCAAAAAGAGCAGAAACGCTTGTTAATTCTTCCGATGTTCTGAAAATATAGATAAATTTTTTCTGAAAAATCTTATATACTAATATATCAACTATACAAAAGGATGTAGTCTTTCCGGGGCCACGGTTTCCGATTATCATGAGCTGGCCGGGTTCTTCCCCGTCCCGGTCTGGCTCTTCCAGATACGGAAACGGGTTAAAATAATTTACAAAATCTATTTTATATGTTTCTGCTAAGTCTTTGACTAATTTCCATTCAATCATATTTTCCTTTCTATATAAAAGTTTCACGTGAAACATTTTTTGTATATTCCACGTGAAACTTTACCGCAAAATCTTTCAGGGGCGAATGTAAAGAGGTTTACTCCTTTCTTTTCCTGCCGGAAAACTATTTTTAATCTTACATGTTTACAAGTTTCAGCACAAGCATTTTCTTTCCGCTGTTTGTGTCACGCCATCCCACCTCAAATTCAACTGGGGATTCCGCCCATTTCTCAACGGGTTTCATCGTGTTAACCGTGTTGATAAGTCTATCAACAAAGTTTGAAAGTGTCTGATAACTCGTGCCCTCAGGTGAAATGATAGTCGTGACAATCGTTTCCTCATCTTCACAACTTTCATCATCTTTTTTTGTCTGAATAATGTGTGCTGCTTTGAATCGGTCGCCTGATTTCAATTTGGAAATCTGAAAATCCGGTGACATTACAGCGTTGATTGCGTCAACACCCTCTTTTGTGGTAAATAATTTTTTCTCACTCATTTTTTTTCATCCTTTCTTATTTTTCGTTTTCAGTTTTGTTAACCGGTGTTGCGTACTTATAAAAGTCCTCATCAGACATTTCATAACACTGTGTCTCTGTGTCAATCCATACCAGATTCATTGACTTGTCATAAGCAAAACCCGCATTCAGAATCGCTTCTTTTTTTGCTTTTTCTGACCGAATCGGTTTAGCGGATTTCAGTTGACCCAGTGTGATAAACTGTCCATCCGCTCTGCGCTGTACAACGTCATAGATGTACGATTCAATTTTTGTTCTCTGCATTTTTCTTCTCCTTTTCGATTGGTGATTTATTTTGTTTACATTATAGATATTACACTATTTCTGATAAAATGTCAATACCCAATATGCCATTTTCTACAAGTAACTCCCAATATTCATTTGTAACGCCTAATGTATAAGTATTTCCCAAAATACCTATGTTTGAAGCTGTCAGAATCCTTTCGCCATTTACATAAATTGATTTAATTTTTCGCTCATTATACCATGCTGTAGTTCTTCCTATGTCGTGAAATGTATTTCCTATTTCAAAATTTGCAATACATCCGATTCTTTCAGAACCTTTTTTCTTTTGCATACCAGAAACTGTTGTATGGAAAGAACCGTCTGAATTGTAGTAACAATATTTTTTAGCACCTAATGTTTTAAAGTAAATTTTTGGTTCTGTTTCTATATCCAACGTACCTAAGTAAAATTTTCTGCCGTTTACTGTTACATATGCGGGAATATCGTTATTTTCTGCTCTTAACTGTAATAATCTATTAAAATTCTGTAATTTTCGTATGTTATATAATCCTTTAAAATAATCACTGTCAGTATCCCAATAAATCGAATCATTTTTTAAAATTGTCTGTAAACAATTTAATAACCGTCTAGCGTGTGCTGTTACATAAATTCCCCACTGATATGCGAGAAAACTATTTTTATTTTTGTAATATTTGTCCAAAGTTTCGTCAATATCAACAGATTCTTTTGTCCATTCGCCATTTTTATATACAATTTCATCTCTGATAATGTCTGTAACCATCATACCATAGGTAGAATTTATCTTATTTTTGCTTTTCATATATTCATATTCTTTCCCCGGTATTCCTTTCAGTTCTGACTTTAACTGGAAAAATTTCAGACAAGTTAAACGTAATTCTTTCGGAAGCTTCCCCCGTGTAGCATAAATCGCTTTTTCAACCACAAAATGGTCAAATTTATATGATTTTCTGATAATTTTATAGTCTATCTCAGTGCATGTAATTCTTACATATTCTGCAAACAATATTCTGCCGTTATCTGTTTTTATTCCTTTATAGTTTTCACAATGCGCTAAATCTATGTAAGGTGAGGGAATATGGTCTTTTAATGTCAAATTATGTATAACTATCGTCATTACAACGCAATATTTATTTATATAATAGTTAAATTCTTCTTTTGTCTGAAAATTTACATCATTAAATGGAGACATTGGGAAATAAGACAAAAGTATCTGTGCCGGATAATCCGACGAAAAATCGGCAGTATAAACATTCGCGATAATTCTTCCAGATAATTTTCTATTTGCATGGGTATCTGCGCCCCTAAACGCTTTTCTGCACATTGTATATTGTTCGGCAGATAATCGCAAACTTTCAAAAATTTTCCGATTATTTTGCGTGTGCATAGCGTTTCGGTAATCTCTTCTAACAAAGCCAGTTGATGTGAGCGGAATTGTCGCAATCGTATCATCTTTTAAATATGCTTCAATGCATTCGCACAACCCCCTTACATCATTATACCTATATGCATCTTCAGTTTCTGTTAATTCGGTTTTTGGTGTACGAATTTTATTATAGTCAAAGGTATCCTCTAATTTATAGTGTACTACGCCTTTCGTATTTTGACAGAACTTTGACAAACTCATATTTGAGAGAAAATAAGAGCACTTAAATTCAAAATAATTGTTTGAACATTTAATTACTTTATGTTTTTCCCGTGCGAAAACTGTATCAAATTTCATAAAATCTTTGATAAATTGAAATTCATACGATAAATTGTGAACATAAATAACTAATTTATGCATATTATCCAAATGTAAATATTTTCGCAACTGTTCCATAAAATACAAAAAATCTCGCCATGTTCTACCGAAACATACATATTTATCGATAGAAAACTGCCAGCAATACATAAATGATTCACCATAAAAAGTAAATGTTTCACGTGAAACATTTGACTTTTCTATATCTACTTTTTTTAACGTAGTTGTTTCGATATCAAAGGCACACGGAATATTCGCATAATAAACGGGACGCTTGCCCCGTTTATATACAAAAGCCAAAGATTTATAGATTTCTTTGTATGGATAATCGTGTATATCATACACAATTTCATCATGTATTCCATCAATACACGGGACTTTTAGCCTATTCATACATTCCCTCTAAAAACGTTGTATTTCTTCCTTTTCTGTTTATCCATGTAAAACCCTGTTCCTAGAGCCTGCTCAACATTCTGAAAAGTTGCTCTACCTCGCAAATATGCCTGATAATCTTTCACAATTATATCAATTGATATACCATTATACAATGCCTCGTCAAGATTGTCCATTACCTGTGTACTTCCTAACCTTTTTACTGCCGCTTTGTATTCATCGCTTTTCAAAAATTCAAAAAAATCTGCATTGTCAACATCATACCTTTTTTTTCTTAAACGCTCTACCGCTTCCGATTCAACCTGTCTTATGCCTTTTATTGTTGACGTTTTTTTCCTCAAAAAATCAGACACGTTCATCAATTCTCTTTTGACTTCAAAATCTGACAATTTTCTGATTTTTGCTGAAGTTTCGGCAAACCGCTTTGCATTATTTTCCTTAAGATACTGCATAGCCTGTCTATACGCCCATTGTGTTTGACCCGCTTTTTCTAGTCTGACTAGGCGCTGATTCGCTCTCTTTGCTAAAGTTCTAAGCGCCTGACGCTGTTGCGTGGCGCTTAACTCTGTTAAATCAATATCAATCAAATTTTTCATAAATATTTATTCCACCTTTCATAGCATCTAATAGCATTCCTGCCCTAACGGGATTTTTGTATGCAAAATCACAAAACTGTATCAAAAGGATATTTGCAAGCTGTATAAATGATAAATCAAAACGCTTTGCAGTGGCTTTATACATTTCTGCTTCTTTGTTGCTTGTTATTACCTGTAAACGTGTTTTTGTTCTTCTTTCTCTTACGTACGCTTCCATGTTTATTTGCGCTCGTGTTTTCATCTTCTGTTCCTCCTATTCTTTTTATCCTTAAAATCTGTGTAATCATCGTCACCAATTGCGGCGGACAGGGACACCGCAAAGAGTAATACTACCAAACAAAAAAACATAAATACCATTTTCATTTCCTCCTATCTGATAAAATCATATAACATAAGATTGCCATAACTACGATAAAAGATAACCACTCAACCATGCTAGCCCCTCACTGTAAAATAATTTATATAGCAGTATTTTGTAGATTTCGGATTGTAGGTAAAAAC
>ERZ1090878.996-NODE-1001-length-14052-cov-4.172894_pt1 | contig 14052 bp, 26 predicted proteins | sample MGYA00478473_ERZ1090878 | MGnify/ENA primary metagenome ERZ1090878 (study PRJEB33644, sample SAMEA5815720) | chicken gut metagenome | biome: Chicken; feature: Gastrointestinal Tract; material: Caecum | place: Ireland | collected 2019-01-01 | study: A study of the... | reverse complement strand
ACACACAAGAGACTGATCGATATCATCGCGCCGACACAGAAAACTGTGGATGCCCTGTCCAGACTGGAGATGCCGGCCGGTGTTTATATTGATATTAAAATGAAAACCAAATAATTCACGACGAGCAAATCCTATCAGGTTGATATAAACATATCTTCTCTGTTACTAGGATGATCGCGAGAGCGATCCGCTGTAGAACAACAGGAGGTAAAGGAATGAAGAAAGCGATTTTAGCAACAAAAGTCGGAATGACACAGATCTTCAACGAGGACGGAGTTCTCACACCGGTAACTGTTCTGCAGGCTGGCCCCTGTGTGGTGACACAGGTGAAGACCGTTGACAATGACGGTTACAGCGCAGTGCAGGTTGGCTTTGTGGACAAGAGAGAAAAACTGGTGGCAAAGCCCCAGAAAGGTGCTTTTGACAAAGCTGGCGTAGCTTACAAGAGATACGTGAGAGAGTTCCGCTTTGAGGACGCAGAGAGTTACGAGGTAAAACAGGAAATCAAAGCTGATATTTTCGCGGACGGCGACAAGGTGGACGCCACTGCGGTTTCCAAAGGTAAAGGCTTCCAGGGCGCCATCAAGAGACATGGCCAGTCCAGAGGACCCATGGCTCACGGTTCCAAGTATCATCGTCATGCCGGTTCCAACGGTGCCTGCTCCGATCCCAGCAAGGTATTCAAGGGAAAGAAGATGGCAGGACGCATGGGCGGAAAACAGGTGACTGTACAGAACCTTGAGGTTGTTAAGGTTGACGTGGAGAATAACCTGATCTTAGTAAAAGGCGCTGTACCAGGACCGAAGAAATCTCTTGTGACACTGAAAGAGACAACCAAGACCGATAAATAGGTTCTGCGTATAGGAAAGGAGGAACACACAGATGGCAAACGTATCTGTTTACAATATGGAAGGCAAAGAAGTTGGAACGATGGATCTGAGCGATGCCGTGTTTGGTGTTGAGATCAACGAGCATCTGGTTCATCTGGCCGTTGTTCAGCAGCTTGCGAACAACCGTCAGGGTACTCAGAAGGCAAAGACCCGTTCCGAGGTTTCCGGCGGCGGAAGAAAGCCCTGGAGACAGAAAGGAACCGGTCATGCAAGACAGGGTTCCACGAGAGCTCCCCAGTGGACCGGCGGTGGCGTAGTATTCGCTCCGGTTCCCAGAGACTACACATTTAAGATGAACAAGAAGGAAAAGAGACTGGCTCTGAAATCAGCTCTGACTTCCAGAGTACAGGAGAACAAACTGGTGGTTCTGGATGAGCTGAAATTCGACGGCATTAAGACCAAGAGCATGAAGAAGGTTCTGGACAGCCTGAATGTGACCAAGGCCCTGATCGTGATCAACGAGAACGATCAGAACGTGGTGATGTCCGCAAGAAACATTGCTGACGTGAAGACAGCCCTGACCAACACCATCAACGTATATGACATTCTGAAATACAACACTGTGGTGGTTACCAAGGCCGCTGCCCAGACGATCGAGGAGGTGTACGCATAATGGCAGACATTAAATACTATGACGTAATCCTTAAGCCGGTTGTGACAGAGAAAAGTATGAATGTGATGGCTGAGAAGAAGTACACATTCATGATCCATCCGGATGCGACCAAGTCCCAGGTAAAAGAAGCGGTTGAGAAGATGTTCGAGGGAACCAAGGTGAAGAAAGTCAACACCATGAACATCCCCGGCAAGACAAAGAGACGCGGCACAACCTACGGTAAGACTGCAAAGACTAAAAAGGCAATCGTGACTCTGACCGAGGACAGCAAGGATATCGAAATCTTCGAGGGGTTATAAGACTGGCATTGAACACTTAACGAAGCGAAGCTGAGTTTAGTGTGAAAGCCCACCTGGACACTTGACGAGCGCTGAGCAAAGTGAAGCGGCGAGACTAGTGACCATGGTGTTTCCTTTAAGGAAACATACCCCTTCAGACTCGGCGAAAACAAACCCTTCGCCATTCCAAATATACGCAGCTAAGCGTGATAATAAATAGTTGAACGCCCGGCAGTGTGTAAAGCACAGCCAGGCGCGAAAGTGAAAGGAGAAACATGTCATGGGAATTAAGACATATAAACCGTATACCCCTTCCAGAAGACATATGACCGGTTCTGATTTCTCTGAGATCACCAAGACCACACCGGAAAAGTCACTTCTGGTTTCCCTGCAGAAGAATTCTGGACGTAACAATCAGGGTAAGATCACTGTGAGACACCGTGGAGGCGGCTCCAGAAGAAAATACAGAATTGTTGATTTCAAGAGATACAAAGACGGTATCCCCGCAACTGTGGTGGGTATCGAGTATGATCCCAACAGAAGCGCCAACATCGCTCTGATCTGCTACGCAGACGGCGAGAAGGCTTACATCCTGGCTCCCCAGGGACTGAAGGACGGCATGAAGGTGATGAACGGACCGGAAGCTGAGGTTCGTATCGGAAACTGCCTGCCTCTGTCCGAGATCCCGGTAGGTACCATGGTCCACAACATCGAGCTGTATCCCAGACACGGCGGCCAGCTGGTTCGCTCTGCCGGAAACGGCGCGCAGCTGATGGCGAAAGAGGGCAAATACGCAACCCTGCGTCTTCCCTCCGGCGAGATGAGAATGGTTCCCCTGGTATGCCGTGCCACCATCGGTATTGTCGGCAACGCGGAGCACAATCTGATTAACGTTGGTAAGGCAGGAAGAACCCGTCATATGGGTATCAGACCTACCGTTCGCGGTTCTGTTATGAACCCCAACGACCATCCCCACGGCGGTGGTGAGGGTAAGACCGGTATCGGTCGTCCCGGCCCCTGCACACCTTGGGGTAAACCTGCACTCGGCCTGAAGACCAGAAAGAAAAATAAGGCGTCCAACAAGCTGATTGTAAGAAGAAGAGACGGTAAGGCTATCAACGGTTAATAGATTGAGAATATAAGGAGGTAAACCAATGGCTCGTTCACTGAAAAAAGGCCCGTTCGCGGATGAAAGCTTATTGAAGAAAGTTGATGCCATGAACGCTTCCGGCGACAAGCAGGTTATCAAGACCTGGTCCCGTCGTTCCACCATCTTCCCCCAGATGGTAGGTCATACGATTGCGGTTCATGACGGAAGAAGACATGTGCCGGTATATATCACTGAGGATATGGTAGGTCACAAACTGGGTGAGTTTGTTGCCACCAGAACCTACAGAGGCCACGGCAAAGACGAGAAAAAATCCGGCGTTCGTTAAGGACGCCGGTTGAAGCCGGGCAGTTTTGCCCGGTGATACCCTTTTAAATGATAGTTCGCCCGGGGAGGGCGCTGCGAAACCGTCAGGTTTCGAGAATGAAAGGAGGACCATCTATGGCGAAAGGACATAGATCGCAGATTAAGAGAGAGAGAAACGCACAGAAAGACACCAGACCTTCAGCAAAGCTGTCTTACGCAAGAGTGTCTGTTCAGAAAGCCTGCTTTGTGCTGGATGCAATCAGAGGAAAGGACGTTAAGACTGCGCTTGGTATTGTAACCTACAATCCCAGATATGCATCTGAACTGATTGCTAAACTGTTGAAATCAGCCATTGCTAACGCTGAAAACAATAATGGTATGAACCCGGATAACCTGTATGTAGAAGAGTGCTATGCCAACAAGGGACCGACGATGAAGAGAATCAGACCGAGAGCCCAGGGCAGAGCTTACCGGATCGAGAAGAGAATGAGTCATATCACTATCGTGCTGAATGAGAAATAAGGAGGGCAATCATGGGACAGAAAGTAAATCCGCATGGCTTAAGAGTCGGCGTTATCAAAGACTGGGACTCAAAATGGTATGCAGAAGCTGATTTTGCTGATTATCTGGTAGAAGATCACAAGATCAGAACATTTCTGAAAAAGAAACTGTACAGCGCAGGTGTTTCCAGAATCGAGATCGAGAGAGCATCTGACCGCGTGAAGATTATTATTTACACTGCAAAACCCGGCGTGGTAATCGGTAAGGGCGGAGCAGAGATTGAGAAGGTAAAGGCAGAGCTTCAGAAGTTCACAGATAAGAAAGTAATCGTGGACATCAAGGAAGTGAAGAGACCGGACAGAGACGCACAGCTGGTAGCCGAGAACATCGCTCAGCAGCTGGAGAACCGTGTATCTTTCCGTCGTGCTATGAAGTCCACCATGGGAAGAACCATGAAGACTGGCGCGAAGGGAATTAAGACCTGTGTGTCCGGACGTCTTGGCGGCGCTGATATTGCCCGTTCTGAGTTCTACAGCGAGGGTACGATTCCGCTTCAGACATTAAGAGCAGATATTGACTATGGCTTTGCAGAGGCAGATACCACCTACGGCAAGTTAGGCGTAAAGGTATGGATCTACAATGGCGAAGTCCTTCCATCTAAAAAAGAAGGGAGCGATAAATAATGTTAATGCCCAAGAGAGTGAAACGTCGTAAACAGTTTCGTGGAACCATGGCGGGAAAAGCCATGAGAGGAAATACCATCAGCTACGGTGAGTTTGGCCTTGTGGCGACTGAGCCCTGCTGGATCAAATCCAATCAGATCGAGGCAGCCCGTATTGCTATGACTCGTTACATTAAGCGTGGCGGTAAAGTTTGGATCAAGATTTTCCCGGATAAGCCGGTAACTGCAAAGCCTGCTGAAACACGTATGGGTTCCGGTAAAGGTACCCTGGAGTACTGGGTAGCTGTTGTGAAACCCGGCCGTGTGATGTTCGAACTGGCAGGTGTTCCCGAAGATGTAGCCCGCGAAGCATTGCGTCTTGCTATGCACAAGTTACCCTGTAAATGCAAGATCGTTTCTCGCGCAGACTTAGAAGGCGGTGATAACAGTGAAAATTAATAAGTATGTAGAAGGTTTAAAGGCAAAATCAGCTGCAGAATTAAACGAAGAATTAGTAGCTGCTAAAAAGGAACTTTTCAATTTGAGATTTCAGAATGCGACCAATCAGCTGGACAACACCAGCAGAATCAAAGAGGTTCGCAGAAACATCGCCAGGATCCAGACCGTGATCACTGAGAAGGCAAATGCGGCCGAGTAATCTGCCCTGACCCGTGCTCAAATTGAAGAAAGGAGACATTTCCGTGGAAAGAAATCTTAGAAAGACCCGTACAGGCAAGGTTGTAAGTAATAAAATGGATAAAACCATCGTTGTTGCAGTGGAAGACCATGTTAGACATCCGCTTTACAAGAAGATCGTGAAGAGAACCTACAAGCTGAAGGCTCATGACGAGAACAACGAGTGCAATATCGGTGATACCGTAAGGGTTATGGAGACAAGACCTCTGTCTAAGGATAAGAGATGGAGACTTGTGGAAGTCGTTGAGAAAGTGAAATAGTATAGAGGAGGTATATCGGCATGGTACAGCAGGAAACCAGACTGAAAGTCGCTGATAACACCGGAGCAAAGGAACTGCTTTGCATCAGGGTTATGGGCGGTTCTACGAGAAGATATGCAGGTATTGGTGATATTATCGTTGCTTCGGTTAAAGATGCAACGCCAGGCGGTGTTGTAAAGAAGGGTGATGTGGTAAAGGCTGTGGTTGTGCGTACCGTAAAGGGCGTTCGCCGCAAAGATGGCTCCTACATCCGTTTTGATGAGAATGCCGCTGTCATCATCAAGGAAGATTTGAATCCCAGAGGAACCCGTATTTTTGGACCGGTGGCAAGAGAGCTTCGTGACAAGAAGTTCATGAAGATCGTTTCCTTAGCTCCGGAAGTATTATAGGAGGGCCGAAATCATGATGAAGATCAAGAGAGGCGATACGGTTCGCGTGATCGCTGGTAAAGATAAAGACAAAGAAGGCAAGGTTCTGGCCGTGAAGGACGGCAAAGTCCTGGTGGAAGGCGTTGGTATGGTAACCAAGCACACAAAGCCCTCAGCCGGAAATCAGCAGGGCGGTATTGTGAACAAAGAGTCTTACATTGACATCTCCAATGTAATGTATCTTCACAACGGCAAACCTACCAGAGTTGGCTTCAAGATCGATGGCGACAAGAAGGTCCGTGTGGCAAAAGCTACCGGCGAAGTCATCGGATAAGTGAGAGAGGAGGCTGCACAAGTTGAGTAGATTAAAAGAGAAATATCAGAATGAGATTGTGGACGCCATGATGAAGAAGTTCGGCTACAAGAACATCATGGAAGTGCCGAAGCTGGATAAAGTTGTGGTAAACATGGGCGTTGGCGAGGCAAAGGAAAATGCCAAGGTTCTAGAGTCCGCAGTGAAGGATATGGAGACCATTACCGGCCAGAAGGCAGTGCTGACCAAGGCAAAGAATTCTGTGGCTAACTTCAAGATCCGTGAGGGTATGGCCATCGGATGCAAGACCACACTGCGCGGCGAGAAAATGTATGAGTTCGTTGCCCGTCTGATCAACCTGGCTCTGCCCCGTGTGCGTGACTTCAGAGGTGTGAACCCCAATGCGTTCGACGGAAGAGGAAACTACGCTCTGGGTATCAAAGAGCAGCTCATCTTCCCGGAGATCGAGTACGATAAGGTTGACAAGGTGAGAGGTATGGATGTGATCTTCGTTACCACCGCCAAGACCGATGAAGAAGCCCGTGAATTGCTGACATTGTTTAATATGCCGTTTCATAAATAAGTAGGAGGGAAATTTCATGGCTAAAACGTCAATGAAAATCAAGCAGCAGCGCACACCGAAGTTCTCAACCAGAGCCTACACCCGCTGCCGTATCTGCGGACGTCCGCATTCTGTATTGAGAAAATATGGTATCTGCCGTATCTGCTTCCGTGAGTTAGCATACAAGGGTCAGATCCCCGGAGTGAAAAAGGCCAGCTGGTAGGCCGAAAGCAACTTGGTGAACGCGAGCCGCAGGCGAAGCGTGAGCCTAGTGCGAGGTCGTTCGCGAACCTTATTGAGCGAACATCCTTAATTACACTCCACATTTTTACACAAAACAGATTTCATATATTTATTTGAGAACATGTCAAGTCTTTAAAGGAGGAAACTAACATGGCAATGAATGATCCCATTGCGGATATGCTCACAAGAATTCGTAACGCAAATACTGCAAAACATGATACTGTAGATGTTCCCGCATCTAAGATGAAGATTGCGATTGCCAACATCCTGCTGGATGAGGGATATATCGCAAAGTACGATTTGATCGATGATGGCGCGTTTAAGACCATTCACATCACCCTGAAATATGGGAAAGACAAGAATGAAAAGATTATCACCGGCCTGAAGAGAATTTCCAAACCCGGTCTGCGTGTTTACGCAAACACCGAGAATATGCCCAAGGTTCTGGGCGGACTGGGTGTGGCGATCATCTCCACAAACCAGGGCGTGATCACAGATAAGCAGGCCAGAAAGCTCCATGTGGGCGGCGAAGTGCTGGCATTCGTTTGGTAATCAAGGATAGTTTTGCGGGGAATACCCGTTTACACATAGTTACTGAAAACAGAGAGGCGCAAGCCTTTCCGAAAATCTAAGTAAGGAGGACAAAAGGCATGTCACGTATCGGAAGAATGCCGGTTGTGATCCCGGCAGGTGTAACTGTCGCGGTCGCTGAGGGTAACGAAGTTACCGTAAAAGGGCCGAAGGGTACTCTGGTGAGAACCCTCCCTGTAGAAATGGAAATTAAGGTGGAAGATGGTCATGTGGTTGTAACAAGACCCAACGACTTAAAGAAAATGAAATCTCTTCACGGTTTAACCAGAACTCTGATCCACAACATGGTGATCGGTGTGAGCGAAGGTTATACCAAGACCCTGGAGGTAAACGGTGTTGGTTACCGTGCCGCAAAGGCCGGCAAGAAGCTGACCCTGACCCTGGGCTACTCTCATCCGGTTGAGATGGAAGATCCGGAAGGCATTGAAACTAAGGTAGATGGAAATAAGATCATTGTTTCCGGAATCAGTAAAGAGAAGGTTGGCCAGTACGCAGCCGAAATCAGAGAAAAGAGAAAACCGGAACCCTATAAGGGCAAAGGTATCAAGTACGATGATGAGGTAATCAGACGTAAGGTTGGTAAGACCGGTAAGAAATAAGTAAGGAGAGTGTGAAGATGGTTAGTAAAGAATCAAGAAGCAAGGTTCGCGTAAATAAACATAGAAAAATCCGTAACCGTTTCAGCGGCACTGCTGAAAGACCGCGTTTGGCTGTGTTTAGAAGCAATAATCATATGTATGCTCAGGTAATTGACGACACCGTCGGCCATACTCTGGTATCCGCCAGCACTCTGCAGAAGGATGTGAAGGCTGAACTGGAAAAGACCAACAACGTAGATGCAGCGGCTTACCTGGGAACTGTGATTGCCAAGAGAGCGCTGGAAAAAGGCATCAAGACGGTTGTCTTTGACCGCGGAGGCTTTATCTATCAGGGTAAAGTGAAGGCGTTAGCAGATGCAGCCAGAGAAGCTGGTCTGGAATTCTAGGAAAGGAAGGATAAGACACATGAGACATGAGATCATTGATCCGAGTCAGTTTGAACTGAATGATAAAGTAGTGTCCATCAAGCGTGTATCCAAAACTGTAAAAGGTGGACGGAACATGCGCTTCACTGCCCTGGTTGTGGTAGGCGACGGAAACGGACATGTGGGCGTTGGCCTGGGAAAAGCCGTTGAAATTCCGGAGGCTATTCGTAAGGGTAAAGAGGACGCCATGAAGAAATTGATCAACGTGGTGATGGATGAGTCTGCCAGCGTTCCCCATGACTTCATCGGAAAGTTCGGCGGCGCTTCCGTGCTCCTGAAGAGAGCTCCGGAAGGTACCGGTATCATTGCTGGAGGTCCTGCCCGTACTGTGCTGGAGCTTGCCGGAATTAAGAATATCCGTACCAAGTCCCTGGGTTCCAACAATAAGCAGAATGTGGTACTGGCTACAATGTCCGCTCTGAAACAGCTCAAGAGCCCCGAGGAGGTTGCAAGACTGCGCGGCAAATCTGTTGAAGAGATTCTTGGATAAGGAGGAATTGGAAATGGCAGATAAGTTGAAAATTACCCTGGTAAAATCACCCATCGGTGCGATCCCGAAGCATCGCGCAACCGTGGAAGCTCTGGGACTTCGCAAGCTGAACAAAACCGTTGAGATGCCGGACAATCCTGCCGTGAGAGGCATGATGACCATGTGAAGCATCTGGTAAAAGTGGAAGAGATCTAAGGATTTATACAGATAAAGGAGGTGTCATGATGGATTTATCAAATTTGAGCCCGGCTGCAGGTTCTGTGCAGAGCAATAACTTCAGAAGAGGACGCGGTCACGCTTCTGGAAACGGCAAGACAGCCGGTAAAGGACATAAGGGTCAGAAAGCCCGTTCCGGAGCACCGAGAATTGGCTTTGAAGGCGGCCAGATGCCCCTGTACAGAAGAATCCCCAAGAGAGGCTTCAAGAACAGAAACCGTCTGGAGATTGAGGCGATCAATCTGGGAGCTCTGGAGGTATTTGATAATGACGCAGAGGTTACCGTTGAGGCTCTGCTTGAGAAGGGCGTGATTAAGGATGCCAAGGATGGCGTAAAGATCCTTGGAAACGGAACCCTGACCAAGAAGCTGAACGTAAAAGTAAATGCGTACAGCGAGAGCGCAAAGGCTAAGATTGAAGAACTTGGTGGAAAAGCAGAGGTGATCTAATGTTAGAGACACTGCGCAATGCTTTTAAAATCAAAGATATCAGAAAAAAGTTATTTTTCACCTTTTTGATGCTGGTAGTTGTGAGACTTGGATCACAGCTGCCGGTACCCGGTGTAAACAGAGATTATTTCAGCAACTGGTTTGCCAGTCAGCAGGCCAACGGAGCACTGAACTTCTTTTCAGCCTTCACCGGCGGTTCTTTTGAGAACTTCTCCATTTTTGCGCTGAATATTACGCCCTACATTACTTCGTCCATTATCATGCAGCTTCTCACCATTGCTATTCCGAAGCTGGAGGAGATGCATCGTGACGGAGAGGACGGAAGAAAGAAGATCCAGAGTATTACCCGTTACCTGACTGTGGGTCTGGCACTTTTCGAGAGCCTTGCCATGGCCATTGGTTTTGGCAATTCCGGTCTCATCGAGGAGATGAATGTGCTGAATGTGATTACGGTGGTAGTGGCGCTGACAGCCGGCTCCGCATTCCTGATGTGGGTTGGTGAGCGCATTACGGAGAATGGTGTTGGAAACGGTATTTCTATCGTCCTGATGATCAACATCCTTTCCCGTGTTCCTTCTGATCTCTCAACTCTGTTTGAGACCTTCGTACAGGGACAGACCATCGCCAAAGGCATTCTTGCAGCGGTGATTATCATTGCCGTGATCGTGGTGACGATTGTGCTGGTTATCCTGCTCAACGATGCCACCAGAAAGATCCCGGTGCAGTACGCGAAAAAGATGCAGGGACGCCGTCTGGTGGGCGGTCAGGCCTCCAATATTCCGCTGAAAGTAAACACAGCAGGCGTGATTCCGGTTATCTTCGCGTCCTCGCTGATGTCCATTCCTCAGATGATCGCAGCTTTTGCCGGTGTGGGTTCCACAGGGGTTGCTGCCACAATCTTGGGTATGCTCAATCAGAACAACTGGTTTAATTTCAGCAGCCCGATTTATTCGGTAGGTTTGATCCTCTACATTGTATTGATTATTTTCTTTGCTTATTTCTATACCTCCATCACCTTTAACCCCATTGAGGTGGCGGACAATATGAAAAAGCAGGGCGGCTTTATCCCCGGTATTCGTCCGGGCAAGCCGACCACAGATTATCTGAATAAAATCCTTGGTTATATTGTGTTTATCGGCGCGGTTGGTCTTACCATTGTTGTGCTGATCCCGATTTTCTTTAACGGTGTATTCGGAGCTTCCGTTTCCTTCGGTGGAACATCCATCATCATTATCGTGGGTGTTATTCTGGAGACATTAAAGCAGATTGAATCTCAGATGGTGGTTCGCAATTACAAAGGATTTCTCAGCGAATAAGACAGAGTATGCCTCACCTGCGCAGCGCAGGTGGGGTTTATTAGAAAGAGGCGTATTTTAAATGAAGATTATTATGCTTGGCGCGCCTGGAGCGGGAAAGGGAACACAGGCAAAGAGAATTGCGGAAAAGTATTCCATTCCCCATATTTCCACTGGCGATATTTTCAGAGCAAACATTAAAAACGATACCGAGCTTGGAAGAAAGGCAAAATCCTATATGGATCAGGGCCTTTTGGTTCCTGATGAGCTGACCTGCGATCTGGTGGTAGACCGCATCAAGCAGGATGACTGCAAAAACGGTTATATTCTGGATGGTTTCCCCAGAACGATTCCCCAGGCGGAGGCGCTGGACGGCGCTCTCTCCGCGATGAATGAGAAGATGGATTATGCGATTAACGTAGATGTGCCGGATGAGAACATTGTCAGCCGTATGAGCGGTAGAAGAGCCTGCACAGGCTGCGGAGCCACCTACCATGTGGTGTACAACGCGCCCAAGGCAGAGGGAATCTGCGATGTTTGCGGTGAGAAGCTGATTTTGAGGGACGATGACAAGCCGGAAACGGTGCAGAAGCGTCTTTCTGTATATCATGAACAGACTCAGCCCCTGATTGATTACTATGAGAAGGCCGGAATTCTGAAAACAGTGGACGGCACGATGGAGATGGATCAGGTGTTTGATGCAATTGTGGCTATTTTAGGAGAGTAAGCTTATGTCAGTAACAGTAAAGTCTGCGTCAGAAATTGAACTGATGAGGGAAGCCGGAAGGCTTCTGGAAATTGTACATGATGAACTGGCGAAGATCATTCGCCCGGGAATTTCCACTTGGGAGATTGACCATGAGGGTGAACGGATCATCCGCAGCTTTGGCTGTGTGCCAAACTTTCTTAATTACAATGGCTATCCTGCCTCCATCTGTGTGTCAGTGAACGATGAGGTAGTTCATGGAATACCGAAGAAGAGCCGGATTTTGAAGGAAGGCGACATTGTCAGCCTGGATGCCGGCCTGATTTACAAAGGATTTCACTCAGATGCAGCCCGTACCTATGGCGTGGGAAAGATTTCCCCGGAAGCAGAGCAGCTGATCAAAGTGACCAGGGAGTGCTTTTTCAAGGGAATTGAGTTCGCGAAAGCGGGATGCCATCTCCACGAAATATCCGCTGCCATCGGGAGTTATGCGGAGTCCTTCGGATATGGGGTGGTCAGAGACCTGGTGGGACACGGGATCGGAAAAGCGCTTCATGAGGATCCCCAGATTCCCAATTTCGCCCAAAAGAAAAGAGGAATCCGCCTGGTACCTGGCATGACCCTGGCTATTGAGCCCATGATTGATGCCGGCACCTGGGAGGTAGAGTGGCTGGACGATGACTGGACCGTGGTGACGGCGGATGGATCTCTGTCTGCCCACTATGAAAATACGGTGTTGATTACCGACGGTGAGCCGGAGATATTAACTCTGAGTCATTGAGCAAAGTGAGAATGAGATCAGCAGGCGGCAAATACCGCGGCCGGATGCGCAGGCGGTATTTCGAATTGCGATGGAGGGCACTATGGAACAATATCATGCCGAAATGCTGGCGGTTTCTCTGGCAGGACATGACAAGGGAACATGTTATGTAGTGCTGGGATGGGAGGACGGGTTTTTCCTTCTGTCAGATGGAAAGAGTAAGCCGCTGGAGCGGCCGAAAAAGAAAAATCAAAAGCATGTGCAGCTGATTCGGCATCTGCCCCATGAGATTGCCGAAAAAATGAACCGGATCAGTCAGGATGCGGATGTGCGAGGGGTGCTGAAGCTGTATTCCCAGCGAGGCGCCGCCCCGGAAAATCGTGAAGGCAGCGAATAGGTAGTTACTATGAATAGTAACCAATCAGGAAAAGGGTTACAATTTAAGGAGGTTCATGCATGTCAAAAGCAGACGTCATTGAAGTAGAGGGTACTGTACTGGAAAAACTCCCCAACGCCATGTTTAAGGTGGAGCTGGAAAACAAGCATGTGGTTCTGGCTCACATCAGCGGAAAACTCCGCATGAATTTCATCCGCATTCTGCCGGGTGACAAGGTGACAATCGAGTTATCCCCCTATGATTTGTCCAAAGGACGCATTATTTGGAGAGATAAATAGAGCGGGCAAAGAGCGCTGCTTCCGGAGAAAATTCCGGTGGCAGCGCTCTTTTTAAGTCCCCATCTTCATAAACTGTTTGCGGTAGGAGGAGGGGGACATGCCATTCTGCCGGGCAAACTGCCGGGAAAAATAGGCTGCATTCTGAAAACCCACGGCAAGACCGATGTCAGAAATACTCAGCGAAGACTTCATAAGCAGCATACAGGCTTTTTTCAGCCGATATTCCAGAAGATATTGGCTGGGGCTTGTGTGCTTAAATTTTTTGAACAGTTTGAAAATGTAAGTCCGGTCAATGCTGGTCTCCAATGCCATGGAGGCGACAGAGATATTTTGGTAGTAATGACGGTGAACATAGTGAAGCAGTTCCTGAAAGTGGAGCTCACTTTGAGACAGTGCGGGGGCATCGGCTCTCTGGACACTGTTTTTCAGGTAGTCCAGAAGACCGTACAGATTGCCCATGGCACTGTAATCCCGTTTGAGTTTGCAGGCAGTGTAGATTCGTTCAAAATAATTTTCCAGTTCCTCGTCAATGCGGTAGCGGACGAAGAACTCCTCCCGTGTCAGGCCGCAGTCGGCCAGTATTTTTTCTGCCGCCTCGCCGTGGATTCCCACCCAGCGGTAGCACCAGGGATTTTCCGGAACCGGAAAATATTTGTTTGAGGTGTGGGCGGGTATCAGAAAGAGATCACCGGGATAAATGTGTTCCGCGTGATCCCGGATTTGAAAGATCCCTTCTCCCTGAATGCAGTAGTGAATCACATAGTAGTCAATGGGAATGAACTCGCAGGGTTTTTGCGGGTGGCATTCCTCATAACCGGCTTCGCAGATATTCAGATCCGCGCCAAAATGGGTCTCATAAAAGGAAACACTTACCCGGTTTCGAAACACAGATGACATGAAAATACCTCCTGAAATACGTTTTTTGTGATGAGTTCAGTCTATCACGCCGTAATTTTTTGCGCAAGCAAAAGTGTCAACATAAGTGCAAAAATATGCTACTTTCTTATCTGGTAAGATCTGGACTGATATGGTAGAATGTAGAAACTG
>ERZ1090878.990-NODE-995-length-14088-cov-7.303641_pt1 | contig 14088 bp, 15 predicted proteins | sample MGYA00478473_ERZ1090878 | MGnify/ENA primary metagenome ERZ1090878 (study PRJEB33644, sample SAMEA5815720) | chicken gut metagenome | biome: Chicken; feature: Gastrointestinal Tract; material: Caecum | place: Ireland | collected 2019-01-01 | study: A study of the... | reverse complement strand
ATGTATGGTGCTGCGGCACCTGTGTGCCGGTTTGGTAACAAAAAATGTAATATTTGTGTAACTTATTGCAAATATCTATTTATTTTAATTTCAGAATATGTTATGATAATTAAAATCATGCTGGAGGTGAGGGTTTGAAAAAATGCAGGGTCCTTGTTCTGGTTCTTCTGATCGCGTTTGTTTTTTCCGGCTGCTCTTTTCACCTTTCCTCTTCGCTTGACGAGCTGATCGCACCCGTCTCGCCTTTTGGAGAGGATGCGGCTATCGCCAAGGCGCTTGATGATTATGCCGGCAAATACACTTTGAAAACGTGCGTCTATGGGGAATACACCTCTTCATTTGTGAAGGCAGACCTGAATGGCGACGGCTCTGCCGAGGCGTTTGCGTTTTATGAACCGTCCAGCGCGCTGGGCACAGTGTATTTGGCTGTTATGGTACCGAATGATGACGACGACACATGGCGCGTTACGTTTTCGGCGCCGGGCGAGGGCAGCGACGTCGGCGAGATCGATTTTGCCGATATGACCGGCGACGGCCGTCAGGAGATACTCGTCAACTGGGAGGTCATCAGCAACACCTCCAACAACATCTTGTCGGTCTATTCCTATACGGATGAAAACGGCGGCGTCGAACTGCAGGCGGTGGGGGAACCGCTCTCTTTTTCCAAGTACACCAGCGCCGATCTCAACCACGACGGTTTGAATGAACTGTTGCTTTTTAACCTGCCGGGTTCTGACACCGAAAGCGCCAGTGCAGTCGTCTATTCTATGGAAAACGGGCGTGTCCGCCGTCTCGGTCAGACCAAGCTGGACTCCAATGTCACCGCCTATTCGTCCGTTACTGTGGACAGCAGCGATCCGGACAATCCCGTCGTTTATGCCGATGCCTATAAAAACAACGGCAGCGCCATGATCACCGAGATCGTGTACTGGTCCGATTATTATGATACGATCATTTCGCCGTTTTATGATTATGATACCGGCCTTACACGCGAAACTTTTCGGGAAAACACCGTCCAGTGCCGCGATATTGACGGCGACGGCAAGGTGGAGATCCCGATGGAACCCCAAAAACAGTCTGCATCTGCCGGGCAGCAGCTAACTCTGATCGACTGGCAGGTCTACCGGGACTATGTGCTGTTCCATAAAACGTACGGCGTGCTCAACCGGAAAGACGGCTACTTTCTGAATTTAGACGACGCACTTTTTGAAAACGCTGTGTTTGCTTACGATGGGGAAACGCGCGAGCTGACGGTGCGCGACGCCGCGTCTGACCGTGTCGTCTGCACGCTTAAAACGGTATTTAAGGCAGATTACTCTGCGCAGGCGTACAGCGGGTACACGCAGTTTTATGAAAAAGCCCCGTTTTGCTACCTGGTCGCAGTAAATGAAAATGATTACGGCATTACTGCCGATACGGTTGCCGATCATTTTATTGAATATTGATTTTCAGCCTTTCAGGAGGGAGAAAAATGAAAAAAGTGCTTGTCGCTGAGGACGAAGAGGCGATCCGAGAATTTATCGTTATCAATCTGCGCCGCAGCGGTTACGACGTGGTACAGGCTGACAACGGCCGTACAGCCCTGGAACTGTACGAGGCGTCGGGCGGCGACATTGACGTAGCGATTTTAGACATTATGATGCCTGAAATGGATGGCCTTACCCTTTGCAAGGAGCTGCGCAAGCGTTCGGCCGATTTCGGCATCATCATGCTCAGCGCCAAAACGCAGGAGATGGACAAGGTCACCGGGCTTTTGTTCGGCGCGGACGATTATGTCACGAAGCCGTTTTCGCCCAGTGAGCTGATGGCCAGGGTCGACGCCGTTTACAGGCGTGTAGAAATGACCAAGGGCTTTCGCCGCAGCGAGGCGCGCAACGACCTGATCCGGCTCGACGATTTTGAGCTGAACCTGCGCAACCGCACGCTCTCCAAGGGCGGCCGGCTGATCGAACTGACGCAGGTCGAGTTCCAGATCATCGAATACTTTTTCAAAAACCCAAATGCGGCGCTTTCGCGCAGCGATATTCTAAAAGAAGTATGGGGCGCCAATTATTACGGCGATGAGAAGATCGTAGATGTCAACATCCGCCGGCTGCGTATGAAAGTGGAGGACAACCCTTCTAACCCGGCGCGCCTGGTTACGATCTGGGGCCTCGGCTACAAGTGGATCACCGAAAATCAGGCATAAAAAATTGCGGAGTCAGTGAGAATTTATGCAAAAGCTGCGTATAAAACTGAAAACGGCGAAAATCGAGGGTATCACGCTCAAGTGGCTGTTCAACGTGCTTGGTGTGATCGCCCTGATTTTCATTGCCGTTTTTGTGGCCGCATGCTTCTCGCTGAAGGTTTTTTATTACAGTTCGGTCGAAAATGTGATCAGCGCCGGCGTGTCTACGGTGGCCAGCAACTATTTTTCGATCTATGAGGATTCCGGTGCGGCGTTCGAGGCGACGGCGGCCAATTTTATGGAAGATTATCCGTATAAAGACCGCACGACCGTTTGGGTGATCGATTCGGACGGCAGCGTCATCTCGTCCTCTTCCGGCTTTGTGATCAGCGACCAGGACATGCCGGATTACAGTGAAGCGATGAACGCCGAGGATTCCACCGCCGTGTGGACCGGGCGCCTGGAGTCCGGTGAAAAGGTCATGGCCACCACCCGTATCCTTTATGATGCGGATTCCAATCAGATCGGTGCTGTGCGCGTGCTGGCTTCACTCGAAAAAGTCGATACGCAGATCTCCACCATCTGCCTGATCCTGGGGCTGATTCTGATTGCGTTTTTCGGCCTGATCGTGTTTTCCAATCTGTATTTTATCCGCTCCATCATTATCCCGGTGCAGCAGATCTCGGAAACCACAAAGCTGATCGCCAAGGGCAACCTCGGCGCGCGCATCGAGCATAAAAGCGACGACGAGATCGGTGAGCTGTGCAACAGCATCAACCGCATGGCGGAAGAGATCGCGGCCAGTGATAAAATGAAAAATGATTTTATTTCCACCATTTCCCACGAACTGCGCACGCCGCTGACCTCTATTAAGGGCTGGGCTGAGACTTTGAAGTTTGACAATTCCAACACGCAGGACGAGCTGACCAAACGCGGCCTGCAGGTCATTGTCAGTGAAAGCGCCCGGCTGGAGGGCTTTGTAGAGGAACTGCTGGACTTCAGCCGCCTGCAAAGCGGGCGCATGAACCTGCGCCTGGAGCGGTGCGATATTATTGCTGAGCTGAACGAAACCATATTTACGTTTGTAGAGCGTGCCCACCGCGAGGGCATTGACGTGAAGTACAGCGTGCCCAGCGACTGTGCGCCGGCCAATGCGGACCCGAACCGGTTAAAGCAGGTCTTTATGAATATTCTCGATAACGCTCTGAAATATTCAAGGCCGGGCAGCCGCATTTTTGTGAAAGCCGTTTTTTCCGACCAGGACACGGATGTGGCGCCGCGCTGCCTGAAAATCATGTTTGTGGACGAGGGCTGCGGCATTTCGGCTGAGGATTTGCCGCATGTCAAGGAAAAGTTTTATAAAGCTAATGTTTCGGTGCGCGGTTCCGGCATCGGCCTGGCGGTCACGAATGAGATCGTTACGCTGCACGGCGGCCGCCTGGACATTGACAGTGTGGAGGGCCGCGGCACGATGGTAACGGTCTATCTGCCGCTGGACAATTTTCCGCCGTCGTCCTAATCAATATTTATTTGCACTATATCATGTAGAATGGAGATAGGGAATGGATAATAAGAAATTCCACAAAACCTCGGTCGGCGGTCAGGCGCTGATCGAGGGCATCATGATGCGCGGGCCAAAGGGCATTGCCACGGCTGTGCGCAACCCGAAGCAGGAGATCGTGGTGGATTATCACGATTTCGCAAAACCGCTTCCTAAAATCGCAAAAGTCCCGATCATTCGCGGCGTCGTCTCGTTCGTGCAGTCTATGATCATCGGCTACAAGTGCTTGATGCACAGCGCCGACGTGTCCGGCATGGACGATGTGGAGGAGGAAGAGCTTGGCAAATTCGACAAATGGCTGCTCGACAAATTCGGTGACAAGCTGATGAATTTTATCATGATCCTTGGCTCTGTGCTGGGCATCGCACTGGCGTTTGTCATTTTCTTCTATCTGCCGGTGCTGGTGTTCAACCTGCTCAACAATGCAACTGACGGCGCTTTGACGGTATGGCAGGGCACGCTCGAAAGCGCCATGAAAATCATTATTTTTGTGGCGTATATCGCCATCGTAGCCCGCATGAAGGACATTCGGCGCACATTTATGTATCACGGTGCAGAGCACAAAACGATCACCTGCTACGAGCGCGGCGAGGAGCTCACGGTGGAAAATGTGCGCAGGCAGTGCCGTTTTCATCCAAGGTGCGGCACGTCGTTTATTTTTGTTATGCTGATCCTCAGCATCTTTATTTCCACGCCGCTTTCGCTGCTTTTGCCGCAGATCGCCGAAAACCGCATTTTATGGATGATCGTAAAGCTTCTGATTTTGCCGCTCATCATGGGCATCGGCTATGAGTTCATCAAGTATGCCGGCCGGCACGACAATCTGTTTGTCAAAATCCTGTCGGCGCCGGGGCTTTGGATGCAGCGTCTGACGACCAAGGAGCCGGACGATTCCATGATCGAGGTCGGCATTGCGGCTTTTAAGGCCGTGATCACCGATAACCCGGAGGATGATGAGATCAAATGACCCTCCAAGAAGCTGTGGACTACGGCAGTACTTTTTTGTCGTATAACGGCGTCGATGAATACGATTTTAAAGCCCTCTGCCTGGCGTGCGCGGCCTGCGATATTCCAAACAGCGCGTACCGGCAGAACCGGGATAAGCCTATTTCCATGCGCCGTTTTGCCGATCTGCTCTGGCGTGTCAAGTCCGGCGAACCCCTGCAGTATGTGCTCGGCAGCTGGGACTTTTATAAATACACGTTTTCCGTCGGCGAAGGGGTGCTGATCCCGCGCCCGGAAACGGAAGAACTGGTGGAACGCGTTTTGCAGCGCTTTCAAGGCGTACCGGCGCCGGTCGTGTATGACTTGTGTGCCGGCAGCGGCTGTATCGGCCTGTCGGTTGCGCGCGAGAGGCCGGACGCATTTGTTTACGGCGTTGAAAAGTACGATGCCGCCATGCACTACCTTTTGAAAAATGCAAATGCAGATCCTAATTTCAAAGCGGTTCAGGGCGATGTTTTAAGCGATTCGTTTGACACATTGCCGCCGGCGGACTGCATTGTGTCGAATCCGCCGTATATTGCGCACGCCAAGCTGCCTTCGCTGCAATCTGAAGTGCAGCGCGAGCCGGCAACGGCGCTGGACGGCGGCACAGACGGCCTTGTTTTTTACCGTGCGATCGCTGAAAAGTGGCTGCCGCGCCTGAAAGCCGGCGGCATTTTGGCTGTGGAGATCGGCGAGGAGCAGGGAAGTGCCGTGCAGACCATTTTTGCACCATATGTCAAAGATATGTCTGTTTTAAAAGATTCGGCGCAAAATGACAGAATTGTAATTGCAAAAAAACTTGACTAACTTTTCGTTTTCATGTAATCTATATATATAATTTTAAGGATGTGAACTTATTGCACTCCATTATCTCTTATTTTATGTCGGGCGACTACACAAGCGGCATTTTGTTTTTGCTCTCCAGCTTGTTTGTCATTTTGTGCTGTATGCCGGTGCATGAATATGCGCACGGCCTGGTCGCTTATAAACTGGGCGACGACACGGCTAAGCTGCAGGGCCGGCTTACGCTGAACCCGTTTGCGCATCTCAATCTGATCGGCAGCCTTATGATTTTGCTGTTCGGCATCGGCTATGCAAACCCCGTGCCGATCAATCCGACCAAGTTCAGAAAAGTCAGCATGAAGACCGGCATGGCGCTTACGGCGCTTGCTGGCCCGGTCTCTAACCTTTTGATGTCGGCGATCAGCATCGTTTTGTCGTATGTGCTGATTTTTATTCAGTACAAAGCCGGCGCCACGGCGTTTCTGGAGGCGCTTATTACGTTCTTTTCGTATGCGGCCACGATCAATGTTACGCTTGCTGTTTTCAATTTGTTCCCGATCCCGCCGCTCGACGGCTCCAAGGTGCTCGGCATCCTTCTGCCGAAAAAGGCCTATTTCAACTATCTGCGCTATGAACGCTACATTATGATCGTGTTGCTGATCGTACTGTTTCTCGGCATTCTGGACACGCCGATTGCCTTTATCTCCAACTGGCTTTTCCGGATCATGTGCTTTGTTCCGCAGCTGATTTTGGAGGCGCTGCTTTAAGGCATGGAACAGATCTCGTATAAAATCGAAGTGTTTGAAGGTCCCATGGACCTGCTGCTGCACCTGATCTCCAAGCACAAGCTCAACATCAACGACATACCGATCTTAACGCTGGTCGAGCAGTACCTGGACTATGTACGCACGATGCAGGAGCAGAATTTTGACGTCGCCGGTGAATTTTTGGAGATGGCCGCGCGTCTTATCTACATAAAAACGGTGTCTCTTCTGCCGAAGCATGAAGAGGCAGAGACTCTGAAAAAAGAACTGGTCGGCGAGCTGATCGAATACCGCGACGCAAAGTATGTGGCCAAGCAGCTCTCTGAACATACCGACGGGTTCGGCCGCTACACGCGTTTGCCGCAGGCCGGTCACGTCAATTACGATTACGAGCGCTTTCATGAGCCGGACGAGCTCCTGGAAGCGTATGTCAGCGCCGCCGGTCGGGCGCAGCGCAAGCTGCCGCCGCCGATCGACAGTTTCCGGGCGATCGTGCAGCGCACGTTTGTCAATGTGCAAACGAAAGTCACGACCGTTTTGCGCAAACTGAAGCGGGGGCGTAAAGTGCCGTTTTTGTCTTTGTTTCAGGACGCTGTTTCCCGTTCCGATATGGTGGCAACGTTTCTGGCTGTTCTGGAACTGGTGAAGGACAAAAATGTCCGACTTGACGGAGAGATGCACAATCCCTCTGTAATTTTGATGCATGAGGGGGAAGCACCTGTTGACGAGTGATAACAGCAACATCCTTGCAATGGTCGAGGCCATGCTCTTTGCTGCCGGCGAACCGGTCGAAGCGGCCAAGCTTGCCGAAATCGCGGACGTCGATCTGGAGACGATGACCAAAGTGCTCGACCATTACGGTGCCATGCTGGATGAAAACGGGCGCGGCATCTGCCTTGTGCGCATGAACGGCAAGTACCAGCTGTGTACGCGCGAACTGTACCAGGACGAGGTGCGCCGCTTGCTGGAGGTGCGCAAAAACACGCCGCTTTCCCAGGCCGCGTTCGAGGTGCTGGCCATTGTGGCCTACAATCAGCCGGTCACCAAAGCCTTTGTGGAACAGGTGCGCGGGGTAGACTGTTCGGGCTCGGTCTCCGGCCTGGTGCAAAAAGGCCTGATCGAGGAAAAGGGCAGGCTGGATCTGCCCGGCAGGCCGCTTGTTTACGGCACGACAGACCGCTTTTTGCGCTGCTTCTCGCTGCAGTCGCTCGACGATCTGCCGCCGTTGCCGAACGAAACGGATGAATCCGGCCAGACTACATTTTTTGAACAGGCTCAAAACGCGCCGGATGACGGCGCTTCAGATACCGCCCCTGCATCAGATGCAGCCGGCGAAGAGGATTAAGGAGATCCGAAATGCAGACATTTTTAATTGTGCTTGCCGTGCTGGTCGTCGTGCTTGCGCTCGTGTTGTCTGTTCGCGCAACGTTTTACGTCTCTTACCACGGCGTGTGGAGAACGCGCGTGCGCATCCTCTTTTTTGAAAAAGAAATCAGTCTTTCGCAGCTGCTGCAGCTGGTTCTGTTCCCAAAACAGTCCGGCGAAGCGGCGGCAAAGGAAGCAAAAGAAAAAAAGAGTGCCAAAAAAGAGCAGACCGCTGCACCGCAGCCCGCACAGACGGATGGCGCGCTGGAAAAAAGCAAAACGCCTGCAGAAAGCGCAGCGCCGCCGGCCGGCGATACACCTGCAAAACCAAAAAAACAAAATTTCCTGCAGTCCATCTATGCTGAGGACGGCATCTGCGGTATACTGGATCTTGTGTCCACGCTTTTGTCTACCGCCGGCGCGGCTGTCGGCCGGCTGTTTAAAGATTTTTATATTTCTGATCTTTATGTCAAAATCATCACCGGCGGCACAGATGCGGCGCAGATCGCGCAAAACCACGGCCGTACCTGCGCGCTTTATTATCCGCTGATCGGTGCCGTGCGAAACGGCATGAAGGTCGCCAATTATCAGGAGGTCATTTTTGCCGATTATCTTGCCCAGCAGACCGAAACGGAAATGAGCCTGGTCATCAGTCTCAGTGTGAAAAATCTGTTTGGCATCCTGTTTTCTGCCGGAAAAACGTTTCTTGTAAACTTTATCAAAAATAAATAATTCATTCAGTAAGGAGAGATTCTGATGAAAGAGACGCCCGTAAACAAAATTATGGAAAATACGCTTGAAAAAATGCGCCAGATGGTAGATGTCAGCACGATCATCGGGGAACCGATGGTGACCGGCGATGTAACGCTGATCCCGGTCTCAAAAGTGACGTACGGCTTTACCTCCGGCGGTACCGACCTGCCCTCCAAGCAGAACGCCGAACTGTTCGGCGGCGGTGGCGGCGGCGGCATCACGATTTCGCCGGTCGCTTTTATCGTCATCCAGGACGGCCGCGTGCGCATGATGCAGATCAACAACTACACCAGCTCTGCAGACCGTGCCGTGTCGATGATCCCCGAACTGATCGACAAGCTGTCTGATCTGCTTTCTTCCGGCAAAGAGGAAAAGGCGACTGCCGATGCGCAGGACGCGCCGGCTGACGCTGAAAAATAAGGATAACTAAAATCACCCGCACATATGTATATGTGGGTGATTTTTTTGCTGAGAAAATGGATTTGTACGCTGCTGTGTGCCGTTTTGTTTTGCTGTTTTGCGGCGCCGCAGCCGGCTTTTTCGGCTGAACTGCACGACAGTGCGGCAGCCTGCGTTGTGGTGGATGCAGCGGATGGTGAGATCGTTTACGGTCACGACGCGTATGCCCGGCGTTCCATGGCGTCCACAACAAAGATTATGACCTGCCTGCTCGCCTGCGAAAGCGGCCGGCTGGGGGAAACGGTCAAAATCACAAAGGCCATGCTGACGAGCGAGGGCAGCAGCGCCGGTTTGAAGGCTGGCGACACAGTCACGCTGCACGATCTGGTCGTGGCCATGCTGCTTGCTTCGGGCAATGACGCGGCTGACGCGGCTGCCATCTATCTGGCCGGCAGCATCGAGGCGTTTGCCGAGCAGATGAACGCGCGCGCTGCGCTGATCGGTATGCACGCGACCACGTTCGTTACGCCGTCCGGGTTAGATGCCGACGAACATATGACCACGGCTTACGACATGGCTCTGCTTACCATGGAAGCGCTTAAAAACCCCGTTTTCGTCTCTCTTTGCAAATTGCAGCGCGCCGACATCACGCTTGGCGGTGAAAAGGTCACGCTTTATAACCACAATAAGCTGCTTTCGCAGATTGAAGGCTGCAGCGGCGTTAAAACGGGTTATACTAAAAAGAGCGGGCGCTGCCTGGTCACGTCTGTTACGCGCGGCCATGTAACGCTTATTTGCGTTACGCTGAACGATCCGGACGACTGGCAGGACCATACCGGTCTTTACGATTTCTGCTTTGAACAGTATAAAACGGTCAAAGTAGAAGAAAGTTTTTCTGTGAACGTGGTGGGCGGCGCAGTTGACAGCGTTTTGTGCGTCTACAGCGGCGAAGTCTGCGTTCGTGATCCCCAGCAGCTGGAAATACGCCTGTATTATTACCCGTTTCTTTACGCGCCGGTCAAAAAAGGGGATGCAATCGGAACGGTTTTGTGCTATGATAACGGTAACCAAATTATGGAATTGAAAATTACGGCAGGAGAAAGTGTAAATTATGTCCGGTAAATTCGATGTGCGCCTGCAAAAATTCATGGCGGACTGCGGCGTTGCGTCGCGCAGAAAATGCGAGGAACTGATTCAAAACGGCAAGGTGCGTATCAACGGCCACCCGGCGCGCCTTGGCGATAAGGTAGACCCGAAAAAAGATGTGGTCACGCTGCGCGGCAAGCGCTTGGTGGCTTCCGGTTCGTCCGGCCCGGTTTATCTGATGCTCAATAAGCCGCGCGGCTATGTGACCACGGTGCACGATGAGTTTGGCCGCAAAACGGTGATGGATCTTGTGGCGGACGTGCCTGCGCGCATCTATCCCGTCGGCAGGCTGGACCGTGATTCGGAGGGCCTTTTGTTGATGACGAATGACGGTGATTTTGCCAATGCCATCACGCACCCACGGCATCATTTTGCAAAAGTCTACCGCGTTACGGTGCGCCAGCGCGTTTCAGACGCGGTGCTTGACCAAATGCGCGGCGGCATGGAACTGGAAGAGTATAAAACGCAGCCGTGTTCGGTGAGCGTTCTGCAAAGCGAAGCGCAGCGCACCGTGCTGGAATTTGTGATCTATGAGGGCAAAAACCGGCAGATCCGCCGCATGTGCGAAGCGGCCGGGCTGGAGGTCGCACGCCTGAAGCGCGTTTCCATCGGCTCCATTAAACTGGGCGGCCTCGCCGTCGGCAAGTACCGCATGCTCTCTGAGCAGGAGATCCGCCGTCTGCTGCTGAACGCGCAGCGAAAGGCCGGCGAAAATGCTTAAAAGTGGCGAATATACATAGAATTGTTACATTTTTATCATAAGAAACTATTGTAATTAAGGGCAAAAAGTGGTATCATAATCAACAATGATTTTTAGATAAATATCATGCATTTTAAGGAGGAAACTCATGGCCAACCTTTCAGAAAAAAGTGCCGCTTTGCAGCGACTGGAACTGCTTTTTGACGACGCCGATTTCACCAGGATCGATGCGTTTGCAAAGTCGTCGGACGGCAGTGTGGAAGTTGCTGCCGGGTTTGGCACGGTAAATGGTGCTGCGGTTTATGCATTCAGCCAGGACATTGCATCTGACGGCGGCGCTGTCAGTAAAGCACAGTGTGCAACCATTCAAAAAATTTACGGCCTTGCACAGAAAACAGGCTGTCCGGTCGTCGGGATCTATGATTCCAACGGCATGAAGGTCTCGCAGGGGATCGAAGCGCTTGCCGCATACGGCGACGTGCTCAAAGCCAGCACGTCCGTCTCCGGCGTTGTGCCGCAGATCTCGCTGATCCTCGGCCCCTGCCTCGGGACAAGCTCCCTGGTCGCGCAGGCGGCCGACGTTGTCGTTGCCGTAAAAGACGCCGAGTGCTATCTTGGTGCACCGAGCGAAACAACGGCGCAAGACAACTTCGCAAACGGTACGTTCGACGTACTTTGCGATACCGAGGCCCAGGCGATCGACACGGTCAGACAGATCGTTTCGCTTCTGCCCTCCAACAATCTGGCGCCTCTGCCGGTGTTTGATTTCAGCGAAAGTGGTGCAGCCCCGTCGGCCGGTATGCCGGTGCTCGACACGATCACCGCAGCCGCCGATGCAGGCAGCGTGATCGAACTGAAAGCCGGTTTTGCAGAAAACAAAGTGGTTACGGCGCTGGCGACCGTCATGGGCAGCACAGTCGGCTTTGTCGGCTATGGCGCTGAGGCGCTTTGCCCCTGTGCCTGTGAAAAGGCCGCCGCTTTTGTCCGCCTTTGCGATGCTTACAGCATCCCGGTCGTGTCACTTGTCGATACGCAGGGCTTCAAAAAAGGCGAAACGGCAGAACAAAAAGGCATCGTGAAAAAGGCAACGGCGCTTGCCTGCACCTATGCAGGCGCGACCACGCCGAAGATCACGTTGGTCACCGGTCAGGCGGTCGGCGCAGCATATATTGCGCTTGCCGGCCGCGGCAGCAATGCCGACCTTGCCTTTGCCTGGAACGGCGCCGTGCTCTCTGCATTGGATCCCGATGCAGCCGTTGCCTTCCTTTATAACGACCGTCTTGCGGCCGGTGAAGACCGCAGCAAGCTTGTCGAAGAATACAAATCGACCGAGGCCTCTGCCATGCATGCTGCAGAATCCGGCTGCCTGGACGATGTGTTTGACCCGGCCGACACGCGTGTCAAACTTTGCGCCGCGCTGGATGTTCTGTCCGGCAAGCGCGAGGCTACCATTGCTAGAAAGCATTCTGTGAAATAATTTCAGGAGGACATAAAGATGAAAAGATATACAATTACTGTCAACGGCGTCGCTTATGACGTAACTGTAGATGAGGCAAACGGTGCCGCGCCCGCCGCGCCCGCTGCGGCTCCCGTAGCTGCACCGGCTGCACCTGCAGCAGCGCCTGCTCCGGCTCCTGCAGCCGAACCGGCTGAGGCCCCGGCCCCTGCAGCGCCTGCTGCGACCGGCACCCCCGGCTCCGTCGAGATCAGTGCACCGATGCCCGGCACGCTGATCGATGTCAAAGTCTCTGTTGGCCAGCAGGTGGAAAGCGGCCAGGTCGTCTGCGTGCTTGAGGCTATGAAGATGGAGAACGACATCGTTGCGCCGCAGGCCGGTACGGTCGCGTCTGTCAACCTTTCCAAAGGCGACAGCGTGGAAGCCGGCACCGTTATTCTGACTTTGAACTGATAAGGAGTGTCACCTATGGCTAAAATTGGTATTACCGAAACCGTCCTGCGTGACGCTCACCAGTCGCTGATCGCTACCCGGATGCGCACCGATGAGTTTGTGGACATCCTGGACAAAATGGACAAAGTCGGTTTTCATTCGCTCGAGTGCTGGGGCGGCGCTACGTTTGACGCCTGCCTGCGCTTTTTGGATGAGGATCCGTGGGAGCGCCTGCGCATCATCCGCAAAAAGTGTCCCAACACCAAGCTGCAAATGCTTTTCCGCGGGCAGAACATGCTCGGCTACCGTCATTACGCCGACGATGTTGTGGATTATTTCGTAAAGAAGTCGATCGACAACGGCATCGACATCATGCGTATTTTTGACGCGCTCAACGACGTGCGTAACCTGGAAACGGCTATCAACGCCGCTAAAAAGTACAACGGCCATGTACAGGCTGCCATTTCCTACACGACCGGCCCCGTGTTTGACCTGGAATATTACTGCAAATACGCCAAGCAGCTTGAGGACGCCGGCGCAGATTCCATCTGCATCAAGGATATGGCCGGTCTGCTGACGCCGTATGGCACCTATGACCTGGTCAAGGCGCTGAAAGAAACAGTCAAGATCCCGCTGCAGCTGCATACGCACTACACCAGCGGCCTGGCTTCCATGTCTCTGCTCAAGGGCATTGAGGCCGGCGTGGACGTGATCGATACGGCCATGAGTCCGCTTGCTATGGGCACGTCCCATGCCGCCACAGAGTCTATGGTGGCTGCGCTGCAGGGCACAGAGTATGATACCGGCCTGGATCTGAAAGCGCTTTCCGAGATCCGTGACTTCTTCGTACCGCTTCGTGAAAAGTATCTGGAAAGCGGTCTTCTGGATCCGAAAATGCTTGGTGTGGACGCCAACACCCTGCTTTACCAGGTGCCCGGCGGCATGCTTTCCAACCTTGTGTCGCAGCTGAAGCAGGCCGGTAAGGCCGATAAGCTGGACGAGGTGCTGGCCGAAGTGCCGCGCGTGCGTAAGGATTCCGGTTATCCGCCGCTGGTCACACCCACCTCTCAGATCGTCGGTACGCAGGCTGTGTTCAATGTCATCATGGGCGAACGCTATAAAATGGTCACAAAAGAGTTTAAGGACCTTGTGGCCGGTAAATACGGCAAAACGCCTTGCGAGATCAGTGATGAATTCAAAAAGCAGATCGTTGGTGACGATGAGGTCATCACCTGCCGCCCCGCAGACCTGCTGAAGCCCGAGCTTGACACTTTCAAAAAAGATATTGAAGAGTACTATGAGCAGGAGGAAGACATCCTTTCTTATGCCCAGTTTGGTCAGGTCGCTGTTAAATTCTTCCAGAAAAGAAGAGATAAAAAATACGGCCTGGACGGCAAACATGACGATATCGACAGCAAAGTGCATCCTGTATAAAAAAAGCGGCGCATTGCGCGCCGCTTCAGCGTGTCGAAAAGATGTAACGGCAACATATTATATAGCCCGACACGCTGAGAGACTGCCAAAAAGGCGAGTTGGATTTTGTATTTTGCGAGTGGGAGCCGTCGTCTAAATGCA
>ERZ1090878.987-NODE-992-length-14114-cov-4.517249_pt1 | contig 14114 bp, 10 predicted proteins | sample MGYA00478473_ERZ1090878 | MGnify/ENA primary metagenome ERZ1090878 (study PRJEB33644, sample SAMEA5815720) | chicken gut metagenome | biome: Chicken; feature: Gastrointestinal Tract; material: Caecum | place: Ireland | collected 2019-01-01 | study: A study of the... | reverse complement strand
GGCACGTCCATGGCCTGGGGGCACCCGCGGGCCGCCACGGCGATGTACAAGTCCTTTTTCCCCACCACCTGCAACACTGACGAAAGCTGGGAGTGGAAGGAGGTGGGGCTGGGGGCGGGGGGGTGGGGGTCCCCCAGCACGGTGTAGGGGCCGTGCCAGGTGTCGGCTATGGCCACCTCCGAGGGGTTGGGCAAATAGCCTGTGGTGCCGCTGGTGACCAGGTAGTGCTTGCCCTTGCGGCAGAAGTGGGCTGTGGCCTCCCGCACATAGGGCGGGCCGGCGTGGGGGAAGTGGGTGCTGTAGTAGCCGGTGACGTCGGTGTAGTCGTCGGTGAGGTCGGCGCAGATGGTCTCCGAATGGACCCGCTCAAAATAGTAGTAGGCCTTGCCGTCCGGGGCCACCGCAAGGTCGAAGTCCCCGGCGCTCATGCCCAGGGGGCGCAGGCCCTCCCGCACCTTGGTGTAGGGGCCCAAAATGTGGTCCGCCGTCAGCACGGTCTCCGTCTGGGTCTTGTCCCGGTTCATGATTTTCAGCCAGCAGACAAACTTTTTCGTGCGCTGGTTGTAGAGGATGTGGGGCCTGTCCATGCTGGCGCTGGGGTGCAGGGAGGAGTTGGGGTCCTCTGGCTCCGGGGGGATGATAAGTCCCTTGTCCTCCCAGTTGTACAAGTCGGTGGAGGCGTAGCACCGCACGCCCCAGTGCCAAATGCCGTTTTTGCCGTCGGTTTTTTTCCTTGTTTTCCCCATACCAATAATAGGTGCCGTCCAGGTACATCACAGAGCCGCCGTGGGCCTGGATGCGCTTGCCCTGGGTGTCCAGCCAGGGCTGGCCGGGGCGGATGGAGCTGGCAGGTGTGTTCATGAGAGATTCCTCCTGTGGCGGCCGCTTGCAAGGCAGCTGGATTTTTCCTAATTATTTATAATGAAAAGGGCCGCCCTGGGGCAGCCCTTGGGCTTATTTCTTTTTCCGCTCGTCCGAGGGGGAGATGCCCATGCACCGCCGGTAAACCTGGGAGAAGTAGGAGAAGTTGTCGTACCCCAGCCGGGAGGCGATGACGCTGACAGGCAGCTGGGTGGTGGTCAGCAGCAGCCGGGCGGCCTCCATTTTCCGCTGGAGGATGTACTCCTTTAAGGAGGTGCCCGTCTCGCTTTTAAACAGCCGGGAGAGGTAGTCCCCGTTCATAAACAAGGCGGTGGCCACGTCGTTGACGGTGAGGGACTGGTCCAGGTTGTCCTCCACGTAGCCTCGTATCTGCTCCACCAGCTTTTTCTCGTTGTCCGAGGGCTGCCCCGCCTGGGGGAAGCACTCCACCAAGGTGCGCAAAGCCGCCTGGATTTCCTGGAGGGAGCCCGCCTTGTCCCCCTGCTCAATGGCCTGGAGCAGGTCATGGGAATCCATCTCCTTGGCCAAGGCGGCGTTTAGGGCCGCCTGCTGGAATTGAATCCAGAAGTTCCGCAGGGCCCGCTGGTCGATTTCCCCCGTCTCCACCAAGGTGTCCAGATAGGCCAGGGCCTCCTCCAGCACCGTGGGCCCCAGCCCCTGGGAGAGGAGCAGCCCCCAGCGGCGCAGCTGGGTGGTGTCCAAAAACTTCTCCATGTGCAGCTTGTCCCGGTGCTGGGTGGGGCAGAAGATGCCGCTTTCCCGCAGCACGTTGTTTTGCTTGGCGTCCAGCAGCAGCGCGGCCTGGCTGTTGATTTCCTTTAGGGGAATTACCGGGCTGACGTAAAAGGCCAGGTCGCAGGGCATGTGCTGGGAGATGGCCAGGTAGGCCTTGTTCAAGGGGGCCAGCAGCGTGTTGGTGTCGGGAAAATCCCCCTGGGGAGCGTAGATAAACCAGCCCAGGGAGGTGCGGTCGATGGAGAAGGGCAAAATGCCGCACTGGGCGTCCTCGTACACCTCGTTGACCATGTTGTTCAGGGCGTAGACCCAATCCTGGGTGGGCCAGGGCTCGGCGTGCCAGCGCAGCAGGTGGCCCCAGATGACAAAGCACTGGCTTTCGGGGCGCAGGTCGCGGCCCAGCTTTTGCAACACGCTTTGCAAAGCGCTGATGGAAAGCTCCTTGCCGGCGCTCCAGTCGCTGAACAAGTTCTGGAACAAAGCGGCCTCCTGGCTTTTGGCGATGGCGCCGTAGTGGAGCAGCTCCTTCACGGCGCTGGTGTCCTTCACCCGGGCGATGGCCCTGGCCACCGTGGCCTGGATTTCATCGTAGCGGGCGGGCTGCAGAATGTAGTCAAAGCAGTTCAGCTGGATGGCCTCCTTGGCGTAGAGGAAGTCCGCGTGGGAGGTGAGGAACACGCAGACAAAGTCCATGTTGCGGTTCCTGGCCCAGCGCAGCAGGGAGAGGCCGTTTTCCCCGGGCATCTCAATGTCGCACAGAAGGATGTCCACGTGCTCTTCCTGGAGGATGATTTTGGCCTGGGCAGCGTTGGTGGCGGTGCGGATGGAGCTGACCTCCAGGGCGTCCCAATCCAGGCCGGAGATAAGCCCGCTGAGAATGCGGATTTGGTCGTCTACAAGCAAAACGGTCATGTTGATATGCCTCCCGTGTTTTCGTCACGTTCAATGGGTAAGAACAGCTCCACGCAGGCGCCGCCTGTCAGGTTGCGGAACAGCACCGTTGCCGTGGGGCCGTAGAGCAGCCGCAGCCTGTGGCGGATGTTGGAGATGCCCACATGCTGGTCGGTGTAGATATTTCCCTCTTGGGCGGGGGAGTTCAGCTCATGCAACGCCTCGGCGGAAAAGCCGCCGCCGTTGTCGCTGATGGAGATGTACAGGTAGCCGCCCTCCCCGGGGAGGGTGGTGCACTTGATGCGGATTTCCAAGGGGGAATCCTGGCGCTGGGAGTGTTTGAAGGAGTTCTCCACAAAGGTGAGCAGGCTCAAAGGCGGCACCAGCAGGTGGGAAGTCTCCGCGTCCAAAAGCAGGTGCAGCTGGGGCGGGTACTCCGCCCCGGCCCGCTGGATGCGCACGTAGCTTTCCACCGAGGCCAGCTCCGCCTCCAAGGTGACCAGCTTGCTGTCGTCCTTAAAGATGCTGCGCAGGTAGGTGGAGAGGTCCAGCACCAAATCTTGGATGGCACCGTACTTTTCCTCCTCTGCCAGGGAGTACACCAGGTTCAGGCTGTTTAAGAAGAAGTGGGGCCGTATCTGCAAGTGCAGATATTGCAGGTGGGCGTGCTGGGCCGCCAGGCGCTGCTCGTAGGAGTCTATCTTCTGCTGGCGGATGGTGTCCAGCATGGCGTTCACCGTTTGGGCAATCTGGTTGACCTCTTGGATACGGGAGTCCTGGGGCACCCGGATTTCCGTGTCCCCGTCCTGGATGGAGCGGATGGTCTGGGTCAGGCTGCCCACAGGCTCCAGCAGGCTGCGGTGGAGGATAAGCCAGCACAGGGGGATGGACGCCAGCAGCACCAGGGTGATGGCAAGCAGCAAAATTTGGATGGGGCTCAGCTGCTCCCAAAAGCTTTGGGCCGGGCTGGCGTATTGGATGAACCCCATATCCCGGGAGAGGGGCAGGGAGGTGAGCTAATAGCGCTGCCCGTCCTCGGTGCGCAGGAACCGCTGGCCCCCTTGGGCGCCGGCGGCGGGGAGTTCCTCCCCGCCAAGGGAGGCTGGGGGATAGTAGGGGGCGCCATCCAGCTGGGTGAAGTAGATGTACTCGTTCTCCCCCAGGCCCACGCTGTCCAACGAGGCGGGGTCTACCATGGCGGCAATCACCGTGTGACGGTATACATATATAAAGAACTGCACGGTCCGGTCGGAGCGCTCCACCTTGGTCCACATGGCAACCGTCTTGTTGGAAAGGGAAGCCGTCTCCACCACGTTCCACAGGTGGCTGATATCCCCTAGGTCGTAAGAATCCAAATAGGTGAGCCGGTGGTAGTCGTAGGGGCGGGAATAAAAGAAAAACGCCTCTACCATGTCATAAGCCTGCAAAAAAGCTCAGAGAGCTGATAGGCGGCCAGGTGGGTGTTGGTAAGGGAATCGGAAAAAGTGGCGGCGCTAAAGTTGGAATCCATGGCGATGGACTCGGAGAGAAACGTCTCCACTATCTCCAAAGTTTCCTCCCACTGTATCTGGTACATACGCAGCGTGTTCTCCCGGGATTCCCGCAGGGAGGCCTGTTCTTGAAACACAGTATAGCTGTCAAAAATGATAACAGCGATAAACAGCGGGATAACAATTACCGTTAAAGAGAGCATCGCGGTGCCGCGAAAGGAAACAGCTTTGCGCTTTTTGAACAAATGCCCCATCTGCCCCATCAGTCAAGCCTCCTTTTTAGCGATTATATCATAAAGCCGGGACGCTGTAAAGCCAAATAGGGCAATTTGTGGTCGGAAAATCAACATACAAAAGTCGGATTCTCAACATTCATTTTTGAACAGAATGTGAATGTAGTAGGATTCTCAACAGCCGAAAACGGAAAATTGATAGAAACATTGCCTAGGCAAACGTTATAATATTTGTAACTTCCATGAAAAACTTTGGAAGGATGAAAGGAGTCGAGGTAAAAATGACTAAACTGTGGAGACGGGCTGCTGCCATTCTGATGGCCGGCCTGTTGACCGTCGGCATGGCTGCTTGCAGCGGCGGCGGGAACAACTCCAGCACCGCGGAAAATGGCGGTACTTCCAGCTCTGCCGAGGGCGGCGATACTGCCGAGGGCGATTCTGTTGACATGGGTGACTATCAGCCCGTTGGCAGCACCGATACCAGCGAAGTGACCAAACTGGTGGTTTGGAACACTGGTTCCGCTGAAACCGAGGACTGCAACGAGGTTGCCGCTGCTGTCAGCGACATCACCCGCGAGCTGATTGGCGTTGAGGTGGAGCTGGTCCGCGGCCAGGACAACGACCAGATCAACCTGGCCCTGTCCTCCGGCGAAGTGATCGACCTGCTCAACTACAACAACCTGTCCGGCCAGCTGTCCACCTGCGTGCGCAATTCCTGGGCTACCGCCCTGGATGACCTGGTGCAGATTTGGGGCCAGGGCGCTCTGGAAGTGATCAACCCCACCGACTTGGAGGCCAACTACTTCAGCGGTGTGCTGTACTCTCTGCCTGACCAGAAGGACACCTCCCGCAACAGCGGCTTCTCCATGCGGAAGGACATCGTGGACGAGCTGGGCATCACGGTTCCCGAAGTGGGCACTTGGGATGACATGCACGAGATTCTGGTGCAGGTCCACGAGGCTCATCCCGATATGTACCCTGTGGTTTCCACTTGGGCCGGCGGCGGCTATCAGGAGACCCTGCCTATCGACCCCCTGGACGACAGCCTGGGTGTTCTGGAGAACATCATCGAGTCTGACAGCACTGAGGTCGTCAGCCTGCATGCCACCGACAGCTACCGCGAGTACTGCGAGCGGATGTATCAGTGGAACCAGGAAGGCCTGATCATGCCCGACATCACCACCAGCACCGAGAACAACCTGCTGGCTGGCAACGGCTTCGCTATGATTGAGAACTGGAAGCCCGGCAAGGAGTACGAGAACTACAAGTCCACCGGCAAGGAAGTTGTCTTCATGAAGCTGCACGAAGACAACATCAAGTACACCGGCTGCGCCAACGGCAACTCCTTCATTATCCCCTGGAGCTCCGAGAACCCCGAGAAGGCTATGATGCTGTGGGATCTCATGTACACCAACCCCGAAGTGTCCAACCTGTTCATCAACGGCATCCAGGGCAAGCATTGGGATTACACCGATGACACCGAGACCTTCATCAGCACTCCCGACGGTGTTGACCCCAACACCAGCGGTTACTCCTCTTTGGACTGGTCTTGGCCCAACCAGCGCATCACCCCCGTGTGGGAAGGCAACGAAGCCGACCTGTGGGAGCAGCTGGAAGAGTTCAACACCACCGGTGTTGTCAGCCCCGCTATGGGCTTCTCTTGGGACTCCAGCAGCGTGCAGAACCAGGTCACCTCTGTGAACAACGTGATTTCTCAGTACAACAACGCTCTGCGCTGGGGCACCATGGATCCCTCTAACATCGACCAGCTCAACGCTGACCTGGAAGCTGCCGGTATCAACGAAATCGTTGCTGAGAAGCAGCGCCAGCTGGATGAGTTCTTGGCTTCCAAGGGCGATTCCGCTGAGGACAGCGACGCTTCCGAAGTTTCTTCTGAGGCTGCCGAGTAAGCTTTTGCCTAACTCGTAACAAAGTACATTTGGAAAAAAGGCGGGTGCGGGAGATTGCCCGGCCCGCCTTTTTCCAAAAATAAAAACATTTTAAGAGGAGGCATGTATATGAAGAGAGTCGGAAAAACGCTAAAGCGTTTCTGGCCCCTCTACTTGATGTTCTTACCCGGCGCTATCTATCTGTTTATCAACTGCTACATCCCCATGTTTGGTATTCAGATCGCCTTCCGCACCTATAATGCCAGAGACGGCATTTACGGGAGCCCCTGGTGTGGGATGGAGAACTTCGAGTTCCTTTTCCGTACGGATGACGCTTGGATTATGACACGGAACACGCTGCTGTACAACTTCGTGTTCATTGTGCTGGGCACAGTGCTGGCTATCGCCGTGGCCATCATCCTCAACGAGGTGAAGAGCAAGGGCGCCAAGCAGCTGTACCAGACGGTTATCCTCATCCCCTACCTGATCTCCATGGTTATCGTCAGCTATTTGGCTTTCGCTTTCCTGAGCACCAGCAACGGCTTCATCAACCATGGTATCTTGGAGCCCCTGTTTGGCGAGAATGCCGCCATCGACTGGTATAACGAGCCCAAGTATTGGCCGGTTATCCTGGTGATTATCAACATCTGGAAGGGCCTGGGCTACAACATGATTCTGTACTATGCCACCATTTGCGGCATTGACCACAGCCTGTATGAGGCTGCTGTGGTGGACGGTGCCAACCGTTGGCAGCAGATTTGGAACATCACGTTGCCCAGCCTGAAGTCCACCATCATCATCCTGACCCTGATGGCCCTGGGCGGCATCTTCCGTTCCGACTTCGGCCTGTTCTATCAGGTGCCCCAGAACTCTGGCCCCCTGACCAATGTAACCCAGACCATCGATACATACGTGTATCGTGGCTTGATGACAACGAGCAACATCGGCATGTCCTCTGCTGCAGGCGTGTACCAGTCTATCGTGGGCTTTATCCTTGTGGTTTCCGCGAACCTGGTCGTCCGCAAGCTGGACAGTGACAGTGCGCTGTTTTAAGAAGGAGGTAGCAGAAAATGGTAGAAAAAGGAAAAGGCTTCCAAATTTTCGCCAATGTCTTGCTGGCCCTTCTCAGCATTTGCGCAGTGGCTCCTTTTATCCTTTTGATTATGTCGTCCTTTACGGATGAACAGGTCCTGATTAGCAACGGTTATAGTTTCTTCCCGGCTAAGTTTAGCACCTACGCTTATGAGTACTTGTTGACAGACTCCACCTCGGTTATCCGCGGCTATGGCATTTCCTTCCTGATTACCGCGGTGGGCACTGTGTGCAACTTGCTGCTCACCACCCTGTACGCCTATCCCCTCTCCCGCCGCGATTTGCCCGGCCGGAACGGGTTTGCGTTCTACCTGTTCTTCACCATGCTGTTCTCTGGCGGCTTGGTGCCCTCTTACATGATGTGGACCCAGACCTTCCACATCCGCAACACCCTGTGGGCCCTGTTGATCCCCGGCCTGATGATGGGTGCTTTCAACGTCATTATGATGCGCACCTACTTCACCCAGAACATCCCCGATGCTGTTATCGAGGCTGCCCGGATTGACGGCGCCAACGAGTTCCGCATCCTCTACGGGATTGTGCTTCCCATGGCCCTGCCCATCATTGCCACCATTGGCATGCTGGTTGGCCTGGCCTATTGGAATGACTGGATGAACGGCTTGTACTACATCAACGATGACAACCTGTACAGTATCCAGGTGCTGCTGCAGAAGATCCAGCGTAACTTGGACCAGCTGCGTCAGCAGGCCCAAGGCGGCGGCAACATGAACGCTGCGGAGCTGCCCTCTACGGCTGTGCGTATGGCCTTGACTGTGATGGGCGTGCTGCCTATCATGGTGATTTACCCCTTCGTGCAGAAGTGGTTCGTCCAAGGCATTGCCATTGGCGCTGTGAAGGGCTAATCGCTGGGAATGCCTACAGTTTGATGAAATTCCCTTTTTTGGGGGAAAGCCCGGATGCGCTTGTATCCGGGCTTTTCTTTATGCGAAAGAGTTTTCTGGCGTAAAGAGCCGCTCTTGACGCCCAGAAAGGGATAGGGTAAGATAATAGCAGTAAGACTTTTTAAAGAAAACAAAGGAGGAATAAACATGGATATCAACAATATCCCCAAGGAAATCTTGGACCAGATACCCCCGGAGTTTCTGGATAACCTGGACCAGCTGATGCAGGAAACCCGCAAGCCGGTCTTTGGTGAGAAAGTGATTGAGGAGCACCTGCCCGCCCTGTGCCGCCAGGCGGCCGCCGAGGGCATTGTGCTGCTGAAAAACCAGGGTGGCGCCCTGCCCCTGCAGAAGGATGCCCCCGTGGCTGTGTTTGGACGGGTGCAGCTGGATTACTTCTACGTGGGCTACGGCTCCGGCGGCGACGTGAACCCGCCCTATACCGTCAACCTGATGGAGGGCCTGGGGAACGCCGGCGTCCAGGTGGACCAGGAGCTGGCCCAGACCTACGCCAAGTGGAGCGAGGAAAACCAGCCCTTTATGGGCTTCTGGGGCAACTGGCCCCGCTATTTTGAGGAGATGCCCCTGGAGGACAGCCAGGTGCAGGCGGCCGCCAGCCGCTGCCAGACCGCCGTGGTGGTCATCGGCCGCGCCGCCGGCGAGGACCGGGAGAACACCTTGGAGCCCGGCAGCTATTACCTCACCGAGGCGGAGCGGAAGCTGCTCACCCAGGTGACAGGCGCCTTCGCGAAGACCGTGGTGCTCATCGATTCCGGCAGCATCATGGACCTGGCCTGGCTGGAGGAGTATCCCATCTCCGCCGCGCTGGTGGTGTGGCAGGGCGGCATGGAGAGCGGAAACGCTGTGGCCGATGTGCTCACCGGCGCCGTGACTCCCTGCGGCAAGCTCACCGACACCATCTCCTACCGCTATGAGGACCATCCCAGCGCCTCCAACTTCCTGGGCAACGACGCCAACGTCTACGCCGAGGACATTTACGTGGGCTACCGCTACTTCGAGACCTTCGCCCAGGACAAGGTCCAGTTCCCCTTTGGCTTTGGCCTGTCCTACACCACCTTCGCTTTGGAGAATGTCCAGGTGAAGCTGTGCGGCGACACCGTCCGGGTGAAAGCCACCGTGAAGAACACCGGCAGCTACGCCGGCAAGGAAGTGGTGCAGGTGTACGGCGCCGCGCCCCAGGGCGTTTTGGGCAAAGCTGCCCGGGTGCTGTGCGCCTATGAAAAGACCAAGCTGCTCCAGCCCGGGGAATGCCAGGTGCTGGATATGAAGTTCCCCGTGAACAACCTGGCCAGCTATGACGACTCCGGCGCCACCGGCCACAAGGACGCCTGGGTGCTGGAGGCTGGCGACTACGCCGTGTATGTGGGCTCCGATGTCCGCGCCGCCCAGAAGCAGGGCGCCGTCACTGTGCCGGAGCTGCGGGTGCTCTCCCAGCTGGAAGAGGTCTGCGCCCCGGTGGTGCCCTTTGAGCGCATGGTCAACAAGGACGGCCAGGTGGCTTACGAGCCTGTGCCCCAGGCCACCCGCTCCTTGAAGGACCGCATTGTGGAGAATATGCCCCAGGAGATTCCCTTCACCGGGGACAAGGGCATCAAGCTCCAGGACGTGGCCGACGGCCTGGCCTCTATGGAGGACTTTGTGGCCCAGCTCACCCCCGAGGACTTGGAGGCCCTCAGCCGCGGCGACTATATCATGGGCAGCTCTTTGGGCGCCCTGGGCAACGCCGGCGTGCTGGGCGGCATCACCGAGAGCCTGCGGGCCTTGGGCGTGCCCCCTGCCACCACCACCGACGGCCCCTCCGGCATCCGGCTGCAGTACTACTGCTCCTTGCTGCCCTGCGGCACGGCCCTGGCCTGCGCTTGGAACCCCCAGCTGGTGGAGAGCCTCTACCAGGCCCACGGCCGTGAGATGGTGATGAAGGGCAGCGATATGCTCCTGGGCCCCGGCATGAACATCCACCGCAACCCCCTGTGCGGCCGGAACTTTGAGTACTTCTCCGAGGACCCCCTGGTAAGCGGCAAGACCGGCGCCGCCATGGTCCGCGGCCTGCAGAAGAACGGCGTCTCCGCCTGCCCCAAGCACTTTGCCTGCAACAACCAGGAGACCAACCGCGCCTACAACGATTCCCAGGTGTCCCAGCGGGCCCTGCGGGAAATCTACCTGAAGGGCTTTGAAATCTGCATTGCCGAGGGCAAGCCCCAGAATATCATGTCCAGCTACAACAAAATCAACGGCGTGTGGAGCCACTACAACTACGACCTGTGCACCACCGTGCTGCGCGGCGAGTGGGGCTACGAGGGCGTTGTCATCACCGACTGGTGGATGCGCTCCTCTCCCGACCCGGACTTCCCCGACCTGTGGGACAGCGCCTACCGCATCCGCGCCCAGGTGGACGTGCTGATGCCCGGCGCCATTGACCACGCCGGCACCCCCGACCCCTCCGCTTTGGAGTCCTACCGCAAGGGCGGCCTGACCTTGGCCGAGCTCCAGCGGGGCGCCTGCAACGTGCTGCGCTACCTCATCCGCAGCAACGCCCTGAAGCGCATGAACGCCTAAAGAAAGTATACGCGCCAGAAGCCCTTTCCTTGTGGAAGGGCTTCTTTTTTTATGTTTTTTCCAGGCTTTTGAAGAAATGGCGGGCCCCCATCCCCACCGCCCACAGCGCCAGCCCGCTGGGCAGCAGCACCCAGTACACCGCTTGGGCGAACTGGTCAAACAGGAACCCATACACCACTTGGCCCAGGGGCTGGGCGCACAGGGACAGGGTGAACACACAGGACATCACCTTGCCCATGAGGCGCTCTGGGGTGCGGGCCTGGATGAGGGAGATGGCGCAGGTGGAGAACAAGCTGCACCCCAGCTGGAGCAGGAAGAACATCCCCAGCAGCACGGCGTAGCGGGCTAAGGTGCTGGCAGGCACCAGGAACGCGGCACCGCAGGGCAGCAGGCAAAGGCCGATGCCGCCCAGCACCCAGGCCAGGGAGCGCAGCCGCAGGCGTTCCCCCAGCGCCGCCACGCAGACGCCGCCCAGGATGGCCGCCACGCCCAGGGCGCTTTCCGCTGCGCCGTAGAGCTCCGCCGAGAGCCCCAGCACCGTGCGCACCAGGTAGGGGAAGCCCACCACAGCCGTCCCCGCGGCGAAGAAGCTGGCCAGCGCCGCCAGCAGCAGGAGCTTTACAATGCCCGGCTCCTCCCGCAGGAGAAAGCGCGCCCCCTGGGCCAGGTCCCCCTTGAGGATGGCGCCAAGGCTTTCCTTGAGCCTGGCAGGCTGCTTTCCCAGGCGGAGGAAGCACTCCAGCGCCGCCGTGAGGAAGAAGCAAACCGCCGTCCCCAGGAAGATGGGGGACAGGCCCACCGCGGTATACAGCAGGCTTCCCAGAAAAGGTGTGACCAGCGAAGCCAGGGAGGAAACCTGGTTGACCAGGGCATTGCCCCGGAGCAGCTGGGACTCCTCCACCATTTGGGGGACGCAGGCTTGGACGGTGGGCGACTCAAAGGCGCCCAAGACGGAGAGAATCACCAGCAGCGCCCCGGTGAGGAAAACCCTGTCGCCCGGGGGGAAAAGGGCCATGGCCCCCAGCACCGCCAGCCCCGAGAGGGTGTCCAGGGCCACCATGATGTTCCGCCGGTTGGCCCGGTCTGCCAGCACACCGCCCAAAGGGGAGAGCAAAATGGTGGGCACCATGGAGACGGCCAAAATCCCCGCGAAGGTGGCGGCGGAGCCGGTTTCCTCCAGCACGAACATGGAGAGGGCAAACCGCAGGGTGTAATTTCCCAGCAGCGAGCTGGCCTGCCCCAAAAGGAGCAAGGTGAAGTTCCGGGTGAACAGCTGCTTCATGGCCGCGCCCTCCCCAACAAGGCGGTAAGCCCTCCAGCCAGCAGGAAAGCCGCCAGCCACGCCACAACAGTGCCCTTTCCAAGGCGCCACAGCGCCAGGCCCAGCCCCGCCCAGGGAAGAAGGGGGCGCCCCTCCCAAGCGCGGGTGAGGCGCTTCTCCCACCTGCCCGCGGCACTGTCCATCCATCGTACTGCTTGCCGTTCTGTCATACGAACACCTCCAAGAAACTTTAATACCTACCGAATGAATGTAAATTCCCAAAAATAAGCTGCCTTGCGGCAGGCTTATGAATAATCGGGCATTTGGTCGAAGAACTGGTCCACCACAGCCTGGATGCTCGCGTCAAACAGGGGCACGCCCATGCGCTCCAGCATCTCCCCCAGGAAGGTGAACTTCCGCTTCATCTCCTCCTTGGTGGCGGGGAATAGGCTGGGCATCAGCCACAGGCTGGTGAGCACCGGCAGCAGCTCGGCGATCTCCCGGGGATACTCTGTGTGCAAAGAGCCGTCCCGGTTGCCCTCCTCCAGCAGCTCCAAAAAGTAGGGGGTGAGGACGCGCCGGTTGGAATCTATCATCTCCACCAGCAGCCGGGGGTTTTTGTTCAGGGGCAAGGATTGCAGGGTCAGGTTGGTGCGGGAAGCGTCCGCCTGGTTCAGCCGCACGGCCTCCCGCAGCTTTTCCAGGCCGTTTAAGTCGCCGCGCTGTTTCACGGCTTCAAAGGGGTTGTTCTGGAAAAACATCCGGTCGCTCACCTTGTCCAGAATCTCCTCTTTGGATTTGAAGTGGTGGTACACCGCCCCTTTGGTCAACCCGCCCAGCTGGTCCACAATGTCCTGGATGGTGGTGTTGTCATAGCCCTTTTCCAAAAAGAGCCGCTGGGCAGCCTCTAAAATCCGTTCTTCTGTGACCTCGGGGTATTTGTTCCGGGCCATGGGAAACCTCCTTTTCATTCAGTTGGTATGTTTTGAGTATACAAGAGAGCGGCAAGCTTGTCAAGGATAGATTCTTGCGGTATGTAAAATTAACTTTCTTGGGGCAGCTGCTCTTTTAAGCACCGCAGGAAGGTGTCCGCCGCCTTGGTGAACACCTGGTACTTCTTCCACACAATGGCGGCGGTGGCCTCCATCCCAGGGGAGAGGGGCCGGAAGCACATGTCTGTGCCCTCTGTGTGGATGAGCTTGTCCAAGGTGAGGGCATAGCCCAGGCCCTCGTCCACCAGCAGGGAGGCGTTGTACACCAGGTTGTAGGTGGCCACCACGTTCAGCTGGGAGGCGTCCCGCTTTAGCCAGCGGAACAGCGCCCCGCTGCCGCCCCGCTGGTGAGAGAGCAGCAGGGGCTTGTCCCACAAGTCCTGGGGGGTGATGGCCTCCTTCTCCGCCAGGGGGGAATCCCGCCGCATGAGGACGCCCCAGGTGTCCTTGGCGGGCAGGGACAGGGATTGGTATTTCCGCTGGTCCACCTCCCCAAAGACCAGGCCAAAGTCAATGAGGCCCTTGTCCAGGTATTCCAGCACGTACTCCGCGTTGCCGCTGGAGATTTGGTAGCGGATGTCCGGGTACCGCTTTTGGAGGGTCCGGGCAGCCTTGGCGAAGTACCGCACAATGTCCGTCTCCCCGGCGCCGATGGACACCGTGCCCACCACCGTGTCGTCGGAGTGGGCGATTTCCTCCTCGGCCTTGTTCACCAAGGTGAGGATTTCCTCGGCGCGCTTGCGGAGAATCATGCCCTCCTCGGTGAGGGTGACTTTCCGGGAGCCCTTGGTGCCCCGTACCAGCAGCTGCTTGCCCAGCTCCTCCTCCAGGGCTTTCAGCTGGGTGGAGAGGGTGGGCTGGGTCAGGTGCAAGGACTGTGCCGCGGCGGAGATGCTCTGTTCCCGGGCCACTGCCAAAAAATAATGCAGAACGCGAAGCTCCATTGAAAACGCCTCCTTTTTTCCTCCCTTAAGTATGACACAAATTTCTATAAAAATCAATTATGCACACCCATTTAAACCAAGTATTTGCTATTTAAAAGCCTGGGTGCTATTATAGGGATGCAGAAAAGAAAAGCTATGGGCGGCCATGCGGCCTAGGCATTTGCCATTCCCTGGGGCTGTCTCTTATACACATCTCCGAGCCCACGAGACACTGAGCGAGGTCGTA
>ERZ1090878.986-NODE-991-length-14116-cov-5.455444_pt1 | contig 14116 bp, 15 predicted proteins | sample MGYA00478473_ERZ1090878 | MGnify/ENA primary metagenome ERZ1090878 (study PRJEB33644, sample SAMEA5815720) | chicken gut metagenome | biome: Chicken; feature: Gastrointestinal Tract; material: Caecum | place: Ireland | collected 2019-01-01 | study: A study of the... | reverse complement strand
TCTTCGAGGTCAAAGGCGTTGTCGTACAGAAGCTCGTCCGTGACCTTGACCGCCACATGGAGCTTGTGCGCATCGAGAATGATCTGCGAGAAAGTCGCATCGCTGAACTGCAACGCTCCGCCCTCCTCGATCCAGGCCGCCGCAGGCGCGGTGTCCGCAATATTGATTTTGTGTTCGCCGCTCGTAGTGATTTCCGTAGCAAGACCGCGAACCACGTTCTCCTCTTTCAGCACTTCGATGATGCGCTTGTCGTATTCTTCGGGAACAAGGTAGCCGCCCGATGCGTCCACTCCTTCCTGAAGGATATTGCTGATACGATGGAAGTTAGAACGCAGCGCGTCCAGCACCGCCCTCTTGTATTCATCGCTCGCCCTGCCCGTCTTGGTATCCTCTGCGGGGGTCATAGGCTTTGCGGTAAGGGGCGCGGATACGGGTTTCTGCATCTCCTTTTCCATCTCTTCCCTGCGCTGCATACGCTGGATTTCGGCGGTCATTGCCTGGAAGCTCGACTCCATCTCTGCGTATGCGGCATCGTCCTCTTTGGACAGAACGCCGTTCGCGTTCTTATGCGTTTCCAGGAACCCGTCCATCGCGTCCAAGAGTTTCTTGCGCTTTGCAACCATTTCATTGATAGTCATTGTTGTTTCTCCTCCTCAGATGACTTCCTTTAATTTTTTGTTGATTCTCTTCAGCTCCTCGACCGAACGCCCCTCTTCTTCTGTATTTGGCATCGCATTCGTGAGCTTGTTGTAGAGCGCGTTGTCACACGCCCTACGTGAAAAGGCGAACGCGACCACGGGTTCTGCCGCATTGTTGCTTTCAAGCAACCCATCGCAGAAACCGAGTTCGATTGCCCGCTTTGCGTTCATCCAGGTCTCCTCGTCCATGAGCCGTGCGAGCTTTGACCTGGACAGCCCCGTCTTGATTTCATAGGCGTTGATGATGGACTCCTTCACCTCCGTTAGCATTTCGATGGCTTTCTGCATTTCAGCAGAATCGCCGAACGCCGCCGTCATGGGGTTGTGGATCATCAGCATCGCCGTGGGTGCCATAAGCACCTTTGTGCCAGCCATTGCAATGACCGATGCCGCACTCGCCGCCAAGCCGTCCACCTTTACGGTCACCTCGCCGTGGTAGTCCATGAGCATGGCATAGATTTGACTCGCCGCCACACAGTCGCCGCCGGGCGAATTTATCCAGACCGTGATGGGGCCTTTGCCGCCGAGTAGCTCGTCCTTGAACATCCGGGGCGTGATGTCGTCATCGAACCAGCTCTCTTCGGCTATCGTGCCGTATAGCTCAAGGACTCGTTCTGCGGTCTGGCTTTCGTCTGCGTCCGGCGTTGGAAGTTGATTCTTCCACTTCCAAAACTTCCTCATCCTGTTCCGTCTCCTCCTTGTTGGATTCTTTATTCGCATACGCACCCGCATTCTGCATCGGGAGCATACTGCCGTTGATAAGATACAAGTCGCCGCCCTGCTCGGCGGGGATCTTGTCCATGTTTTCCAGTTCACGGATATCGTTCGCGCTCATCCAGCCGTTCTGCCTTGCGGTCGCATAGCCGTTCATGCGGCTCTGGTAATCGCCGCGAAGCAACCCTTCCACGTTGAACTTGAAAAATAAGGTCTTTTTCTCCTCTTCTGTGAACAGGGCGCGGGACAGCGACTGCTCCCAACGCATTACCCAGGGGTCAAGCGTGTACTTGACGAATTCCAGCGACTGTTGCTCAATATTGGAAAAGCTCGACTTCTCCAAGTCCCCGACCATGTGCGGCGGCACTCGGAAAATTCGAGCGATTTCATTGATTTGGAATTTTCGAGTTTCCAGGAACTGCGCCTGCTCCGGCGAGATAGAGATAGGCGTGTATTTCATTCCCTCTTCCAGAACCGCTATCTTATTTGCGTTCTGTGAACCGCCGAACTGGCTCTGCCACGCCTCGCGCACCTTCTGCGGGTCTTTGATAACGCCGGGGTGTTCGAGTACTCCGCTCGGTGCCGCGCCGTTCGCAAAGAACTTCGCTCCGTACTCCTCGCAGGCGATCGCCATGCCTATCGCGTTCTTCGCCATTGCAATCGGCGAGTACCCGACAAGTCCGTCAAAACCCAACCCCGGAATGTGCAGAACATTGTACGGCGTGAGCCGAACGGTCGTGTTCTTCATGGTGTCCGCCTCGTCCGAAGAGTGAATGTACTCATAATACAGACTGCCGTTCTCGTCCCTTTCCACGCGCATCTTGTTCGGCATCAACGGATACAGAGCAATGACCTCGCCCTTGCCGTTGCGGATGATTTGCGCATACGCATTGCCCCAAAGCAACAGGTGCGTCATGAGCGTTTCGCGGAACACGAACGAACTCATCTCCGGGTTCGGTTCGTCATGCATCAGCCGATACAATGGCAAGTCTATCGCCTTTTCCTTGCCGCCGCCCTCTTTGTACCTGTAAAGGTGCAACGGCAGTCCCGCCACAGCTTCTGACAGGATACGCACACAGGAATACACGGCAGTCATCTGCATCGCGCTGCGTTCAGTCACCTGCTTGCCGCTCGTAGAGCCGCCCATGTAGAACGCATACGCGCTGCCCGCCGTGCGGTTCTGTGGCTTATCCCTCGCCTTAAATAGGAACGAGAAAAGTCCCATCTATTGAATCCTCCTCAAAAATTGGCATAAGAAAAGCACCTACCCGCTTGGGATAGATGCTTGGTGTTGCGGAACTACTCAAATAAAGAGTATCCCGCGCGTATCGTACACGGACTCCGATGTATCGTTGCCGCAGCGAATGGCTCTGTCCAAAGCCATGATTGTTGCGACCGCGCCGTCTATCTTTTCCGTGGATTTTTCTTTGTCCGGCTTGATGTTGCCCGCGGGGTCTGTTCGGATATAGATGTTGTCCATCATCCAATGCAGCACGGGGTGGCCGTTGTGCGCTATCTTCTGTTCCAGCACGAGCTTCATCAGCTCCTTTGTCGGCGGGGACATATCCTTGAAACCCTGTCCGAACGGCACGACCGTGAACCCCATACCTTCGAGGTTCTGCACCATCTGCACCGCGCCCCACCTGTCGAACGCTATCTCGCGGATATGGTATTTCTCACCAAGCCGCTCGATGAACTTTTCGATGTATCCGTAATGCACCACGTTGCCCTCGGTCGTTTCCAGATACCCCTGCCGTTGCCACAAATCGTAGGGAACGTGGTCGCGGTTTACACGCAACGTGATGTTCTCTTCGGGTATCCAGAAATACGGCAGAATGATATATTTTCCGTTCTCGTCCTCCGGCGGGAACACCAGCACGAACGCCGTAATATCCGTTGACGAGGAAAGGTCAAGCCCGCCGTAGCAAATGCGCCCTTCCAGCTCTTCCTCATCGATTGCGACCTGACATTTGTCCCACTTCTCCATCGGCATCCAGCGCACCGCCTGTTTCACCCACTGGTTCAAACGTAGCTGGCGAAACGAGTTCTCCTCTGCCGGGTTCTGCTTTGCCGATTCGCAGGCCGCTTTGACCTTGTCCAGCCCGACCGTGATGCCGAGCGAAGGGTTCGCCTTCTTCCACACGGCGGGACTCGTCCAATCGTCCCCTTCCTCCGCGCCGTAGATGACGGGATAGAATGTGGGGTCGATTTTCCTGCCTTCGAGTATATCTTTCGCCTTCTGGTGCGTTTCGTAGCAGATGGAATGTGTATCCGTTCCCGCTGTGGTGATCAGGAAGTATAGCGGTTGCATTCGGGCATCGCCGGAGCCTTTGGTCATGACATCGAACAGCTTTCTGTTCGGCTGCGTGTGTAGCTCGTCAAAGACCACGCCGTGGATATTGAACCCGTGCTTACTGTACGCCTCCGCCGAAAGCACCTGATAAAAGCTGTTCGTAGGCGAATAAATGATGCGCTTTGTCGCCGAAAGTATTTTCACCCTGCGGTTGAGCGCGGGACACATACGCACCATGTCCGCCGCCACCTCAAAGACGATAGATGCCTGTTGCCTATCCGCCGCACAACCGTACACCTCCGCGCGTTCCTCACCGTCACCGCAAGTGAGTAGCAGCGCGACCGCCGCCGCAAGTTCGGACTTGCCTTGCTTTTTCGGTATCTCGAGGTACGCCGTATTGAATTGGCGGTAGCCGTTCGGCTTTAGGATGCCGAATATGTCGCGGATAATGCGTTCCTGCCAATCGATAAGCTCGAACGGCTTGCCCGCCCACGTGCCTTTGGTATGGCAGAGGCATTCTATAAAGTTCACGGCATAGTCCGCCGCCGCTTTGTTATAGACCGAGTCCTTTGCTTTGAACTTGGTCGGCGTGTATTTCTTGAGCTTTCTGATGCCGCTCACCTCCCTTTATGATGTAACGAAAAAAGACCGCCTAATATTAAGCAGTCTTTTCTGTCGGTTGTTGTCGAATGTTCTGGGATTCTTTTTAGTCCTCTGTTACAAGATCGTGGTGGTGTAAAACCGCAACGATGCTTTCAATTTCATCGCTCGGCATTCCTATGCTTTCGAGTGCCTCCCTCGTACCGCATTCGGGGCAGATGAGGGTCGTGTTGTCCAGCCTGGAAAGCGCAGGTGCGCCTGTGTACTCTTTGCCGCATTTCGGGCAGATGGTTTTGATGATTTCTTTCATTATCGTTTATCTCCTTTGACTGATTTTTCTAATGCTTTGCGGATATGTTCGAGCTTGAACCCGAAACTCCTGTACCCCTCCGCGCAGGCGCGGATGTAGTAAAGGCTCGGTTCGCCGAGTGGTCGGTTCTCGTGCATGATGTAGACGAAAGCGTTAATTTTTCGCCGCTTGCCGTCCCAGTCCTTGAGCAAGACCTCGATGTCCTTTTTGTAGTAAAAGTTCGGATACCCTTCGTAGGCATCGAGCCTGCGCTCCTCCGCCTCGTTCACTTCCCACACACCTACGGGAACATACTCGTTTTCGTTCTTTTCAATGGTGAGGTAGGAACCTGTCTTGCTACCCTTAAAGAGTAGCTCATATCCCTTAATGACCGCCGTGCCGATAGGTGTCGCTTTCGGACACCTATACTGCATCTGGTCGAGGTTGAGGTTACTGCCGTATGCAAGGTAGTATCTCATTTCCGTCACCCCCTTAGCAAGCCCTTGTGCCGCTTCTGAAAGCCGCATCGCCGCGAAGGTTGCGCGTGAGGATTTCCCTTGCCGTTGCGAACTCATCGCCGATGAACCCAAGCCTTAAAAGCCAGGTGCGCATCGCGTACTTCGGATTCTCGTTCTGCTGGGGGCGGCTGCTCGCCTTGCTCACCTCTTTCGCCATTTCGGAAAGTGCCAGGCAAAGCTGGATGTAGCTCTTGAGCTGTCCTGCGTGGATGCCGCCTTTCTTGTCCAGCGAAGGGTTGTCGAACTGGAAGAGTCGGAACTCAATCGTGCCTTTCGTGAAGGTCGCGTGGAGGTTGGTCATGTGGTAGCGCGAACCGTTGTAGTGCGAGCTTCTTGAACGGTAGCTATCGCTCTGGGTGTTGTACCAAATGTCCGCGAGTGCCGACATCGAAGTGGGTTTCTTTTTGTTGACCTCTTTTAAGAACTTTGAGTCTACCATCTTGCAATAATTGCTGACGCGGTAGCTGTCAAGTTTCAAGCTCTCTTTGAGGAGCGGCTCGTGGCTTGCCATGATGTTGACAAGGTTGCGAAGTGTCTTTGCCGTGTGTCCGTTCGCACCGATGTGGATGTGAACGCCGCAACCGTGGTTGGGGTTTGAAACCGCACCAGCATGGCGGAGCTGCCTGGCTATCTTTTGCAAGTCCTCAATATCCTCGTATTTAAGGATCGGCGTTGCAAGCTCGGCTTTCTCCTCGTCCCTGTCGGCGCGGATGCTAACATCGCGCGTTATCGTCCATCTCCTACCCTGGTTGTCAAGGCAACTCCAAGCATCGTAACTCCCTCCATCGTGGCGGACCGTGTTGCCCGTTCCGAAGTAGTTTGCAACCACCTTGATTGCCTTCTGGCGGGTTATGTCAGCCATCTCGATCTCAACGCCGATGGTCTGCTTTTTCATACCTTCGATTTGCCTTTGTGTGTTCTTCATTTTGAGGTGTCCTCCGTTCTTAATTGTAGGTGTATATTACCTCTAAAACACACATATATCCAGTCAATTTGCGCCAATATTCGATAATAAATATTTATTTTTTGATATTTTTTCGGGCTATTTTTTGGCTGATTTTTCGTCCAAACAAAGCGTTTTTCCAGCCATCAAATCAATGTAAATTTCGAGGTATCGTTCCTGCTCCGCACCCTCGGAATGCAGCATACAGTCCACATAAAAAGCAATGGCTTCATTGCGACTTTCCCACTCCCGTCTCTTTCCGTAGCAGATGGTTACGACCCTGTCCACAAGCTCCACTTTGTCCTCGCCGTAAATTGCGCCGAGCGTGGAACCTGTTGCCCATTGCACATGGATCGTGCCCGTGTCATCCACCTCGGTTACTTCGCCTTCCGTGCCGATCGGCGGTGCTTGAAAGTCGTCCATTTTGACAAGCCGAACCTTTGCGCCTTTCGGAAACTGCATTCTCAGCTTATCAAGCTGCTCTTGCGTGATGTCAAACATAAAATACCTCCTATCTTTCGGTGTACCATATATCACTCTAAACCCGAAAAATAGCAAGTCATTTCACGCTCAATCTTTGCCGTTCGCCCAGACAATTCCAGATAAAACGAAATAAACGCACGGCAAAGCCACGCCATTGCCCCACATCTTATACTCAGCCGAATCGGTGTGCGGGTTCGCAAGCCACGCGCGAATCTGCCTTGCTGTCTTCGGCTTGCCCGTTCCCGTCACCCGCGCATAGGTATTAAAGACCTTGTACCAGAAATAGACCTCTTCGTCCGTGGGTTTCGGTGTTTCCAGATGACTGCACCACCAATCGGGGAAGCCTTGCAATCTCGCGCACTCGGTGGGCGTGAGCCTACGTACCGTGTACAGACTCTCACCGCCGTTCATAACCGCGCCGGGGCCTTTCGCCACGAGAGTGGGCTGGCGTTCCTCTTCGAACGAGGGCGTGAACTTCGCGTTCTTGCCCTGGTTGAACGCATCCCTGCCTATGCCGTAGCAGACGGCGTTCGGGTCTTTATAGTCCCGTGCCATGAGCGTTGGGGACTTCCCCTCCTCCACCTGCTGAAAGCTGCCCGTGGTCATTGCGTACACCGCATGGCGGTCTGTGGCATTGAGCGTGAACGACACGTCCTCGTTTAATCCGTCCCCCTGCGGTCCATTCTCGTCCTTGCGCCCTATCATCGAGCCTTGAATACAGATTGCGGGTTCACCTTTCTCCACACAGACAATGGCGATGCCGCCCTGGTTGCAGGCGGGACTGCCGCCGTTGCCGTCCAGAGTCCGTGCGGTCGTTGCCTTATATATGCCGCTCTTTGGGTTCGCCGAGCGCATTGCATTGCTGTCTTTTGCGGAAATGCCGAACGGCTCCAGCACGCAGTTGAAATTGTCCTTGTCCGGCATACGCTGGTTACCGCCTGCGTTCTGCTTGGTGAGCGTGGGCGCGACCTTTTCGCCGTTCCAGCTCATAGGCTCGAATAAGGTCTGGTCGTTATTGCACGAAAGCGTGGCGGACTTGTTGTCCTGCACCAACGCGCCTTTGCCGCCGCCCTCACAGCCCGCTCGGATTTTGAGTGTCTTCGGCGTTTCGCCCTCGACCACGAACGGCTGGTTGTTCCCGCCCATGCCGTACATCGCGGAAACCGTCTGCGCGACCGTGACTGGGCCTGTGTAGCGTGTGTCCATACTGTGGTTCTCGAACACCTCCGCCCCTCTTTCGTTTTCGACCACGCCGTTTCGCCCGGACGACATTCCGCAGTTCACCCCGAGCGTGGCGGCGGTTTCGTCTATTGCACCGTTGTATCCGTCAAAAGCGATGCCTGGCGTTCCAGCGCGATCCTCAATATGGTTGGCAGCTCTTTGCCACGCACGGAAGCGCGCCGAAGAATACCCTGACACGCCTTCTGACTTAAATAGTATGTCTGCGGCACCCCGACCTGCAAAATCTGCGACAAGGTAGATTCTGCGCCTGCGCTGGGGGACTCCCCAGTATTGAGCGTCAAGAACTCTGTAAGCAACGCTCCATCCGTCTCCCACGATACAGTCGGCATAAGCCCAGCCGCCTTTACCAGGCATAGGCACCTCGGCATCCGCTTGCACGACACCGATGACCGCTTCGAGGACGGCTTTGAAGTCGTAGCCGCCGTTGCTTGAGAATGCGCCGGGGACGTTTTCCCAGACGATGTATCTCGGATATTCTCCATTTGTTGCTCTCCTCATTTCCTTGACAATGCGGATGGCTTCGTAGAACAGACACGATCTGCTCCCGTCCAGACCGCTGCGTTTGCCTGCCACGCTCATATCCTGGCAGGGCGAGCCGAACGTGATGATGTCCACGGGGTCGATTTTCCCGCCGTCCATACCGCTGATATCGCCGTAGTGTTTCAAAAACGGCATTCGCTTGGTCGTAACCCGTATGGCAAACGGCTCTATCTCCGATGCCCACACGGGCAATACTCCCGCAAGTATCCCGCCGAGCGGGAAACCGCCGGAGCCGTCAAACAAGCTGCCGAGTGTAAGTTGTTTAGCCATTCCGTTCCTCTACCTCTTTCACCAGATTTGCGTACATGAGTTTCTCACCCTCGCGCAGCACATACACATTCGCGCCATCGTTCGTGTCTTCCACGTACCTACGAAGGATGACCGAGGCATACTTCTCGTCCAGCTCCATCGTGTAGCAGATGCGGTTTGTCAGCTCGCAAGCCATGAGCGTGGAGCCGCTACCGCCGAAAGTGTCCAAAACAATGGCGTTCTCCTGGGTGGAGTTCTTGAGCGGATAGCTCAACAGATCGAGCGGCTTGCTCGTAGGATGGTTTTCGTTGCGCTTGGGTTTGTCGAAGTTCCAGATGGTCGTCTGTTTCCTGTCCGAGTACCATTGGTGCTTGCCGTTCTTCAAGAACCCGTACAGCACAGGCTCGTGCTGCCATTGATAGTCCGACCTGCCGAGAACGAGCGAGTTCTTCACCCAGATGCAGCACCCCGCGAGGTGTAGCCCGGCATCAATAAAAGCCCGACGGAAGTTGAGTCCTTCCGTGTCCGCATGGAACACATAGGCACTTCCACCAGGCTCTAAATGTGAGACCATATTCTTGAACGCCGCGAGCAGGAACGAATAGAACTCCTCGTTCTTCATGCTGTCGTTTTGTATCGTCAGCCCGCTCGCGCTCTTGAACGAAACGCCGTAGGGCGGGTCGGTGAGGATAAGGTTGACGCGCTTGCCATCGCAGAGCTTGTCCACGTCCTCGGCATTGGTCGCATCGCCGCACACCAAGCGGTGCCGCCCCACTACCCACACATCCCCCTTCTTTACGAACGCCGCCTTTTCCAGCGCGGCCGTGAGGTCATAGTCATCGTCCTTGACCTCGGCTTGTGTATCTTTGAAAAGATCAGTGATCTCTTTCTCGTCAAATCCTGTAAGGCTCACATCGAACGCCTCCGCCTGCAACGCCTCGATTTCCACGCGCAGGAGTTCTTCGTCCCACCCGGCATCGAGTGCCATGCGGTTGTCCGCGATGATGTATGCCTTTTTCTGCGCTTCGGTGAGATGATCGACAAACACGCAGGGCACTTTGTCGATGCCCTCTTCGCGTGCCGCAATCACCCTACCGTGTCCGGCGATAATTCCGTAGTCCTTGTCTATGATGACGGGATTAATGAACCCGAACTCACGAAGGCTGGAGCGGAGCTTGTTTATTTGCTCCGGCGAATGGGTGCGAGCGTTGTTGACATACGGTACGAGTTTATTGATTTCCACCAGTTCCATGTTCGTGGTCGTCTTCATTTACACCAACCCCCACTCCGCGAATTTCTCAAACCCCCCGATGCGGGCGATGTATTTCCTGGCGATGCTGACGATCTCTGCATACGGTCTGCCGTCCACGTACTCATCGCCAATTGCGCACGAGAGTTCAACGGGCGTTTTCTGCACCTGCGCTTTGAGCCAGGCGTAAATATTCACGGACACATCGGCTTTCGACAAGTCTTTGCCGTGCAAGCCACCACCCGTGACCGAGTCCGCCATATCCGAGCCGAGCTTGCGGTTGGTCGCACCCGTGTCCACATCCGTGCCGCCCGTCCAATCGCCGAGCGGGTTGATGGTCGCATCGGGGTACAACTCTTCCAGGGCGGCGGTGTGCGCATTGCTTTGACAGATGATGAGCCGCTTGCCGTCCAGGATATATTTTCCGTCCGAGGGATACTTCGCAAAGAGCGTCCGCGCGATGTCCGCGAGTTTCATCTGCTCTTCCGTCACGGGTACACTCTTAAAGATGCCGTTATCGCCGCAGCGAAACTTGTCAGCCTGGTTCGTAGCAAGGTGTGTGTCCTGCGCCACTTCCTTGTAATCGACTTTCAGCCTTCCCGCAATGCGCCCGACTGCCGCCTTGACCTCAGCCACGTTCAGCGCAGTAGATGTCTCGGATATGATATGACATACACCATGCCCGATAAGCACCTCCACCGCAATTTTCGGGTTCTCGGACTTTGCATAGGCAAGGTCAACGAGCGCACCCGCGATTCGGTCTGCGAGCTTGTCGGGGTGGCAAGGGTTTACTTTTTCAAACATTGTGTTCCTCCTATTTCCGTCTGGAAGCGAGTAGCCGCTCCATCATATCGTCATGCGGACTGCCGCCGAAGTCCACGGCGCAGTTCTCTTTTACGATTTGGTAAATCTGCATCCACGCTTGATTCGCCTGCTTGGTGAACTGAATGAGCATGGACACATACGGGCTGGATATGGCATTGCCCGTTGTTGGGTGCTTGGCGAGAAAGCCGTACTCGGACAGAGCCTCTTCGCATTGAATCTGCCTTGCCACCGCCATTGCGTACTGGTTGATGAGCTGCGTGTTCACCAGCTCCGCGCAACCGAACTTTTTGAGCCACAGATAGGTTTCGTTGAACACCTCCTCCGCGAGCAGTTCCTTGCCGTTCTTTTGCGCGGCTTTGAGGTATTCCTTCACGGGCGGTACGTCCGCGCCTTTCAGCTCCACGGGCTGTGGCAAAATTAAAGCTCCGTCTGCGGAGCCTTCGTTGATTTTTTGATGTAACGCCTTCGGTTTTTTACCAGCACCCACTCTCGCGCCGCCGCGCATAGTGCCGTCTTTTGCCATAGAACCTCTCCTTATGCTACGCTCTTTTCTAAAACGAGCAGAAAACCTGTGAATTCTTTAAAATACAAAACCGTCTTAAATTCCCATCCATCTTTGGAATATTGATTTACGGCCGTTTCTAAATCTCCTACGCCATTATTGAGCAGGCTCGTCCGCACCAATTTGAATTTATAGATCTTCATTCTTCCCCCCTTATCCAAATGCAATAAAATTTTCGTGCGCCATTTTCTTTAATACCACGTTTGAAAAGCGATTTTTGCACACGACACCCCAGGCCCGCTGACAAGGTCCCGGTGCGTAGAGATTTCGACTCCCCACCCTTTCAGCGGTTTTGTCCCCACCTGTCGCCCATTTCTGCCGTTATCCGCGAATGGCACGACTTACAAAGCGACATTAAATTCTCATCGTCATGCGTGCCGCCTCGGCTCAAAGGTATCTTGTGATGCACTTCTGTCGCCGCCACGACCAACCCCCGCCCCCTACATATCTCGCACAAAGGATGCGCTTTGATGTAACGGTTCCTTATCTTGCGCCACTCTGCCCCGTATCGCTCCCCGCTCTTGTACGGGCGTTCGTATTTGTTGTAGCGCGCGTTCATGATGTGTATATGCTCTTCACAATACATATCATCCGTTAGGTTGGGGCAACCAGGAAATCTGCACGGCTTTTTCGGCTTTCTCGGCATACGACCCCCTTGCAATGAAAAAAGGCTCCGAGCCGTTTGCTCAAAGCCTTTCACTATATTTTTTGACAAGTATATCATACCACAAAATGCACCGTCTCATCAAGTCCCAAACAGTCCCAAATAGTCCCAAACAGTCCCATCTTTTACCCCGGCACTTTGATTTTGGACAGTCCGCTCTTGTGCCAACGAAATACAGTCGACCTGCCCGCATGAAGTTCGCAAGCTATCGCCTCCCATTTCATGCCGCGCAGATACCGGCACAACAGCACCAGGCGTTCATCCGTATCGGAGAGTTGCTCGATCGTGCGCTTGATCTCCTCGCGCTTTTGTTCCAGCTCCGCCATCTCGCGTTTCACGCGCTCCTCTTTCTGCCATACCAACTCCAACACCTTGACAAACGGCGCATCCGTACTGCGTGTGTGTGAAACCGCTTCTCCGGTGTTGGGTGAGGATAGCGATTCCGCTCTTGCCCGAAGCTCCTCCAGCTCCATCTGGTCGTATCGCAAGCGGCGGTCTATCCCGGACAATTGATGCAAATACTCATACGCCGTCATCTTAAACCTCCGCGTTCAGTCGCTTGATAAGCACCTCGCCGTCCACGCTCGACAATGACCTGTACCACTCGGAACGGAAAAACTGCTCGACTTCCGTCTTGACTTTCGCGGCAGGCGAATAGTTCGGATGCGCCTTCAACACACGCAACGCCCGGCGATAGTCGTTCGCTGCTTGCACAACGATCGCGTTTGCCAAATCTTCCCAGTTATCTCGCATTTGTTTTACCTCCCAAGTTCCGCTTTTACCGCATCGATCAGTGCCGACTGCGTTTTATCTTTTTCACCTACCGCACGCAGGACTCGCTCGTCCATTGTGCCTTCGGTAAGGATATGGTGGATGATGACCGTCTCCTTCTGCCCTTGCCTATACAGCCGCGCGTTCAACTGCTGGTACAGCTCCAAGCTCCAGGTAAGTCCGAACCAGATGATGGTCGAACCGCCGCGCTGCAGATTCAAGCCGTGTCCCGCAGAGGCGGGATGGATAAGTCCCATCGCAATTTCCCCGTTGTTCCAGGCTCGGATATCCTCTGCCGTCTTAATCTCCCTGGCAAACGGAAACCGCTCCTTGATGCGCTGCAGATCGTGCTTGAACCAGTACGCCACCAGGACGGGTTTGCCGTTCGCGCTCTCCAGCATATCCTCCAGCGCGTCCAGTTTTTTATCGTGGATACGAATGACCTTTCCGTCCTCCGCATAGATTGCGCCGTTCGCCATCTGCAGGAGTTTGTTGGACAGCACCGCCGCATTCACCGCATCGATCTCCTCGCCTTTCAGCTCCACGACCATATCGGCTTTGAACTCCGCATAGGCGCGCTCCGCTTTTTCGTCCAGTTTCACGAATACATCGTTGAACACCAGCTCCGGCAGATGCAGGTAGTCCTTTGCCTTCATGGAAATGGTGATATCGGAGATCTTCTCGTAAATGCGCTCCTCTGCCCCAGGCAAGGGCTTGTAGGAGAACACGACCTGCGCGTTGCGCTTGTCCGGTTTGAAATACGCCTCGCGGTAGCGCGTTATGTATCTGCCCAGCCGTTCTCCCAGATCGAGGACTCGGAACTCCGCCCACAAGTCCATAAGCCCGTTACTCGCAGGCGTTCCCGTAAGCCCTACGATCCTCGACACGAACGGGCGGACTTTCAGTAGATACTTGAAACGCTTTGCCTGGTAAGACTTGAACGATGACAGCTCGTCCAGCACCACCGTGTCATAGCACCATTTCTTTCCGCTCTTGGCAACGAGCCACTCCACGTTCTCGCGGTTGATGATGGTGATGTCCGCCTTCTTTGCCAATGCCGCCTTGCGCTTTTCTTCGCTTCCGACCGCCACAGCATAGGTCAGCCCTTTCAAGTGATCCCATTTTTGTATCTCGTCCGGCCAGGTTGTCTGCGCCACGCGAAGCGGTGCCACCACAAGCACGCGCCGCGCTTTGCCCTTCGCAAGGAGCCGCTTGATGGCGGTGAGGGTTATCACGCTCTTGCCCATCCCGCAGTCCAGGAATATGGCGGATACCTCGTGTGTCTGTATGAACCGCGTTGCGTACTCCTGGTACTCATAAGGCTTGTATTGCATTTACGACCTCCTCGACTTTTCCCTCGCTATCCAGGCAGAACACCTTGAACCCCAACCGCTCCAACTGCCATTTACGCTTCCTCTGGATCGGACGCAGCGTTTCGCCCGGTGCTTTCACCTCCACGAACGCGATTCGCCCGCT
>ERZ1090878.984-NODE-989-length-14139-cov-5.777833_pt1 | contig 14139 bp, 8 predicted proteins | sample MGYA00478473_ERZ1090878 | MGnify/ENA primary metagenome ERZ1090878 (study PRJEB33644, sample SAMEA5815720) | chicken gut metagenome | biome: Chicken; feature: Gastrointestinal Tract; material: Caecum | place: Ireland | collected 2019-01-01 | study: A study of the... | reverse complement strand
CTTCTCCTCCCCGCAGCCCGCCGCGAGAGCGAGCGCGACGGAAAGCTGTGAAGCGCCTTCCTTCTTTCCTTCCTTGACCGTATCCGCATAGACGCAGCGTTCGGCATCGAAAAAGGTGCTTTCGCTCGCCGCGCGAAGACCGCCCTGAACATCCGACAGACCGGCGCCCTGCCGCACGCCTGCCGAAGCGCACGCGCGCTCCCACCGCTGCAGAGCGATCAATAAGAGCAGATTCAGGCAGCTGTCATATTGCAGGGGCAGGCGGAAATCGCGGAAAATCAGTCCGCCGTCCAACCCTTGCCGCCATTCATAAAAGTTCCAATATTCCTCTTCGGGGAGCGTGGGAACGAGCCCGCCCGCATCCACCCGCGAGAGAAACGAGCGCAGAATCGTTTCCGCCGTCGGCTGCATTTCGCGGAAAAACGCCGCGTCCTGCGTGTATCGATAATTTTCCGCGACCGCAAGCACGAAATACAGGCTGAATGCCGGTATCGTGATTCCTACGCGCGCGGGGAAACACAGTTCCAGAAGTCCGTCCTTCCGCAACCCGTGTGACATCAGACGCAGATTTGCCTGCGCATACCGCCCCGCATCGCGGAACACCGTATACCCGAACAGCATCTGGTTGCGGCTGTCCATCGCGTACAGCGCCTGCTCGCGCCACGGGCAGTCTTCGTAGTGTTCGTGCATACAGGCGCGCAGCGTGCGCACGCCGTTCGTATAAATGCGCCGGCGCAGCCCGTCGCGCACCGTGCACGGAATTTCTTCGGCGGGGTATTCGGTGCGGAGCAGGCGCAAATCGTGCAGCACCGCGTTCGGCGCAAACACAAAAATCTGCAGATACCGGCAGCCGATCCGCCGCAGCCTGTCCGTCCAGACGTTCCGCCCCTTCTTCGCAAAATATGTGACGGCAAAGTTCCTGCCCTCGATAAAGGAGCGCACGCGCAAATCGCGCGTATGTTCGCCGAACGCGACGACGACCGGCGCATCTCTGTCCACTTCCAGATCCAGCGACAGCCAGCCCGCCGCCTCCTCGCCCAAATCAACCAGGGCGTACACCCCTTCGGCATCGGTCTGCAGGCGATATCCCGCAGCCGAGGGCAGTTGCGGGCGCAATTCGAAAGCGTTGCCCAAACCGACGAGCGTGCGGTGCCGCAAAAAGCTGTTGTACACCGTTTCCGCCGCGGTCGGGTATTCTCCCTCCGTGCGGAACTCCCCCTGCGCGCAGACGCCGACAGACCCGCCTTCCCGCAGAACCAGCCGCTCGATCGGGCGCTCCGCCATCGCGCAGTTCTTTTCGACGATGCGGGCGGGAGTAAATCCCTGCGCATCGCCGTTCAGCCAGCCGTCCTCCGCGCGGGAATCGTAATGATAGGTGAACCCGAGCTGCGGGCTGATCTTTTCGACGGCGCCGCTGCGATAGGCGCGGTCTTCCCGCGAGAGGGTCGAAGCGCCGCTCGCGGCGACCACCGCGCCGCCGCTGACCACTTCGAACAGCAAGCCCGCCTCCTCGCGCGCATAGGTACTCGTGTCTTCGCCCACATAGGAACAGCGAACCGCCAGACGGTTCTTCCCTTCGCGGCAGAACGAGCCGATGTCGAACGTGTCGTACACTTTGTAATGCGGATAATCGGGGTATTGCCCCGCGTATACGAATTTGCCGTTGATGTACAGCGCATAGTTCGTATCCGCACTGATGCGCAGCTCCGTTCCGGCTTCGGAGGAACAGTGAAAATCTTGTATGAAATCGGCGTATTGATTGACGCGGCTCTCCGACAGCCATACCCATCGGCTCTGCGTGAAAACTGGCATATTTCTTCTCCTTATCTCAGCATCGGCTGAGAAGCGCATGACTGACGGCGTCGATCGCGCAGCGCAGTCCGCCCAGAATTGCCGCCCTGCCCTGCAACAGCGAGTAGGAAACATCGATGTCCTGCCCGATATAATTGTACTGGGCGATGCAGCTGCGGATTTTTTCCAGATATTCGCCGCCCAGCGCCTTGATCTTTCCGTCTAAAATGAATGTCGTTATATCCAAAATCGTAGCGGTGTTCAAAATTTCTATGGCGGTGATTTCCGCCGCCTCCTCCGCAATCCTGCGCACGACCGGATCGCCCGACAGATACTGCTCGATAAAATTTTCAACCGTGAGCAGCTTCGCCTTTTCGGGCAGGTCGCCGCGTTCGCGGAAAAAGCTCTCCCATGCGTACACCATGCCGCCCAGCGATATGCTGTAACTAACGTAGCGGAATTGCTTCTGTTTTTCCTGTACGCGCACGCTTCCGAATTCACCGGCGTAGCCGTGTTCGCCGTCAAAGATCTTGCCGTCGAGTTTGATCGCACCGCCGTAATTGTTATCGATATGCAGATACACGACGTTTTTGGGTTTGATCGCCGAACCGAAATAACTTTCGCCCATCAGAGCCAACTTGACGTCGTTTTTGATGATGATCTGCGCGTCCGCAAAAGGCTCGGAAAAAATTTTGCGCAGATTGATGCTCTTATAGTCGACAAACTTCGGGGCAAAGGCAAAATATCCGGTTTCGGCGTCGATCTTGCCCGGCGTGCCGATACATATGGCGCTGTACCTGCCGAATTCCGCGCCGTCTTCCTGCAATACCTTTTCCAACAACGCAACGATCTGCGCCAGAATTTCTCTCGTGATATAGATGCAGCCCGGGATCACGCGGCGGCTTACGATCTGCATTTTCATATCGGAAACGCAGATAACGATGTCGTTATCCGTCAAATCGACCGCAGCCACCAGTCCGAAATCGGGGTTCAGTTCATATAGCACGAGCGGCCGCCCTTTGCTCTGCTTCCCCGATACGGAAGAAGGCCGAATCAACCCTACCGCCAGAAACGCTTTGACGATATTTGCCGCCGCCGTGTTGCTCAATCCCGTAGTGCGGGCTATATCCGTACACGAATACACAGGCCCGTCGCGGAACAGCCCGTACACTAATTTCTGATGTTCGAGTTTAATCTTATCCTGATTTGTAATACCTAACTTGCCCATTTTCCCGCCATGCCCTCTCTTTTGGATTCGGTACGAATATTATAACATACACGATTTTATATTTCAACCGAATAAAAAAAACGGGAAGAATGATTTTTGCGGAAAAAACCGGATTTCCTTTATGCCTCCCGCAGCGCCGTCGAGAAAGAAAAACCGTTGGAATCTGTGATATTGACAAAGAAGAACTTCGCCGTTTGCGGGATTTGCAAGGCGATCTCCTCCCCCGCTTCCAGCGTTACCGTTTTCCAGCTTGCGGCGTTTTCCTGCTCGCAATAGAGCAGTTCCGCCTCTTCGACCGTAACGCCCTGCGGCACGTCCAGCTTCAGAACGGGCTCTTCCGCCGTCGGCTGCGCCGCAATATTGATAAAAGGCTGCGAGCGCCGCACGACGTGGTCGGCAAACAAAAACACTTCCTCCACGCACGCCGCCGAATACTGGCTGTGCTGCAGCGTGCGCCGTACGAGTACGCGCGAATTCGCGGTATCCGCGGCGGAGCGGAAGGTACCCTGCACATTGAAATGATAGTCGTCGCCGCCGTTGACGTAGAAAGGTACTGCACTGCGACAGCGGCGTTCCGTTATCCCAAAGCGACGCCGCGCGCTCGCTCGCGGCATAGATGTTCCCGAAATTGCAGGAGGTGCCCGCCATGTTCAGCGTTCCGTAGATCGGCGCGGCAAAGGCGAAACGGTCGTCGTAAATATTGGCAATGCTGCAGATCACGCCGCCCCACGAAACGCCCACCATGCCGATGGAATCGGCATCCACCTGCGGGCAGGAACGGAGGTAGCTGTTCGCCGCAATGACGGATGCGACCGCGTGGTACATCCACTGCTCCGAAGGCTCCGACGAAGCGTCCGCATAGTATCCGCTGTTCTGCGGGCCGCGTATATCTTCGGGCAGCAACGCGCGGTAGCCGGTCGCCATTTCGCTGCCGACGGTCGGGAACCGACCCTCGGTATCCATGGCGATGGCGGCGTAGCCTTTGTCCAGCCACATCTGCACCCAATCCCAAAACGCGGTGCCCTCGCCGCCGTGCACCAACACGACGCCCGGCACGGGATTATCCTCGCTCGCCCCTTCGGGAAAACCGACGTAGGCGAATACCTCCGTCTGTCTGCCGCCGTAGGATACGCCCTTATACAGAATGGGGCGAATGCGCGAATCGGACGTTTCCAACAGAGCGTTTTCGCCCAATATGCTCTCCAGCCCGCTCTCCATAACGGAGGGCTCCGACCAAAGTGACTGCGAAAAGGATACTTCCCCTCCGGTATACGCCTGCGACATTGTGACCTGCTCCTTTTCCGCAAAATAATACTTGTCGTCTGCCCCGCCGGAGGCACAGGCAGACAGGAACACCGCCGCCAGAAGGCAGGCGAGCAAACCTACAAATCGAAATTTCTTATTCACCATTCTTTCTCCGAAACCGCGCGAAGCATCGCGAAATACTTTTCGTCGGGAACGTAATCGGGGATGCTGTTGCCGCTCCCCAGGGCATAGCCGCCCCGTTCCTCTGTTCTCTCCAACATGCGGCGGCACCGCGCCGTGATTTCCTCCTCAGGCGAGCAGATCAGATAATTCATATCGATCCCGCCCAGTACCGCCATCTTCCCGACGAACTGTTCGTATGCCTCTTCCACGGGGATAATCTTATCCTCGTAGCTGTGGCGCGCATCGTAGCCGAGCGCGAGCAGATCGTCAAATATCATCGTATAATTGCCGCACGAATGCAAAATCGCAGGCTTGCCCGCCGCGTGAATGGTTTCGACAATTTTCCGATGCCACGGGAACACGAATTCGCGCAGATCGGCGGGAGAGAGCATCGTCTGCGAATTGAATCCCCAATCGTCGTTGCTGATCAGGGCGCCGACGGAATCGTGCGCGGCGCAGCGGCGGTAATATTCGACCAGCGAACTGCCGATCTTTGCAAAGATATCCCCCGCAAGCTCGCGGTCGTCGTAGAGCATCATGCAAAGATTGTCGTACCCGACCAGACTGATGCAGTTTTCCAACACGCCGCCCGGCCCCATTACGATGACTTTCATACCGCGCGGCAGATCGCCGGCGATCCTGTCGAGATCGCCGTAATGGCAGGCGGCTGCGTCCATCCAGGGGTAGCGGTCAAAACTTTCGCGATCCTCGATGCAATGCCCCGCATTCAGCGAAACGGTGCGGCTGTTCCCCTGCTCTTCCCCGTTGGGGAACCACAGCTCGCTGCCGCGCACCGTCGCGTAATCGTAGCCGTAGTACTCGAAAGAACGCACCATTGTGCGCATCGTCGCGTACGGCGTGGAAACATCGTATTTTCCCTTGCAGGCGCGGCGGTACAGCCGCTCGTTCATATAGAACTCGAACAGCACCGGGCGCGAAGGAACTTCGCGCCGCAGCACCTTGAGCAATTCTTTAAATTCCGCCATAATTGACCATCTCACCCTTTTCCAGAAATCCGCTTACGATAAAATGAAAATAGAAGGCATCCAGCGCGCCGCGCATGCGCATTTCGTTTTCGTTTACATAGTCGTGCAGGCGCTTGTACAGAGACATCACTTCGCTCTGCGGCCTCTTTTCACCCTTTGCTATACAACAGGGCAGCAGCAAAAGCAATGTGTCGATATAAAATACCAATTGCTCCAATCCCTCGCGCAGATACGGCTCCAATTCTCCCCGCAGCGCCCCTTGCAGCGGCTCCTTAGCCGCGCGGAGATACTCTTCCGCCCGGCGGAATCCCTGCAATGCGGACGCGTCGCCGAGGGGTATCCGCTCGCGGAAATAATCGAAGGGAACGTTGTCTTGCACGGTGCGGAAAATGCCCTTCGCGCTCTCCGCATACGGCCCGTACGCGTCGGCAAAAAAACCGTCGCAATAGGCATCGAAATCCTCGATCGGCTCCGAGAGCGAATCCGCCATGACGTGCATCGCCAGCGGAGAAGGATAGAAGCAGCGCTGCACCTGGCAGCTGATCAGCCCGTTCAATCCCAGCTCCGGGAATACGGAAATATCGCGCCGCAAGATCGAAGCCAAAGTCAAACCGCTGAAATCGCGGTAAATATCCCACATCAAATGATAATCGAAGTCGAAACAGTCGCCCGAAAAGCATCGTTTCCATCCCCGCAAAAAGCCGAGATAGACGGATACATCGTGCGGATATGCGACCTCGTTGCGGCGATACGGCAACGATGCACACTGTTCCTCCCGCAAGTATTCGTCGTACGATTCGCTGTACGAGCGGAAAATGGGAGCGAACATCATGATAAAGCGGCTCTGATTGCAAATTTTTTCCCGCTCGGGCGGCCAATACACGTCGAGATAAATCAAAAAAGCGATCTTCGTCGGCAACCCTGCCGCCGTCAATGCCGCATCGATTTCGTTCAGCAACTCAACATATAAATCGGAAGGCAAACTCTTTTTGCATTCCGCGCACTCGCAGACGTTGTTGAAATCGTCCGCCGGCCAAAAATGCAGAACATCGATTTCGGGGTGCGCCGCCGCATAGCGGACGACCTCCTCGACGAGCATCTTCCGCACGGCGGGGTTGGAATAGCAAAGCTGCGTATTCAGCGGCGTATCCTTAAAAAATTTCCGCTCGCCCTTTACCTCCGCAAGATACGGGCGGATCGATTCGGGAACATCGCTCCGCTTTTGCCAACCCGTAGACGATATGCCAAGGCATTCGCACGTCCAACCGTGCCCTACCCCGTGCAGAATCAACCCGCGTTTTTTGATTTCGGAAACGACACGCCCGTGGATGGACTGCGCGCGCGCCCAATCGAACTTTTCGGGCGGTAAAAGAGGATTGTCCGGATGCGTATACCAGCGCTCGTAAAACTCGTAGCCGTTGCGGAACTGAATGAAATAGCTGTTCATCCCCACCTTCGGCAGCCAATCGATCAGCGCTTTCAGATCTTCTTCCGAAACCGCCCCCTCGATCGTGATGCCGCGATGGTCGTTTGCCGGTTCAAACACATAAGAAACCTGAAAATCCCGAACAGATAAGCGGGGAATTTTTTCCCCGCTTTTACCCGGCCGAATAAATCGGCAGCCGATCTGTTGCAACGCTTTATAAACGCCGAGCAAAATACTCCTTTCGTTGTTCGCAATGATTTTTCCGGCTCCGCCGCGGATATCGATCGCATATCCGTCGCGGAAAGGATTTTCGCCTTTGCCGCGAAGCTCGAAGGCGATGTTGCAGCTGTTTTCTTCGCCGAAGATGCGGCTGCAATAGCGATCCAGTTCTTCGCGGGCAAATTTCAATACGGCATTCATAAAACTTTTCCGTTCCTTTTAGTCTTTTTTCCTCTTCACGACGAGCGCAACGAATGCGGCACCCGCCAGTATCACGGCGCCCGCCGCCGTGCCCAGCCCGACAGCCGCCAGCGAAGAACCGCAGCCGCCGTCCGGATCGGTGGGAGCCGGATCATCTCCGTTATCACCGCCGGGATCGGTCGTCGATTGCCCCGTCGTCTTGAAAGGATCGCTCGACGCCTGCCCGATCTTGATGCCGTTTCCGTCGTCGATGTCGTAGCTGTATGTGACGACAGCCCTGTATTCGGTACCCGCCTTCAACCCAGTCACCTTCGTCGCGGTGACATCGGTGACGCGCACCATGTCGTTCTCGTCCGCCGTGTTGACGAACTCGATGTAGTCCAGTCCGAGACCGTCCATCGCGCCGTCAGGGTCGTCGACCGTGACTGCAAAATCTGCCTCGGGTTCCGTGACGTTGCTGACCGCGATGCTCACCTGCGGCGCGGCTTTGAGAACCGGCGCGGGTTCCTCGTCGTTGTTGGTCAGCTGGAAATCGTCGATGTACACGTCGGAAAGGCAGGCATTCAGGCTGACATAGCCGTAGCCGTCTACCGATTTACTGCTGTATTCCAACGTTCCGAGGTAATTTTCAACGCCGTCCGCCGTAGTAATATAGCTGCTATACTGCGTTTTGCCGTCTACCGTTTCGACCTTGAACCGAACGGTAAGCCAGGTGCGCATGATATTCTTTTGCGCGTTATGATTCCCCTCGCTGTCGTAGTTGGAAAGCTGGTTGCCGGGATTTTCTTCGTCGTATGTATCGATATCCTTCGTCTTATCCTGCGGATTGCCGGCGCCTGCATAGCCGCGCAAAATCGCCAGAGGAATTACTTCGCGCGTAGGCGTGACGGTTGCATCCTCTACGGTTTTCAGGGTCATCAGAACGTTGTTGCAGCCGTTGTAGCGGACATTGTTATCCTTGCGGGCAGACAAACCGATCCAAGGCTCCTTATCCGAACGGTTGATATACAGCCTGAACGAAACCTCGAAATCCTGTACGCGCAACCCCTTCGGCGCAATGTAGAAGAAGGAACCGATGGGGTCGTAGTTTTTAATGTGCAGCACCTTGTTTCCCGCGGCACCGCCCGTAGGGTCGGCTATGACCCGCGCGACGCCCTTTTGCTCGGTATCCGCCGCAGCCATCTCATTGCCGTCGATGTTCAGCATCAGTTCGTTTTCCCAATTCTGGCGGAAAGACGCGTCGTCCTCGATAAAACCTTCCGTCGAATACGAATCGAAGTTATCGGAAAAATCGGGGGTCGGATCCGCCGCATCATCCGCAAACGCGGTGACCGCGCCGCCCGCCGCGCCGACGGCGAGCATCAGCCCTAACAACACACTGAGTAATTTTTTCATGTTTCCTCCTCAAATTATCTTTTTACAGGCAGACCAAAGCGCCTTCGCCCGCATTGAGCGTGAGTGTAAGCGTTTCGCCTTCGCCCGTCGTTTTTTGTCCGTTCTGCGTCACTTCATAGGAGAGCGATTTTTCAAACTGCAGACTGATTTGGGCATTATCGCTCTCGCTCAGAATACTGTTGTTGACGACATACAGAACTGTTTTGCCGTTGCGGTCGAAACAGCCGACAATGGCATCCGCACCGGAAACGGATTTCAGCTGACGGAAATCCGTCAGAAGATCCTGCGCGGGGATCTCGTCCGGCGATTCGCCGTGCTGAACGATGCCCGCGAAGCCGCAGTCGAGGAGCACTTTGCCGACCTCGACCAGATTGACGTTCGTCTTCTGCACGCGGTAATACATATCCTGCTTCTGCCCGTCGTGGCTGACCATCGAGCCGATTTGCTCGTCTGTACGAGAAGGGTAGAATCCCAGATTGGTGCCGGAATCGTCATACGGCGTCCAATAGGTAAAATACTGAATACCCTTTGCGCCGTATGCCAGCGAGGTATTGACCTGCCAGTCGATTTCCGCCTGATTGCAGATGCGCACGTTGCTTCCCCACGAGCAAGACTGAATGAACGTCCAGAACGGGATTCCCGCTTCCGCCGTCTTTTCCGCCACGATCGACATATTGCGGAAGTACCCGCTTTCGATGTTCGGGAATTCGTTCATCATCGGGTAAAAATCGTAGCTGAACAGCTGCGGCTTTACCTTATCCAAAAATTCATCGACGTACCTTTCGTACAGCTCGATCGTCGAAGGGTTTCCGCCGCCCGACGCCGCACCGTTGTTCAGCTGGTTGTCCGTCGCATAGGTGGGCATCATGTTTGTGTAGAAAGTTTTCCCCTCGAAATATTTATCGAAGTTCGTTTTCATCTGCGCGAGGTTGTCGAAATGCACCAACCCCGGTTCGTCCTGCACGAGGATCCCGCTGAACGAAGGGATCTTGTCGAACTCGTCGTACAGTATACGCATATCCTGCGTATCCGACTCTTCCATCAGCGCCATCTCGTTCCAGTCGCGGGCGAAATAGGCGACGCCGTACTTATCGGCATACTGAAGCGCCTTCAACACGTTTTGGTTGCGTTCCGTCGTAATATCCCCTGTGTTTTCGCAGCGGTCGTACAGCGCATAGATTATGTTGATGCCGCTGTCGGCAATATCTTTGTACGCCTGCTCGGTGATGTAGTTTTCGGGGATGGGCGTAACGTTGTTCTGATACGGAGGAGCCATCCACGCGCCGATGGGAAACACGTCGTCGCCCAGATATTCGATCGTATATTTATACGAGGGAATAGGCTCGTAGGTATCCGTCCCTCCGGGGTTATCACCGCCTTCGGGCGGCGTGGGAGAAGAGGGTGCGCACCCCGCCAAAAGAAAAAGCGACAGCAGCGCACAGAGCAGCAATCGTATAAATCTTTTCATTTCAAAATTCCTTTATCGTCATAGATTCTGACCAGAATACCCTCTCCGGGCGCGACCTGCGCACGGAAAGTATTGTCGCAAAAACGTTCGGTTTTTTCGCGGCGGATGACCTTGCCGGATACCTTTTCGCGGAAGGACAGCCTCGCTTCGGCGGTGTCGACCAGACTCGGGTTCATCACATAGTACATAAAGCCGCCTTCCGAACGGAAGCACCCCGCTATACACGGTTTTTCGACGCCTTCGAGCGCGCCACAGGAAGAAAGCATATCCTCGGGCGGTATATTCCACAGCGAAGCGGCGTCCCCCATGATGCCGAGGTGTTCCCCCTCCAGCATATCGGCTCCGATCCCGTTCAGATGAACGTTTATGTTCTTCACGACGGAAAGCTTTTCGGTGGCGTTGCCGTTGTTGTCCATCAGATTTCCGTAGAACTGCGCTCCCTCCAGCGCTTCCTCGTACGGGTTCAGAAATGTAAAATACTGAATCCCCTTACATCCGTACAGCAGCGCGGAAGAAACCTGCCACACGATTTCGCTCCCGATCGGATTGCGGACGAGATCTCTGTCCCATGTGCAGCATTGAATGAAACAGTAGAACGGTATCCCGCCTTCCAGGGTCTTTTTGCGGATATAGGACAGCTGCCAGAAATGGTCGGACGTTATATTCGGAAATTCCCCTTCCATCGGATAGTAGTCGTAGGAGATATATTCCGGCTGTACGACCGAAAGATATTCTTCGATGTAGTGCTTATACTGTTCTTTCGTTCCCCTCGGTCTGCCGAACTGCCAGGCGGCGGCACCGCGCAAAAACTGCTCGTTTTGCGCATATACGGGGAGCAGGTTGAGGAAAAAGGTTTTATCCTTCGTCTTTTCCCGGAATTTTGCCCAGGCGTCGCGGATCATCGGAAACTGTTCGATGCCCGGTTCGTCGGCGAACAGAACGCCCGCGCAGGCAGGATGCCGTATATATTTCCGGAAATAAGGCGTATCCAGGTCGACGCTTCCCAATTCGCAGTTTTTATCCCGCACGAGATAGCGTATACCGTATTTTTCGCAATAATCCAATGCCTGAAAGGCAGACGTGCTGTATTCCGGAAACTTTTCGTACAGAGCGTAAATACAGTTTATACCGCTTTCCCGCAACAGGCGATAGCTTTTGTCGGTAATCAGATTTTTATTGTTGTACTGCTTCATGTGCGGCGCGGGCGCGACCCATGCGCCGATCAGCATTTTCCGGCGAGACAGCGGCGAGGCAACGGATAAACTTGACATACCATCCATACGTTATCCCTTCAACCCTCCTGTCGTCATATTTTCCATGATCGTCCTTTGGAATGCGATAAAGACAGCCAGAATCGGAACAATGGTGATCAGCATCGTTGCAAACAGCAGCGGCCAGTTCGAGCGCGCCGTCATTTCCCTGACGATGCCGTCCAACCCGACGGCGAGCGTAGGATATTGCGGCATATACATATACGGCGTGAAGTAATCGTTCCAAAGGTTGATCGCCTGCACGATGCCGAGCGCACACAGTACCGGCATCGCCTGCGGCAGCATGATCTGAAGAAACACACGAAAATCGCTGCATCCGTCTATAAACGCCGCCTCCGCATAGCTCCACGACAGGTTTTGGAAATAGCCGTACAACATGATGAAGCTGAAGCCGAATCCGCCCGAGTACATCAAAAAGAGACCGAGATAGTTATTATACAGCCCCGTTTGCTGCAAAAACTGATATGTGGCGGGGATCGTGCCGACAGACGGAACCAACATCACGGTAATCGCGATCATGTAGATCGCCCTGCGGCCGAAAAAGTGATATTTCGAAATCGTATACGCCGCCATGGAGGATACAAACATGCTGATGAACGTACCGACAATGACGATGAACACACTGTTCCCGAACATCATGAACAGATTGAAATTCCGCACCTGCAATCCGAATGCGTCCACATAGTTCGTGAACACCCAATCGATCGGCAAGCCCCAGATGTTCGTGAAAAAATCCTGGTTGGTCTTGAACGAATTCAGCAGCAGCCAGAAAAATGGAAATATCAGCGTGAAAGCATACAGAATAAAGATTACCAGCGCAATATATATCGTTATTTTTTCAGACTTTGTCCGCTTTTTCATGTTTTACCTTCTTTCTATTGTGCGGCGCCGCACAGCGCGGCGCCGCGCCCTTTCCGTTCAGAACTTTAAGAACGTTTCCGCTTTGCGAGAAGCACGCAGCTCAAACCGAGCAGCGCCGCGCCCGCAAACACAGCCGCTCCGCCCGCGGCGAACGCCGCCGCACCGCAGCCGCCATCCGCCGGAGGTGTTTCACCGCCACTCTCCTCCGCAAGCACCGTTACGTCGAACGATACGGGAGTAAAGGATCCGTAAGTCACTTTGATCGTATAAGTACCCGCCTTCGACGCATCGAAGCTGCCGCGGTCGACCGTATACTGATCGGACGTAAGCTCCGTTCTCGTGCCGTCGCTCATCAGAGCGTAAACCTTCATGCCGCTCAAATCGAGGTCGGCTCCGTCCTGCAGGAACTTCGTTACGTCGGAAGTATTGACCTCGACGCCCGTTTCGGTGACTGCTTCGGGTACGTTTGCGCCCTGGTCGAGGTTGGTGATGGAGAAGTTGTCGATCTTATACGACGTAGGCACCGTGCAGCAAAGCGCAAGATAACCGTTCGTCTGAACATCTTCCCAAACCATGACGGGCGTATCGAGCTTCGAAAGAGGTTCGTCCGCATAGCGGATAAACAACTCGAGCGTACCGTTGACCGCACGCAGGCGAACCGTCATCGCTCCGCGGGCCTGGCTCTCCTCGCTCCAGGCGTTTTTGTAATTGTAGGTAACATCCGCGTCGGCGGGACCGGAGCCTGCGCGCATCAGATAAGCGCGGCCGTTGATTTCGCCGGCGCCTCCGCCCCAAGGGTTGTTGTCGATAATCACCGTGTACGCACCGCCGCCGTCGCCGCCGTGGTACTGCGAATTAAGTTCCTTGCGTCCCATCGTGATGCCGAGCCAGTTGGATGCGGACTGAATGGGCATATCGTCCTCGTCGTAAACCGTTTCGTAGACTATATCCGATACGTCAAAACTCAGATCAAAATTGCTGTACTGCGCGGTCGGCCCGAAGTAGGTGCCGTCGGACGCGTTGTAGAAATCCAGCACGCCGTCGCGGATGAATGCGCCGTATCCGTTCGGGTTCGGCTCCGTATCGGCGGTACCGCCCATGCCCACGCTCGTAAAGTACCACTCGTCGCCGAGTTCTGCGGACGAGAAATCGTTAAACAGATTCTCCGCCGCCGAGGTCGTATAATCGACAAAATCGACGGTCAGATTGTCCATGCTGACGTTTGCCGTGCCGGTTACCGCAGCATCCGCTTCCGTATAGCTGCCCGGCTCGATGCCGAAGGCGACGTAGCCGTTGAGCGCGACATATTCAAAGGAGAACACCGCCTCGCCGTTCAGCGTCATCACGATGTTCTGGTCAGCCGTGTTGTTGACGATGGAGAAGCCGACCTCTACAACGTCGGAGAAATCCGCCATGCCGCCTACTTCGACCGCCGTGCCTTTTTCCGTACCGTTTTCGTATGCGACCGCCTCGATCACGCTTACAGGAGCCTCTTCTACGGTTTTGGTCGTTTCGCGAATGGCGATCTTGAACCCTTCGTTTTCGCCGACGCTCGCCGCGGCAAGCCCGAATATGCTGACGAAGGAAGATTCCTTCAATTCCTCGATGGTGAACTGGAACGAGATCTGCGCGGAAACGTTCTGCGTTCCCATATCCAGCAATTTATCCTTCGTGATCAGGTAGGAAGGCTGCGCCGAAGCGACCCCGTCCTCTACGTTGTTGAATGCGGCGTTATACGCAGGCCCGCTCGATACAGCTGTAGACGCCACCCATTTTTCCTCGTCCAACCCTTCCTTCTCAAAATCGTCGCGGAAGGATTCCGTACCGTCGCCGTCGGTGATGATCAGGTTGTCGATCTCCAGCAT